>Ga0302250_1000183_pt1 | contig 78026 bp, 65 predicted proteins | sample AAG_RA_Asp_MG_FD_193536 | JGI IMG/M metagenome (GOLD analysis project Ga0302250, IMG submission 193536) | Enriched activated sludge microbial communities from anaerobic digester in WTTP, New Holstein, Wisconsin, United States - AAG_RA_Asp | ecosystem: Engineered > Bioreactor > Anaerobic >... | reverse complement strand
GGATCAGCGTCAGGGCTTCGAGCAATTCGTCGAGCGTGCCGAAGCCGCCGGGCATGACCACGTAGGCGTCGGCGAAGCGCACGAACATGTACTTGCGCGCGAAAAAGTGGCGGAAGCTCTGCGAGATATCCTGGAAACCGTTCGAACGTTGTTCGTGCGGCAACTGGATGTTCAACCCGACGCTCGGCGACTTGCCGTGAAAGGCGCCCTTGTTGGCGGCTTCCATGATGCCCGGGCCGCCGCCGGAGATGACCGAGAAACCGGCATCGGAGAGCTGCCGGGCGATCGCCTCGGCGAGCTGATAGTAAGGCGAATCGGGCGCCGTGCGCGCGCTACCGAAGATCGACACGGCAGGGCGGATCTCCGCCAGCCGCTGCGCCGCCTCAACGAACTCTGACATAATGCCGAACACCCGCCACGCTTCCTGCGAGGCCGTGAATTTCGCGGCGGTGGGGTCCGCCAGGTGCGGGATCTTTCCTTTTTCGCTCATCGTTTCCTTCTTCTTTCGAATATGCCAACCCTGCTGCTGGTCGACGGATCGTCCTATCTCTATCGCGCCTTTCACGCCATGCCCGACCTGCGCAACTCGCAGGGGGAGCCGACCGGCGCGATCTACGGTGTTCTGAACATGCTGCGCCGCCTGGACAGCGATACCAAGGGGCAGGACGTAGCTTACAAGGCCTGCGTGTTCGATGCCAAGGGCAAGACCTTCCGCGACGACTGGTACCCGGACTACAAGGCGCAGCGGCCGCCGATGCCCGACGATCTCGCGGCGCAGATCGCGCCGATCCACGCCTGCATCGAGGCCTCCGGCTGGCCGATCCTGATGGTCGACGGCGTCGAGGCCGACGACGTGATCGGTACGCTGGCGAGACAGGCCGCGGCGCAGGGCATCCACGTCGTGGTGTCGACCGGCGACAAGGATCTCGCGCAGCTCGTCGATGGGCACGTCACGCTGGTCAACACGATGAGCAACGAGACGCTCGACGAAGCCGGCGTGCTGGCCAAGTTCGGCGTGCCGCCGACGCGCATCGTCGACTATCTGGCGCTGATCGGCGACACGGTCGACAACGTCCCGGGCGTCGCCAAGGTCGGCCCGAAGACGGCGGTCAAGTGGCTCGCGCAATACGGCACGCTCGACGGCGTGATGGCCGCAGCCGCCGACATCGGCGGCGTGGTCGGCGAGAACCTGCGGCAGGCGCTCGATTTCCTGCCGCTCGGCCGGAAACTGGTGACCGTGCGCTGCGACCTGGACCTGCCTGTGCAACCGGCCGACCTCGCACCGCGCCTGCCGGAGCGGGAGAAGCTGATCGAGCTGTTCACCCGCTACGAGATGAAGTCGTGGTTGAAGGAGGTCAGTGCGGCTGGCGAAGCGCAGCCGGCCGCACCAGCGAAGGCGGTCGACACCGCCCCGGCATCACTGCTTCCGACACCCGAACGACACTATGCGACGATCCTCGACTGGCCCACATTCGACGCCTGGCTGAAGAAGATCGAGGCCGCGCCGCTTGTCGCGGTCGATACCGAGACGACCAGCCTCGATTCCTTCGCGGCGCGCATCGTCGGCATCTCCTTTGCCGTCGCCCCGGGCGAGGCGGCTTACATCCCGCTGGCGCACGACTACGCCGGCGCGCCGGATCAACTACCGCGCGACGAAGTGCTGGCGCGCCTCAAACCCTGGCTCGAATCGGCGAAGCACGCCAAGATCGGCCAGAACCTCAAGTACGACCAGCACGTCTTCGCCAACCACGGCATCGCGCTGGCCGGCGTCGCACACGACACCCTGCTGCAGTCCTACGTGCTCGAAGCCGGCAAGTCCGGCGTGCGCGGGCACGACCTCGGCCAGCTCGCGCTGCGCCACCTCGGGCTGGAGACGATCTCCTACGAGGACCTGTGCGGCAAGGGCGCCAGCCAGATCGGCTTCAACCAGGTGGACGTCGCCAAGGCCGCTGAATACGGCGCCGAGGATTCCGACCTGTGCCTGCAACTGCACGAGCGGCTTCACCCGCAGATCGCCGCCAGCGGGGGCCTCTCATGCGTCTACGGCGAGATCGAAATTCCGGTACGCGACATCCTCTTCCGCATGGAGCGCAACGGCGTCCTCATCGACTCCGACCTGCTCGCGCAGCAAAGCCACGAACTCGGCAAGCGGCTCGTCGAACTCGAACAGCAGGCACACGAACTGGCCGGGCAACCGTTCAACGTCGCCTCGCCGAAACAGCTCGCCGAAATCCTGTTTGGCAAGCTCGGCCTGCCGGTGAAGAAGAAGACGCCGTCCGGCACGCCGTCCACCGACGAGGAAGTGCTCTCCGAACTGGCGCTCGACTACCCGCTGCCGAAAGTGCTGCTGGAGTCGCGCGGGCTTGCCAAGCTGAAGGGCACCTACACCGACAAGCTGCCGAAGATGGTCAACCCCGAAACGGGGCGCGTGCATACCAGCTATGCGCAGGCGGTGGCCGTCACCGGCCGGCTCGCATCGAGCGACCCTAATCTGCAGAACATCCCGGTGCGCACCGCCGAAGGACGGCGCATCCGCTCGGCCTTCATCGCCCCGCCCGGCGCCCGCATCGTCTCGGCCGACTACTCGCAGATCGAGCTGCGCATCATGGCGCATCTTTCGGAAGATGCGCGCCTGACGGAAGCCTTCGCCCACGGCGAGGACGTGCACCGCGCCACGGCGGCGGAAATCTTCGGCGTCACGCCGCTCGAAGTAGGCCCCGACCAGCGGCGCGTCGCCAAGGTCATCAACTTCGGCCTGATCTACGGCATGAGCGCCTTCGGCCTCGCCCGTCAACTCGACCTCGAACGCTCCGCCGCGCAGAGCTACATCGAGCGTTACTTCGCCCGCTATCCCGGTGTGGCGAAGTACATGGAGAGCACGCGCAACACGGCGAAGATGAACGGCTACGTCGAGACCGTCTTCGGCCGCCGCCTGTGGCTGCCGGACATCACCGCCGCGCAGGTCGGCCGCCGTCAGGGCGCCGAACGCGCGGCGATCAACGCGCCGATGCAGGGGACCGCCGCCGACCTGATCAAGCTGGCGATGATCGCCGTGCAGCGCTGGATCGATCGGGAAAAATTGCAGACGAAACTTGTCATGCAGGTACACGACGAACTGGTGCTCGAAGTGCCCGACGACGAACTCGTGCGCGTGCGTGTCGAACTGCCCCCGCTGATGACGCAGGTGGCTAAACTACGGGTACCGCTGGCGGTCGAAGTCGGCGTCGGCGCCAACTGGGACGAGGCGCACTAGCCCATGCGACAAAGGCGGGAAAATCCCCGCCTTTGCATTCGCCAACCAGACGACAACGACTACACCCGGAATCGCCCGATCTGCGTCTGCAGGTCTTGCGCGATGTGCTCCAGTTCGACGGCCGTGTCGGCGGTGCTGCGGATGGTCGCGGTGGTCTCCTCGACCATCTGGGCGATCTGCTCGACGCGCTGGGCGATGGAGGTGCTGGCGGCACCCTGCTCCTGCGTCGCTGCGGCGACTTCGCGCACGCGTTCGAGCGTTCGGCCGGCGCCGCTTTCGATGGCCAGCAGCGAATCGCTCGCCGAGCGGGCCAGCTGAACCCCCTGCTCAACTTCCGGCAGCGCCTCGTTCATCGCGCCGACGGCGCCGACGGTGTCGTTCTGGATGCCGGCGATCATCTGTTCGATCTCGGTTGTCGCGCTCGACGTCCGTTCGGCCAGCTTGCGCACCTCGTCGGCGACGACCGCGAAGCCGCGCCCCTGCTCGCCGGCGCGGGCAGCCTCGATAGCGGCATTCAGCGCCAGCAGGTTGGTCTGCCCGGCAATTTCCTTGATCACGTTGGCGATCGACGAAATCTGCACCGCCCGGCCTTCCAGCGCACGGATGCGCTCGGAGGCGTCCGCCACCGTGCTGGCGATCTTCTGGATCGCCTCGGTCGCCTGCATCACCCGCCCGCTGCCCTCGCTGGCCTGATTCATCGCCTCGTGCGAATCGTTCTCGGTGTCGCGCGCGCTGTCGGAGATATGCGTCGAACTGACCGTCAATTCCTCGATCGCCGCGGCCATCGCCGAGGTTGCATCGGCCTGCTGGTTGGCCGCGACCGACACTTCGCTCGACGCACGGTTGATCTGTTCGGCGTGTTCGACCAGGAGTTTGGCATTGTTGTTGATCTGCTGGACCAGGTTGCGCAGCGAGACGACCATCGCCCCCAGCGCGTGCAGCAGGCTGCCGGGCGGCGGAGCATCGACCGAAGCGGTCAGGTCGCCGTCAGCGACGCGCTGCATCACCGCGACCGCGGCAGCCGGCTCGCCGCCTAGCTGTTTCAACACGCTGGCCACGATGCGCCAGCCGACGAGCATCAACAGAACGATGAGGAGCGCCGAGATGCCGCCGAGCACCATCGCCGTGCGGCGGAACTGGGTGTCGACGTCGTCGATGTAGATGCCGGTACCGACGACCCAGCCCCACGGCTTGAACAGCGTCGTGTAGGCAAGCTTGGGCTCGGCCTTTTGCTGCCCCGCACGGGGAAACCAGTATTCGACGAATCCGCCACCCTTCACGGCATTGGCCACGATGTCCTGGATCAGCAGCTTGCCGTTGGCATCCTTCATGTCGCCCTTGTTCTGCCCCTCGAACTCGGCACGCGGCGGCAACAGGACGTAAACGTGATTGGTATCGAGGATGAAGTAGTAGTCGTTGGCCCCGAAGCGCACGTTGCGCAGGCTTTCCTTGGCCGCCTGTTTCGCCTCCTCATCGGACAGCTTGCCGCTCTGGGCCAGCTTCTGGTGATACTCGAGGATCCCCATGCTGACTTCGATGAGGTTCTTCGTCTTTTCCTTGCGGTCCTCGAGCATGCCGCCCCTGAGTTGCAGCAAGGCGACGATGCACAGGATGAGCAGGCCGACCAGCGTCAACCCGATCAGCAGCTGCATGCGCGTCGACACGCGCCAGGAATTGAATCCGCTCATGGTCTCCCCCCGTGATATTGGAACTACTGTTTCCATTTAACGCGGGACGGGAAAGATAAGCAATCCCTTAAAAAGACTTTTCCGTGGCTGGTTCGATTTAGCCGATGGCCAGCGCGACATCGCCCTTCACCGTGCCGCTGCAGGCCAGCACGTAACCGGCGGCGACCTCCTCCGGCGTCAGCGGCACAGTGCTCGTGCTTTCCACCTCGCCATCGATGACCTTGCACTTGCACGAGCCGCAGACGCCGGTCCGGCAGGCTCCGATGATCGGCAGACCTTCGCGTTCGAGCACGTCGAGCAGCAGTTCCCCGACGGCAATTTCCGCCGTCCTGCCGAAATCCGGCACGTGGAGACTGAAGCGCTCCGCATCCTCGGCAACCGCCACGCACGCGGCCTGGAAATTTTCACGATGAATCGCTTCGTCGCTGACCCCGGCGTCCCGCAGCCAGCCACTGACGTCGTCCATGTAGCCCTCCTGGCCACAGAGATAGGCGCGCGTGCCGTGCCGGTCGGGCAGCAAGGACTGCAGACGGGATGCGTCGAGGCGACCGTGATGGCACGGAATGCGTCCCTGGGGTCGGGTCAGGAAGAGGTGCAGCTTCAGGTTGACGTTCTGTGCGGCCAGCGCCAGCAACTCGTCGCGGAAGATGAACTCGTCCTCGCTGCGCGCGCTGTGGAAGAAGTGGATATCGGTCGCCGCGCGCGTTTCAAGCAGCCAGCGGGTCATCGACATCATCGGCGTGATGCCGCAGCCGGCGGAGAACAGGGCAAGGTTGGCCGGAACGTCGGCGGCCTGCAGGGAGAAGTCGCCGGCCGGCGCCAGCGCCGGCAGTTCGTGCCCGGGGCGGACATGGTCGAGCAGCCAGTTGGAGACGAGTCCACCGGTCACGCGCCGGACGGTGATCGACAACGTTTCCGGCCGCGTCGGACTCGATGAGATCGAATAGGCGCGCCAGTGCGCTTTCCCGTCGATCGTCGCGCCGACGGAGATGAACTGGCCGGGCAGGAAGTGAAAGAAGGCCCCGGAGGGCGAATAGAGGACGAAGGTCGCGGCATCGGGCGTTTCTTCGATGCGCTCGATGCAGGTGAGCGGCGAATCGCCCTGCCAGAAAAGGTGGTGTTCTGCGATGGTGTTCATGGCGGGTGACCAGAGGGAGACAAATCCGTCACCCCGGATTGCACCGGGGTGACGAGCGGCGCTGCGACGTCAGGCTCAGGCGGCGAGCATTTCCTTGAGGTCGTCCTCGACGTTCGAGATCAGGCGCAGGCCGAACTGCTGGTTCAGCGTGGCGATCAGGTTCGGGGTGAGGAAGCCGGGCGCGGTCGGGCCGACGCGGATGTCCTTGATGCCGAGCGAGAGCAGCGTCAGCAGGATGACGATGGCTTTCTGCTCGAACCACGACAGGACCAGCGACAGCGGCAGGTCGTTGACGCCGCAGCCGAAGGCGTCGGCCAGCGCCAGCGCCAGCTGGATCGCCGAGTAGGCGTCGTTGCACTGGCCGATGTCGAGGTAGCGCGGGATGCCGTTGATCTCGCCGAGTTCCTCGGTGTTGAAGCGGAACTTGCCGCAGGCCAGCGTCAGGATCACGGTGTCCTTCGGCGCGGCCTTGACGAAGTCGGCGTAGTAGCTGCGCTCCTTCTTGTCGCCGTCGCAGCCGCCGACCAGGAAGAAGTGCTTGATGTTGCCGGCCTTGACCTGCTCGATGACCGCCGGCGCGGCGCCCATCAGCGCATTGCGGGCAAAACCGGTGGTGGTGTAGACCGGCTCGGCGTCGGCGGCGAAGCCCGGCTGCGCCAGCGCGGCGTCGATCGCGGCGGAGAAATCGTCGCCGTCGATGTGCGTCACACCCGGCCAGCCAACGATGCTGCGGGTGAAGATGCGCGCGCCGTACTGACCGACGTTCGGGTCGATCATGCAGTTGGAGGTCATCACGATGGCGCCCGGGAAAGCGGCGAATTCCTTCTGCTGGTTCTGCCAGGCCGTGCCGTAGTTGCCGACGAGATGCTTGTACTTCTTGAACGCCGGGTAGCCGTGCGCCGGCAGCATTTCACCGTGGGTGTAGACGTTGATGCCCTTGCCTTCGGTCTGTTCGAGGATGAGCTTCAGGTCGTGGTAATCGTGGCCGGAGACGACGATGGCCTTGCCCGTGATCGGCCGGGTATTGACCCGTGTCGGCTCGGGGTGACCGAAGGTCTCGGTCTCCCCCGTGTCGAGCATTTCCATGACGCGGTAGTTGAGCGTGCCGATGTCCATCGCGCACTGGAACAGCGCGCCGCCGTCGGCCGGCTGGGTGCCGAGGTAGGCCATGATCTCGTGGAAGCGGCCGGCGACCTGCGCGTCGGTCTGGCCGAGCACGCGGGCGTGTTCCATGTAGGCGGCGGCGCCTTTCAGGCCGTACAGGCAGAGCAGGCGCAGGCCGATCACATCCTCGCCGACTTCCTTCTTGCCGCGGTTCAGCGCAAACAGCAGGGCGTCGCTGAGCATCACCGATTTGGCGTCGGGCAGACGATAGTGGGCCGACGCGGGCAGTTGTTCCGGGGCCACGCCCTGGGCGGCGCAAGCCGCCTCGTAGCGGACACGCAGATCGTTGCGGTAGGCCTCGGCGCGGCGGGTAAAGTCGATGATCCGCTCGGCGTCGAAGTTGACGTTGGTCAATGTCGAGAAGAATGCCTGCGGCACGTAGGCATCGATTTCGGCGTCGACAACGCCGACCTTGCGTGCGGCGACGGCGTAGGTCGACACGGCCTGCAGCAGGTTCACCAGCATGTCCTGCAGATCGGAGACCTCGCTGGTCTTGCCGCACATGCCACGGGCAAAGCTGCAGCCGGCGTCGCCTTGGGGAGTACGGATGGTGTGTTCACATTGCACGCAAAACATGAAAGATCCTCGTTGGTTGGGATGAATGACGGATCGTCTTTAGCGAGGAGCGTGCCAGAATTTCAGACAATTGATTTTCAACGGAATTGTCTGCACGGCGGGGGTCTCGGAGTCATAATGACTCTCGACGAAATCGAGTCCTAATGACACATCAGAGTCTTATTGACTCCGATCTTGAGAAAACACGGAAACATCCGTCACCCCGGCGCAGGCCGGGGTCCAGTGCGTTGAATTTTCTGGATTCCGGCCTGCGCCGGAATGACGAATCTTCACCTCAGTAGCGCAGAACGCGAGCCAGAAAAGCCGCCAGCAGCGGATGCTGCGGCCGGTCGAACAGGGTATCCGACGGCCCTTCTTCGAGTGCCAGCCCGTCGGCGATGAACACGCAGCGGTCGGAAACGTGCCGTGCGAAACCCATGTTGTGGGTGACGATGATCAGGTCGCGGCCTTCGTCGCGCAGTTCGGCGATGAAATCGAGCACCTCGGCGGTCATTTCCGGGTCGAGCGCCGAGGTCGGCTCGTCGAAGACAAGGAAGCGTGGCTTGATCGCGATGGCGCGGACGATCGCCACACGCTGCTGCTGCCCGCCGGAGAGTTCCGCCGGTTTCTGGTGCGCATGGCGCGAGAGCTGGAAACGATCGAACAGCGTGGCGACGATCGACTCGGCTTCGGGCTGTGCGACGCCATGCACCCGGACCAGCGGCAGCAGGACGTTTTCGCGCGCGGTCAGGTGCGGAAACAGGTTGTAGGCCTGGAACACCGTGCCGATGCTGCGCCGGTGCGCGAGCAGCGCCGGCTCGGAAAACTCCAGCGTCTGTCCGTCGATACGCACGCTGCCGGCGTCCGGCGCAGTCAGGCCGGCGAGGATGCGCAGCAGCGTCGTCTTGCCGCCGCCCGAGGGGCCGATGATCGCCAGCGAATGAAAATCCGCAAGGGATAGCGTGACCTCGCGCAGCGCCTGGCTCTCGCCGAAGCGCTTGCTGACCTGGTGCAGTTCAAGCCGCAAAGCGGAACCGCCGTTCGAGGACGCGGCCGAGCAGCGAGATCGGCAGCGTCAGCAACAGGTAGCCGACGGCCAGCGGCAGGTAACTCTCCAGCGTGCTGTAGGTGAAGGCGTTGACCTCCTGCGCGTTCAGGGTGAATTCGCTGACGGCGATGATCGACAGCAGCGACGAGTCCTTGATGATCGAGGCGAACTGCCCGGCCAGCGGCGGCACCAGCTGGCGCACCACCTGCGGGAAGACCACGTAGCGGTAGGTCTGCGCCGGCGTCAGGCCGATCGCACGCGCCGATTCGAGCTGCGAGTCGCGGATGCTCTCGATGCCGGCGCGGATCATCTCGGCGAGGTAGGCGCCGGCGAACAGCGACAGGGCGAGGACGCCGACGATATAGCGGTTCTCCACGCCGAAGGCGTTGGCGACGACGTAGAAGAGGATCAGGATCTGCACCAGCAGCGGCGTGCCGCGGATCGACTCGACATACAACACCGCGCTGTAGCGCAATGGCAGGAAGGACGACCGCCGGGCCAGCGCGGCAACCAGCCCGATCAGTAGGCTTGCTGCAAGCGAGATGGCGGAAAGCACCAAGGTCATCAACCAGCCCTGCAGGAATTTCTGCCGGTAACCCCAGATCGCCGCCCAGTTCCAGCCGTAATGCAGCTGGGTGAAAGCGAAGCTGAACAATCCGGCGGCCAGGAGGGCGACCAGACACCACGAGGCCGCTTGCGCCGCGCGGGCGAGCGCCTTCCCCGGCGGCGGTGCGAACAACAGGCTCACGGAATGCAACGCCCGCTCACATGAAGAACGCCGAGCCCATGCGCTTGAATTCGTCTTTCATCTCCTTCAGGTACCGGTCGCCGAGGCGTTCGAAACCGCCCTTCGCACGATAGTCCTTGATGAAGGCGTTGACCTTGTCACGCAGCTCGTCGTTGCCCTTGCGCAGGCCGACCGCCCAGGACTCCTTCTGGAACGGATCAAGGAGCGCCCGCGTGGTCTCCTTGTTGCGCTGCCAGTTCTGGTAGGTCGACATCTGGTCGTAGATGAAGGCGTCGGCCTTGCCCTGCGAGACTTCGAGCACGGCGGCCGATTCCTTGTCGAGCACGAGGATATCCGCGTTCTTCAGGTTGGCCGTGGCGTAGAGATGACCGGTCGTTCCCTTCTTCACCGCGATCTTGACGCCCGGCTGGTTCAGGTCGGCGATGCCCTGCGCGAGCGAATCCTTTTTCAGCAGCAGGCAGAGCCCGGTGGCGATGTACGCGTCGGAGAAGTCGATCGACTTCGCGCGCTCGGCGGTGGCGGTCATCGAGGAAATGACCAGATCGACCTTGCCGGTCTTCAATGCGGGGATCAGCCCGTCCCAGGCGATGTTCTCGATCACCGCCGGGCGTCCCAGCGCCTGCGCCAGGTCCCTGGCCAGATCGACGCTGATGCCGCTGGGCTTGCCCTGCGGATCGGTCATTTCGAACGGCGGGTAGGCGAGCTCCATGCCGACGACCAGCGGTTTGGACGATTGCGCCATGTCCGCCGCCCCCGCCGGACCAACGAAAATCAACAGAGCCGCCGCAGCGGCGAAAAAAACTCGTAAAGGGGCGCGCATTTGCAGTTTCATCGGAATTCTCCTTCGGGATGACTCGATCACTCGCCTTTCCAGCATAGCCGCAGGGCAACGCCACCGGAACCAGATTTTTGCGTCGATCCGTCCAATCCGTCTACCATGAGCGGCCAGTCCGGCCAATACCGCCCCATGTCCCGATGAACCGATCGCCCCATCTTCGCCCAGCCTTGCGCGCTGCCCTGCTCCTGTTCTCACTTCACGCTTTCTGCGGCGAAGGGTTCGCGGCGGGAATCGGCAGCGAGTGGATCAGCCTCGGCCGAACCGAAAACTTCCGCGCCTACCTCGACCAGAGCTCGGTCCGGCGCGACGGCGTCCTCGTGCGCGTCTATCAGCTGACCGACTTCGCGACAGCGCAATGGGCCGACGAACGCACCGTCGTCGGCTCGATCCGCTCACTGGTCGAATACGACTGCAGTCAGCCGCAGGCACGAACGCTCGCCCTCGAAGCATTTTCCGAGCAGATGGGCGAAGGGCGGCTGGTGGCCAGCGAGCATAAGCCAGACGCTCCCTGGGAAGGCATGGTGCCGGGCGGAATCGGTGAAAACATCCGCAAGCTGGTGTGCCAGAAGTAACGGCCACCGCACGAACGAACCACCGCCCGCTCAACCCTTTATTCCGAGTCGCCGTGCGAGCCGCTGCAGGTTGGCGCGATCGACCCCGAGTTGCTTTGCCGCCTGAGTCCAGTTGCCTGAGCATGCGGAAAGAGCACCGACAATCAACCGGCTCTGATAGCCATCCACTGCCTCACGCAGGCCAACCGGCATGGGTGCCGACGCTGCCGGCGGCTGGGCGGCGATGGTGTCGAAAGTTCCGGTAACGGCCGGCAAACCGAGGTCGTCCGGCCGGATAACAACGCGAGCCGGTTCGCGCTGCATTGCCTTCAGGCTGGCGCGCAGCAGCAGGTGTTCGAGCTCGCGCACGTTGCCTGGCCAGTCGTAGGCAGCCAGCACGGGAAAGGTCAGCGGATGCAGATCGATGCGCTCGATGCCGAGCTTGTGCCGCGCCATGTCGAGGAAGTAACCGGCCAACACGGCGAGGTCTTCGCGATGCTCGCGCAGTGGGGGAACGGCGATCGGATAAACGTGCAGACGGTGGTAGAGATCGCCGCGAAAGCGCCCGGCCTCGACCTCGTGGTACAGGTCGCGGTTGGTGGCGGCAATGATGCGCACGTCGACGCGGATTACCTCGTCAGCGCCGACGCGCTGGATTTCCCCCTGCTGCAATGCGCGCAGCAGCTTGGCCTGCAGGCTTAGCGGCAGTTCGCCGATCTCGTCGAGAAACAGCGTGCCGCCGTGCGCCAGCTCGAATTTCCCGGCGCGGTCCGACACGGCGCCGGTGAACGCGCCCTTGCGGTGCCCGAACAACTCGCTCTCGGCCACCGATTCGGGCAGCGCGGCGCAGTTGATCTGCACCAGCGCCTGCTCGCTGCGCGCCGACTGGGCATGCACGGTGCGGGCGACGAGTTCCTTGCCGGTGCCGGTTTCGCCGGTGATCAACACGGCCAGATCGGTCGCCGCCACGGTGGCGATCTCCTGGCGCAGCTGGCGCATCGCCCGCCCGTTGCCGATCAGGTTTCCCTCGCGGCGGAAGGCTTCCTGCATCAGGTCGCGGGCGATCGCCCGTTGCCGTTCGCTGGCCTGCTCCAGCGCGCGGATCAGCGCGACGTTGCGCAGGGTCGCGGCGGCCAGCGCGGCGAATGCGCCGATCGTCGCATCCTGCACTTCATCGAAGGCGTGCTCGTCGAGGGCATCGAGCGTCAGCACGCCAACCAGTTCGCGATCAACGTGGAGGCTGCAGCCGAGGCAGGCATGCACGCGCCCGTCACCTTCGCGGTCGATTTCCATCAGGCCGTCGAAGGGGTCGGGCAGGGCGCTGTTCGCCGGGAAACGGACCGGATTACCGGCCTCGAGGATCGCCGCCAGCCGCGGATGGGCCGCCGGATCGAAACGCCGCCCCATCAGGTCGGGCGCGAGGCCGACGCTGGCCATCGGAATCAGCTGGCCGTCCCGCAGATGCAGCAACGACACCGCATCGCACGGCAGCACCGAGCCGATGGCGGAAACCAGCCGCTGGAACTGCACCTCGCCCGGCATGGTGTTGGAGAGATCGACAGCAATCTGCCACAGCGCCCGATCAATGGCTTTCTGGAAACGCATCAAATGACTGGATATCGCAAAGGGAGCCAGAGTATAGGGCGAGATGCGGCGAAAACCGAACACATGCCGCGGATGCAATCGGCAGGATGGCGACGAAAAAGGGCGATCTGGCGGAAGTGAGGGAAAATGGCGTCTTTGTTTGAAAAACCGCCATGAACGACCGCCCGAACCGGAAAAACAATTTCGTTGCCAGCGTCTGTCCGCACGATTGCCCGAGCGTTTGCGCGCTGAAACTGGAGATTACGGAAGATGGCCGGCTCGGCAAGGTACGCGGCGGCGAACAGCCCTATACCGACGGTGTTATCTGCGCCAAGGTGGCGCGCTACGCCGAACGGGCCAACCATCCCGAACGCCTGTTGCGTCCGCTGCGCCGGATTGGACCGAAGGGCTCCGGGCGCTTTGAGCCGATCGCGTGGAGCGACGCCATCGATCTCGTCGCTGAACGACTGCTTCAGGCAATCGACCAATCCGGACCGGAAACGGTCTGGCCCTACCACTATGCCGGCACCATGGGTCTGGTGCAGCGCGCTGCCTTGCGCCGTCTTGGCCATCTCGCCGGGTGGTCGCGGCAGCACGAGACTTTCTGCGTCGCCCTGGCCGATGCGGGCTGGCAGGCGGGGGTTGGTATCAAGCGCGGCGTTGACGCCCGCGAGATCGTCGATTCGGATCTTGTCGTGGTCTGGGGGGGCAATCCGGTGCACACTCAGGTCAATTTCATGCACTGGACGCAGAAGGCGCGCAAGGAACGAGGCGCCAAGCTGGTGGTGGTCGATCCTTACCGCACGCCGACCGCCGAAAAGGCCGATGTACACTTGATGCTCAAGCCGGGAACCGATGGTGCGCTGGCCTGCGCCGTGATGCACGTGCTGCTCGCGGAAGGCCTTGCCGACCGCGCTTTCCTTGCGCGCCACACTGATTTTTCGCCGAACGTGGAGCGCCATCTGGCAAACAGGACACCGGCGTGGGCCGCGGACATCACCGGGCTGCCGGTTGACGAGATCGTCGCCTTTGCCCGGCTGTATGGTGCGACACAACGCAGCTTCCTGCGCATCGGTTACGGCTTCACCCGGCAGCGCAACGGCGCGGCGGCAATGCATGCCGTCTCCTGCCTGCCGGCGACGACGGGTGCCTGGCAATCGCCGGGCGGTGGCGCGCTGTATGGTCACAGCGCGCTGTACGGGCTCGATCGAACCTTCCTCAACGGTCTTGACGGACCCGTCGCCCCCACCCGGCAGCTCGACATGGCGAAGCTCGGCGCGGTGCTGGCCGGCGACGAGAGGGCATTGCGCGGCGGACCGCCGGTCACGGCGATGCTGATCCAGAACACCAATCCGGCCGTGGTCGCGCCGGAAAGCCTGGCTGTCCGCCACGGCCTGCTGCGCGACGACCTGTTCGTCTGCGTGCATGAACAGTTCATGACCGACACCGCGCGTTTGGCCGATGTTGTCCTGCCGGCAACGATGTTCCACGAGCACGATGATTTGTACATGGCCTCCGGCCATACGTTCCTGCAGGCGGCGAAAGCAGTCGCCGTAGCGCCCGGCGAATGCCGTTCGAATCACGACTTCGTCGGCCTGCTGGCAGCCCGGCTCGGCATCGCGCATCCCGCGTTCGCCATGGACGCTGCCTCGCTGATCGACCGGGTGTTGCGGGACTCCGGCAAGCCCGGCTTCGACGACCTGCTGCGCCAGCGCTGGCTCGACTGCGCACTCCCGTTCGGGCAGGCGCACTTTCTTGACGGTTTCGGCCACCCCGACGGTCGCTTCCGCTTTGCGCCGGACTGGTCGGCCATTGGTCCGGATCACGAGGTCATGCCGCCCCTGCCGGATCACCTTGAGGTCCTGGAGCAATCTTCGCCGGAGATGCCGTTCCGCCTGGTCCCTGCACCGGCACGGCATTTCCTCAACTCGACCTTCACCGAAACGGAATCGTCCCGCAGCGCCGGAGAACGGCCGACGGTGCTGATCCATCCCGACGCCGCAAGGGCATCGGGCGTTGCCGATGGCGACCTGGTACGCCTCGGCAACCGGCGCGGAAGCGTGCGCCTGCATGCACGCCTGTTCGACGGTGTGCAACCGGCGACGCTGGTCGTGGAAAGCCAGTGGCCGAACACGAGCTTTGTCGATGGCATCGGCATCAACACCCTCGTCGGCGCCGAGCCCGGATTTCCCAACGGCGGAGCGACGTACCACGACACTGCGGTATGGCTGGCGGCGGGTGGCGAAAACTGAACCCATGCTTCGTCGGCCGGTCTGAACCGGCATGACGGGTCATCAATGAAGAGGAAGCGATGGACGGAACGTACGAAGTGCAGGACGAACTCTACCAATGCGTCGGCTACTGCCAGGCGGATGAGGAGAGTGGTTGCTGTCTCGGTTGCGGCCGGCCGCTGTTCCCCGGCACGTCCTTCGAAACCGAGCGACGCCCGGATCTCGGCACGACGGAAAACCGCTTTCCCGTCGACCCACTGATGTAGAAAAGCCGTGCCGGTGGTTTTCCGGCACGGCTTTTTTCGGAACGCTCCCTGGAGCCTCAGGCAAGCTCGATCAGCACCTGCCCCTTCGTCACCTTCTCCGCCGTAGCGACGTTGATCGCCTTGACGGTGCCGTCGACCGGCGCCTTGATGCGGTTCAGCATCTTCATCGCTTCGAGAATCATCAGCGTGTCACCCTGCTTCACCTGTTGCCCGACGCTGCAACCGAGTTCGGCGACGACGCCGGGAATCAAGGCCTTGATGACGCGCGGATCGTGCTTCTCGTACGGCTTGCGCTGCAGGAACTTCTTCGTCGCGCGCGCCTCGTAGGTGCCGCCTTCGAGAGCAATCTCGCAGAATTGTTGCTGTTCGCTCATGGTCGTCCTCCGCTCAGAACGGTGGCACGCCGTGCTTGCGATCCGGCCGCGCCTCCTGCTTGTTGCGTGTCAGCTGCAGGGCGTGCGCGACGTAGGCGCGGGTTTCTTCCGGCGTGATCACCGCGTCGACGTAGCCGCTCGACGCCGCGACGTACGGGTTGGCGAACTTGTCGGTGTATTCCTTGACCTTCAGCTTGCGCATCTCGTCCGGGTTTTCGGCGTTCATGATCTCGCTGCGGAAGATGATGTTCGCCGCGCCTTCCGGCCCCATCACGGCGATTTCAGCCGTCGGCCAGGCGAAGACGAAGTCGGCGCGCAGGTGGTTCGAGCACATCGCGATGTAGCCGCCGCCGTAGGCCTTGCGCAGGATCACTGTGATCTTCGGCACGCTGGCTTCGCTGTAGGCGTAGAGGACCTTGGCGCCGTGGCGGATGACTCCGTTGTGTTCCTGGTCGGAGCCCGGCAGGTAGCCCGGGATGTCCACCAGCGTCAGCAGCGGGATGTTGAAGGCGTCGCAGAAACGGATGAAGCGGGCTATCTTGTCCGAGGCGTCGATGTCGAGCACGCCGGCCAGATAGAGCGCCTGGTTGCCGATGACGCCGACCGTCTCGCCGTTGATCCGGCCGAAGCCGATGATCGCGTTCGGGGCGAACAGCTCCTGCACTTCAAAGAACTCCGAGTCGTCGACGATGGCGCGCACGATGTCGCGCACGTCGAACGGGATCTTCGAATCCTTCGGAATCAGCTCCTCGATCTTGTAGCTCGCCTTCGGCGCCTTCTGCTCAAGGAGGGCGGCCTTGTTGCGGCTGTTGTCCGGCAGGTAGGCGACCAGCTTGCGGATGCTGGCGAAGCACTCTTCCTCGCTGTTCGAAAAGAAGTGCGCGTTGCCGGCGGTCTCGGCCTGCACGCGGGCGCCGCCGAGGTCTTCCATCGAGATTTCCTCGCCAAGCACGGTCTTCACCACTTCCGGTCCGGTGATGAACATCTTGGAGATGTTGTCGACGACGAAGACGAAGTCGGTCAGCGCGGGCGAATACACGGCGCCGCCGGCGCACGGCCCGAGGATGACCGAGATCTGCGGCACGACGCCGGAAGCCAGCGTGTTGCGGTAGAAGATCTCGCCGTAGCCGGCCAGCGCGTTGACGCCTTCCTGGATGCGCGCGCCGCCCGAGTCGTTGATGCCGATGATCGGCACGCCCATCTTGATTGCGTGGTCCATCACCTTGGTGATCTTGCGCGCGTGCATCAGGCCGAGCGAGCCGCCGGCGACGGTGAAGTCCTGCGCGTAGATGCACACCGGGCGGCCGTTGATCGTGCCCGAGCCGGTGACGACGCCGTCGGCGGCCAGTTCCTTGCCGGCCATGCCGAAATCCTGGCACTTGTGTTCGACGAACAGGTCGTACTCGTGGAACGAGCCTTCATCGAGCAGCGCGGCGATGCGCTCGCGGGCGGTCATCTTGCCGCCGGCCTTCTGTTTGCTGATGGCCTTCTCGCCACCACCCTGGGTTACGGTCGATTTCTTGGAGAAAAAATCAACGATGCGTTGCATGAACGACATGGAGGTACTCCCTTATCTATGTCACGAACTATCACGGAATTGCATCGCGGCGCGTTGTCGGCATGCGCCGTCCCTTGTTCCGGAAGGGGAGTCAAATTTCGCTTGTTATTTGCAGCCAGCCCCTCCAGAGCGGCGCGAGTGTAGCAGGATTGTGGCGAACTGACGCTAACGTGCCGGAAGGATGTCATTGAAAATACAGGGTATTTTTTCCCACTTCAGCGATCTTGCCTGCAACTTGCCGACGTTTTACCCGATTTTCCCGGCTTTTTCGCCGCAAATGAAAAAGTTGCGGCGAAACACCGAATTGCCGGCTTCGCGCCGGGCGCCGATCAGCGCGACTCCTTGATGATCCGCCCGAACGCGGGCTGCACCGGCCGGGCGTTCGGCGGGTAGAGACGCTGGAAGATGGCCAGTTGCTGCGCGGACACCTGCTGCGGCTGCTTGAGCACCAGCCAGAGGACGTCCTCGGTGCAGGGCGGTCGTGTCAGCGATCCCATGAAAGTGAAATAGCCCTTGTTTTCCGGCAAAAGCAGGTTGAGGTCGACTGTCTGTCCCGGCGGCGCGACCTCGCCGCCTTTTTCCAGCGGCAGATGATTGAGGGCGGTCTGGATTACCGGATTTTCCGTACCGGGTTCGAGAAAGACCGAAACAATCGCGGTCTTGCCGTCGGCGCCGGAATGAATCAGCTGCGCCTCCATCGCATACGCCTTTCCCGCAACGGTGTACTCCGACGGGGCGTGAAATTCGACGCGGCTGAGCTGGTACTGCTTGCCGAGCAACATCATGCCACCGCCGTAGACGGTCAGCTGCAACTGGCGGACGGCGTCCGTGACACGGAAGGCGCTCGGGGTGTAGAAGAACTGGATGGGGTCGAGGTCCACCGGAATGCCGTCGCGCAGGTCGATCGGCGACTGTCGGCGACCGCCGGCGCAGACGGCGTAGGAAGAATCGAGTTTCCCCCAGATCTCGGGCCCGCGGTTTCCTGCGTAGGTCCAGCCGGCACGCCCGCCGGCCGCGGAGTCCGAAACTTTGGGCGACGCAGACGATTTCACCGGACGCTTTGTTGCCGCTGGCGGTTTTCCGGCTCGCGGGGTCAGGCCGCGCAATTCCTTCTGCACCGACTCGGCAACCAGCGCTTCGTTGACCTTGCGCAGGTCACCGGACAGCTGATTGACCTTGTCCAGCGTCTTGTCGACCGATTGCGTCGCCGATGCGCTGCCGGCAGGGCGGCACACGAGGCGCAGGATCCGGTCGTCGGGCGAGCCGCTGCGCACCGGCATCTCGAATGGCGAACGGACTTCCTCCTGGCGCAGCACTTCGCCTTCGCTCTTGTAATAGGTTCGCTTCAAAGTGGAGAGCGAGCGACCGTCGCAGTCATAGCGCGATTCAAATTCGATGATGCGATAGGAAGTCGACGTGCGCGGATCGACGATCGGATTGTCCAGAATGATCCGCCCGGTCGCGGTGGCGGAACCGTCCTGCCCGGTGACGATCCGATCACGGTCGACTTCGACGCGCCGACCGGGCTCGTTGGCCACGGTCTGCCAGGCGGCAGAGAGCGCAACCGCGGGGAGCATCAGCGCGAACAGGGCGGCAAGCCGCCTCGCGGTACCTAACGGAAGGGAATGGTCTTTTTTTGCCGTCATCGTTCTATTCACGGAAACGCCAGCGAGAACTTTAGCCGACTCGGCGGAAACTTCGTCCGCCGTCCTCCGGTCGAATGCATCAAGCCTTGCCTGAGACCCGCGTTTCCAGTAACTTAGGCAATCGCTTTTAGGGGTGCCGCGCCGGATTTTGTCACGAGTTTTGTCAAACGCCCGGCGTAGCTGAGACAGTCCCTTTGAACCTGTACGGGTAATGCCGTCGTAGGGAAACAGAAGGTCAGCGCATCGCAGCATCGTCGCGTCGTTTCATTCTTCTATTGTTCCTGCCTCGCCATTCCCTTGCGTGTAACAGCCACCGGCGCCGCACGGCGTCGTCTTGCAAGGAAATGCCATGAACGCCAATGAAAAATTCGTCGCCGCCGCCGCCCACGTGGATGAAGCGGCCGTCAAACCCTTGCCGAACTCGCGCAAGATCTACGTCGAGGGCAGCCGCCCGGATATCCGCGTACCGATGCGGGAAATCACGCAGGACGACACGCCGACGGCCTTCGGCGGCGAGAAGAACCCGCCGATCTTCGTTTACGACTGTTCCGGCCCCTACAGCGACCCGAACGCCCGGATCGACATCCGCAACGGCCTGCCCGCCCTGCGCGCCGGCTGGATCTCCGAGCGCGGCGATACCGAGGAACTGGCCGACCTGACCTCAGAATTCGGCCGCATGCGGGCCGCCGACAAGGAACTCGACGAGTTGCGTTTCCCCGGCCTGCACCGCAAGCCGCTGCGCGCCAAAGCCGGCAAGAACGTCACGCAACTCCACTACGCGCGGCAAGGCATCATCACGCCGGAGATGGAATACATCGCCATCCGTGAAAACTGCAACCGCCACGCCTACATCGAGACGCTGAAAGCCAGCGGCCCGCAAGGCGCCAAGCTCGCGGCGCTGATGACCCGCCAGCACCCCGGGCAAAATTTCGGTGCGAACATCCCCGAGGAAATCACACCCGAATTCGTGCGCTCGGAAGTCGCGCGCGGCCGCGCCGTGATCCCGGCCAACATCAACCACCCCGAAGCCGAACCGATGATCATCGGCCGCAACTTCCTGACCAAGATCAACGCCAACATCGGCAACTCGGCGCTCGGCTCCAGCATTCAGGAAGAAGTCGAGAAGATGACCTGGTCGATCCGCTGGGGCGGCGACACGGTGATGGACCTCTCGACCGGCAAGAACATCCATGAAACGCGCGAGTGGATCATCCGCAACTCGCCGGTGCCGATCGGCACGGTACCGATCTATCAAGCGCTGGAAAAGGTCAACGGCAAGGCCGAGGAACTGACCTGGGAGATCTTCAAGGACACGCTGATCGAGCAGGCCGAACAAGGCGTCGACTACTTCACCATCCACGCCGGCGTGTTGCTGCGCTACGTGCCGATGACCGCCAACCGCATGACCGGCATCGTCAGCCGCGGCGGCTCGATCATGGCCAAGTGGTGCCTCGCCCACCACAAGGAAAGCTTCCTCTACACGCACTTCGAAGAGATGTGCGAGATCATGAAGGCCTACGACGTCGGCTTCTCGCTCGGCGACGGCCTGCGCCCCGGCTCGATCTACGACGCCAACGATGAAGCGCAGCTGGCCGAACTGGAAACACTCGGCGAACTGACCGATATTGCCTGGAAGCACGACTGCCAGGTCTTCATCGAAGGCCCGGGCCATGTGCCGATGCACATGATCAAGGAGAACATGGACCTGCAGTTGAAACACTGCAAGGAAGCCCCGTTCTACACCCTCGGCCCGCTGACCACCGACATCGCCCCGGGCTACGACCACATCACCAGCGGCATCGGTGCCGCGATGATCGGCTGGTACGGCACGGCGATGCTCTGCTATGTCACACCGAAGGAGCACCTCGGGCTGCCGGACAAGGACGACGTCAAGGAAGGCATCATCACCTACAAGCTTGCCGCGCACGCCGCCGACCTCGCCAAGGGTCATCCCGGCGCGCAGATCCGCGACAACGCGATGAGCAAGGCGCGCTTCGAGTTCCGCTGGGACGACCAGTTCAACCTCGGTCTCGACCCGGACAAGGCGAAGAGCTTCCACGACGAGACCCTGCCCAAGGAATCGGCCAAGGTCGCACACTTCTGCTCGATGTGCGGGCCGCACTTCTGCTCGATGAAGATCACCCAGGACGTGCGCGACTTCGCCGCGCAGCAGGGAATCGACGAGAAGGCCGCCCTTGAAAAGGGGATGGAAACGAAGGCAGTGGAGTTCGTGAAGACGGGAGCAGAAGTTTACCGGAAGCTGTAAGGCCCCCGATTCAGCCCAGACCCCGTCATCCCGGCGAAAGCCGGGATCCAGAGGTGCACCACCGAATTCTGACAGGCCCACCTGGATGTTTGTCATTCCGGCAAAGGCCGGAATCCAGAAAATTCCACGAACTGGACCCCGGCCGTCGCCGGGGTGACGACTGTCCCGGTGTTTCCCTGTCGGATAGAAAAATGCGCCGCCTTGCCGCGGCACCCAACCTGACAAAGACATGACTACACTTTCCTCCTCTCCCGACGGCTCGGTACATCGCTGGAAGGTCCTTTGGGCCGGGTTCGTCGCCTATCTCTTCGACAGTTACGACCTGATGGTGCTGGCCATCGCCATGCCGGTATTGCTGCAGGTTCTTTCCATTTCGCTTCCCGACGGCGGACTGCTCGGCTCGGCCACCGGCCTGGGCGCGATGCTCGGCAGCATCGTTTTCGGCCTGATCGCCGAGAACCGCGGCCGCCGCTTTTCGCTGATCCTCGCCCTGCTCTGGCTCGGCGTCGGCATGGGCGCTGTCTATCTCGTGAACACCTGGTCGTCGTGGATGGTCTTGCGCTTCTTCACCGGTCTCGCCATCGGCGGCGTCTGGGGGCCGTGTTCGGCGCTCATCGCGCAACACTGGGCGCCGCACTGCCGCGCCCGCGCCGCGTCCTTCGTCTTCAGCAGTTTCGCGATCGGCGCGGTCGTCGCGTCGGTGGTGGGCCGCTGGCTCATCACCATCGACTGGCGCCTGGTGTTTGCCTTCGGCGTGGTATCGATCCCCTTCTCGCTGGTCGTCCTGCGTCTGATTCCGCCCGACACCCGGGCCGCCACGCAAAAGAGCCAGAGCGGCCCAACCACAGTCGGCATCACGACGATCTTCTCCAACAACCTGGCCCGGATCACCCTGCCGGCGACGCTGGTGAGCATCGTCAATCTCGCCGGTTACTGGGGCGCTGCTTTCTGGATTCCGACCTTCCTGACCAAAGAGCGGGGGCTGGACGTAACGACCATGCTCGGGTTCTCGATCGTGATGTACGTCGGCATGTTCTTCGGCTTCCAGTTCTTCGGGCTGCTGGCGGACAAGATCGGGCGGCGCCGCGCCATGATGGCGGCCTTCGCGCTCTGCGCCGTCGCCATCGCCCTCTACATCCTCGTGCAGAACCCGACCTTCCTGTTCTGGTGGGGCGCCGTCGTCGGCTTCGGCCTCTGCGGGGCCGGCGGCATTCTCGGCGCCTACTACGCTGAACTGTTTCCCGAGCACGTGCGCGCCTACGCCGGCGGCTTCTGCTGGAACATGGGGCGCATCGGCGCGATCATCGCCCCGTTCACCATCGGCGCCGTCGGCAAAGCCTACGGCTTGCAGACCGGTCTGCTGCTCACCTGCGGCATCTACCTCGTCGGCGCAGTCATGCTGCTCCTGCTGCCCGAGACCTATACCGGCAAGGAACGGAACGAGGCAGCCCGATGATGACCTCGCCCGGCACCGGGTGCCTCGGGAAAAGAATCCTGGTGATCGGCGACGTCAACACCGGGAAGACGACCCTCTGCAAGCGCTGGCTGAGCGAACTCTGCCAGCAGGGGCTCGGCACCCGGATCGCCCTGATCGACATGGCGCCGACCATCCCTCCCGAACTGGCCCTGAAACGCGGCATCGTCGGCGCCGGCGGCGAACTGCGGGCGCCTGAGGGAAGCGGAGTGCACGACCTGCGGGCACACCTCGAACCGCCGCGCCTGAGTTCCAGTTCCGAAAGCGAGGCGCTCGAGAAGGCGGAGCGCAACGCGCAACTCATCGACGCACTTCTCCGCCGACTGGAACCCCAACGCGACATCCTGTTCATCAACGACGTCACGCTATTCCTGCAAGCGAGGAGCGCGGCGAGCCTGATCGAGACAGCGGGGTTCGACAAGAGGACGACGCTCGTCGTCAACGGTTATCGCGGCGAACGGTTGGGCGGCGGGGCGTTGACCCGACATGAAACGGCGGAGATGAGCGAACTGGAGAAAGTATTTGCGGTGAGGGGCGAGATCGTCAGGCTGACACACCGCTATGATTTGGCGTCGGGCTCCGTGTAGTCAGGCAGAAGGAGGCAAATTCAGAGCGGCCCACACTGTTTCCGGCGCATTTTCAATATCCTCAAAAAACCCGGAAACATTGTTTCAATCGATTGAATTTGAACAATGTTTCCGGCAATATTAATTGCACTATGATTTTGCCGGAAACAAACCATGAAGCCGCTCACCAACCAGCAGCGTCTGCACCTCGTCAACAGCGAACAACTCTACGAAAACTATCGTGCTGCCTTGCGTCACGCAGTTGCCCACACCTACGGAATGCGCTGGAAAACAGTACGCGGGGTCGAGTACCTGTTTCGCGATAGCGACGCCCGTGGCAACGGCAAATCACTCGGCCCGCGCAGTGCGGAAACTGAAGCGATTCTCGCCGCCTTCCTGCAAGGGCGCGAAGCGGCAAACGAACGGCTTGCCGGCATCCGCGCCGCGCTCGACGAACAGGCGCGACTCAACAAGGCGTTGCGCCTCTCCCGCGTACCTCGGGTCATCGCCCGCATCCTGCGCGAACTCGACGCCGCCGGGCTCTATAAATCCTTTACCGTCCTCGGCACGCAGGCGCTTTTCGGTTACGAGGCCGCTGGCGGCGTCCAATTCCTGACCGAGTTGCTCGCCTCTGGCGACATCGATCTGCTCTACGACCACCGCCATAAAATGACACTGGTTTCCGGCAAGCTCGACGGACAAGGCCTGCTTGGCTTGTTGAAGCGCGCCGACCGCAGTTTCGAGTGCATCCGCAAGCGCGGCTTCCGCGCCGCCAACGCCGGCCACTTCATGGTCGACCTCATCGTGCCGCCGCGCGGCATGCAGGTCAGCGACCCGGTCAGCTTCGCCGATGACGATCTCGTCGCCGCCGAAGTGCCCGGCCTGCAATGGCTGCTCAACGCCCCGAAACTTGACACCGTCGCCATCGACGAGACCGGCTGGCCCACACCTCTGCGCGTTCCCGATCCGCGCGCGTTCGCCCTGCACAAGGCCTGGCTCGCCAATCGCCCGGACCGCGACGCAATCAAGAAACCGCGCGACCTCGCGCAAGCCCGTGCGGTCGCTGCGCTCGTGCGGGAATACATGCCTCATTTGCCATTCGGTGAGGCGATCAGTTCATTACATGGGGATGTGCGGGGGTTGGTCGATGTGTTGTAGCAGACTGCCGGGGCTACACCGAAGTTTTGTGCGAGAACAAAATTCGCTTGAGCGTGTTGCCCCGTCGGGCCAGCCCCAACTGGGTCAGGGAATGCGGCCCACGCGCAACGCGGAACTCAATGGGCGCGCCCTTGTGAGCAGTCTCGGTCAACAGGTAACAAATGCGATTTTGAGGTGCCCCCCGTAATCAGTGCCAGCGGCAATTTAGTAAAGTCCGTTTTCGAGAAGGAGAATGGACTTGAAGAAGCGGTTTTCAGAAGAACAGATCATTGGTTTTTTGAAGCAGGCGGAAGCCGGCGTGCCGGTCAAGGAGCTGTGCCGGCAGCACGGCTTTTCTGACGCCTCGTTCTACACATGGCGGGCCAAGTTCGGCGGAAAAACTGTATCCGCACTGAAAGCTGCTGATCCGAACTATGCCTACGCATGGGATGGTAGCAACGCGCGGTTTAACAAACTAATGAAAGCCAGCGATGCTGCTATCAAGGAAAACACAGGCATGTCATTGGCAATTGACTGGGCAATCGCAGCACTGAAAAACAAAGGCTCCGACCCATCAAATGGCGCTTTTTGGCGGGATGGTCTGGACTTCAAGACCAACTACAACAATCACCCCAAAGTCCGTGATGGATTCAAATTTGGAGACCTCTCGCACAACATTTTCAATGTCCAGGAGAATAAGCGGGAAGTGATTGTTCGCTGGAAGACAAAAAACAAGAAAACAGGACAAATTGTTGATGGCTCCGAGCGTGGTCGCTATGACACGGTGTGGATTTCCACTGCTGCTCATGGCAGCACCATTTTTTGGAAACATCCGACTGAATACATCAAAGCAACAGGTAGCAAGGAATATAGATGAACGTAAAAACAACGGCGTTGATATTGATGCTAAGTATTTCGCATGTTTCATCTGATCAGGAAGCGCTGGCCTCAAGTGGAAACCCAATCATCTACATCGCGTGGGATCCTACGACGGAAATCCTTGAATATCATTCATGCGGTGCAGCAGACGCGTGCTGGGTAGCACAAGTCAAGAACAAGAAAACAAAGCAACGAATCGCAGTACTTCGCTGCGATGGCGAAAAGCCATTTTCACGCATAGGGAAAAGCCCAGAGGCAATTGCAGCAGAAGATTGTCACAGATTTGAAAACGAAGATAAATTTCAACAGATCCCTGCCGAACTGCGCACGTTGCTCCATCGATAAGGAAATTCCGGCATCAGGTTGCACCATTTGGCAAGCTGCGTAATCAATCAGGGGGCGACGTAAATATCGACAAAGCCGTCGCCTCAACACCATGGCGATGGAAAGGACTGATTTCTCGATCAGGTCGGACTGCTAGAATCCCCGTTTCCCCCGCAACCACGGAAACGCCATGCACCCCGACTACCTCGAAAAGATCCTCAACGCCCAGGTTTACGACGTCGCCGTGGAATCGCCGCTGGAGATTGCGCCGGGGCTGTCGGCGAGGACGGGGAATACGGTGCTGATCAAGCGCGAGGACATGCAGCCGGTGTTCTCGTTCAAGCTGCGCGGGGCGTACAACAAGATCGCCAGGCTGTCGCCGGAGCGCCTGAAGCGCGGGGTGATCTGCGCCTCGGCGGGCAATCACGCGCAGGGCGTGGCGCTGGCGGCGGCGAAGATCGGCTGCCGGGCGGTGATCGTGATGCCGACGACGACACCGGCGATCAAGGTCGATGCGGTACGCAACCGCGGTGGCGAGGTAGTGCTGGCCGGGGATTCGTTCGACGAGGCCTACGCACACGCGCTGGAACTGGAGAAGGCCGAGAAGCTGACCTTCGTGCATCCGTTCGACGACCCGGAGGTGATCGCCGGGCAGGGCACGATCGGCATGGAAATCCTGCGCCAGCACACCAAGCCGATCCATGCGGTGTTCTGCGCGATCGGCGGCGGCGGGTTGATTTCCGGGGTGGCGGCGTACATCAAGCGCCTGCGCCCGGAAACCAGGATCATCGGCGTCGAGGCCGTCGATTCGGACGCCATGGCGCAGTCGCTGGCGGCCGGCAAGCGCGTGCGCCTGAAGCAGGTCGGCCTGTTCGCCGACGGCGCGGCGGTGAAGTACGTCGGTGAAGAAACCTTCCGCCTCTGTCAGCAGTACGTCGACGAGATGGTGCTGGTCGATACCGACGCGATCTGCGCGGCGATCAAGGACGTCTTCGAGGACACCCGGGCGGTGCTGGAGCCGGCCGGCGCGCTGGCCGTCGCCGGAGCCAAGGCCTACGCGGCGAAGCACCGGCTCAGGGACAAGACGCTGGTGGCCGTGGCCTCCGGCGCCAACATCAATTTCGACCGCCTGCGCTTCGTCGCCGAGCGCGCCGAGGTCGGCGAGCAGCGCGAAGCGGTGCTGGCGGTAACCCTGCCGGAGAAGCCCGGCTCGTACAAGAAGTTCGTCGCGCTGATCGGCAAGCGCAACATCACCGAGTTCAACTACCGCTACAACGATCCGAAGGAAGCGCAGGTCTTCGTCGGCGTGCAGGTGGCCTCGCGCGCCGAGTCGCTGAAGCTGGTCGAGCAACTGCACAAGCACGGCTACGCCGCGCTCGACCTGACCGACGACGAGATGGCCAAGGCGCACATCCGCCACCTCGTCGGCGGCCACGCTCCGCAGGTCGACAACGAGATCGTTTACCGCTTCGAATTCCCCGAACGGCCGGGTGCGCTAATGAACTTCCTCGACCAGATGAGCTCCGGCTGGAACATCAGCCTGTTCCACTACCGCAACCACGGCGCCGACTACGGGCGCGTGCTGGTCGGGATGCAGGTGCCGCCGGAGGAGATGAGGCAGTTCAAGGAATTCCTCAAGAACCTCGGCTACGCGCACTGGAACGAGACCGGCAACGCGGCCTACAAGCTGTTCCTCGGACGCTAGGCCGTTGGCGATAGTCCGACCGGTTATATCGTCGTGACGAAACGATCTTTCGTCACGACGCGCGCGGTGTTCAGATTCCGCCTTTTTTGCCGTAATAACCAGCTACCTCTTGGAGGGAACGATGCCCCTGAAAATCGCCAATAACGTTACGGAACTGATCGGCAATACGCCGCTGGTTCGCCTCAATCGCCTCCCGGCCGGAATCGACGGCACGGTCGCGGTCAAGCTCGAATTCTGCAATCCGGCGCACAGCGTCAAGGACCGCATCGCCGCAGCGATGGTCGAGGTGGCGATAGCCGCGGGCAAGATCGGCCCGGAGTCGATCGTGCTGGAACCGACTTCCGGCAACACCGGCATCGGGCTGGCGATGGTCTGCGCGGCGCGCGGGATCAAGTGCTGCTTCGTGATGCCGGAAACGATGAGCCGCGAACGCCGCCTGTTGCTCAAGGCCTACGGCGCCGAACTGGTGCTGACGCCGGGTGCCGAAGGCATGGCCGGGGCGATCAGCCGGGCCGAGGAAATGGCCGCGGCGGATAACCGCTATTTCATCCCGCAGCAGTTCGAGAATCCCGCGAATCCGGCGATCCACCGGGATACCACCGCCGAGGAAATCTGGCGCGATACCGACGGGCAGGTCGACATCTTCGTCGCGGGCGTCGGCACGGGGGGAACGATCACTGGCGTCGGCGAAGCACTCAAGGCCCGCAAGCCAGCCGTCAAGGTCATCGCTGTCGAGCCGGACGCCTCGCCGGTGCTCTCCGGCGGCGAGAAGGGACCGCATCCGATCCAGGGCATCGGCGCCGGTTTCGTGCCGAAGGTGCTGAATGTCGCCATCTACGACGAAATCGTGCGGGTAACTGCCGATGACGCCTTCACCACGGCGCGGCGCCTGGCAACCGAGGAAGGCATCCTCGCCGGCATCTCGTCGGGGGCGGCGGTCTGGGCGGCCTTGACCGTGGCGGCACGGCCGGAGAACGCTGGCAAGCTCACCGTGGCCATCGTCCCCTCGTTCGGCGAACGCTACCTGTCGACGCAGCTTTACGCCAATCTGGATGCCTGAGAGGTTGTTCAAAAACCTTTACCCCCACCGCAGAGACGCAAAGGCGTCAAGATTTCGCAAAGAAAGACGACTGAAACAGAGGAATTCCTTTGCGTGTCCTTTGCCACTTTGCGTCTCTGCGGTGGATTTTGATTTTTCTCACAGGCTCTGAAAGAGACAGACTATCGATGGAGTTCGATTTCAACCGGGTGATCGACCGCCGCGGCGGCGATTCGCTCAAATGGAACAAGTACGCCGGCCGCGACGTGTTGCCGCTGTGGGTAGCCGACATGGACTTCGCCGCGCCGCCGGCGGTACTGGCCGCACTCGAACGGCGGCTGGCGCAGGGCTGCCTCGGCTATGGCGAGCCGTGGCCGGGGCTGGTCGAGTCGGCGCGCGGCTACCTGCGACGCCGCTACGACTGGTCGGTCGATCCCGACTGGCTGGTCTGGTTGCCGGGACTGGTGACCGGGATCAACGTCGCCTGTCGCGCGGTCGAGGGCGGGGTACTCAGCGCGACGCCGGTCTATCCGCCGTTCATGTCGGCGCCGAAGTACGCCGGCAAGTCGCTGCTGAAGGTTCCGCTGGTGCTGGCAGACGGCCGCTGGCGCTGGGATTTCCAGCAACTCGAAGCGGCGATCACCCCGGAAACGCGCCTGTTGCTGCTGTGCCACCCGCACAACCCGGTCGGGCGCGCCTGGGAAGATGACGAACTGGCGACACTGGCTGAATTCTGCCAGCGGCATGATCTGGTCGTCTGCTCGGACGAGATTCATTGCGATCTGATCCTCGACCGGGAGCGGCCGCACCGGCCATTCGCTTCACTCGACAGCATGGGCGCGCGCACGATCACCCTGATGGCGCCATCGAAGACATTCAACATCCCCGGCCTCGGCTGCTCGCTGGCGATCATCGCCGACCCGGTATTGCGGCGCGCCTTCACCGGGGTGATGCGCGGCATCGTGCCGCATCCGAACGTGCTCGGCATGATCGCCGCCGAAGCGGCATGGAACGATGACGATGCGTGGCGCGAAGGCCTGCTCGACGTCCTGCGCGGCAATCACGCGCTGATCCAGGCTGCCGTCGCGCAGATTCGCGGGGTGTCGATGACGCCGGTGGAGGCGACGTACCTCGCCTGGATCGACGCCCGCGGCCTCGGTGTGCCGTCGCCGGCACATTTCTTTGAAGAGGCCGGCGTCGGCCTGTCCGATGGCGCAGAATTCGGCCTGCCCGGCTGGGTGCGGCTCAATTTCGGCTGCCCGCCGGCGACGCTGGAGGCGGCGCTCGCGCGCATGACGAACGCCTGCGAAACGCCGACGGCGTCGACTATGCTGAAGTAATGCCGATTCGGTGGCGGGTGTTGTCCGGATGAATCTCTTTCGCGGTTTCCTTTCGCGCTTCGCTTCCTGGCGGGCTGCCCCCTATGCGGTAATGCTGCTCGGGTTGCTCGCCACGGCCGCGCTTGTCTTCGAGGTGGCGAACAGCGACAGAGTCTATCTTGAGCAGCGTTTCGACAGTGCCGCAAGCGCGCGTGCCGAATCGATCATCCGTCCGTTCGAAAACCAGCTGGCGATGGTTGCGGTGCTTCAGCGCGCGTTTCACGCGGTCGGCGAGCTCGACGAGCAAAAATTCGAACAGATTCTCGGCCCGATCAGCTGGAGTCCCGGCCTGCGCGGATTCGCCTGGGCGCCACGCATCGAGGCGGCCGCCCGGGCAGCGTTCGAGGCGCAGGGCAGGAAGCGCCGGGGCGACACATTCGCCATCAGCACCATCGAGGCCGGCGGAAGCATGCTCCGATCCTCCGAGCGGGACATTTATTATCCGGTGCAATTCCAGACACCTCTCGCGTCGCGGCGCCCGGTGCATGGCCTCGACCTGTATTCGATCGACGGGCGCGCTCCGTTGATCGACCAGGCGATCAGGACAGGAACCGTATTGTCCACGGGGCTCATTCCGTCTGTTGCCGGCGATCCGAACGAGCGCAAGGTGGTCGTGTTCGTTGCGCCGGTATTCCATGGCGCCGGCCCTCCCATGTTGCCTGAAGAACGGAGCCGGTCCGTTGCCGGCATCCTCGTCGCATCAATGGACATCGGGGAGTTGTTCGAAATGGCGGCGTCGCTGGACGACGCCGGGCTGCTCGTCACGCTGAGCGATTTCTCCGAACCCGGCAAGGCCATTCAGCGTGGGCCCGACCTGCCGGCCAAGTCCGCGCCATCCTCCGGCAGTCTGGCGCTCACCCGCAACTTCGTCCTCGCCGGCCATATGTGGACCGTCCGTGTCGAAGCAGGCCCTCTGTGGCTGGCGGCGAACCGGACCAACCGCTCCACGGTGATCGGCGCGACAGGCGGTGCGCTGACTCTGCTCCTCGCTTTCCTCACATTCCGTTTGCTGGCCCGTCAGCGTCGAGCGGAAGCGTACGCCGGGAGCCTGTCGCTGGTCGTCGAGCAGAATCCCGCATCGATTGTGATCACGGACCTGGCGGGGCGTGTCGAGTACGTCAACGCGATGTTCCTGCAGAGTTCGGGCTACGCCCGCGACGAGGTGATCGGACGGCGCGCCGACATGCTCGGCGTCGGCGATGCGGCCCCGGCCACCTATCGCGAAATGCATGAGGTAATCCGCAGCGGCCAACCCTGGCACGGCGAATTGCCGAGCCGGCGACGCGACGGCAGTATCTACTGGGAGCGCGTCCATATCGCACCGGTCCGCGATACCGACGGCGCGATCACCAACGTCATGGCGGTCAAGGAAGACATCACCGAGTTGCGTGAGCTGACCTCGCGCTTGCAGGAAAGCGAAGCCCGTTTCCGCGGCGCGATGACGGTGATGGCCGAGGGGCTGGCGGTGCTGTCCCCCGAGGGGTTCTGCCTTTTCGCCAACCGCGCGGTGGAACGGATCATCGGTGCTCCGGAGGGAGGGCTGCAGGGGGTGAACGCGCGTAATTTGCCGTTGCACTTCCTCGACAACGACGAACGGGAAATCCCGAGCCCGTTCGATGATGCCGCACTGATGCAGTCGCTCTGCCGCGAACGTGAAATCCGCAACCGGATCGTCGGCCTGCGTGTCGGCGACGAAGCTGTCCGCTGGCTGGAAGTCAGTACCTCGCCATTGCAGGTCGAGGACGGCAAGACACCACGGGTGGTGATGACCTTCTCGGACATTACCGAACGCCGTCTCGCCGACGAGAAGGCGCGGCTGGCGTTCGAAGCCATTCGGCACAGCGGCGAGGGGATTCTGGTAACCGACGCCGAGCACCGCATCGTCTCGGTCAACCCGGCCTTCGAAACTGTGACCGGCTACGCCGCCGACGAGGTGCTCGGCAACACGCCGGTGCTGTTCTCTTCGACGCACCAGGACGAAAGTTTCTTCGCCACGATGCGGGCGATCCTTGAACGCGCAGGACACTGGCAGGGCGAGGTGTGGAACCGGCGCAAGAATGGCGAGCTGTATCCCGAGTGGCTCGGCGTTTCGGCGGTGCGCGAGGCCGACGGTTCGGCCAGGTATTACGTGTACATCTTCTCGGACATGACCGAGCGCAAGGCGGCGCAGGCGCGCATCGAATTCCTCGCGCACCACGATCCGCTGACCGAACTGCCGAACCGCCTGCTGCTGCGCGACCGCATGGCGCAGGCCATGGCCCTGGCAGCGCGGTCGCAGAGCCGGGTGGCGCTGCTGTTCCTCGATCTCGACCGTTTCAAGAAGATCAACGACTCGCTCGGCCACCCGGTGGGCGATGCCCTGCTCAAGGCGATCGTCGACCGCCTGAAGGGCTGTGTGCGCGACTCCGACACGATCAGCCGGCAGGGCGGCGACGAGTTCATCATCGTGCTCAACGAGGTACGTGATACCGATGCCGTGGCGCGCGTCGCCGACAAGATCCAGCAACGCATGGGGCAACCGTTTCACGTCGGCGAACACAACCTGATGACGTCGTTCTCGATCGGCGTGGCGATCTACCCCGACGACGGCAACGATTTCGACACGCTGCTGAAAAAGGCCGACACGGCGATGTACCACGCCAAGGAAGCCGGTCGCAACAGCCACCGCTTCTTCACCGAGCAGATGAACCTGCAGGTCGTCGAGCATCTGACGCTGGAAACGCAGCTGCGGCGGGCGCTGGACAACCGGGAGTTCGTCCTGCATTACCAGCCGCAGCTCGATTTGCAGGAACGGACCATCGTCGGCGTCGAGGCGCTGGTACGCTGGAACAATCCGGAGAGCGGGCTGGTGCCGCCGGGCAAGTTCATCCCGGTCGCCGAGGATTCGGGCCTGATCGTGCAGATCGGCGCCTGGGTACTGCGCGAGGCCTGCCGGCAGGCCCGTGCCTGGCAGGACGCCGGGTTGCCGCCATTCGTCATGGCGGTCAATCTTTCGGCGATCCAGTTCAAGCGGCTCGACCTCGTCAATACGGTGATCGAAGCTCTGGTGCTCTCCGACCTCGACTCGCAGTGGCTGGAACTCGAACTGACCGAGTCGATCCTGCTGCAGGACGCCGAAGCCACGCTCGATACGGTGCATCGCCTGAAGGCGCTGGGCGTGAAGCTGTCAGTCGACGATTTCGGCACCGGCTATTCCAGTCTCGCCTACCTCAAGCGCTTCGCTGTCGACAAACTGAAGATCGACCAGTCCTTCGTGCGCGACCTGGCGTCGGACCCGGACGATGCGGCGATCGTCCGCGCGATCATCCAGATGGCGCACAGCCTGAAGCTGCGGACCATCGCCGAAGGGGTGGAAACCGAGGAGCTGTGCAACCTGCTGCAGCTGTTCCGCTGCGACGAGGTGCAGGGGTACTGGCTGGCGCAACCGCTGCCGGCCGACGAGCTGGAAACCTTCGTGCGCGATTTCTCGGGCGGGACTGCGGGGAACTGAGGCGCGCAACTGAAATCATTTGCAACAGACGTTCGCCACGGCGAAATTCTTTGCAACCGGACCGGCGCGACAATGACAGCGTTCACCACTTGTCATTTCCCTACGGCCATGAAACGCTTTCTGCTTCCCCTGTCCCTCATCATCGTTGCCCTCTGGGCCGTCCTGCAGCCCGCCGGCACCCTGACCTTCACGGACTCGTTCTTCACCCTGCGCAAGGCGTACACCGCGCTGACCGGCGCGCTGGCACTGGGGTGGATGGGGTTCTGCATGCTGCTCGCGTTACGCCCGGCATGGCTGGAGCAGCAACTCGGCGGCCTCGACAAGCTGTATTACGTCCATAAATGGACGGGCATCGCCGCGGTGCTGATGGTCGCAATGCACTGGCTGCTGATCCTGTCGCCCCGGACACTCATCTCGTGGGGCTGGATCGAGGCAGCCGCCCGGCAAAAACGTGAGCACGGCGGCGGCTTCTCGCTCGTGGGCCAAGCCAAGGAAATGGGCGAATGGGCCGCGTGGGGCCTGATTGTTCTCGGCATCGTCTCGCTGCTGCGCTTCGTTCCCTATGGCTGGTTCCGCAAGCTGCACAAGGGTTTCCCGGCCATGTTCCTGCTGGGCGCTTACCATAGCGTCATCATGCTCTGGAAAGACAAGCTGCTGGCGACACCATTCGGCATCTCCTTGACGGCAATCTGCATTGCCGGCTGCGTCATCGCGGTGATTTCGCTGAAAGGGACGATCGGCGCCTCACGCCGCCATACGGGACGAATCGTGCGGGCAAACGTCGGCGAATCGGGCGTCCTTGAACTGGGCGTCGCTCCGGGACCGGACTGGCCCGGCCACACGGCGGGACAGTTCGCCCTGCTGACGCTGGACGACAACGAAGGTCCGCACCCCTTCTCGATCGTCTCGGAATGGAAGCCCGATGCGCAACTGGCCTTCGCCATCAAGCCGCTCGGCGATTACACGCGCGCGCTGCCGGGGCGGGTCAAGGTCGGCGACGCGGTCAGCATCGAAGGGCCCTACGGCCGTTTCGATTTCGGCGATGTCGCCGAGGATCAGGTCTGGGTGGCCGGCGGCGTCGGGGTCGCTCCGTTCATGGCACGGCTCGAAATGCTGGCGGAGCGGGGCGGAGCGAACGGAAAAATCCACCTTTTCTACAGCGCCCGCGACAGCCGGGAGATCGCTTATCCAGCCGGGCTTGAAGAGCTGTGCCGCAAGGCCGGAGTTCAACTGCACAGACGCGTTTCCAGCCGTGAAGGACGCTTTTCCGCCGCCGACATCGGCCAGTGCGTGAGCAGAACAGGAAGTGTATGGTTCTGCGGGCCGACGCGCTGGGGTCGGACGCTGCAAACGGTGCTGGAGCGCGATTTCGGCCTCACCGCAGGGCGCTTCCATCGCGAACTGTTCGAGTTTCGCTGAATCGTTACCGCTTCAGGGAAAGGTCATCACCCCGGCTTCGGTAACGATCGCGTCGAGGCGTGCGTCGTGCGCTTCCGGGTGGATCGTCTCAACGCGGTTCAGTTCGAAGCCGACGCCGATGGCAAGCGGCCGCGGGTGCAGCGAAGCCAGTGTCCGGTCGAAGAACCCGCCGCCGTAGCCGAGCCGGTAACCGGCCGCGTCGAAGGCCACCAGCGGAATCAACAGCGCCTGCGGCTGGAGAAAATCGCCGGCCGCCGGCGTCGGAATGCCATAGCGATCCTCGTTCAACGGCGTTTCCGGTGTCCAGGCGCGGAAAGCCAGCGGCCGGTTCGCCGCAACGACCACCGGCAGCAGCGCGGCGAACGACAGGTTTCCCTCGATCTGCCAGTGCGCCAGTAGCGGACGCAGGTCGGGTTCGTTCTTCAGCGGCCAGCAAAAGCCGACACGCAGCGCCGCGAGTTGCGGAAAATGACGGTGCAGATGGTGCCGGATCGCCTCGGAATTGTGCCCGCATTCGTTTTGGCTCAGCGCCATGCGCCGGGCGATGGCGTCTTTCCGCAGCGCCTTTCGCCAGGCGCTGTGGTTGGCGACGACACGGGCGGTTCCGGGCGTTTGGTCGACGCTCATGTGGTATGCTGAAAGCCAGTATTCACGGGTTTTCCAGCTTATCATGAAGTTCCGCGCCGCCGCCGTCCTGCTCCTGTTTTCCGCCCTCGTTTCCCCGCTGGCAAAAGCCGCGCCCGGCGACGATCTGATCCTCTCGGCACGCGACGCCACGCGCTCCGGCGACCGCTTGCGGCTCGAACGTATCGCCGGGCAGGTGCAGGGGCATCTGCTTGCACCGTATGTCGATTACTGGCGGCTGCAACTTGAACTGAAGAACGACGTCGATCCGGCACGGGTGCGCGCCCTCCTCGATGACCACCGCGGCAGCTACCTCGCCGAGAAGATGCGTAGCGACTGGTTGAAGGAACTCGGCAAGCAGCAGCAGTGGGCAGTGTTCGACACAGAGTTTCCCGCCCTGCTCCAGCCGGATCAGGAGCTGCAGTGCTACGCCCTGCAAAGCCGCCGGCTGCGCGGCGATGCGACGATGCTCGACGACGCCATGCCGCTGTGGCTGACGCTTGTCGACACGCCCGAGGCATGCCACCCGGTGCTCGAAGCGCTGATTCTCGAGAAACGCGTCCTCGCCGACGATGTGTGGGCACGCATTCGTCGCCTCGTTGAAACGAATCGCCTTGGCGGCGCCCGCCATGCGATGAACTATCTCCCGCAGAGCCAGACGCCGACCCCGGCCACGGCAAAAGCGGTGACCGACTCGCCACTGAAGTGGCTGGTCAAGGCCAACCCCTCGGTCAGCCGCATGAACCGCGAACTCGCTGCGCTGGCAATCGCCCGCATCGCGCGCAACGATCCGCGCATGGCGGCCGAACAGCTGGAAAAGATCGAATCGCGCCTGCAGCCGGAGGAAAAAGGCTGGGCCTGGAGCCAGATCGGCTGGCAGGCTGCGCAGCGGCACATGGTCGACGCGCTCGACTGGTATCTCAAGGCCGGCGACGTGCCGATGTCCGACGAGGTGGCGCAATGGAAAGTGCGCGCCGCGCTGCGCGCACAGGACTGGGGAGCGGTCCGCGCCGCCATCGAGAAAATGCCGCCGGCGCTCGCCGGACAGCCGACCTGGACCTACTGGCTGGGGCGCGCCTACCGTGCCGGCGGACGGCTGGAGGAGGCCAGCGCCTTGTTCGCCAAGGTGGCCGGGCAGCCGCACTTCTACGGCAATCTCGCCGACGAGGAACTCGGGCGGACGATCAACCCGCCCCCCCGGACGATCCCGCCGACGCCGGAAGAAATCGCCGCTGTCGAGTCGCGTCCGGCGATCCGGCGCGCCCTCGCGCTGCTCAGCCTCGACCTGCGCACGGAGGGTGTCCGCGAATGGAACTGGGCCTTGCGCGGAATGAACGACCGCGAACTGCTCGCCGTCGCCGCGGTGGCCAACCGTGCCGGCGTCTATGACCGGGCGATCGCCGCCGCCGACCGCACCCGCGACGAACACGACTACACGCTGCGCTACCTGGCGCCGTTCAGCGAGCAGGTGCGCCCGGCCGCACGGACCCAGTCGCTCGACGACGCCTGGGTCTACGGCCTGATGCGCCAGGAAAGCCGCTTCGTTACCAATGCACGCTCGTCGGCCGGTGCCTCCGGCCTGATGCAGCTGATGCCGGCGACGGCCCGCTGGGTGGCCAAGAAGATCGGCCTGACGGACTACCATCACGGTCAGGTCAATGACACCGAGACCAACCTGCTGCTCGGCACCAGCTACATGCGCATGGTCATGGAAGGCCTCGACAACAGCCCGGTCCTCGCCTCCGCCGGCTACAACGCCGGCCCCGGACGGGCGCGCAAGTGGATGGCCGAACGCCCGCTGGAAGGCGCGGTCTACGCCGAGACGATCCCGTTCAACGAAACGCGCGATTACGTCAAGAAGGTGATGAGCAACGCGGTCTATTACTCGGCGCTGTTCAACGGCCAGCCGCAGTCGCTGAAGGAACGACTCGGGATCATCGGCCCGCGCGCGACGCCGAAGGCCGATGAGTTGCCGTAGTTGCGCAGTCACTGAATAGCAGATTCACGGATAACTTTCCGGCACACGCCGGTGGAGGTGCCGCATGATGCCAGCAAAGGTGGTGATCTTCGGAGGAAGCGGTTTTGTCGGCAGCTGCCTGGCCGGACGGCTGGCGGCGCGGGGCGTACAGGTGACGGTGCCGACGCGCCGTCCGGAAAGCCGCAAATCCCTGGCCCTGCTGCCCGGCGTGCGTCTTCTCGCGGCCGACAGCCACGACCCGCTGACACTGAACGAGTTGATCGGCGACGCGGACGCGGTCATCAATCTCGTCGGCATCCTGCACGACCGCGACGGCAGCGCGCCCTACGGCAAGCGCTTTGCCGCCGCGCACGTCGAACTGCCGCGCCGGATCGTCGCGGCGATGAGGTCGACAGGCGTGCGCCGTCTGCTGCACATGAGCGCGCTCAAGGCCAGCGTCGACGCGCCGTCGGCCTACCTCCGTTCCAAGGCGGCAGGCGAGGCCGTCGTTCTCGATCCGGCGAACGGGCTGGAGGTCACGGTGTTCCGCCCGTCAGTCATCTTCGGACCGGGCGACGCCTTCCTCAACCTCTTCGCCGGCTTGCTGGCAACTGCCCCGTTCCTGCCGCTGGCCGGCGCCGACACCCGCTTCCAGCCGGTCTACGTCGGGGATGTCGCCGATGCCTTCTGCGCCGCGCTGAACAACAGCGAAACCATCGGCAGGGTCTACGAGCTGGGCGGTCCGGCGAGTTACCGCCTGCGCGACCTGGTCGCTTACGTCGGCCAGCTCACCGGCCACGCGCGGCCGGTCTGCGGACTCCCCTATTTCCTTGCCCGGCTGCAGGCCGGTATACTCGGCCTCCTGCCGAATCCGCCGATGTCCCCGGACAATCTGCGGTCCCTGCAGGTAGATAGCGTCACCGACGGGCTGCACGTCTTTCCCGGCTGGCAGCCGCAATCGCTTGAAGCGGTGGCGCCGACCTACCTGAAGCCGTTTACTGCAAGGTCGCGCCTGGACGAGTTGCGTCGTCACTCCGGGCGCTGACCGGACTCCTGGAGATTTTCATCATGATGAAACTGGTCATCGGTACCCGCAATTATTCGTCGTGGAGCCTGCGTCCCTGGCTGGCCATGAAGCAGGCCGGCCTGCATTTCGAGGAAATCCTGATCCCCCTGCGCACCAGCGCAACCAAGGGCGAAATCCTCAAGTACTCGCCGTCGGGCAAGGTCCCTTGCCTGATCGACGGCGAGGTCGTCGTCTGGGATTCGCTGGCGATCTGCGAGTATCTCGCCGAGAAAGTGTCCACGCTGCTGCCGTCGGAACGCAAGGCGCGGGCACTCGCGCGTTCAATCGCCGCAGAGATGCACGCCGGATTCCCGTCCCTGCGCGAAGGCATGCCGATGGACGTGCGCGCCTCCAAGCCGTTCGCCGAACCGACGCCGCAGGTCTCGGCCGACATTGCGCGCATCGTCGCGATCTGGGAAGAGTGCCGCCAGAAGTACGGGCGCAAGGGGCCGTTCCTCTTCGGACATTTCACCATCGCCGACGCCATGTACGCACCAATCGTCTGGCGCTTTTTGACGTATCACGTCGAGTTGCCAGAGGCCTCGCGGCAATGGGTCGAGACCATGGCGGCACTGCCGGCGATGCAGGAATGGCGGGCCGGCGCGCTGGCCGAGAGCGACTGAGCGGCATAGATCGATGCAGGTGTTCACGGTCGGCGGCGCGGTGCGCGATGCCCTGCTCGGGCTGCCGGTGCAGGACCATGACTACGTGGTGGTCGGCGCGTCGCCGGACGAGATGCTGGCGCGCGGCTTCCGGCCGGTGGGCAAGGATTTCCCGGTGTTCCTGCACCCGAAAACGCACGAGGAGTATGCCCTTGCCCGCACCGAGCGCAAGTCGGGACACGGCTACAAGGGATTCTCGTTCCACGCTGCGCCGGACGTCACGCTGGAAGAGGATCTGGCCCGACGCGACCTGACCATCAACGCCATCGCCCGGGCCGAAGATGGAACGTTGATCGATCCCTTCAAGGGCGTCGCCGACATCGCGGCGCGCGTGCTGCGCCATGTCGGCCCGGCGTTCGTCGAGGACCCGGTGCGCATCCTGCGCGTGGCGCGTTTTGCCGCCCGCTTCGCCGATTTCTCGCTCGCCCCGGAAACGCTTGGCCTGATGCGCCGCATGGTCGACAGCGGCGAAGTCGATCATCTGGTCGCCGAACGCGTCTGGCAGGAGCTGGCCAAGGGGCTGCTGGAGCGCACGCCGTCGCGGATGATCGCCGTGCTGCGCGACTGCGGCGCGCTGGCGCGCATTCTGCCCGCGCTCGACCGCCTGTTCGGCGTACCGCAGCGGGCGGACTATCACCCGGAAATCGACACCGGAGTACATGTGCTGATGGCGCTCGACCAGTCGGCGAAGGCCGGTTTCGCCCTGCCCGTGCGCTTCGCGGTGCTGCTGCACGACCTCGGCAAGGGCACCACGCCGATCGACGACCTCCCGCGACATCCCGGCCACGAGGCACGCAGCGTCGAGCTTGTCGAGGAAGTGTGCGCTTACCTCAAGGCCCCCTCGGAGTGCCGCGACCTCGCCCTGCTGGTCGCGCGCTACCACGGCGACATCCGCCGCGGGCCGGAACTGCGCGCCGGGACGATCGTCCGCCTGCTTGAACGCACCGACGCGCTGCGCCGTCCGGAGCGCTTCCGGCAGCTGCTGCAGGCCTGCGATTGCGACTTCCACGGCCGCCTCGGCTGGGAAGACAAACCGGTGCCGGCGCCCGACCTGTTCACCTCCGCACTGGAGGCGATGCTTTCCGTCGACGCTGCCGGCATTGCCCGAAGCTGCGAGAACAAGTCACAGATTCCCGAACGTTTGCACGCCGCGCGCGTGGCGGCGGTCGCTGCGCGACTCGATCGCCCAGCGTAACCGCGTCGCTCAGAGATAGCGCGCGAGCAGCGCCCCCGGGAGTTCGCGCGGCAACGGAATCCACACGCGATGCCCGTTGCCAGGCGCGACGGACAGCGGTTCCCCGGCGGCGTTCTCCATGCGCTCGATCACAAGATCGAGGTTCCCCGACGGATGAACAACCTCGAGGCGGTCGCCAACGGCGAAGCGGTTCTTTACGTCGACTTCCGCCATGCCGCGCGCGGCGTCCCAGCCGATCACGTCGCCGACGTACAGGCTGCGCCCGGATTCGGAATGGCCGCGCAGGTAGTTCTGCATCTCCGATTCATGGTGACGCTGGTAGAAACCGTCGGTGTAGCCGCGGTTGGCCAGTCCTTCCAGTTCGCCGAGCAGGCGCGGATCGAAGGGGCGGCCGGCGACGGCGTCGTCGATCGCCCGGCGATAGACCTGCGCGGCGCGCGCGACGTAGTACGGTGACTTGGTGCGCCCCTCGATCTTCAGCGAATCGACGCCGATGTCGACGAGGCGCTGGACGTGCTCGACGGCGCGCAGATCCTTGGAATTCATGATGTAGGTGCCGTGCTCGTCCTCCTCGACCGGCATCAGTTCGCCGGGGCGTTCCTTCTCTTCGAGCAGCCAGACCTTTTGTGCCGGGGTCACGTCGCCAGCCGCATCTTCGACGGCAGGCTTGACCTTGTAGTCCCAACGGCAGGAGTTGGTGCAGGTCCCCTGGTTCGAATCGCGCCGGTTGAAGTAGCCGGAAAGAAGGCAGCGCCCGGAGTAGGCAACGCACAGCGCCCCGTGCACAAAGACTTCCAGTTCGGTTTCCGGGCATTCCTGGCGGATTTCGGCGACCTCGTCGAGCGACAGTTCGCGCGAGAGGATGATGCGGGTCACGCCGAGTTTCCTCCAGAAGCGCACGGCGGCGAAGTTGACGGTATTGGCCTGCACCGAGAGGTGGATCGGCATTTCCGGCCACTGCTCGCGCACGAGGTCGATCAAGCCGGGATCGGCCATGATCAGCGCGTCGGGCCGCAACGCAACGACCGGCGCCATGTCGGCGAGGTAGGTGCGCACCTTGGCGTTGTGCGGCAGGACGTTGCTGACCAGGTAGAACAGCTTGCCGCCGCCATGCGCCTCGGCGATGGCCTGGCCGAGCCGTTCGAGGCTGCCGAATTCGTTGTTGCGCACGCGCAGGCTGTAGCGCGGCTGGCCGGCATAGACGGCGTCGGCGCCGAAGGCGAAGGCGTTGCGCATCATCGCCAGCGAACCGGCGGGAGCGAGCAATTCAGGAGCGGGGCTGGCGGGTGACACGGGCATGGAGCTTTCCGGCGGAACGGGTAGAATTCGGCACAACCCACGGATTCTAACCGCTTTCCCTTCCCTTCTTTTCCATGTCGGACAACTCCCCCGAAGATATCCTCATCAACTTCACCCCGCAGGAAACCCGCGTCGCCGTGATGTATCAGGGCGTGGTGCAGGAATTGCACATCGAGCGCAATGCCAGCCGCGGGCTGGTCGGCAACATCTATATCGGCCGCGTGGTGCGTATCCTGCCCGGGATGCAGTCGGCCTTCGTCGATGTCGGCCTGCAGCGTACCGCCTTCCTGCATGTTGCCGACATCTGGGAGCCGCGCAACGCCGGCGAGCCGGCGCGGCCGATCGAGCGCATCCTGCACGAGGGACAGAGCATCGTCGTGCAAGTCATCAAGGACCCGATCGGCACCAAGGGCGCGCGCCTGTCGACGCAGATCTCGGTCGCCGGGCGGATGCTGGTTTATTTGCCGCAGGAGCAGCATATCGGCATCTCGCAACGCATCGAGAACGAGGTCGAGCGCGAGACGCTGCGCGAAAAGCTCGGCCGCCTGGTGCCGCCGACGGAGCAGGGCGGCTACATCGTGCGGACGATGGCCGAAGGCGCCTCCGACGAGGAACTGGCCAACGACATCGAATACCTGCGCAAGCTCTGGTACGACATTCAGCTGCAGTCGAAGAACGTCGCGCCGCCGGGGATTCTCTACCGCGAGTTGTCGCTCGGCCTGCGCGTATTGCGCGACTTCGTCAACGCCGACACGGTGCGCATCGTCATCGACTCGCGCGAGAACTTCCAGAAGCTGTCGTCGTTCGCCAAGGAATACACGCCGGCCGTGCTGCCGCTGCTCAACCATTACATCGGCGAGCGCCCGCTCTTCGACCTCTACGGCATCGAGCAGGAAATCCAGAAGGCGCTGGCCCGCCGGGTAGACCTGAAATCCGGCGGCTACCTGATCTTCGACCAGACCGAGGCGATGACCACCATCGACGTGAACACCGGCGGCTTCGTCGGCGTCCGCAATTTCGACGAGACGGTGTTCAAGACCAACCTCGAAGCGGCGCATGCCATCGCCCGCCAGCTGCGCCTGCGCAATCTCGGCGGCATCATCATCGTCGACTTCATCGACATGGACAGCGACGAACACCGCGCCGCCGTGCTCGAAGAGTTCAATCGCGCGCTGGCCAGCGACCACACGCGGCTGACGGTCAACGGCTTCACCGCGCTCGGCCTCGTCGAGATGACCAGGAAGCGCACGCGCGAGTCGCTGGCGCACGTGCTCTGCGAGGAGTGCCCTACCTGCAACGGCCGCGGCGAGGTAAAGACGGCGCGCACGGTGTGCTACGAAATCCTGCGCGAGCTGCTGCGCGAAGCGCGCCAGTTCAACGCACGCGAATTCCGCATCCTCGCCAGCGTGCCGGTCATCGACATCTTTCTCGACGAGGAATCGCAGGGCCTGGCAATGCTCTCCGACTTCATCGAGAAACCGATCTCCCTGAAGGCCGAACCGAGCTACTTGCAGGAGCAGTACGACATCGTTCTCCTGTAGCCGGACCTCGCGCATCCCTGCATCAGCGGCTATAGTGGCGGGCATGATGAAACGCTCGACGATCATCGCCTGCGGGACCGCCTTCCTGCTGGCTGCTTGCGGCAGCCTGCCCCCGAAGTCTGACAGGGCGCCGACGGCCGCATCCGCCCGCCCGGCGGCCAGCGGATCAGCGCTTGAGGTGACCCTCTACGCGCTCGGGCTGATCGACACCGGCTATCGTTTCGGCGGCAAGAACCCGGAAGCCGGGCTCGATTGCAGCGGCATGGTCTCCTACGTCTTCAATCGGGCCGCCGGCCTCAGCCTCAGCGGCAGCGCCGCCGACATTGCCCGCAAGGGCAAGCCGATCGCGCGCGACGAATTGCGCCCCGGCGACCTGGTCTTCTTCAACACGCGCAATGCGCCTTTCTCGCACGTCGGCATCTACATCGGCGACGAGCGCTTCGTGCACGCGCCGTCGACGAACGGCCGCGTGCGCATCGACCAGCTCACCGCCCGCTACTATGCACAACGTTTCGAGGCGGCGCGGACCTATTTCGACTGAGGCATCTTCCCGAAAAAGTGCTCGTCCTGCTGTCGGCGCAGCGCCAGCAATTCCGACGCCGGGTCGATCTCGATGTCGGCCAGGGTGATCAGCGCTCCGGCAGCGACGTCCCGGACCAGAGGCCGGTTGGCCGCCAGGTAGAACGGCACGGCGTTCTCCGCCGCCAGCGGTTTTGCGGGATGCAGCTCGGCGGTCACGCTGTCGATGGTGTGGTGATGGCCGCCCATCGACAGCACGCTGCCGGCGCTCAGGGGACGTGATGCGCGGGCGACGAGGTCGAGGTGTGGCCGCGGCGACTGGGCGCCGCACGAGCGCCAGAGTACCGCCGCTTCGAGGACGCTGGTGGCCGCTTCCAGACCGAGCAGGTGGCGCGGGTTGAAGATCATTGCGCGCTTGCCGTCGCGCGAGACCAGGTGGCCTTTCTCCTCCAGCAGCTTCCAGGTTTCGGCATCGTCGCAGCGGACCACGACGAAGACACCGCCGGCAAAACTCGCTTCGTCGGGCCGGCGCAGGCAGTGGAAGACATCGAGCACGCCCTCGCGGGAAAGCAGCCCCTCCTCGACAGCGGCGCCGAACAGGCTGGGCACCTCGGGAATCCGGGCAATCGGCGCGTGCAGGTCGGCGCGGTCGGGAACCAGCCCGGTCGAGTTGGCGACAACCAGCAGTTCGCACAGATCGGGGACGGCACGCTGGGGCAGGGCGGCGCAGACGCGCGCGCGATTTTCGGCGACCTCTGCCGCGTCCAGTTCGCCGAGCGCGAGGTGAGCGGCCAACTCCGGCAGCGCGTGGGTCTTGCCGTTGCAGGTCAGCACGCCGCTCTTCTCGTCGAAGACGAAGTCGTACTCGCTCGACTTGCCCGCGGCGATGATTTCGAAGCCGAGCGTTTCCGCCCAGGTGATCAGCCCGATCAGCAGGCTCGGCTGGTCGCCGTCGACCGGCGTCACCACCTTGCCGCGCGCGCGGGCGAGGCAGGCAAGATACGGACCGATGACGCTATCGACTTCCTTCGACACGAGCACCAGATGATGCCCCGCCTCGATCGCCAGGCGACCGTGGCGGGCGCCGGCTTCCGGGTTGCCCGTCGCCTCCACGACGACGTCGAGCGGCAAGCCGACGACGGTGGCCAGGTCGGCGGCGGCGATGTATTTGCCGGCATCCCAGGCGGCTTTTGCTTCGCCCGCGGAGCCGCAAACGGCCACCTCGGTTTCGGCGATACCCACCGCGACGAAGCTCCGGGCGGCGACGGCGGCATCGATATCGACGGCGACACGCACGTTCATCAACGGCACACGCAGCCCCTGGGCGATGAAACTCCGGCCGAAGCCGCCGCTGCCGACGACGCAGGTTTCGACGGGGCGCTGCGCGGCGGAGAAGTAGTCGAGATGGTTCATGCTGAGGTTCGCTCCTTGAAGGGAAGGATTGATCGGTACCGCCAAACCCGTTGCCGAATTGCATGCAATAATCTTCGAGAAGCCGTTTTTTACACGCCAAGACGCATCCCGGTCAAGAAATTAAATGCAATCAGTTCATAACCGCAAATCTTTTCCTGCCAACCGCCATGCCTGAAAACCACCACGGCAGCCGCACCCAGCTCGCTGCGGACCGTCTGCGGCAATTGATCATCGCCGGCGACTTGCGCCCCGGCCAGCGCCTTTCCGAGCGCGAACTCGGCGAGTACGTGCACGGCCTGTCGCGCACGCCGTTGCGCGAAGCGCTGAAGGTTCTCGCCGCCGAGGGGCTGGTGACGATTTCGCCGAACCGCGGCGCGACGGTCACGGCGCTCAGTGTTACCGAAGTCGAGGACATCCTCGAACTGATCGTCGGCCTCGAAGGTCTCGCGGTGGAGCGCGCGTGTCAGCGCGTCAGCGACGCCGATCTCGCCGCGCTGGAGGTGCTGCATCGCCAGATGCACGACTGCTTCCGCGACGGTCGCCTGATGGACTATTTCGAGACCAACCAGCGGATTCACCAGATGCTCGTCGACGCTGCCGGCAATCGCGAACTCTCCCGCCTGTATGCCGGCGAATGTGCGCGCATCAGGCGCTATCGCTACGCCGGAAACCGCCAGCATGCGCGCTGGGAACGGGCGATCTCGGAACATGACCAGATGTTCCTGGCGTTAACGGAACGCGACGGCCCGTTGTTGCGGGAGCTGCTCCGCGCCCACCACCGCAATGGCTGGCGCACGGCCCGCAACCTCGTTGCGGAGGAACTGGGGGTCGAAGAAACAGCGGACGGAGAAGGGGGGCGTTATTGAATCCGGCCCGGCCACGCCATCCGACACGCGGTCTCCTGCTGTTATCCAGAATTGAAAAGGCCAGTCCGATGTGACTGGCCTTTTCACTTATGCGAGCGTGGATCGCTTACGACACCCCATAGACGAGATCCCTGAGGAAAAGGGAGAGCTGCGGCACGTAGGTGATGATCATGAGGAAGCTGGAGATGGCGAGAACGAAGGGGATCAGCTGCTTGATCATCCGGTCGAGCGAGATTTTCGCCACCGTGCAGGCCGCGAAGAGATTGACCCCGAACGGCGGGGTGATCATCCCCATCGCGAGATTCACCACCATGATCATGCCGAAATGCACCGGATCGACCCCGAACTTCGCCGCCACCGGCACCAGGATCGGCGCCAGGACGATGATCGACGCCGAGGTCTCGATGAACATGCCGATGAAGAACAGGGCGACGTTGACCCCGATCAGGAACATCGCGCCGGAGGTGAGGTGTTCCTTCAGGAAGTCACCGATCGCTTCCGGCACCCCCGCCCGGGTGATCAGCAGACTGAACAACCCGGCGTTGGCGATGATGAACATGATCACCGCGGAAGAAATCACCGACTTGCGGAAAATGATGTAGAGGTCCGAAAACTTGATCTCGCGGTAGACGACCATGCCGACGATCAGCGCGTAGAAGACCGCGACCACCGCCGCTTCGGTCGGGGTGAACACCCCGCCGTAGATCCCGCCGAGGATGATCACCGGCATCATCAGGGCCAGCGCGGCTTCCTTGCCGGCCTGCCGGAACGGCATCCGGCCAAGGTGGTCGTCCTTGCCGTAGCCCTTGTACTTGGACCAGAGCCAGACGAAGACCATCAGGCCGCCGCCGATCAGCAGGCCGGGACCGAAGCCGGCGATGAACAGTTCGCCGATGGAGACTTCCGCGGAGACGCCGTAGAGAATCATCGGGATCGACGGCGGGATGATGACGCCGAGTTCGGCACTGGTGGCTTGCAGCGAGGCGGCGAAGGGGACCGGGTAGCCGTGCTTGACGAGCGCCGGAATGAGGATGGCGCCGATGGCGAAGGTGGTCGCCACGCTGGAGCCGGACACCGCGGCGAAGATCATGCAGGTCATGACGCAGGTGATGGCCAGCCCGCCCTGCAGTCCGCCGACGATCGATTTGGCGAAGTTGACGAGGCGGTTGGAGATGCCGCCGACTTCCATCAGGTTGCCGGCCAGGATGAAGAAGGGAATGGCGCCGAGGGCGAACTTGTCGATCGCGGAGAAGATCTCCTTGGGCACGATCAGCATCGGGATGTTGGTGAAGAGATGAATCCCCGTCACGCTGGCGAAGCCGATCGAGATGGCGATCGGGACGCTGAACGCGAAGAAGATGATCATCGAGACGAACATGGCGGCAGTCATGGGAGTTCCTTGTGCTTGCGGTGGTAACAACGGACGCGTGTTGTTTTTGTCGTCGGTTTATTGTTGGGTTTCGAGGTCGGCGTGGCGCGGATCGAGGAAGTTGGCGATGGCGGCGATGATGGCGAAGAAGGCGCCGACCGGCAGCGCGGCGTAGCCGACGCTCATGGGCAGGAATTCCATGCCGCCGATTTCCTGGAAGCGGGTGCGCCAGGCGATGTCGATGCCGTACCAGACGAGGACGGCGAGGAAGAGCACGGAGACGACGGTGATCAGGAGGTGCAGCGGACGACGGAAGCGGCCGCTGAGGCGGTACATGAGGTCGACGCAGACCTGGGCGCCTTCGCGGAAGGCGACGACGACGCCGAACATGACCATCCAGATGATGACAAGCCGGATGGCGATCTCGCTCCAGGTGGAGGGGGTGCCGAAGATGAAGCGGATGAGGACCTGGTACATGCCGAGCGCGGAGGCGAGTCCGAGCAGGAGGCAGGCCAGGACGACGATGACGGCGGTGAGCCGCCGTTCGATGGCGAGGAAGCGGGCTTTCATTGACGGTCTCCGGCCTGGTCAATTCCCAAGGCGAACGGGGCCGCTGTGTCTAACGGGGAAACCTGGTTGGCTGCAAAAAAATCATGGCTGAAAAACATGGCTGCTCCAGAAGCGACAAATCGACATTTGCACGCCCGCGCCCCCTCGACTGAGAACGAGAAGAAGCGCGAGTGCCGGCGATAGTAGGGAAAACGACGGGTCACGGAAATTCGGCATTCCCACTAAGGCAAGATGCTGTCGGGCATCAGCTCAAGGCGAGGAATTCAGTCGTTTCGTCGCATTGCCACGAGCGGCATTTCCGCGGTGATGGGGGCATCGCTTAAGGGAAAGACTGATCCAGAAAATGCGCGGCAGGGGGAGGCTTCGCCAGCCACCTCGCATCAAGCGCACGTGATCAACTCACTGTGGTACTGACACCCACAAAGGTGCGCGCCCTGCCGGGCTCACCAAAAAAAAAAAACGGGCGCCGCTGGGGCGCCCGAAGGGGGTACTCGAGGAGGATCAAATCAGTAGTGGTAGGCCGATTCGCCGTGCGAGGTGATGTCGAGACCTTCGCGCTCTTCCTCCTCCGGAACGCGCAGACCGATGAACACGTCGACCAGCTTGTAGGCGATCACGGAAACCACGCCGGACCAGACGACGGCGGTCAGCACGCCCCAGAGCTGGCTCATGACCTGCGCCCCCATGTCGTATTCGCCGACGGCGTTGGCCACGTAGTCATAGACTCCGGTGCCGCCGAGCGACGGGTCGCAGAACACGCCGGTGAGGATCGCGCCGAGGATGCCGCCGACGCCATGCACGCCGAAAACGTCGAGGGAGTCGTCCGCGCCGAGCATCCGCTTGAGGCCATTGACGCCCCAGAGGCAGACCACGCCGGCCAGCAGGCCGATGATGATGGCGCCGACGACACCGACGAAACCGGCAGCCGGGGTGATCGCCACCAGACCGGCTACCGCGCCGGAGGCCGCGCCGAGCATCGAGGGCTTGCCCTTCAGCATCCATTCGACCAGCATCCAGGACATCGTCGCACAGGCGGTCGCCACCCAGGTGTTGACCATCGCCAGGGCCGAACCACCGCTCGCTTCGAGCGCCGAACCGGCGTTGAAGCCGAACCAGCCGAACCACAGCAGCGAAGCACCGATCATGGTGAAGGTCAGGCTGTGCGGGGCCATCGATTCACGCCCGTAACCGATCCGCTTGCCGATCAGGAAGGCGCCGATCAGACCGGCGATGGCGGCGTTGATATGCACGACCGTGCCGCCGGCGAAGTCAAGCGCGCCCTTCTGGAACAGGAAACCTGCCGTGGCACCCGCCGCTTCAGCAGCCGCGGCATCGACGTAGGCATCCGGACCGGCCCAGTACCACACCATGTGCGCCATCGGCACGTAGGAGAAGGTGAACCAGATCACCATGAACACCAGGATCGCCGAGAACTTGGCACGTTCGGCGAAGGCGCCGACGATCAGGCCGCAGGTGATCGCCGCGAAGGCGCCCTGGAAGATCACGAAGACCAGTTCGGAAATCACCACGCCCTTGCTGAAGGTCGCGCCCACCGATTCCGGCGTGATGCCCTTCAGGAACAGCTTGTCGAGCGTGCCGTAGAAGGCGCCTCCTTCCGTGAAGGCCAGGGAGTAGCCGTAGACCACCCAGAGCACGGTAATCAGCGAGAAGACGACGAAGACCTGCATCAGCACCGACAGCATGTTCTTGGTGCGCACCAGGCCGCCGTAGAACAGGGCCAGTCCGGGGATCGACATCAGGATGACCAATGCCGCGCTGGTCATGATCCAGGCGTTGTCGCCCTTGTCGGGGACGGGGGTCGCGGCCGGCGCGGCCTCGGGCGAGGCGGCCGGAGCTGCTGCGGCGGCGGCAGGCGCCGTTGCTTCCGGCGCGGTGGCCGCTGGCGCTGCTGCGGTGTCTTGCGCCCAGGCCGGACTGCCGAAGGCAACGGCGCCGAGCACGGCGAGGATGGCGAAGAAATGTCTCATGGCTTTTCTCCTTACAGGGCTTCCTCACCGGTTTCGCCGGTGCGGATGCGGATGACTTGTTCGAGGTCGAAAACGAAGATCTTGCCGTCACCGACCTTGCCGGTACCGGCGGACTTCTCGATGGCTTCGATCACCTGGTCGAGGATGCCGTCCTGGATCGCGGCCTCGATCTTCACCTTGGGCAGGAAATCGACAACATACTCGGCGCCCCGGTACAACTCGGTGTGACCTTTCTGACGCCCGAATCCCTTGACCTCGGTAACGGTGATGCCCTGCACGCCGATGGCGGACAATGCTTCACGCACTTCGTCAAGCTTGAACGGCTTGATAATTGCGGTAACCATTTTCATGATGGACTCCCATTCTGGGGAGGCTGGCCTCCCCGGTTACAAAAAAATCAGAACGAACGGCTGACGGAAAGAATGGCAATGCCGCGACCGGCATCCTTGGTACTGCTGCTGGCGTCAAGAACACCGGCGTCATCCTGGAGCGACTTGGCGAAGCAGTAGAACTGCCCCTTGCTGCACGAGCCTTCGGCATTGGTATCGACGTACGACAACCCGAAGACCCAGCCATTGACGTCCTTGGTCACACCGACCTTCCAGTCCGTGTAATCGCCGTTGCCGATGTTCTTCAGGTTCAGCTTGCCGATGTGCCCGTTGATACCCCAGCCATCGCCGAGATCGTAGTTGGCGTTCAGTTCGAGATAGCCGGTGCCGTCGGTGCCCTTGCCGGTGGAACTGCGCAGCGCGAAGTAGTCGTCGACGCTGTAGGAATACTTCAGCGTCAGGAATTTCCACGAACCGGCAACATAAAGTTCCTTGTTGGTCACCGCGCCGGAATCGGCGTTGATCCCCAGGGCGCGACCTTCCGAACCCGGGTAATAGTAGAGAATGCCGCCGACATCCAGCCCGAAGTCGCCGAAGCTGGCCTTGTAGCCTGCGTAAAAGTCCATCTCCAGGTTGCCATCGGGGAAGCCCGCGCCGGAGCTGACGTTCGAGTTCCAGTTGCCGGCGTAGAAGCCGCTGGAGTGCGCGTAGTCAAAACCGCCTTGCAGCGCCGGCTTGCCATAGGTCTGGCCGATACCGCGGAAGCGGTAACTGGAAACCACGCCGATATTGGCAGTCAGGCTGTGCGGGCTGGCTTCGGCTGCGGCCGTCGCGGTTTGCGCCATGGACGGCGCGGCAAAACCGGCAACCAGCAGCGTGGCAAGCAGTGCTTTCTTCATGAACGTCTCCTGGGACAAAGTGGTTGAGATCTACACGCCGTCTTCCTAGCATTTGCCGTGCCAGACAAAAAACATACGTACAATCCGTCACTTAATGCATTTCAAGCAGATCAGCCGGAAATGCACGCACATCGCTGGCGCACAAAAAAGAGGCATCGCACCATCCGGGTGCTGCGGCGGGCTGAAATTGCGCTGTGCTAAACTCGAAGCCCTTTCCGGAGGACCACCGCCATGCTCGATCCCAAAGTGTTCGAAGAGCTCAGCAGCCGTCTGAGCGCCCTGATTGCCGCCAGTCCGGCCGCCGACATCGAGAAGAATGCGCGCGCCCTGCTGTCCGGCTTCTTCGCCAAGCTCGATCTGGTGAGCCGTGAGGAATTCGACATCCAGGCGCAGGTGCTGCAGCGCACGCGCGAGAAACTGAAGGCGCTCGAAGAGCGCGTCGCCCGTCTGGAACAGCCCGCCGAACCCGGCGACACCGCCGACTGACACCTCGGAACTCCCTTCGTCATGTCGCTTGCCATCGTCCACAGTCGCGCCCTCGATGGACTGTGTGCGCCGCAGGTGGCGGTCGAAGTGCATATCACCGGCGGTCTGCCTGGCGTGACGCTGGTCGGCCTGCCCGATACCGAGGTCAAGGAAGCGCGCGACCGCGTCCGCGCGGCGCTGCAGAATTCGGGGTTCGAGTTCCCGGCCAAGCGGATCACGATCAATCTGGCGCCGGCCGATCTGCCCAAGGAGTCCGGACGTTTCGACCTGCCGATTGCGCTGGGCATCCTGGCCGCGTCCGGCCAGATACCGGCCAAGGCACTCGACGATTATGAATTCGCCGGCGAACTGTCGCTTTCCGGCCATCTGCGCCCGGTTCGCGGCGCCCTGGCGATGGTGCTCGCTGCCGACACGGCGCGACAGTGTTTCATCCTGCCCGAGGAGAGCGCCAGGGAAGCCGCGTTGGCCCACGGCGCGCGAGTTCTTTCCGCCAGCACCCTGCTCGACGTTTGCGCCCACCTGTGCGGACGCGGCGAACTGAGCGAATGCGTCGGCGCCGAGCACCAACCGGCACTGGATTATCCGGACCTCTCCGAAGTTCGCGGCCAGGCGCACGCCAAGCGGGCGCTGGAAATCGCCGCAGCGGGAAACCACTCGCTGCTTTTCGCCGGCCCGCCGGGAACCGGGAAGTCAATGCTGGCAAGCCGCCTGCCCGGCCTGTTGCCGCCGATGACGTCGAATGCCGCGCTGGAATCGGCGGCGGTGCTCTCGCTGGCCGGCCTGTTCCGTCCGGCGCATTTCGGCCGCCATCCCTATCGCTCGCCGCACCATACGGCATCGGCGGCGGCGCTGGTCGGCGGTGGCAGCGTGCCACGGCCCGGTGAAATCTCTCTGGCACACCGTGGCGTGCTGTTCCTGGATGAACTGCCGGAGTTCGACCGGCGCGTTCTCGAAGCGCTGCGCGAACCGCTGGAAAGCGGGCGCGTGCATATCTCGCGCGCCGCGCGGCAGGCCGATTTTCCCGCTGAATTCCAGCTGATCGCGGCAATGAATCCTTGTCCCTGTGGATACCACGGTGATTCCTCGGGAAAATGCCGGTGCACGCCGGACCAGATCGATCGCTATCGCAGCCGCCTGTCCGGGCCCTTGCTCGACCGCATCGACCTGCAGATCGAGGTGCCGGCGCTGCCGGCAGAAGCGCTGCAGAGCGCCTCCGGGGGCGAATCGTCAGCAACGGTGCGGACACGGATTGCCGCCGCGCGCGAACGGCAACTGCGCCGCCAGAACAAACCGAACGCCCGCCTGTCTCCGGGTGAAGTTGACACGCACTGCCGCCCCGACGACGCCGGCACCACGCTGTTACGCAACGCCACCAGCCGTCTCAATCTCTCGGCACGGGCGTACCATCGCATCCTGCGCGTCTCACGCAGCATCGCCGATCTGGCGGGCGCGGACACCATCCAGTCAGCGCACATTGCCGAAGCCGTCCAGTATCGCCGCTTCAACAAGGAATAGGACAAGAATGACCGCCTCAAGCAACACCGGCAGCGGCCGGCAGGGCATCGCTTTTCTGCTCGCCGCGCTGGCGACGATCGGCCCGTTCTCGGTCGATACCTATCTGCCGTCCCTGCAGAACATCGCCGAAACGTTCCAGGCCTCGCCGCTGGAAGTGCAGCAGACGCTGACCTCGTACCTGTTCATGTTCTCTGTCACTTCCTTGTGGCACGGCGCCATTTCCGACGCCCTCGGGCGGCGCAATGTCATTCTCGTCACGCTCGGCTTGTTCATCGCGGTATCCGTGGGCTGCATCTTCGCCACCCGTATCGAGCATCTGTGGATACTGCGCGGACTGCAGGGGCTGGCGGCCTGCGCCGGGGTGGTCATCAGCCGCGCCATCGTGCGCGACATGTTCAGCGGCGCCGCGGCACAGCGCTTGATGTCGCACATCACGATGATGTTCGCCATTGCCCCGGCCATCGCCCCGGTGATCGGCGGCCAACTGCAAGCCCTCTTTGGCTGGAAATCGATCTTTGTCTTTCTCGTGCTGTTCGGGAGCCTGCTGCTCTACGGCAGCTGGCGCTGGCTACCGGAAACACTGCCGGTGGAAAGGCGCCAGTCGCTGCATCCGGCCTACCTCGCGCGGACCTACTGGAAGGTGATGACCTCGCCGATCTTCCTGCTGGCCTGCGGCGGGCTGGCCTTCAATTTTGCCGGCTTCTTTCTCTACATCATGTCCGCGCCGGTGTTCCTGATGCGCCACCTCGGCGTGCCCGAAACCGGCTTCCTCTGGCTGTTCGGGCCGGCGATGGCCGGCCTGCTTTCCGGCTCTTTCCTTTCCGGCAAGCTGGCCGGCAAGCTGTCGGCACAACAGACGATCCTGCGCGGCTATCTGGTGATGGGAACGGCGGTGCTGGCCAACCTCGCGCTGAATCTGTGGGCTGCGCCGTCCCTGCCGTGGTACGTGCTGCCGATCCCGCTCTATACGCTCGGGATGTCGCTGACCATGCCGAGCCTGACCCTGCTGGCGCTTGATCCGTTTGCCGAACAGCGCGGGCTGGCCGCCTCCTGCCAGATGTTCCTGCAATCGTTGAACAACAGCCTGATCGCCGGAGCCATCGCGCCGATGCTCTGGGGATCAACACTGTCCTTGTCACTCGGCATGGGCGGGTTGATGCTGACCGGCGCGGCTTCGTCGGCGCTGTATTTCTGGCTGATCCGCCGGGCGCGGAACTGAACCGATCACCCGCCGTGGGTGTGGGCCGCCTCATAGGCCGACAGCGTCACGCCGGCGCGCGCCAGGAACTCCCGCAACTGCTTGATCTCCTGCTTCGGACAGGTCGCGTTGTTATGCGGATGGTGCATGAAGAACTCGAAGCGGTTGAGCACGATGCGGAAGCGCGCGCCGTGCGCCGATTCGATCGTCGCGCCGAGATGGCCGAGCAGCGATTCGACCTCGCGCCAGTGGATGTTCGCGCTCGGCGGATCGCGGTAGATGGCTTGCAGCAGGTGCAGGTGTTTATTGCTCATGGCCGCCTCGCTGGGAAGGTCTCCCTGCCATCATAGACCACGCGGCATGTCCGGCAAAACAAGGGCGCCCCGTGGGACGCCCCTTCCGGCCGTTTGGCAGGCTATTACAGCGCGGCGATCTTCGCGCGCATCGCCTCTGTACCGGCCACCACCTTGTCGAGGATGGCGTCGAGCGCCCAGAAGCGTTCGCGCACATCGAAGGTGATCGTCCGGCTCTTGATCGAGGCGAACGTGCCGATGCGCTGGTGGTACATCTTGGCCAGCACCGGGTAGCCGAACGCCTCGGACAACGCGGCGAGGACCAGGAACGTCGCGACTTCGTCCGCAAGTTCGGGGTGCTTCGTTCCCGAGGTGTAAAGCCACTTGTAGAGATCAGGGTGGAAGTTGGTGTTCACCCCGTTGAAGCCGCGCGAACCGGCTTTCATCGCGTCATAGGCGATCGCCGCGTTGGCGTTGAGGATGGCGAACGGCGTGCCGGCGGTCATCGCCACGCGGCGCTTCACCGTTTCGAGGTCGCAGGAAACGTCCTTGAGCATGACGAAGCGGCCGCTGTCGATGCAGAAGCGCAGTTCGTCGTCGGTCAGCATCCGGCGGTACGGGGCAGGGCACTCGTAGAGGCCGAGCGGGATGTCCTTCGGCAGGCGGTCGAGCAACCACTTCATGTTGCCGAGGAAAACGTCGCTGCCGCGGTTCTTCGGATCGAGGTGGTTGGTCACCAGCACGATGCCGTCGGCGCCGGTTTCGGCGGCCACGGTCAATTCCTCCAGCTGGCTGTAGGGGTCGTCGCTGACATGCCCGGAAACAACGACCGGAACGCGCCCCGCCGCCTGCTTGACGACGAACTTGCCCAGTTCGGAACGTTCCTTGACCGAAAGGAACTGCATTTCGCTCGACTGGCAGACGGCGAACAGCGCGTCCGACCCTTTGGCGATATACCACTCGATCAGCCGCTCCAGACCGGCGTAGTCGATCTCACCGCTCTCCAGATAGGGGGTGATCATTACCGGAACAATGCCTTCAATGCGTTTGGTGCTCATGTAATCTCCTTGCGAGAAAGACTCGCAATAAAAGTGCTAAAACGTTGCAGCCCTCGCCATTCTACAAATACGCCGACAGGTCTTCAAGAAGACTCTTGCGTTCTGGCGCAAAAAACTTACACGCGCCGACAAACAAAACATGGCTTATGCTAACTCGATGCAGCAATAAACAAAAGTAACTTGACAACGGCAAATGTTTCCCCACAAACTACGAAGCTAAATCGTGTCAACCGGAAAATTCAGGGAAATCGGCCGGCCGGTTTGCATGGGTTCGTAAAAAAACAGCGAGGAGTCTTTGTTCATGCAGGATAAACGCTTGCCCGGGGGATGCTTCAAGATCATCGAGATGATTCTTGCCTTGTGCATGTTCTCGATGGTGGTCATGGTGTTCGGCAACGTCGTGTTGCGCTACGTCTTCAATTCCGGGATCACCGTTTCGGAAGAAATGTCCCGTTTCGTGTTCGTCTGGATGACCTTCGTTGGCGCGATCGTCGCCATGCGCGAAGGGGCTCATCTGGGTGTCGACACCGTGGTCGCCAAGCTGCCGCGCCTCGGCAAGAAAGTCTGCCTGGCGATCAGTGAGCTCCTGATGCTCGTCTGCTGCGGGCTGTTCTTCTGGGGAACGTGGGCGCAGCACGAAGTCAACGCGACCAACATCGCACCGGTCACCGGGCTCAACATGATCTGGGTTTACGGCATCGGCTACGTCACCAGCATCGGTATCGGCCTGCTGATCATCAACAAGCTATGGCGACTGGCGACAAACCGGATCAGCGACGAGGAACTGGTCCAGGTTCGTGACAGCGAGGAAGAAGCCATCGTGCACGCGACTGCGGACGAGGCTGAGCAACAGGCAGAACGCCAGGCAGGGCAATAATCATGACCATCTCCGTATTCCTTTTTTCCCTCCTGGGCGCAATGGCGCTCGGCATGCCGATTGCCTTCGCCCTGCTCGTGTGCGGCGCCTCGTTGATGCTCATGCAAGGGAGCTTCGACCCGACCATCTTCTCGCAAAAGATCATCGAGGGCACCGACAGCTTTCCGCTGCTGGCCATTCCGTTCTTCCTGCTTTCCGGCGAACTGATGAACGCCGGTGGTATTTCCAAGCGCATCGTCAACTTTGCGCTGGCCTGGGTCGGACACATCCGCGGCGGCCTCGGTCTCGTTGCGATTATTGCGTCGGTGATCATGGCAGCGATGTCGGGAGCGGCCGCGGCCGATGCAGCCGCGCTGGGCTCGCTGCTGATTCCGATGATGCGCAAGGCTGGTTACGACGTAAGAACGGCCGGCGGTCTGCTCTCTGCGGGCAGCGTCATCGCGCCAGTCATCCCGCCGTCGATCGGCCTGATCGTCTTCGGGGTCATCGCCAACGTGTCGATCGGCAAGCTCTTCCTCGCAGGAATTTTCCCGGGCTTCCTGATGGGCTTGTCGCTGGTCATCGCGTGGTTTTGGGTCGTGCGCAAGGACAAGATCGATATCCTTCCGCCGATGCCGTTCAAGGAACGGGTGCGGGTCACTCTAGACGGCGTCTGGGCACTGTTCACGCCGTTCGGGATCATCGGCGGCCTGAAGCTGGGCATCGTCACCCCGACCGAAGCCGGCGTCTTCGCCTGCGTGTATTCGTTCTTCATCGGCAAGTTCGTCTACGGCGAACTGAAGTGGGGCGCCATCTATCCCATCCTCGTGTCGGCAGCAAAAACCACGGCGGTCGTCGTGTTCCTGATCGCGGCCGCCCTGGTGTCCGGCTACCTCATCGCCATCTCCGACGTACCGGGCGAGGTCAGCAAGCTGCTGCAACCGTTCGTTCACAACAAGATACTGCTGATGTTCGTCATCATGGCGCTGGTGGTCATCGTCGGCACGGCGCTGGATTTCGCGCCGACAGTGCTGATCCTGACGCCAGTCCTTATGCCGATCGTCAAGCAGGCCGGCATCGATCCGGTGTATTTCGGTGTGTTGTTCATCATGAACAACGCCATCGGTCTGATCACGCCGCCGGTCGGCATCGTGCTCAACGTGATTTGCGGCGTGGCGAAGATCCCGATGGACGGCCTGATGAAGGGATTGTGGCCATTCCTGTTCGCCGAAGTCCTGGTGATGTTCGCCATGGTGATCTTCCCCGAACTGGTGCTGACGCCACTCAGGTGGCTGCTCTGATTTCTGTTTTTTTACTAACCCGCCGGAACTCACAGAAACCGGCAACCCAAGAAGGAGAGGGAATATGAACTACGCAAAATTGACTCCCGTTGCCGCTGCCCTGCTGCTCGCCCTGAGTACCGGAGTTCACGCCGCTGAAGGGTTCCAGGATCGCACGATCCGGGTTTCCAACGGCGTCAGCGAAGAGCACCCGAACGGAGCCGGCGAAAAGAAGATGGCCCAGTGCGCGGCCGACAAGTCCGGCGGGAAAATGAAGATCAAGCTGTTCTGGAACGGCACCCTGGGCAACGAACTGGCAACCATCCAGCAGGTGCGCACCGGCTCGCTGGAAATGGTACTGGCCTCGCCGGCGCCAATCACCGGCATCGTCCCGGAGCTCGGCGTGCTCGACCTGCCCTTCCTGTTCGACAACGCCATCGAGGCACGCAAGGTGCTCGACGGCAAGATCGGCGACTGGTTCGGCGCCAAGATGGAACCCGCGGGCCTCGTCAACCTGGCCTGGATGGAAAGCGGCTTCCGCCACACCACCAGTTCCAAGCAGCCGATCACCAAGTGGGAAGACTTCCAGGGCATCAAGCTGCGCGTGATGCAGAGCCCAATCTACATCGACACCTTCAAGGCGATGGGCGCCAACGCCGTGCCGATGGCCTTCTCCGAGGTCTATTCCGCGCTGGAAATGAAGGCGGTCGACGGCCAGGAAAACCCGGTCAACAACATCGAGAACATGAAGTTCTACGAGGTCCAGAAGTACCTCTCCTTCACCAAGCACTCCTACACCCCGACGCTGGTCATGGTTTCCAAGAAGCTGTGGGACACGATGTCGCCGGTCGAGCAGAAGACGCTGAAAGATTGCGCCATCGAAGGGCGTGACGTGCAGCGCAAGGCAAACGCCGATGCAGAAACCAAGAGCATCGAGATGATGAAGACCAAGGGCATCGTCGTTAACGACGTAACGCCGGCCGAACTGCAACGCATTCGTGACAAAACCAAGCCGGTTAGTGACGCCTATGCGGCCAAGCTGAATCCGGAAGCGGTCAACATGGTCTTCAACGAACTTAAGGCTATCCGCGGCGCTAAGTAAGTCGCATGACCGGTGGCTACCCGTTACGGTGGTCACCGGTTTTTTCCCGAACGATCAACGTTACCCCCGTTCCTTCTAGGAAGCAGCAATGAACACCGAAAAGAAAATGAAAGTTCTGGTCACCGCGACGAATTACGCCACCCTGTGCGCGGCCGCCAAGCAACTCCTCGAAAGCAACAACTGCGAAGTGATCGAAAATCCCTTCGGCCGGCCGATGACCTTCGACGAGTTGAAGGGCTACATCCCCGAGGTCGACGGCGTCGTGGTCGGCGTCGATACGTGGAATGAAGCGGTGTTCAAGCTCGCGCCGAATCTCAAGGTGCTGGCCCGCTTCGGCGTCGGCGTGGACAACATCGACATCGAGAAGGCTCGCGAATTCGGCGTCAAGGTGTGCAACGCCGCCGGCAAGAACGCCAACGCCGTCGCAGAGCTGACCATCGGCCTGATCATTTCGGCCATGCGCAACATCCACACCCTGCACCAGACAACCCGCCAGGGCCGCTGGGATCGCTTTGTCGGCGAAGAACTGGTCGGCCGGAAGGTAGGTCTTCTTGGCTTTGGCAACATCGCGCAGAAGGTCGCCAAGAAGCTGTCGGGCTTCGACGTCAATGTCATCGCCTACGACAAGTACCCGAACCTGGACGCCGCCGCGAAGCTCAACGTCTCGATGGTCGGCTGGCAGGAGGTTCTCGAGCAGTCGGACATCGTCTGCATGCTGCTGCCGAGCATTGCCGAGACGCGGCAGTTCATGAACGACAAGACCTTCGCGATGATGAAGGACAAGGCCTACTTCATCAACACGGCGCGCGGTGCGCTGGTCGACGAAGCGGCTCTGAAAGTGGCGCTGGAGAGCGGCAAGCTGAACGCCGCCGCCATCGACGTCTACGAGCGCGAGCCGTCAACCATCGACAATCCGCTATTCAAGGTCGACAACATCCTGACCACGCCGCACACAGCCGCGGAAACCTACGAGACGTACCACGACATCGGGCTGTTCACCGCCCAGTGCATCCTCGACGTATTCAACGGCAAGACACCGCAGAACCTCCTGTAAGACGATCGACCCCGTTCAACGGGTGGGACTGCAAGGCAGCCTCACCCGTTTTTTTCGTCCTCGCTTCTGGTCAGCGGGAAGCGAATCGTGACTTCCAGCCCGCCGCCAGCAGCATCGCCGAGCGTCAGTTCGCCGCCGCTCACATCGACGATGCGCCGGACGATCGCCAGCCCCAGGCCACAACTTCCGCGCGTGGCGCGCGCCGGCTCGATCTGGGTGAAGGCTTCGAAGGCACGCTCGCGTTCAGCGGCGGGAATGCCGGGGCCGTGATCGCGCACGCGCAGGGTGACCGTGCCGGGCCGCTCGACGGCTAGTGCCACCTCGACCGGCGGCGCGCCGTATTGCAAGGCGTTGTCGATCAGGTTGTCGAGCAGGCGCTGCAGGTCGCCATGGGTAATCGCGACGAGGCTGGCTGCGGCCTGCGCGTCGACGGCCATTTTGACCGGCCGACCAAGTTCGCTTTGCCGGGCGATCTCGTTGCTGACGGCGTCAGCGATGGGCAGAGGGGGCGGCCGCTGTTGCGGGTTCGCTTCGCTGCGCAGGAAGGCCAGGCACTGCTCGACGATGCGTTCCATGTCGAGCGTGTCGCGTTCCAGCCCCTGACGGTCGGCGTCGCTTTCGAGCAACGCCAGGCGAACGCGCAGGCGGGCCAGCGGTGCACGCAGGTCGTGCGTCAGGCCGGCGAGCATTTCGCGCCGCTCGTCCTCGGCGCGGGCCAGTTGCGCCAGCATGGTGTTGTGTCGTTCGGCCAGCCGGCGAACTTCGGAGGGGCCGCTCGGCGTGACCTTTTGCGCGCTGCCCTCGCCGGTCGCCGAGACGGCCTCGCCGAGACGGCGCAGCGGACGGACAATGCCGCTGACGAAGATGCCGGCGATCACCAGCAGCACGGTCAGCGCAATGGCGAGATTCCACCACAGGTCGTGCGGCAGCTTCTGCGGTTTGAAGCGAGGCGCCGGCAGGATCAGCCACCAGCGTTCGCCCCCGGCCTTGAAGCTGATCCACAGGCCGCTACGCGGATCGGGATCCTGGCGCAGGCTGATCTGCTCGCGAAGAATATGCCGCAAATCCTTGCCCAGTTCGCGGGCGAAGCCGAATTGCGGTGCGTGCGGCGGCACCTGTCCGCCGTCCGGCCGCAACTGCAGCCATTGCTCGTCGGGCTCGGCCATTTCAAGCCGCTGGCGCGCCGCTTCGTCGAGGCCGGGCAGCAGGGTCTGCAACAGCCGGATCTGCCCGGCGACGTAGCGCGCCGTACGGTTTTTGTGGTCGGTGCCGCGGTTGTCGAGGATCAGCGAAAAGGTGGTGATTTCGGCGACGGCGATCACCGCGACGACCAACAGGACGGTGCGCAGCGCCAGCGAATCGGGGAACAGGCGGAGTTTCACTGTGCGCTCTCGGCAGTCGTTTCGCTATCGGGGACGAAGACGTAACCGACGCCCCACACCGTCTGCAGGTAGCGCGGCTTCGCCGGATCGTCCTCGATCAGTCGGCGCAGCCGGTGGATCTGCACGTCGATGGCCCGGTCGAAGGATTCGCTGTCGTCACCGCGCGTCAGTTCGAGCAGGCGCTCACGCTTCATCGGCCGTCCGGGGTTGCTCACCAGCGCGTTGAGCAGGGCGAATTCGCCGCTGGTCAGCGTCACCTCCTGCCCGTCGCGCGACAGTTGCCGGGCCGCCCGGTCGAAGCGCCACTCTCCGAAACAGAACGGCCCGCCCTGTACCACCGGCACCGCCGCGCTCGGCGCGCCGCGGCGCAGCACGGCTTCGATGCGGGCGACCAGTTCGCGCGGATCGAACGGCTTGCCGACGTAATCGTCGGCGCCCATCTCCAGCCCGATCACGCGATCGACCGGTTCGTCGCGGGCGGTGAGCATGATGATCGGGCGGGTCTCGCCGCGCGCGCGCAGGCGCCGGCAGGCGGCGAGGCCGTCCTCGCCGGGCATCATCAGGTCGAGGACGATCAGCTGCGGCTGGTAGCGATCCAGAAAGGCGTCGAGCTGGCTGGTATCGGGCAGCAGCAGGGTGTCGAAGCCGTGCCGCCCCAGGTAGGTGGCCAGCAGCTGGCGCAGTTCCGGGTCGTCATCGACAAGCAGGATCTTTTTCATGGCGGGATGGCGGGTGCAACACGGGATGGAAACCGCGCCATTCTATGCCGGGCCGCGCCGCCAGAACGCGGCGTGAAACAATTCGCAACGGAGATATCGCTATTCCGCCCCCGCAAGCGGCAGGAGCACCTCGGCAGCCAGGCCGTGTCCGGCAGGCCCCTCATTACCATCTTCCAGGCGGATGCGGCCCCGGTGCGCCCAGCATATCTCGCGGACGATGGCCAGCCCGAGGCCGCTGCCGTCGGCGTCGCCGCGCCCGAGGATGCGATAGAAACGCTGGAAAACCTTGTCGCGCTCCGCTTCGGGAATGCCGGGGCCGTCGTCGACGACGCGCAGGCGCACGGACTCACCGGCCGGCCCCAGTTCGACGCTGACGCGACCGTTCTCCGGCGTGTAGCGCAAGGCGTTGTCGATCAGGTTGGAAACCATCTCACGCAGCATCGTGGCGTTGCCATTGACAAACGCACCGTGGGTCGCCCCCTCGAACGACAGGTCGATGTTTTTTTTCAGCGCCAGCGTGGCCAGCTCACCGGCGATGTCACAGACCAGCTCGGCGAAGTCGAGGCGCTCGAACTCCTGGATCAGGCCGTTGGCCGGCTCGGCGCGGGCCAGCGTCAGCATCTGGTTGGCCATTCGCCGCGTGCCGCGAATGGTGTCGATCAGGCTGCCGAAGGTGCGGCGCATTTCCTCCTTATCGTTCTGGCGCAGGCCGTACTCGGCCTGGGTGCCGAGCACCGTCAGCGGAGTGCGGATCTGGTGCGCCGCGTCGGCCAGGAAGCGCCGCCGTGCCTCCAGCAGCCGGGCCAGGCGGGCCATGTGGAAGTTGATGGCATCGACCAGCGGCAACAATTCGTTCGGCACGTGACTGGCCGGCACCGGCGTCAGGTCTTCCCCGCTACGCTGCCGGATCGCTTCGCGCAGGTCGAGCAGCGGACGGAAAGCGTTCCTGACAACGATCACCACCAGGAACAGGCCGGCAGTGATGAGCAACAACTGCGGCCGCAGGCTGTCAACGAACAGACTGAAAGCCAGGCGGGTGCGCGCCTCGGTCGTTTCGGCGAAAAGCACGGTCACCGCGTCGCCGCCCGCAAGTTCCGGATCATAGAGGCGTTTCGACAGCGCGCCGAGACGCACCGACTGGTTGCGGTAAATGGAATCAACGATCTTCGGTTCTTCGCCTTCACCTTTCAAACCGGGAAATGGCAAGTCGTCATAGCCGGTAATAACATCCCCAGACGGACCGATGACCGAATAGAAGACCCGCTCCTGCACCCCCTCCTCGAAAATGTCGAGCGCCGAATAGGGGATATCGACGGTGATGTTCCCCGCCGTGGCGTGGATGCTTTCAGCGATGTTCTTCAGCGAGGCGGCCAGCGAGCGGTCGTAGGCGCGGTTTGCCGCGTCGATCGCGCCCTTGTAGAACCATAGCGCATTGAGCGGCAGCAGGATCACGATCGGCAGGATCAGCCCCCAGATCACCCGCTTGCGCAGGCTGAACGAACGTCGCCCGCCGTCAGCCGTCATTGCCGGTGTCGCTCAGCACGTAGCCGAGGCCGCGCAAGGTACTCACAAAGGCGCCCGAACCCTCCAGCTTCTTGCGCAGCCTGTGGACATAAATCTCGATGGCCTCGATCCGGGCCTCGTCGTCGAAGCTGAAGATCTTCTCGAACAGGACGTTGCGCGGCACCGGCTTGCCGAGGCGGGTAACGAGGACTTCCAGCACCGACAGCTCTCGCGGCGTGAGCGACAGCGGCCGCCCGCCGACCGAGGCGATGCGGTTCGTCGTGTCGAATTCCAGTTGCCCGACGCGAACGGTCGGCATCACGGTGCCGCTGCGCCGCAGCAGCGACTTGATCCGGGCCTCCAGTTCGGCGACCTCGAAAGGCTTCGCCAGATAGTCGTCGGCACCGAGATTGAGTCCCTTGACCTTGTCGTCGAGCGTCGCCCGGGCGGTGAGGATCAGCACCGGCACGCGGGCGGTCTTCTCCTGCGCGCGCAGGTGGCGCAGCACATCCAGGCCGTCCATCCCGGGCAGCGACAGGTCGAGGATGACCAGATCGTAGGGCTGGGTGAGCAGGGCGGTCAGCGCATGCTCGCCGCGTTCGACAACATCGACGACGAAGCCGGACTGGCGCAGGGTCTTGGCGACCCAGATGGAGAGTTCGGCATGATCTTCGACGAGCAACAGGCGCATGGTAGACGGAAGGAGCGGGTTTTTCTAGGCGGCCTCGAAAGGGGTGTTTAAGATAACCGGATTTCAGCCGGCCGGCCAGATCGGGAGAAAACGGGAATGTTCGGAAAACGTCCTTGGTACGCCATCGGGAGCGCGCTGCTCATAACGCTTGCGGGTCTCGTCACGCCCGCGCAGGGCGGCACCGTGGTGATCTACGCGGCGGCCGACCTGGAGGTCATCGAGCCGCTGATCGTCGATTTCGAACAGACGCATCCGCACATCAAGGTCGAATACCACGATCTGCAGACGACCGAGCTCTACGAACGCTTTCTCACGGAAACCGGCACGGGAAGCCACGCGGACATCATCTGGAGTTCGGCCATGGACCTGCAGATGAAGCTGGTCAACGACGGGCATGCGCGGTCGCACCGCTCCGACGAAACGGCCGCCCTGCCGGCGTGGGCAAAATGGAAGAACGAGGCGTTCGGCACCACCTTCGAGCCGGTCTGCTTCGCCTACAACCGTGAGCTGCTCGCCGCCGAGCACGTGCCGCAGTCGCACGCCGATCTGGCGCGGATGCTCCGGGAAACCCCGGAGCGCTACCGCAACCGCCTGGCGACCTACGATCCGCACCGTGCCGGACTGGGCTACCTGCTGCATACCCAGGATCTTGAGGCCAATCCGGTGGTCTTCTGGACCCTGATCGAGGAAATGGTGCGCGTCGGGCTGAGCACCGAGCCAACGACCACGCAAATGCTCGACCGGATCATCAGCGGCAAGTCCGAACTCGGTTACAACGTGTTGTGCTCGTACGCCAAGGCGCGGGCCAGCTCCGACTCGCGCATCGGCAGCGTCATGCCGCGCGACTACACGCTGGTGATGAGCCGCATCGCATTCATCAGCCGCTACGCACCACACCCCGACGAAGCCGAGCAATGGCTCGACTACGTGCTGTCGAAACGCGGACAGACGATCCTGAACCTGATCGGCCTGCACTCGGTGCGCAGCGACGTCGAAGGCGATTCGTCGGCGGCGTCGTTGCGCCGGCGACTAGGCCAGGCGTTTCGTCCGATCGTTCTCAATACCGGCCTGCTGACCTATGTCGACCAGAGCAAGCGCAAGCTTTTCCTGGCGCATTGGGACGCTGCGCTGAAAGCCCGCACGAATCCGGATATCCCGATTAAAAGAATTCCCGCCGTCGGCCGCTGAGCCAGATCGTGCCCTGGCAAATCGGGCCTTTCATTTTCTTTCGTCGCTGAAAGGCTTTCGAAAGGTACGCGCGTTAGCGTACGGCCTCACCCTAGGTGATGCCCTTCCTCACGACACGCCGGTGCCGTTTTCCGGGACAGCCAACAGGCAGGGGATTTCCGGGCGAAAGCGATGAAATCCGCGAACCGGTTCGGCGCAAAGCCGCCCGCGCGGTTTTTCACTCAGTCTTATCTTTGGAGGAAGAACGCATGAACAAGAAATGGACATTGTTGGGCGGGCTGTTGGCCTCGGTGATGATGATGGGCGCTGCCGGCACAGCAGGCGCGGCGGACTGGAAACCGACCAAGCCGATCGAAATCATCGCGCCGGCCGGCCCGGGTGGCGGCTGGGATCTCCTGGCACGCACCATGCAGAAGGCGCTGACCGAAGAGAAGCTGGTCGACCAGCCGGTGCTCGTCGCCAACAAGCCGGGCGGTGGCGGCGCAAGCGGCTGGAACTACCTGAAGAGCAAGTCGGGGCAGGGTGAATTCCTGGCGGTGACCTCGGCATTGCTTCTGCAGAACAACCTCCTCGGCAAGAGCCCCCTGACCTACAAGGACTTCTTCCCGCTGGCCAACCTGATGACCGAGTGGGAAGTCGTGGCGGTCAAGGCGGATGCCCCGTGGAAGAACGGCAAGGAGTTCTTCGACGCGCTAAAGAAGGATCCGGCCAACATGCACATCGGCGTCGGTCCGGCGCTCGGCAATAACGACCACATCCAGTTCCTGGCGCTGGCCAAGCGTTACGGTGCTGATCCGAAGGCAGTCAAGTTCGTCGTCTATCCGAACACCGCTGCCGAACAGATCCCGGCGTTGCTCGGTGGCCACATCAAGGCCATCACCATCAGCCTGGGCGAGACGCTGGAGCAGGTCAAGGTCGGCAAGCTCCGCCTGCTCGGCATTACTTCGGAGAAGCGCGTCGCAGCCGTTCCCGATGCAGCCACCTGGAAGGAACAGGGCATCGACTTCGTCTATCCGCACTGGCGCGGCGTGATTGCCGCTCCCGGACTTTCGGCGGAACAGAAGAAGTTCTGGGATGAGACCATGGCCAAGATGGTAGCCACTGAGACCTGGAAGAAGGCGATGAAGAACCTTGAATGGGACGAGTTCTATCAGAACTCCGCCGAGCACACCAAGTTCCTTGAAGGCATGAATGCCGAGATGCAGGAAAACCTGAAGACGGTCGGCCTGATCAAGTAAGTTGAAACACGGAGCAATCCGGTAAGCGCGGGAGCGGGGCGTGTCCCCGTCTCCGCGCCGTTCATACAGCGGAGGGAGTAGTTAGGATGACCAAAAACCTTACGACCGGTATTTTCGCGGTTGTGCTGGGGCTTGCCTATCTGGCAGGCACCTACGCCATACCCGTTTTTGACGCGGCCGATTCCGTCGGGCCGCGCTCGTTCCCGTTCCTGATCGCAGCAATCACGATCGGCTGCGGGCTGGCGCTGATCATCAATGATCTGCGCAACAAGGAACGCAAACCGTTTTCCTGGGGATTCGCTGCGGAAAGCGGCGTCTGGCTTCGGATCGCGGCCACCATGGCAGCGGGCATCGCTTACGGACTGGTACTCGACTGGCTCGGCTACCTGATCGCCACGTTCATCTTCATGCTGATCGTCACGACGCTGATCAACGTTGGCCGGCACAAGCAGAACCTCATTATCGCGGCTATGTTTTCCATCGTTTCATTCGTGTCCTTCGCCCTGCTTCTGAAGCTCAGCCTCCCCAGAGGACTTCTCGGCGGCATTCTTCCCTTCTGACGGAGACTGAATCATGGATGCAATTTTTTCCAACCTGATGCTCGGCTTCGACGTCGCCCTGACGCCGACCAACATCCTGTGGGTATTCATCGGCGGTTTTCTTGGCACTGTCATCGGCATGCTTCCGGGCCTCGGCCCGGCCACCGGCGTCGCCGTGCTGATTCCGATCACCTACGGGATGAACCCGACCACCGCGCTGATCACCATGTGTGCGGTCTATTACGGCGCCATGTTCGGCGGCTCGCGTGCGTCGATCATGATCAACACCCCGGGTGACGCCTCGGCCATCGTTACCTGCTTTGACGGCTACCCGATGGCCAAGAGCGGCCGGGCCGGCGAGGCGCTGGCCATTTCGGCGTGGGCGTCTTTCGTCGGCGGCATGGTCGGCATGGTCTTCCTGATCTTCCTGACCGAGCCGGTCGCGGCGATGGCTCTCAAATTCGGACCGTCCGAGAAATTCGCGCTGATGCTGTTCGCGCTCACCGCGACGATCACCTTGTCCGAAGGCAGCATTCTCAAGGGTTTCATCGCCATGGGCATCGGCTTCATGATGTCGACGATCGGCATGGACGGCCAGTCCGGCGCCATGCGCTTCACCATGGGCATTGAACACCTGCAGGACGGCATCGACTTCCTGGTCATCATGATCGGCTTCTACGCTGTCACCGAAGTGTTCAAGAACTTCAAGAGCATCAACGACGTCGTCAAGCTCGACTCCAAGACGATCGGCAAGGTCTCGATGCCTGCGGAAACCTGGAAGCGTTCGATCATGCCGTGGCTGCGCAACTCGCCGCTTGGCTTCATGGTCGGGGTGTTGCCTGGCGCGGGCGGCACCATCGCCACCTTCCTGTCCTACGCCGTCGAGAAATCCGCCAGCAAGCACCCGGAAGAGTTCGGCAAGGGTGCGGTCGAAGGACTGGCCGGGCCGGAATCGGCGAACAACGCCTGTTCCTGCGGCGCGCTGGTGCCGCTGCTGACCCTCGGCATTCCCGGCTCGGGCACGACGGCGGTGATGCTCGGCGCGATGATGATGCTCGGCGTGCGCCCCGGTCCGGTGTTGTTCGAACAGCAACCGGAAGTGGCCTGGGGTGTCATCGCCTCGATGATGGTCGGCAACATCGCGCTGCTGCTGATCAACCTGCCGCTGGCGATCCCGCTGGTCCAGTTGCTCAAGATCCCGCAGCGCATCATGCTGCCGCTGGTTCTCGGCATGGGCTTCATGGGTGCCTACTTCCTGAACTACAGTTCGTTCGACTTCGTCCTGGTATCGGTCAGCGCGCTCGGCGGTTACATGGCTTCGAAGCTGTCGATCCCGATCCCGCCGCTGGTGCTGGCCCTGATCCTCGGCGGCATGACGGAGCAGTCGTTCCGGAATTCGCTGCAGATCTCCAACGGCTCCTACGGCATCTTCGTCGAAAAGCCGATCGCCCTGACTTTCCTGATCATGGCAGTAGCATCGCTGGCCTATGCGCTGATGAAGCACAAGAAGTCCGCGTAGTTCGAGCAGTAATCCTAGCAATCAGCCCCCGGCCTTGTCCGGGGGCTTTTCTTTTTGTGACATCTCGTGGACTGCTCAGTCGGTCGTCGGGGCATGCATCAGATCAAGGAAGCGCCGCATCACCGGGTTGATGTGCCGGTCGTGAAAGACCAGACTGCCCCACGACGACAGGGTGTGGGTAAGCTTGTAGGGCAGGATGCGCAGCAGGTTGTGCCGGGCGAAGTGCGTCGCCATCGATTGCGGGATGATCGCGACCATCCGGCTGCGCGCGACCAGGTCCGCCGCGGTGAGGAACGACGACGTTTCCACCAGCCCGCGCGGCAGGGCGGCGTGGTGGCTGCGGAATTCCTGCTCGATGATTTCGCGCAGCGGGCTGCCGTGCAACTGCACGATCCATGGATAGACGAGCAGCTCCGCGAAATCCAGTGCCCGCCGCGCCGGTAATTTCGCCAGCGGATGTTCGCAGCCGGCAACAACCGAGAGCGCTTCCTCTCCGATCGGGGTGAACACGCAGTCCCGATTAGCTGCGCTGGCCGGGTCGGGCATGCGCCCGATGACCACGTCGAGGCGGCCGTCGCGCAACAGTTCGATCAGGCGGTCGCTGGTATCCACGTTCAGCTCGATCGACAGCAGCGGATAGTCTTCCTTGAGCCGGATCATCGCCGCGCTCAGCGTTGTCGGGGCGGCGGCGGTGATGCTGCCGACGCGCAGTTTGCCCGAGCTGCCAAGGCGCAACTCATCGAGTTCGCGGCTCAACACCGCCATGCTGTTGCGCATCCCGCGGAAGGTGTTGAGCACCGCCTGTCCGGCCGGATTGAGCATCAGCCCCCGCCCGACCCGGTCGAACAAGGTCTCGCCCAGCGCCGCTTCGAGTTCGTGCAGCATCTTGCTCGCCGCCGGCTGCGTCATCCCGAGCCGCTGGGCGGCGGCGTGCAGGGTGCGGAATTCGTCGATGGCCAGCAACAGGGCGATCTGGCGCATGCGCAGGCGATTGAGCAGTTGCTCGGTGCGGGAAGATGGCATGGGCATTTGATAACCATAGGCAATCGATATATTAGATACTTTCAGTATTCGGAAATCAATCGCATTGTTAGGATTCGATGCATACCTATGAGGGAACGGTCATCGTGGAGGACTGAGCACGTCATGAGTTCAGCGTTGCTGCCCGACCTGGCGCAAGCCAGGGACGAATTTCTGGCGACCGGCGATGAGCGCCTGTTGCCGATCGTCGACGCCCACCATCATTTCTGGGACCTGCGCAACCCGCATCCCTGGCTCACCGAACTGCCCCGGATTCCCTTTCGTTACGGCGACTACGCCGCCATCTGCAAGGACTTCCTGCCTTCCGACTACGTCGCCGCCTGTGACGAGCATCGCGTTCTGCGCCACGTGGTGATGGAGGGCGAATGGACGCCCGACGATCCGGCCGGCGAGGCGTTGTGGATGCTCGACCTCGCGCAGCGCAGCGGCCAGCCGCAGGCCATGGCCTCGCAGATCTGGCTCGATCGTTCCGATGCGGAAGCACTGATGCGGACCTACACCCGCCCGCCTTTGCGCAGCTTCGTGCGCAGCGTGCGGCACAAGCCGAACTGCACGACGCGCGAGGAGCATCGCGACGACTGGTCCGCGCCGGGCTCGATGCGTTGTCCGCGCTGGCGCGATGGCTACGCGAAGCTCTCGAAGTATGGCCTGATGTTCGAACTGCAGGCGCCGTGGTGGCATATGGGCGAAGCAGTCGAACTGGCCCGCGACTTCCCCGAAACCAGGATCATCGTCAATCATGCCGGCCTGCCCGGCACCCGCGACGAGGAAACCCTGCGTGCCTGGCGCCAGGCGATGGACCGGCTCGCCCCCTGCCCGAACGTGATGATGAAAATTTCCGGCATCGGCGTGCGCGGCGAGCGCTGGACCGTCGCGCAGCAGGCGCCGGTGGTGAACGCGCTGATCGAGGATTTCGGCGTCGAGCGCTGCCTGTTCGCCAGCAACCATCCGGTCGACGCGCTCGTCGTCACGCTGAATGAGCTCTGGGCCGGCTTCAAGACGCTGACCCGGACTCTGATTCCCGAGCAACGCCTGGCGTTGTTCTGCGATAACGCAACCACGTTGTACGGGTTGCGCTGATTCTGCTGTACGTTGTGTCAAACCACGCAAAAACTCATCAGGAGGTTCGCATGAAAGCACTGAAGGCAATGACCCTGCGCGGTTCGCTGGCGATCGTCGCCGCTGCGCTCTGCCTTGGAACGACCGCTGCCGTCGCCCAGGAAATCAAGGCCAAGTTCGGCACCTCGCTGCCGGACAGCCATCCGCAGACCCTCGGCGCACGCAAGTTCGCCGAACTGGTCGACCAGAAGAGCAAGGGCCGGATCAAGATCACCGTTTACTCCGGCGCCCAACTGGGCAGCGACCAGCAGATGCAGGCGGCGCTGCGCGGCGGTACGCAGGAGTTCACCGCGCCCTCGACAGCGACACTGGCCAACCTGGTCAAGGAATTTGGCGTATTCGGCCTGCCTTTCTCGTTCGCCAGCGAGAAGCAGGCCTATGCGGTATTTGACGGGGAGTTTGGACAAAGCATCCTGGCCAAGCTGACCGAGAAGGATCTGATCGGTCTTGCCTACTGGGAGAACGGCTTCCGCCACTTCACCAACAGCAAGCGGCCGATCGTCAAGGCCGAGGATCTGGCCGGGATCAAGGTCCGCACGATGCAGAACAATCTGTATATCGACCTGTTCGCCGGACTCGGCGCCAACGCCATCCCGATGCCGGTCAACGAGCTGTTCACCGCGCTGGAGACGAAGGCTGTCGACGCCCAGGAAAACCCGTACACCGTGGTGCAGGCGCAGAAGTTCTACGACGTGCAGAAATACCTGTCGACGACCGGCCACGCCTATGACGCACAGGTGCTGATCGCCTCGAAGAAGTTCTGGGACAAGCTCAGCGACGCCGACAGGGCGTTGATGAAGGAAGCGTCGCGCGAGGCTACCGAGTTCCAGCGCCAGGCCAGCCGCGACCTCAACGCCAAGGCCCGCGCCGAGCTGGCCAAGGCCGGCATGCAGATCAACGACGTGTCCGACGCCGAACGGCAGCGCATGCGCGAGAAGCTGCAACCGGTGATCGCCAAGCATCAGACAGCCGTCGGCGAGGAAACGGCCAAGGCCTTCTTCGACGCGATCGCCAAGGCGCCGAAGTAACGCGCTGACCAACAAGGGAGAAAAAGCGTTCCGCAGAGAGCGCCATTTTTCCACCTAGAGAGGGTTCGACATGAAAATCAAGTTTGCAGGAACCGTAGCCGCCGTTCTGTTCGGTCTTTCCGTCAGCGCCGCCGGGGCGCAATCCGCACCGGTCAAGCTCCGTTTCGGCCACGCCCACCCGGTGACCGACTCGCAGCACGTCGCCGCGCTGGAATTCGCCAGGAAGGTGAAGGAACGCACGCAGGGCGGGATCGATATCCAGATCTTCCCGAACAACCAGCTCGGCAACGACAACACCATGATCTCCGGCGTGCGCGGCGGGACGATCGACATCGAAATGTCCGGCAACCCGTATTTCACCGGCATCGTCTCCAAGCTGCTGGTGCTCGATCTGCCGTACCTGTTCGACAGCCCGGCGCACGTGGCGAAGGTGGTGGACGGTTCGCTCGGCCGCTCGCTGCTCAACGAACTGGAAGGCTTCCAGATGAAGGGTCTGGCGTTCTGGGAGGTCGGCTACCGCAGCCTCGCCAACAGCAAGCGGCCGGTAAACAAGGCCGAGGACATCAAGGGCCTGAAGCTGCGTACCACGCCGAACCCGCTGCACATCAAGGCCTTCCAGCTGCTCGGCGCCGCCGCGCAGCCAATGCCGTTCTCGGAAGTGTTCTCGGCGCTGGAGACGAAGGCCATCGACGGCCACGAGAATCCACCGAGCGTGATGCTCTCGACCAAGATGCACGAGGTGCAGAAGTATCTCTCGCTGACCAAGCATGCCTATACCGCGCTGATCGTGGTAATGAACAAGGGCAAGTTCGACTCGCTGAAGCCCGAATTCCAGCAGGTCCTGCTCGAGGAAGCGGTCAAGGCTGGCGCCTTCCAGCGCGACCTCAACGCCAAGGGCGAGGACGCGGCGCTGGCTGAACTGCGCAAGCACGGCATGCAGATCGTCGAGAACCCCGATATCGAGAGCATCAAGTCGGTCGTGAAGGATGAGGTGCGCAAGATGTTCGTCGAGAAGAACGGCGACGAACTGCTCAAGGCCGTCGACGCCCTGCGCTGATCGTCCTGCCAGGAGAAGGCCATGACTGCATTGCCCAAGGCGATCGTCGATTCGCACCACCATCTGTGGGACCTGCGGCAAATCCGCTACCCCTGGCTGGGCGAGGACTACGACGCGGCGACGTTCATTCTCGGCGAGTACTACCTGCTCTGCCGCGACTACCTGCCGCAGGATTTCCGCGAATCGTGGAGCGGCATGCCGGTGGTCGCCAGCGTGCACATCGAGGCCGAGTGCGATCGCAGTCAGGCGCTGGCGGAAACGCGGTGGGTACATGAGCAGGCCGCGGCGAGCGGCCTGCCCAATGCCATCGTGGCGCACGTCGACCTGCTTGCCCCGGATGCCGATGAACGTCTGGCCGAGCATGCGGCATACCCGCTGACCCGCTCGATCCGCTTCAAGCCGGTGGCCTCGCGCAGGCCGCAGGACAGTGTCGCCGAGCAGCCGGGTTCCTTGCACGACCCGCGCTGGCCGGCGGCGCTGGAACGACTCGAAAAGCACGGCCTGGCCTGGGATCTGCGCGTCCCGTTCTGGCATCTGGAGGAGGCGGCGGCGGTCCTGCGCGACTTCCCCAAACTGCCGGTCGTGCTGCAACACACCGGCCTGCCGTGGGACCGCAGCGAAGCGGGCCTCGCCGTCTGGCGGCGCGGCATGGCAGCGCTCGCCGCACTGCCCAACGTGCATGTCCGCCTCTCGGAACTCGGCCTGCGCGACCGGCCGTGGCGGCTGGAGGACAACCTGCCCGTGGTGCGCGATGCCGTCACCATCTTCGGTTGGCAGCGCGCCATGTTCGGCAGCAATTTTCCGGTCGCCGGGCTGCGCATCAGCTATCCGGCGCTGGTGCGGGCCATGGCCGCGGCGCTGGCGCCTCTCGACGATCGCGCACGGCAGGCGATCTGGTGTGACAATGCCCTCGCTTTTTACCGGATGGAGGCGATGCAATGACAATGAAGCTTTTGGGGAAACTGATCAAAGTCGTTGAAAACGTCCTGATCGTGATGTTCGCGATCATGGCCGTGCTGGTCTTCGGCAACGTGGTGCTGCGCTACGGATTCAATTCCGGAATCGTCTTTTCGGAGGAAGTCTCGCGCTTCCTGTTCATGTGGCTGACGCTGATCGGCGCGCTGATCGTCCTGCGCGAACACGGGCATCTCGGCGTCACCAGCTTCGTCGAGAAACTCGGCGAGCGCGGCCAGCGCATCTGCCGCTTCCTCTCCGACGGGCTGACCTTCACCTGCTGCGTGCTGCTGGTGCACGGCACCTGGAAGCAGGTGATCATCGGCATGGACGACCTCGCGCCGGTGACTGGCATCCCGATGGGCTACATCCAGTCGTCACTGCTCTTCTCGGGCGTTGGCATGGTCCTGGTGCTCGGCCACTCGCTCTGGCGCCAGCTGACCGGGCGCATGCCCCGCGAGGAGCTTTTCCCGCACGCCCAGTCCTTGCCTGAAGAACAGAAAGAATCGAACGATAGCGGAGAGCGCGCATGACCATCCTGACGTTTATCGGAGTCCTCCTGGTGGTCATCGCCCTCGGGACGCCGATCGCCTTTTCCCTGCTCATCTGCGCCGTCGCGCTGATGATCCAGATGGACAACTTCGACACCCAGATCATTGCCCAGAACCTGATGGAGGGCGCCAACAACTTCCCGCTGATGGCGGTGCCGTTCTTCATGCTCGCCGGCGAACTGATGAACGCCGGCGGCATGTCGCAACGCATCGTCGGTATCGCCCAGGCGCTGGTCGGGCAGGTGCGTGGCGGGCTCGGCTACGTCGCCATCCTGGCGGCGACGATCGTCGCCAGCATCTCCGGGTCGGCGGTCGCCGACTCAGCGGCGGTCGCCGCGCTGCTGATCCCGATGATGCGCGAATCCGGCTACAACGTGCCGCGCTCGGCGGGGCTGATCGCCTCAGCCGGAATCATCGCCCCGATCATCCCGCCGTCGATTCCCTTCGTCGTCTTCGGCGTCACGACGCAGCTGTCGATTACCAAGTTGTTCCTGGCCGGCATCGTCCCCGGATTGCTCTGGGCGATCACCCTGTCGGTGACCTGGTGGTTCGTCGCCAGGAAGGAGCCGACCGGTTCGCAGCACAAGTTCGATCTCGGTAACTGCTTCAAGGCCTTGCGCGAAGGCGTCTGGGCGCTGATCCTGCCGGTGGTGATCATCGGCGGCATGAAGATCGGCGTGTTCACCGCCACAGAAGCGGCGGTCGTTGCGGTGTTCTACGCGCTGGTCGTCGGCCTGTTCATCTACGGCGAGCTGCGTTTCCGGCAACTGCCGGCGATCCTGCTCTCGGCGCTGAAGACCTCCAGCACCATCATGTTCCTCGTCGCCTGTGCCATGGTCTCGGCCTGGCTGATCACCATCGCCGACATTCCGACGCAGACGGTGGCCCTGCTGCAGCCGTTCATGGACAGCCCGACCCTGCTGCTCCTCGTCATCATGGTGCTGGTGCTGATCATCGGCACCTCGCTCGACCTGATGCCGTCGATCCTGATCCTCGGCCCGATCCTCGTGCCGGTGGTCAAGCAGGCGGGCATCGATCCGGTCTACTTCGGCGTGCTGTTCGTGATGAACGTCTCGCTCGGCCTGCTGACCCCGCCCGTCGGCACGGTGCTCAATGTGGTCGGCGGTGTCTCCAAGGCCGGAATGGCCAACGTGATCAAGGGCGTCTGGCCGTTCTTCTTCGCCGAAACAGCGCTGCTGTTCCTGCTGGTGTTGTTCCCGCAACTTGTGTTGGTACCGATGAAGTGGTTCATGTAGCTGCAGCGTGACAACCCCTTGGCCGGCCGCCGGGCGCATGCCCGGACGCCGGCCTGTTTTTTGTGTCGTTTCCGCAGGGTATGATCGGAGCCGGAAAAGATGCCCCGGGATTCCGGAAAATGGAACTGCGCCAACTTCACTATTTCGTCCGCGTCGTCGAGCTCGGCAGCATGGGCCGCGCGGCGCAGCAGCTCGGCGTCGGCACCTCGGCATTGAGCCAGCAGATCAGCCGGCTGGAAAGCGAGCTGGCGACGCGCCTGCTGCAGCGCACCTCCACGGGCGTCGTGCCGACCGAAGCCGGGCTGGCCTTCTGGCCGCAAGCCCAGCTGGCCGTCCGCCATGCCGAGGCGGCGAAAGCCGCGGCGCGGCACGCGCGACTGTCCGGGCAGGTCAGCGTGGGCTTGGCGCCAAGCACCGGAGCCGTGCTCGGCCTGCCCTTCCTGCTGGCCATGCGCGAGCGTTACCCGGACATCGGCGTGCGCCTGGTTGAAACCCTCTCCGGCAACCTGGCGTCGATGATCGGGATGCGCCAGCTCGACCTGGCGGTGCTCTTCCAGGCCGAACGCGCACAGCGCTGGAGCCTGATGCCGCTCCTTGAGGAACGGCTCTTCGTCATCGCGCGGCAAGATGTCTTTCCAGAACAAGGTCCGCTGAACTTCGGGCAGATTGCCGGCCTGCCGCTGATCCTGCCCAGCGATCAGCACGGGTTGCGTGCGCTGATCGAAGCGGCGGCGGCGCGTGCCGGCGTGCTCCTGAATGTCACCTTGGAAATCGACGGTCTGGCGATGCTCATGGATGCCGTGCGTGCCGGTCTCGGTGCGACGATCCAGCCGGGCGCGGCGACGGCACGCCTCGACGATCCGGGGCTGATGGCGCTGGAAATCGCCGACGCGCAGGCGCGCCGGCCGAACCTGCTGGTCAGCCTGTCGGACGACGAACTGTCGCCGGCCGGTCTGGCGGCTCGTGTCGTACTTGCCGACGTTGCCCGGACGCTGGTGACCCGCGGGAAATGGCCGGGCGCGACGCTTTACAAAGCGTAAACACCCCTTCCGGAAAGCCCGCTGGCGACGGAGCGGGGGGCGCCCTACAGTCATCGTCATTCGAAGGAGCTTGTGACGATGCACGATGTTCTGGTGATCGGCGGAGGAAATGCCGCCCTGTGTGCCGCCCTGACCGCGCGTGAGGCTGGCGCATCCGTGTTGCTGCTGGAATCGTCTCCGCGCGAGTGGCGCGGCGGCAACTCGCAGCACACCCGCAACCTGCGCTGCATGCACGATGCGCCGCAGGATGTGCTGGTCGACGCGTATCCTGAAGAGGAATACTGGCGCGATCTGCTCGGCGTGACCGGCGGGCTGACCAACGAGGCGCTGGCCCGGCTGGTGATCCGTAGCACCGCCACCTGCCGCGACTGGATGCGCCGCCATGGCGTGCATTTCCAGCCCTCGCTCTCGGGCGCGCTGCACACTGCGCGCACCAACGCCTTCTTCATGGGCGGCGGCAAGGCGCTGGTCAACGCCTACTACCGCAGCGCGGCCCGCCTCGGCGTCGAGATCCGCTACGATGCGCCGGTCGATGCGCTGGAGTTGCGCGATGGCGAGTTCGTTGCGGCGCGCATCGGCAGTGAACGCATCCCGGCGCGTTCCTGCGTCGTCGCCGCCGGCGGGTTCGAGTCCGACCGCGCGTGGTTGCGCGAAGCCTGGGGGCAGAACGAGCGCGGCGAATGGCCTGCCGACAATTTCCTGATCCGCGGCACGCGCTTCAACCGCGGCGTGCTGCTCAAACACCTGATCGCATCCGGCGCCGACTCCATCGGCGACCCTTCGCAGTCGCATTGCGTAGCCATCGACGCCCGTGCGCCGCTCTACGACGGAGGGATCTGCACCCGCGTCGACTGCGTTTCGTTGGGCATCATGCTCAACCGCAACGCCGAGCGTTTCTACGACGAAGGCGAGGACTTCTGGCCCAAACGCTACGCCATCTGGGGGCGGCTGGTCGCCCGTCAGCCGGGGCAGATCGGCTACGCGATCATCGACTCCAAAGCCATCGGCCGCTTCATGCCGCCGGTTTCCCCCGGAGTGCGGGCTGAAGCGCTGGACGATCTGGCGCGCCAACTCGGCCTGGACGAAGCGCGCTTCATGCGTACCGTGACCGACTACAACGCCGCCTGCCGCGTCGGCCGCTTCGACCACACGGTGCTCGACGACTGCCACACGGAAAATCTCACGCCTGCCAAGACGCACTGGGCGCTGCCGCTCGATACGCCGCCTTACTACGGTTACGCCCTGCGGCCAGGCATCACGTTCACTTACCTCGGTCTGAAAGTGAATGAGCAGGCGGCGGTACATTTTGCCGGGCGACCGAGCCGCAACCTGTTCGTCGCCGGCGAAATGATGGCCGGCAACGTGCTCGGCAAGGGCTACCTCGCCGGCATCGGCATGTCCATCGGTACCACTTTCGGCCGTATCGCCGGCACACAGGCCGCACGTGCGGTCCGGGAGACAAACGCAAAGGAACGTCATGCAAGCGTGTGAGCAAGTCATGGATCGAGGTGCGTCCGATGACGCAGAGGCCGAGGTGGCGCGCGTCATGCAGATCTGCAACGCCTGCCGCTACTGCGAAGGGTTCTGCGCCGTCTTCCCGGCCATGACCCGGCGCATCGAGTTCGGCAAGGCCGACGCGCATTACCTGGCCAACCTCTGCCACAACTGCGGCTCCTGCCTGCACGCCTGCCAGTACGCGCCGCCGCACGAGTTCGTGGTCAACGTGCCACAGGCGATGGCCC
>Ga0302250_1000181_pt1 | contig 78328 bp, 55 predicted proteins | sample AAG_RA_Asp_MG_FD_193536 | JGI IMG/M metagenome (GOLD analysis project Ga0302250, IMG submission 193536) | Enriched activated sludge microbial communities from anaerobic digester in WTTP, New Holstein, Wisconsin, United States - AAG_RA_Asp | ecosystem: Engineered > Bioreactor > Anaerobic >... | reverse complement strand
AGATCGCGATCGCCGGCCCGGGCGGCCAGCAGGCGACCCAGGGCGACGTATCCGGGACGGTGGTGGGCCAGCAGCAGCATCTTGTGCCTGGCGTGGAACTCCAGCAGGCGGGCGGCCGTGAGGCCCTCGGCGATCATCCGGCGGAAGCGCCAGAGGGTGAAGACCCGTGTCACGAAATGGTCCCGGAGGACCGGGTCGCCCAGCCGCCCCTCCTCCTCCAGGGGAATCTCGGATCGCAGTTCCTTCAGGCGTCGCGCGAAGGCCCCCTCGCCCCGCTTCTCGGGCCGCCCGGCGTCGTCCCAGGACCGGTACACGGGCACCCGTTCCATGCCGCAACTGGGGGACCGGGCCTTCAGCAGGAAGCCGCAGAGGTCCGGATGATCGCGGATCACGCCGTCGGCCACCGCCCGGAGGGCGCCGGTGACGTCGGGGTGGGGATCCCGGGTGCCCACCACGCGCAGTCCCCCGTCCGCCCGGACCACCCGGAGGGTCGGCCGGGGCACCCCGAGCCCCGCCTGGACCTCGGGGCAACAGGGCACGAGCCGGAAGAAGCGCCCCAGGGTCCCGACGATGTAGGAGTCCCTCCGGTGGCCGCCGTCGAAGCGCACCGGCTCCCCGATCAGGCAGGCGCTGATGCCCACCGGAACGCGATCCTCGCCCGTGTCCATCGGTCCCCCCTGGACCATCCGGGGACAGTCTACTCCGGGGCGACCCGGAGGGAGCCCACTCGCCCGTCCGGGACCCTCCCGCCCCGTGCGGGCCTCGGGGTGCCCATCCCGCACCGGGCGACGGGGAACCTTCTTGAAGGATCGCCGGGAGCGCGCTAGAAAGACCCCATGAGGCGCACGGGAACGATCGCCCTGGCCCTGCTCCTGGCTCTGGGGGCCTGCGGTCCGTCCACTCCGGGGCCCGGAGCGGGGGCCGGAGGGTCCATCGACCTCCGGGTCCTGCCGCCGGAGGACCCGGTCCCGGAGGACTGCCCGATGGTGCCGGCCCTGGCGATGGCCCTGCTGGCGACTCCGGTGCTGCCGGGCCGGGAGGGGGCCGCGACGCTCGAGGTGCAGGCCTGGTGCGAGGGGGAGGACGGCCCCGGTCCCGAGGTCCAGGCCCGCTGGACGATTTCGATCCCCAACGAGCCCGACGTGCGGGTGGAAGGGAGCGCCCAGGGACCGGTCCTGCCGGGGAATGCCCCGGAGTGGGACCGGGCCCTGGCCCTGGCCCGGGTGATCGCGGCGGCCCTGGACAACGCCCTGGCCCAGTACGAGGTGCTGCGGCTGTCGGGCCGGGAGGTGTCCGAGTGGCTGGACCGATCCGAGGCGCCGCCCCGAGCGGTGCTGCTGGCGCTGCTGGATCGGGCGGACCGGTCGTCGCTGAAGGCGCTGGTCCGGCTGGCGACGGGGCCCGACGAGGAGGTCGCCTTCCGGGCGGTGGGGGCCCTGAGCCGGATCGGGGGCCGGGAGGGGGCGGCCGCCCTGGGGCGGGTGGCGGTGGAAGGGGGCGCCGAGGTGGCCCTGGCCGCGGTGATCGCCCTGGGGGAACTCCCCCTGGAGGACGGGGAACGGGCCCTGGAACTGGTCGCCGGCCAGAGCGCCCGGGAGGTGGTCCGGCTGCGGGCCCTCTGGTACCTGGGCCGGGGCCCCGATCGGGAGGGGGACTGAGGCCGCCGCCAGCAGCGCCCCCGGCAGGCAGCGCGATGGCCCTCGGGGGCGCCCGGCGCGAAGCCGCAATCCGGTTCGGGTCCCGGTCCGCGGTCTGGATCCGCGACGTTGGTCCGCGCTGTCGGTCCGGGCCGGGTCGGGGGATCCGGGCGGTCCCGGGAAGGCACAGACCTCGGGAACTTGATCCGGGCGGAAAACCGCGCCATTCTCCCCCGGGGTCCGGCCCGGGACGAAGACGATGCACCTGGAACTGTCCGTCCATCGAAGGGTCCACCTGCTGGGCATCGGGGGCGTCGGCGTCAGCGCGGTCGCCCGGCTGCTCCTGGGACGGGGCCTGCAGGTGTCGGGATCCGACGTCCGGGAATCGTCGATCACGAGGGCCCTGCGGCAGCAGGGAGCGACGGTCCACATCGGGCACCGGGAAGGGAACCTGGAGGGGGCCGACCTGGTGGTGGTCTCGACGGCCATCCCCGAGTCCAACCCGGAACTTCAGGCCGCCCGGCGGATGGGCCTTCCGGTGGTCCACCGGTCCGTGGTCCTGGGCGCGCTGATGGAGGGGCGGCAGGCCATCGGGGTCACCGGGACCAACGGGAAGGGGTCCGTGTCGGCGATGACGACCTTCCTGCTGGACCGGGGAGGACTCCGGCCGGCCTTCGCCATCGGGGCGATGCTGCTGGACTACGGGACCAATGCCCGGGAGACCGGGGCCCCCCACCTGGTCTGCGAACTGGACGAGTCCGACGGGTCCTGCGCCAACACCCGGCCCCGGCGCTTGGTGGTGAACAACCTGGAGGCGGACCATCTGAACCACTACCGGGACCTCCAGGGCCTCCTGGATCACTTCTCCGGCTGGCTCGCCCGCCCGGACTCGCCGCCCATCCTCCATGTCGCCGGCGACGACGCCAACTGCCGGGAGGTGATCCGCCGGAGCGGGCGCAGCGCCGTGACCTTCGGCATCTCGCCGTCGTGCGACTACCGGATGGCGGACCTGCGCCTCGAGGGGCTCGGCTCCCGGTTCCGGCTGGCAGGCCCCGGTGGCGACCTGGGGGAGTTCCGGGTGTCCCTGCCCGGGGCCCACAACGCCCGCAACGCCCTGGCGGCGATCTCGGTGGCGATCGAGGAGGGGGTCGCCTTCGAGGCGATCCGGGAGGCCCTGCCGGCGTTCCGGGGTTTAGAGAACCGCTTCACGCTGGTCCCGGCGGGCCCCTGCCTGATCGTGAAGGACTACATCAGCCATCCCTCGGGCATCCGGAGCGTGCTCCAGGGGGCCCGGGTCTTCGCGCCGGGCAGGATCGTGGCCGTCTTCAAGCCCTACCGCTTCACGATGATCCACTACCTGGGCGACGAGTACCGGGAGGCCTTCCGGGAGGCGGACCTGATCCTGGTGACGGAACTGTACACGGCCGGGGAGGTGCCCATCCCGGGAGTGGACGCCCCCTGGCTGGTGGCGAAGATCGGGGAGACGGGGCGGGAGGTGGCCTTCGTCCCCGACGAGGAGCAGTTGCTGCCGCGCCTGCGGCAGGTGATCCGCCCCGACGACACGGTGATCTTCTTCGGCGGGGACGACCTCTTTGGTCGGGCCGACGTCCTGGCGGCCGAACTGGGGCCCCCGACGATCCGCCTGAAAGGAGTGCCATGAGGATCGAAGGAACCTCCTTCAGCGTGCTGGGCATGGGCAAGAGCGGCCTCGCGACGGCCAACCTGCTGGCCTCCATGGGGGCGGACGTGCTGCTGTCCGATGGGCGGGACACCGAGGAACTGCGCCAGCGGGCCGAGGACCGCCTGGACTACCGGGTCCGCCTGGTCCTGGGCCGGGAGGAGGTGCGCCCCGGCGACGTGGTGATCCTGTCCCCGGGGATTCCCCCGGCGGCCCCGGCCTACCGGCTGGCCCATCGCCTGGGGTCCGAGGTGATGGGGGACGTGGAACTGTTCTACCGCCTGTTCCCCGGGCGCATCGTCGCGGTGACCGGGACCGACGGCAAGAGCACCACCACGACGCTGATCGCCCACCTGCTGAACGCCTGCGGGGTCCGGGCCCATGCCGCGGGGAACCTGGGCAACCCCCTCTGCGATCTGGTGCCGAACCTGTCGGACGGGGACGTGGTGGTGGCCGAGGTGTCGTGCTACCAGCTGCTGTCCACGATCCGCTTCCGCCCGGAGGTGGCGGTGATCACGAACCTGGCGGAGGACCACCTGGACCACCACGGGTCCTTCGAGGCCTACGTCGCGGCGAAGGCCCGGATTCTGAAGGAGCAGGCCCACGGGGACGTCTTCGTGCGCAACCTGGACGACCGGCTGCTCGCCGAGTGGGTCCGCCCGGGCAACCGGTGGACCCGGGACAACGGGCAGCGGGTCCGGGACGTCTCCCGGACCGGGCCGGTGAAGGACGGGGCGTTCCTGCTGGACCACGCCGTGCACGTGGCCCAGCAGGGGGACGAGGTGCGCATCGCCGACCGGGGCGAGTTTCCGCTCCCGGGGGAGCACAACACCGAGGACCTGCTGCTGGCCATCGCCGCCGCCTCCTCGCTGCGCCTGGATCCCGAGGGGCTCCGGGAGGGCCTGTCCACCTACCGGGGGCTGCCCCACCGGCTGGAATTCGTCCGGCGGGTGGAGGGGGTCTCGTTCTTCAACGACAGCAAGGCCACGAACCCCCACGCGGCCATCACCGCCCTCCGGGCCTTCGACCGGAAGGTCGTGCTGATCGCCGGGGGGTTCGAGAAGGGGCTGCCGCTGACGGAACTGGCCCTGGAGGTCGAGTGGCGCTGCCGGGCCGTCGTGCTGACGGGGGACAGCGCCGAGCGCATGCGGCAGGAGTTCCCCCACACCGTGCCCACCGAGGTGGTCCCGACCCTGGAAGACGCCGTGATCCTGGCCTTCGAGAAGGCCCAGCCCGACGGGATCGTGCTGTTCTCCCCGGCGGCCTCCTCCTTCGACCGCTATTCCTCCTTCGAGGAGCGGGGCGACGCGTTCCGGTCCCTGGTCGAGGCCCTCTGAGGAATCAGGCGATGCCCCAGGATCGAGAGACGGGACCGGTGCTGCTGGCGCTGTCCGGCGGGCGGATCGTCCTGGGGGCTGCCGTGGCCCGGCAGGGGGACCGCTTCATCGTCTTCACCGAGTCGGGAACCCGGGAGACCTGGACCGACGCCCGGGTGGTGCACGTCTCCGGCCGGCAGGTCCCGGCGGGGGATGCCCGGGCCGCCCAGGCCGCCCTGGGGGAGTTTCGGAAGCAGGTCGAGGCCCGGCTGACCCAGGTGGACCTCCCGGTGCTCTGGGAACTGTGCCGGGACGAGGAGGATCTGGCCGTCGAGGACCTGGCCGGACTGGCGTTCCCGGAGGGCCTCCCGGAGGATCGGGCGGCCGTGGCCTGGGCGCTGGCCCTGGACGACGTCTTCTTCAAGGCCACCGTGCCGGGACGGGTCCGCCCCCACAGCGCCGTGGCGGTGGAGGAGGCCCGGGTCCGGCGGTTCCGCCAGTCCCAGGACCGGCAGCGCCTGGACGAGGCCTGCCGGGCGGTGCGGGCGGCCCTGGAGGGGGGGGATGCCCCGGCGGCTCCGCTGCGCCAGGGGATCGAATCGCTGAAGGCCCTGGCGGTCTTCGGCGAGGAGGGACGGGAGGGACAGCGGGGATCGGCGCTGCTGGCCGAACTGACCGGCGGATCCTCCGGGGACGCGCCCCGGCGGGCCTTCGACCTGCTGGTCCGGCTGGGGGTGTTCGCCGAGGACGAGGTGCTGGGCCTGCACCGCCAGCGGATCCGGGTGGCCTTCCCCGAGGAGGTCCTGGAGGAGGCCCGGCGGCTGGTGGAGCGCGGACTGCCGGGAGTGGACCGGCGGCCCCCGGCCGTGCCCGACGGCCATCCCGTGCTGGCCATCGACGACCCCTGGACCCGGGACGTGGACGACGCCCTGGCCGTGGAAGCGGCGGGGGAGGGGCGGTTCCGGGTCCACGTGCTGATCGCCGACCCGACGTCGGCGATTCCGCTGGACGGCGAACTGGCCCGGGAGGCCTCGATCCGCGCCGGGTCCCTCTACCTGCCGAACCGGAAGGTCCCGATGCTGCCGGAGGTCCTGTCGGAGGGGATCCTGTCGCTGGATGGCGGCCCCGATCGCCCGGCCCTGGATTTCCAGGTGGACCTCCTGGAGGACGGGTCGGTGGAACGCTTCGAGGTCCGGCCGGTGCGGATTCCCCGGACCGACCGATGGACCTACGACGAGGTGGACCGGGTGATCCAGGACCCCGGGACGCCTCCGGGCCACGATCTCCGGGTGCTGTCCCGGCTGGCCGACGCGATGAGGCAGCGGCGCCTGGACCAGGGGGCGATGCCGCTGGACCGGGACGACGTGACGGTCCGGGTGATCGAGGGGCGGATCGTGCTGAAGCGCCAGTCGTCCTCCTCGGCGGCCCGGCGACTGGTCCAGGAGTTCATGGTGCTGGCCTGCACGCTGGCGGGACGGCTGGCCCGGGAGGAGGGCATCCCGGTGGTGTACCGGCGTCAGGACCCTCCCGAGGAGCGGGCGAACCGGGACGAGGCGGCGCCCCCGGGCACCCGGGCCTGGCTCTGGCAGCGCCTCCGGACGCTCCGGCGGGCCGAGTGGACCAGCCGGCCCGAGTTCCACTACGGGCTCGGGGTGGTGGGCTATGCCCAGGTGACCTCGCCGCTGCGGCGCTTCCAGGACTTCCTGACCCACGGGCAACTGCGGGGCTGGCTGCTGGAGGGTCGGGCGCCCCTGAGCACCGAGGACCTGCTCCGGCGCTTCGGCGACCTGGAGGCCCAGGGGGAGGCCCTGACCCTGGTGGAGCGGGAAGGGCGGCGCTACTGGCTGCTGCGCTACCTGGAGCCCTTCGCCGGGCAGGTGGTGGAGGGCGAGGTGGTGGGGCGGCAGGGATCCCGGGCGCTGGTGGAACTCGCCGAGACGATGCTGGTGGCCCCGGTGCCGGGCCTGGGGCACCTGGCCCTGGGGTCCCCGGTGCAGGTGCGGGTGCGGGAGGTGGATCCCCGGGGGGACCGCCTGGTGCTGGCCCCCGCCTGAACAGGAGGCCCGGACGATGACCTGGCATCCCTGGCTGGCATTCCTGCACCGGGTGAAGACCCCCTCCCGGTACATCGGCGGGGAGTTCGGGCAGGTGGTCCGGCCCTTCGAAGGGGCCGCGGGGACCCTCTGCCTGGCGTTCCCGGACGTGTACGAGGTGGGGATGTCCCACCTGGGAAGCCAGATCCTCTACGACCGGGTGGCCCGGGAACCGGACCTGGTGGTGGAGCGCTGCTTCGCGCCGTTCCTGGACCTGGAGGAGGAACTGCGCCGGCGGGGGCTCCCCCTGGTGTCCCTGGAGACGTTCCGGCCCCTCCGGGACTTCGACGTGGTGGGATTCTCGCTGCAGCACGAGCTCTGCTTCACCAACGTGCTGCAGATGCTTCACCTGGGCGGCATCCCCCTCCGGGCCGACCGGCGTTCGGACGGGGATCCCCTGGTGCTGGCGGGCGGGCCGGGGACCCTGCACCCGGAGCCGGTCAGCCCCTTCCTGGACGCGGCCTTCGCCGGGGAGGCCGAGGAGGCCCTGCCCGAGATCCTGCGCCTGGCGGGACGGATGCGGCGCCAGGGGGCGCGGCGGATCGATGTCTGGAAGGCGCTGGCCAGGCTGCCCGGAGTCTATGTGCCCCCCCTCTACGAAGCCCGGAGGGACCCGGCCACGGGGCTGCTGGTGCCGGTCCCCCGGTTCCCGGAGGCGCCCGACCGGGTGCGGCGGGTGGTCGTGGGGGACCTGGACGCCCATCCCCTGCCGGCGAGGACCCCGATCCCCTGGAGCCGGGCGATCTTCGACCGGGTCTCCCTGGAGATCGCCCGGGGATGCACCGAGGGGTGCCGGTTCTGCGAGGCAGGGTACACCTACCGGCCCCTCCGGGACCGATCGCCCGGGGCGCTGGTCCGGCAGGCCATCGAGGCCGTGGATCTCTGCGGCCACGACGAGGTCTCCCTGGGGGGGCTGTCCCCGGCGGACTCCCCGGCGCTGCCGGGCCTGGTGTCGGCCCTGTCCCGGGTCTTGACCCCCCGGGGCGTCTCCCTGTCGGTGTCGTCGCTGCGGGCCTACGGACTGCCCGAGTCGGTGCTCCAGGATCTGCGGGCGCTTCGGGCCACGGGCCTGACGCTCGCTCCCGAGGCCGGGAGCCAGCGCCTGCGGGACGTCATCAACAAGAACGTCCGGGAGGAGGACCTGCTGGAGGCGGCCGGGAAGGCCTTCCAGAACCGCTGGCAGCGGCTGAAACTGTACTTCATGGTGGGTCTGCCCACCGAGACGATGGACGACGTGCTCGGCATCGTCGAGACGTCCCGGAAGGTGCTGCGCCTGGGACGGGGCATGGGCCGGGCCGAGGTCACGGCCTCGGTGGGGGTCTTCGTTCCGCGGCCCCACACGCCCTTCCAGTGGGAGGGGATGGTCGCCCCCGACATCCTGGCGGAACGCCTGGACGCCCTTCGCCAGGCGGCCCGGGGCACGGGAGTCGCCCTGCGCGTTTCCGACGGTCGTTCCAGTCGCCTGGAAGGGGTCTTCGCCCGGGGGGACAGGACCCTCGCCGAGGTGATCGAGGAGGCCTGGCGGCGGGGGGCGCGGTTCGACCAGTGGGGGGAGCACGCGAGGCCCGAGGCCTGGGACGAGGCCTTCGCGGCCTGCGGGGTGGACCCAGAGTCCTACCTGCGGCCCCTGCCCGCCGAGGGGGCCCTGCCCTGGGAGGTGATCGACGTGGGCGTCGATCGGGACTTCCTGATCCGGGAACGGGAACGGGCGATCCAGGGCCGGACGACGCCGCCCTGCGAGAAGCCCCCGGACCGTCCCCGGCCGATCCCCGGGGACTATCCCGAGGCCCGGACGCTGGTGTGCCTTCGGTGCGGAAGCGGATGCGATCTGGAAGCCCTACGGGCACATCGGGCCCAGGTGGCCGCCGAGGCCATGGCCCTGCCCGTCCCGGAGGTCGTCGCCCCGGCCGAGACCGGTTTCCAGCGATGGCACTTCCGCTACGTCCGGACGGGCCGGGCAGCATTCATCGCCCAGTCGGAATGGCTGCGCCACCTCCCCCGCATCCTCCGCCGGGGAGGGCTGGTGCCGAGGATGTCCCAGGGGTTCCATCCCCTGCCGCGGCTGACCTACCGAGACCCCCTGCCGGTGGGCTACCAGAGCGTCGGGGAGTGGTTCGACGCCGAGATCGCCCTGGGGCCGGGCCAGGTCCCGGACTTGGACCGGCTCCAGCGGGCCTCGGTGGACGGCCTGCGGTTCCTGTCGGCCCGGCCGGTCCACGGGCGCCGGGCGGCCCCGGGCCCGGCCCGCCTGGCCTTCGAGAGCCCCTTCTCCCTGGAGGAGACCCGGGCGCGCCTGGCCCCGCTGCCCGTGGAGGAACTCGGCGACGCCGAGGAGCGGGAGATCCGGGAGTCCGGCCTGGCTCCCCCGGTCCTCCGGGGCCTGGGGACGCCCTGCGTGGTCCGCTGGGTCCCCGATCGCCCGCCGGGACGGCTCCACGAGATCCTGACGGAGCGCCTGGGCCGGGAGTGGCTGCCGGGGGAGGTGGCCCGGCTCTACGACGACCCCTGGCCCGGGGATCCCGTCCCCCTGCCGGAGGATCCCCCGTGACCCCCTGGCTGTCCTATCCGCCGGGCCTCCGGATGGCCGAGGTGCTGGACCGGCCCAACCGGTTCGTGCTGGAGATCCGGATGGAGGACGGCACCCGTACCCGGGCGCACCTGGGCGACCCGGGCCGCCTGTCGGAACTGGGCCGGGGGGGCTGGCACCTGCTGGTCCAGGGTCCCTGGCCGGCGCCCCGGGTTCCCTTTCGGGCCGTGGCGGCCCGCATCGGGGACGAGTGGGTCAGCCTTCGCCCGATCGACGCGAACCGGCTGGCCCGGCGGCTGCTTCAGGAAGGGTGGATCCCGGGGTTCGGGCCGGGGCGGATCCGGGAAGAGGTCGCCCTGGGACGCGAGCGGTTCGACCTTTCCTGGGAGTCCCTCGAGGGAGACCGCCGGGCCCTGGTGGAGGTGAAGTCGGCCAGCCTGGTCCTGGACGGGGTCGCCCTGTTTCCCGATGCGGTCAGCGACCGGGCCAGCCGCCACCTGGACCGCCTGGTGGAACTGGGTCGTGAGGGCTTCGAGCCCTGGGTGCTGTTCGTCTGCCAGCGGGGATCGGCCCGGGTCTTCCGCCCGGCGGAGGCCATCGATCCCCGCTTCGCCGCCACGCTGCGCCGGGCGTGTTCGGCCGGGCTCCATGCCCGGGCCTATGCCTTCCGGGTGACCCCGGAAGGGGTGGGCGATCCCCGGGAGATCCCGGTGGAGACCGGCCGCCCCTGATCGCTCGGAAGTCCGGCTCCCGTCCGCAACCCGGGGCAGCGATGGGGGGCTTTCGCGACATCCCCGGGGGCGCGTGGTGCGGTTTCCTGGGATGGACCGCCCGGATCGGGGTATGGTCACGGGTCTGGAGGGTGCGGCAAGGCAGGAGTCCATGACCCGGATTGCCTGGTTCCCGGTGGCCTGGTTCCTGGCGGGTGGGGGGCTGGTGTCGGGAGCCGTTCCCGCCCTGGCTCAGGGCCCGGCCAGGTTCTCGGAGGTGCGGGAAGAGGCCGTCGCCAGGCTCCGGACCGCCGATCCCGCCGGAGCCCTGGCCCTGGTGGAGGCCGCCGCGGCGCCGTCGGACATCCGGGAGCAGGCCGCGTCCCTCTGGATCCGGTCCCGGGCCCTGAACGACCTGGGCCGGAGGGAGGAGGCCAGGGCCCTGCTCCGGGTGCTTCCCCAGGGACTTCCGGGACACCTGATCGAGGTGCTGGAGGAGCAGCGGGCCCGGGCCGCCGAGGGGGATCGGGAGGGGCCCGAGCGGATCCGGGCCTTCCTTCGCGCCCACCCCCGTTCCCCCGTGGCCGTCGAACTGCGGCTGGCGCTGGCCCGGGGCCTGCTGGATCGGGGGGACCTGGCCGGGGCCCGGGCCGAGGCCGAGGAGGTGATCCGGTCCCGGGCCCACCGGCCCCTCCGGGGGGAGGCGCAGCGCATCCGGGCGATGACGCTCCAGGGACGGGAGCGGGCGGCGGCCCTCCGGGCCCTGTTCCTGGACCTCCCGGAGACTCCCGCGGCCGCGGCGGCGGGACTCCGGGAGGAGGACCTGACCCCGGGGGAGCGGGAGCGCCGCGCCCGGGGGTTCGACGCGGCGCTGGAATACCGGGAGGCCCAGCGGATCCGGGAGGATCTGTGGAAGCAGGGGCGGCGTTCCCCGGGGCTGGCGATGGTGCTGGCCCGATCCCACCTCTCCCTGGTCCGGGATGACCCGGCGAGGGCCCTGGAACTGCTGCAGGTCGCCGAGGCGGGGGGCGCCCTCCGAGGCCCGGAACGACACCTCTGGTTCGCCCGGGCCCTGGCCCGCCTGGAGCGGTACGACGAGGCCGCCGGCCGCTACCGGGCCTACCTGAAGGAGGGCGGGCGGAAGGAACGGGACCGGGCCCTCTACTACCTGGGCTGGCTGCCCTACGACCACGGACGCTACGAGGAGGCCTTGCCGCAGTTCGACCGGTTCCTCCGGGAGGCCCGGCGGTCCCCGGACCGGTCCTACGTGGCCTGGTTCAAGGCCTGGTCCCTCTACCGGCTGGAGCGCTACCCCGAGGCCCTCCAGGCCCTCCAGGCGATGATCCCCATGGGCAACAACCTGGTGGCCGGCAAGGCCCTCTACTGGATGGGCCGCATCCACCATCTCCAGGGGCGGGACCGGGAGGCCCGGGAGGCCTTCGGGCGCCTGGAGGACCGGTATCCCCTGTCCTACTACGCGGTGCTGGCGGCCCAGCGGCGGCAGGAGTGGTGGGGGGAACCGCTGCCCGACTGGATCACGGGACCCTCCCCCGGCCTGCCGGACCCGGGGCCCTTCTGGGGCGACGGCCGCCTGCCGCGGGCCCTGGCCGCGGCGATGGAGGAGGTCCGGGACCTGGCGGAACTCGGGGAGATCGCCCGGGCCCGGCGGGCCTGGGCGCCCCTGGCCCGGGCGGTGACCCGGCACTACCACGGGACCGAACGCCTGCGGCTGCTGTCCACGGTCCTCGGGGCCCTGGAGCAGGACCACGAACTCTACCAGACGGCCCGGCGGGAGGCCGGCGGCCTCTTGGGATCGGTCCCCTCCCGGGGCAGCGCGACGGCCTGGAAGGCCCTGTACCCCCGGGCCCGTCGCCCGCTGGTGGCCAGCCTCTCCCGCCGCTTCTCGTTCCCGGAGGTCTGGGCCTACGCCATCATGCGCCAGGAGTCCCGCTACGACGACCGCCAGGTTTCCCACACGGCCGCCCTGGGCATCATGCAGATGATCCCGTCCACGGCCCGGCGGATCTCGGCATTGCTGGGGGTCCCCTTCGACGTGCAGGGGTTCTTCGACTCGGGCCGCAACCTGCTGTTCTGCACCCGCTACCTGGCGATGCTGCTCCCGGAGTTCCGCAACCAGGTCCTGTTCGCCTCGGCGGCCTACAACAGCGGGGCCCCGGCGATCCGGCGCTTCCTGCGGGAGAAGCAGGGGCTTCCCTTCGACGAGATGGTGGAGTCCATCCCCTACAACGAGGGGCGCAACTACGCCCGGAAGGTCGCCGAGCACCTGGTCCGCTACGCCTTCCTCTACCTGTCGCCCGAGGAGCGGGTCCCCCTCTACGCGGCCCTGTTCCCCCGGGAGGTGGACTACCGCATCGGGACCGACGTGGATTTCTAGGGCCCCGGGGGCGGCGGATCACTCCTGGATCATCACGCGGCGGGCGTCGGCGTAGCGGGCCGAGATCGACCAGGCGCAGAGGTCCACCAGCCGATCGCCGAACTCCAGGTCCGACACGAAGAGGGAGTCCTGCTTCAACTGGCGCCCGGCCACCTCCAGGTCGTTGGCCATGAAGAGCCCCACCCGGCTGGCGGTCAGGTCGATCCCCTGGAGGAAGGCCGAGGGGTCCAGGGCCCTCCGGCTCTGGCGGAACCCCGTCAGGACCTCCCGCACCTTCTCCAGGTTCCCGGGGTCCATGCCTCCGGCCAGGTCCTCGGCCAGGTGGGCCGCCACCTCGTCCTCCCCCTTCAGGGGCCACTCGGGGAAGGCCAGCCGGAGGGCCGCCAGCAGGAAGAGCCTCAGGGTGCGGGCGTCCACCAGGCCGGCCAGGTCCAGGCCCGGCAGGAAGGTCGTCAGGGCCCTGCCAAGGCCGAAGCGCAGTTCCTTGCCCCGCCAGGAGGTCAGCACGTCGTCGCCGACCGCCAGGGCCACCGGCCGCAGGGGGACCTTGGCGATCCCCAGCCTGCCCCGGGCATGGAAGACCGGGGGCAGGGGGATCCCGAAGACCCTGCTGCACGCCTGGGCCATGTTCTGGAAGGTGCCCCGCTGGGTCATGTCCACCCGGTCCCCTTCCGAGAGCCCGAGGTCGCCGGGGGTCTTGAAGGGCACCACGGCGATCAGGGGCCTGTGGAGCAGGTGCAGCACCCGGACCAGGTTCGGGTCCACCGCCTCGTCCACGAACCACTGGGAGAAGCCGTCGGGGGGCAGCGTGTCCCGGCGGAGCTTCAGGGCGGGCTGGCGCCGGCTCTCGAAGCGGGTCCGGTCGGCCTCGGTCTCGCACCCCAGCACGATCAGGGCCGCGCTGGCCAGCCATGCGCCGTCCTCCTGGTGCAGGGCCAGGTGGAGGTCCCGGAGGGCCCGGTAGGAGTCCTGGCGGGTCGGGTCCAGTTGCAGCACCCGGCGGTGGGCCTCGATGGCCTCGACCTCCCGCCCGGGGATCCGGGTCAGGACATCCGCGAGCCGCACGGCGCTCTCGGCGTCCCGGGGCGCGGCCTCCAGCACCTGTCGGAGGGTTTCGGCCGCCAGCGGCAGGTTGTGCAACTGCTCGATCTGGATCGATGCCAGCCGCCGCAGGGACTGGAGCAGCCGGTCCTCCTGGCCGGTCAGGCGGGTGTGGCGCACCAGGGCCTGGTGCAGCCGGGAGAGCCCCTCGAAGTCCGAGGCCCCCAGGAGCAGGTGCTCCAGGGCCTCGACGGCCTCGGTCATGTCGGGATTCAGATCCACGGCCTTCCAGAGGTGCTCCCGGGTCAGGTCGGGATCCCCCAGGTTGTCCCGGGCCAGCAGCGCCGCGGCGTAGTGGAACTGGGCCTTCTTCAGGACGTCCTGCTCCTCGCCGACCAGTTCCAGCAGGATGCCCTTGGCCTCCTGGAACTCCCCGGCCGCCACCGCGGCCTCCAGGGCCTTGTGCAGGGCCGCCTTGGTGGAGACCCCCTCGGCGGCTGCCGCCCGGTACCACCGCAGGGCCTCGAGGGGCGCCTGGAGGGCATCCCGGTAGAGGTCCCCCAGGCGGATCTGGGCGTTGAACCGCTTGACGCCCGGCGGTTCGGATTCGATGAAGGGCACCAGCCACTCGGCCATCCGGCGCCAGTCGCCCGCCTTCTCGGCCGCCGCGATCATCTCCCGGAGCAGGTCCGGCGGGGCTCCCCGGACCTTCCAGTTGGCCTCGAACTCCGCCACGGCCCGGGCGGCATCCCCTGCGCGGGCCGAGCACCGGGCCAGCAGCAGGTGCAGGTCCTCCACCCGCTCGCCGGCAGGCGGCGCCGGCATCCGGAGGACTTCCTCCAGCAGCGGGATGGCCTCGGCGTCCTTGCCGCTGCCCGCCAGGACCCGGGCCAGGGCCAGGCGGGTCCCCTGGTCCTCGGGGTCCAGTTCCAGCACCCGTCGCAGGCGTTCCTCGGCCACCCCGGTGGCCCCCATCTTCCGGGCCGCCTCGCCGGCCAGCCGGGACAGACGGCGCTCCAGGTCTCCGTCCCGGCTCTCCACCGCCTTCCGGATCAGGGGGTCGGCCAGGGCCAGGGCCGACTCGGGCTTCCCCTCCTCCAGGTGCAGCCTCGCCAAGCGCTCGACGGCCTCCCGGTGCAGGGGATTCGCCGTGACGGCCTCCTGGAGGGCCCGGCGGGCCAGCCCGAGGTCCGGGGACGGGGGCTCGAGGGCCCTTCGGGCCAGGTCCACCCAGTGGTCCGCCTGCTCCTCGGGAGTCGGGGCGAAGCGGGCCGCCTGTTCCAGGGCCTCCCACTCGGCCACCCGCTCCCGCCCGTCCCGGGCGATCTCGGCGAGTCGGAGGGCGATGGACCGGGCCCGGTCTCCGGAGGCGGCCCGTGCCGCCCGCTGGAGACTCTCCCGGGCCAGGTCCATGCGTCCGAGCCGCTGGGCCTGCACGTCCGCCAGCCGGACCCACAGGTCCACCTCGGCCGGACCGGCGGCCTCGGCCTGGCGGGCCAGGTCCCGGGCCACCTCGCCCCACATTCCCAGGGCCTCGTGGAGTTCCTGCAGGGACTTCTCGATGGCCGGGTCGCCCGGAAGGCGGGACCGGGCCTCCTGGAGGAGGCCCAGGGCCGTCTCCGGATCCCGCTTCCGGATCCAGGCGATTTCGGCCATCCGCAGCCAGGCCTTCCCGGCATCCGGTCCGCCGGTCTTCCGGTGCAGCAGCGTCAGCAGCCGGTCCCAGTCCTCCAGGCGTTCGGCCAGGTGCTCCAGGAGGTCCCGGCAGGCCTCGTCCTCCAGGCCCAGGGCCACGGCCCGGTTCAGGTCCCGGAGGGCCTCCCGGTCCCGTCCGGCCTGGGCCAGCAGTTCCCCGCGGGTCCGGAGCGCGAGGGCCTGGACCGCCGGCTCCACCGCCCGGACCAGCGTGTCATCGCAGAACTTCCGCAATCCCTCCAGGTCTCCGGCTTTCCGGTAGCGATTGGCCAGCAGGGCGAACCGGTCCCCGGAGGAAGGGTCCCACAGGAACACCCGCTCGTGTTCCCCGAGGGCCTCCTCGACCCGGCCCGCGTCCTCCAGGGCCCGGGCCAGCCGCTCGATCCACCGGGCCTGGTCCTCCCCCCCCCGGGCTGCCCCGACGCGCCTCCGGATGGCCTCGATCACCCGGTCGGGGTCCCGGGCCTCCGAGGCCCAGGCCACCGCCTCCTCCATCCAGTCGAGGTGATCCGGCGCGGATTCCAGGGCTTCCGACAGGGTGTCCAGCGCGTCGGGCAGCCGTCCGTCCGCCCGGAACAGGCGGGCGGCCAGGCGCAGCAGGGACCCCCGGGTGGACGACCCGGCGGGACGACGGGCGATCCGGCGGACCTCCCCGGCGATCTCCCCGGCCTTCCCGGCCCGGACCGCGGCCTCGCAGAGGCGATCCCCCAGGTTCTCGGCGTCGGGCTGCTCCCGGAGGGCCGACAGCAGGCAGTCCGCCTCCCCAGACGGGTCCCCCTGGCCGTCGCGCATCAGGTCCGCCAGTTCCCAGAGGACGCGGACCCGGGCGGGACCCTTCTCCAGTTCCTGCCGGGCCAGCAGCGTCCGGGCCAGCCCTGCCGTGTCCCCGGCGCCCCGGTGTCGCGCCTCCTCGGACTCCAGTTCCCGGCGCAGGGCGATCTCCACCCCCGCGGCGGTCTCGGCCTGCTCGTGGCCGTGGAGGAACTCCAGGACGGCCTTCAGGATCCCCTGGGACCGCTCTCCCATCCGGTGGATCAACTGCAGCACCAGCAGTTCCCCGGCGGCCTCGGGCAGCCCCGCGTCGGCCAGGGTCCGGGCCGCCGCCAGGGGGTCGTCGTCCGGGGGAAGGTGCCAGGCCACCAGGCGGCCCAGGGCCCGGCCCGCCGTCAGCCTTCCCAGGACTCCCGCGTGACCGTCGGCTTCGACCAGGTGCCCGTCGTCCCGTTCCAGGGTCCCCCCCTTCCCGGGTCCGGGAAAGGGGACCATCGGCCGGGGTCGCCGCTCCTCCCGGAGGGACGGCGCCAGGCGCCGCACCGCTCCGGTCTCCCGCCAGACCAGGACCGTGCCCTCGGGGCCCGGCTCGGGGGCGACCAGGCTCCCCTCGGGGCCCACCCAGGCGAAGGTCCTCCCTCCCGCCGAGGTCCGGACCTCCAGCCCCGCGCAAGCCCGGACCAGGGGCGCCAGGATCCCGGCGATCCGCGACGCGAGCGCCCGGCTCTCCCGGTCCTCCCGGGAAGGCAGCACCTGCATGTCCAGGAACTTCGCCGCCACCAGGGCCAGTTCCTCCCGGGCCTCCCGCACCGGTTCCTCCCCCAGGCGGCTCGCCATCTCCCGGGCCAGGTCGTCCTCGCCGGACCGCAGGTCCAGTTCGTGGGCCAGGCGAGGCAGGTCCTCCGGGAGGTCCCGGGCCTCGTCCTCGCGCACGGCCATCCCCAGCAGGCGCAGCAGGCGCCAGGCCCCGTAGAGGAGCGACGCCCCCTCCTCCCAGCCCTCGGAGGCGTCGGCGGCCTGTCGGAAGGGCTGGGCCACGAACACGGGCAGGTCTCGCTGCAGGTCCAGGTACGACATGAATCCCTCTCCGGTCGGGCGGCAGGATCATCCTACAAAGGGACCGTTCCCGTCCACCACCCGCAGCGCGGCGGCAGCCGGGCTCCCGGCGCCGGGGCAGGGTGCCCCGAAGGGGTGGTAGGATCTGGCCTCGGGGAAGAGGCCGATGATCCCGACCATCTACCTGGCCGCCTACATCGGATGCTGGGCCGTGGCCTGCATCTGGACGCTGCTGCGGCCCCGGGTGGCCCTGGCGGTGATGTGGCCCCTGGTCCTGCTCCACCCCCATCCCCTGGTCCGGGACCTGCTGCCGTGGCAGCGCATGGGCCTCCAGAACTGGTACCTGCTGCTGTGCCTGGTCCGGGCCGCCTGGGCCTGGCGCCCGCTCCGGGAGGGGATCCGGGGGGCCACCCCGGCGATCCGCTGGACCCTCCGCCTGCTGGTCCTGATGGCGGCCCTGCACCTCTACGGTCTGCTGGTGCTGTGGTACCGGCACCCGTGGCTGCCGGGTCTGGGCTGGGCGAAGGTCGCGGAGCAGGTCTTCTCGGACCTCCGGTACCTGGCCCCGCCGGTGGTCCTGCTGGCCTGGGTCCGCTCCCGGCGCGACCAGGTCCTGGCCATCCGGTCCCTCTCCCTGAGCCTCTTCCTGGCCTCGCTGCTGGTGGCCCTGGACCGCTTCACGCCCGCGGTCTTCGACCTGTTCAACCACACCGCCTACGAGTCCACCTGGGAGATGCACCAGGTCCGGGCCGTCGGGGGCTACTCGGGTCCCTGGGAGGTCGGGGGCATCGGGGCCCTGGGCATCGTCTGGGCCACCACGGCGGTGGTGAACCGCCGGGCCCTGGGACGGCTGCCGGGGCTGCTGCTGCTGACCCTCTCGGCGGTATCGGTGGCCTTCGCCCTGTCCCGGGCGGGCTTCGTCGCCAGCGCCATCGGGCTCGCGGGAGTGCTGCTCTTCGCCCGCCAGGGGTCCAAGATCAGCGTGGCGGGACTGCTGCTGACCGCCGCCCTGGCCCTGGCGCTGTTCCAGGTCCGGGTGCCCCAGGGGGATGCCCCCGTGACCATCCCCGGCCTGATCGAGGAGGGAGTCGAGAAGGCCTACGAGGAGGGGGCCCTGAAGGGGTCGGCGGCCATCCGGGTGCGCCTGTGGCAGGACCAGCTCCGCTATTTCCAGGACGGCCTGCTGCGCTGGGACGAACTGCTCTTCGGGATGGGGGGCATCGAGGGGATGGCCGTTGCCTTCGAGGCCACCGGCCACAACGGGTACATCGCCCCGTTCCTCTACTACGGGATACCCGCGGCCACGGTCCTGCACCTGTTCCTGCTGCTGGCGGTCCTCGCCTCGGTCCGGGGCCCCGAGGCGGCCCGCCGTCCCGAGGTGTTCGTGATGTGGGGGACGGTGCTGGGGGGCATGATCACCAGCGAGTTCCTGATCAGCGGACTCACGGCTTCGGTGCTGGCGTCGATGATCGTCCTGACGGGCCCGGTCTGTGGCGACGGGCCTCCCGGGCGCGTTCCAGCAGGTCCATCCAGGGGCCCCGGAGCGTTTCCCACCGGTGGCGCCGTGCCACTTCCAGGGCCCCCTCGCTGAGCCGCCTGGACAGGCCCTCCTCGGTCGCCACCCGGACCACCGCCTCGGCCAGCCCCCGGACATCGCCGTGGGGCCTCTGGAATCCGGCCTCCCCGTCCCGGAACAGGTAGGGCATCCCTCCGGCCGAGGTCGTCACGGCCGGCATCCCCGTCGAGAAGGCCTCGATCAGCGACAGGGGCTGGTTGTCCGCGAGGTTCGTGTGGAGGAACAGGTCGTGATCGATCACCGTGTCCATCAGTTCGGGCAGGGAAAGCCCCTTCCGGAACGTCACGTCGGGAATGGCCTCCCGGGCCACCCGCTGCCGGATCTCCTCCTCCATCGCCCCCTCGGCCACCATCGTCATCGCGGCCCGGGGCAGGGTCCTGCGGACCTCCCGGAAGACGTCCAGCGCCAGGTGGGGGTCGTAGACGGGGTGGAAGGCCCGAAGCCACAGGATGCGCGGCTGCATCCGCTCCCGGATCCGCCACCGAGTCCATTCCCCCGAAAGCACGTGGGGGACGATGGAGCAGGGGACCCGGTGCCGGGCCAGCACGTCCCCCAGGAACGGCGATGCGACCTGCACCTCGAAGGCGCCCCGGAACAGGGGTGCCAGCGCCCAGCCCAGGTTGCGGAACAGGGCCTCGGCGGACCCGAACCGGGACCATCCTCCGTGGTAGAGCAGGATCACCGGCACTCCGCGGACCCGTCCCCAGGGCACCGCCATCGCCGCCACGGCCAGGTTCAGGTCCGTCAGCACCTGGGCCACCACCGCGTCGATCCCGGCGGCCCCCCCGGGAGGCAGGGCCAGCACCCGGGCCACGTCCAGGGCCTTTCCCGCCTTCGAGGGGGCGAAGGAAGCCCGGACGACCTCGATTCCCTCCGATTCGAAGTGCCGGGAGAGGGCCTCGATCTGGGGACGGACCTCCCGCCGACCGGTGTGGAAGTTCCCCAGCGCGATCACCCGCATGGTCCGCTCCTCAGGGAATCGCCAGGGACCGTTCGGGCAGGTAGCCCTCGCTCCCCGAGGAGAGCCGGACCCGGGCCATCCCCCCCCGGACCTCCAGGACCCGGACCTCCAGGCCCTCGGGCAGCCGCAGGGACGGTTCGAGGGCCGTCGGGTCGGGCAACAGCCCGGTCCGGGGTTCGACCACGACGCCCACCGTGTACCGGGAGACCCGGTCCGACGCAAGGGCGAGACCTCCGGCCACGAGACACCCGATGCCCAGGGCCACCACGGGACCCGCCAGGAAGCGCCGGAAGGAACCGGACCCGGGCCAGCGGTACAGCGCCAGTCCCGCCAGGAAGAGCCACCACAGGACCGCGAAGACCCCGAGGGCCAGCGCCGGAGGAATCCACCCCGCCAGCAGCGTCCACGCATCGGCATAGGCACTGAAGACGAAGGCATTGGGTCCCTTGCCGGCCTCCTCCGAGAGGATGGCCCGGGCCCGGGCCAGGTTGATCCGCGCCGTCTCGGCCAGGGGTCCCTCGGGGTCCAGGCGGATCACCCGGTGCAATGCGGCGATGGCCGGTCCTGGATGCCCTGCCTCGAACTCGGCCACCGCGAGGTTCAGAAGCACTTCGGGGGCCTCCAGCCGGTACCGTTCCGCCAGTTCCCGGAACGCCTCCGCTGCGTCCCCGGGTCGCCCTCCCCGGAGGGCCTCGACCCCCTCCTGGAAGCGGTTCTCCAGGGTCCCGGCCCGGGCCGCCGTCGAGGCCAGGATCCCCATGAGCAGGCAGGTGGCTGCGGTCCTCATCCGGGTCGCCCTCCCGCCCGGTCGGACCGGCCGGCATCCAGGGCCTTCAACGCCTGTTCCACCCGGCCCAGGGCGGCCCGGCGATCCCCGTCCTGCACCGCCGATGGGGCGAACCGGCCGAAGGCGCAGGCCTCCAGTTCCTGCTGCACGGTCGTGCACAGGGCCGAGGGGACTCCGCGATCGGCAAGGGCCCGGGCAACCTCCGAGGGCGACAACCCCGGAGGCAGGTCCATGCGGGCTCCCAGGAAGTCCCGCAGGACGTTTTCCAGGGCGGCCCAGAAGTCCGCCGAGGGGAGATCCGATCCCCGGAGCGAGGCCAGTCCGCGCAGGGCCTTCCGGAGGGCCGCGCGGCGGACGGCCGCCCGGGGGTCTCGGGCGAGGGACCGCCTCCGCCAGGCCCACCCCTCGACCCCGGCCCACAGCGCCACCGGCAGTCCCAGCAGGCCCCAGGGCACCGCCGGGCCCGGGGCCGCCGGAGCCTCCCGGGCGGGGTGGTCGGGGAACCGGTCCACGAAGATCAGCCGGGGATCGCCGCTCCGGGCCACCGCGTCCGGCCGGTCCCCGCCACCGGTCACCCGGAGCCGGATCGGGTCCGTCCGGGACCGCTCGAACTTCCCCGTCAGGGGGTTGAAGAAGACGAGGTCGATCCGGGGGATTTCCACCTCCCCGGGCTCCCGGGGCGCCAGCAGGAACTGGAAGGTCCGGCGGCCCGACACCCCGGCCAGGTCCACGACCCGCTCGTCCAGGTCCTGGGAAGGCACCCGGCTCACCCGCACCGATTCCGGCAGCGGGATGTCGGGGGCTTTCAGGGCCGCGAGGTTGCCGCTGCCGGTGACCTCCAGCACCAGCAGGGCCGACTCGCCGACCTGGAGGACCTGCCGATCGACCCGGGCCCGGAGGCCGAAGGTTCCCACCAGGCCCTCGACCCAGTCCGCGGGCCGGCCGTCCTTCGGGACCGGGAGCACCTTCAGGTGCACCGGGTCCGAGGCGATGGTGACGCGGCGGCGGCTGAAGAGGTCCCCGACCGTCAGCGTCACCCGCATGGGGTCCAGCACCGCCGGGCCCGCCTGGAGCGGGGTCACCGCGCCCCTCCAGAGGGTCCGGACGTCGTAGGAGGGGCCCCGGCCCGGACGCTCCCGGCGCACCTGCTGGGGGTCCGCCTGGGCCTGCTCCACCACGAAGCCACGGAGGGAGGGGTTCTGGTCCATCGAGAGGGCCGAGAGAGGCCAGTCGGATCGGACGTAGAGGAGATACTCCACCGGGATCGGCTCGCCCAGGTACACGGGGCGTTCCAGGGTCCGGACCCACAGGAAGGCCGGTTTCCCCGCCTCCCCTTCCGGCACTCGGCCTCCGGCCTCCCCGGGGGCCTCGGTCCCCGGATCCGCCGGGGGCTCTTCGGCCGTCGTGCCGCCGGGGGAAGGCGAGGAGGGCGCCGGGCCGGACGGCGGGGGGGGCAGGGGCGACCCCCTGGGCAGCACCCGGAGCGTCAGCCGCCGGGACTCGGCGACCACCCGGCCCCGCTGAAGCAGTTGCACCGGTCCGATGGACAGTTGTCCGAGGCGCTGGGGGGCGATCCGCAGCACGATGCGCTGCTGCTGGCTCATCCGGCCGTTGATCACCGTCACGGAGGTCCCCGAGGACCGGCCAACCACCTGGAGATCCGGCATCTCGGGCCCCCGGACGTCGTCGAAGGCCCCCGAGAGGGTCACGGTCAGGGTCGCGGTGTCGTCCAGGGTGATCGAGGGCGGGTCCAGGGTCACCTCGACGGACTGGGCCCGGGCCAGCACCGGGAAGGCCAGGAGGGCCCAGAGACACCAGGTCCGTCGCATCCCCGTCCTCGCCGCTACCAGTCCTTGTCCGGGACCCGGTCCTTCCAGGGGGATTTCCGGGTCGCCTCCTGGGCCTCCAGATTCTGCTCGTTCCGGTCCACGGACTCAAGGAGGTCCCGGAGGGCCTGGGATCCGGCCTGGGGCTTCGGGGACGAGTCGCTGCCGCCGCCCTTGCCGTCCCGGATGGACAACTGGTAGAAGGCCTCCCCCCGGCCGGAGCGGACGTGGATCAGGAACGGGGCCTCCTGTTCCGCCTTCGGGAGGCTGGCGGTGCGGACCTCCCGGCCTTCCCGAGACCCGGAGGACACGTCCAGCCGGGCGCCGTCGGCGCTGAAGACCTCCACCTCCAGGGGCCCTTCCCCGGCCTCCCACGAGACCGAGACGTCCTTCCGGGTCCCCTGCTTCTCGGTGTACCGGAACCAGTCCTCGTTGCCCGGGCAGGCCCGCAGTCCGTGGTCCCCGTCCTCCACGGGGCGGGCCTGGTCCTCCGTGTCGTTGGGTTCCATCCCGTCGTCTCCTGCGGGACAGGGGGGCACCAGCCGGGCCTCCAGGCGGTAGGGGATGCCGTCCTCCTCCCGGGGACCGGTCACCTGGACCAGCACCGGGTCCGGCGACTGGGCGCGGAAGCGGGCCTGCTTCCCCGGCGGGGACAGGACCCGCCCGTCGGCCCCCCGGAGGGTCAGGTCCACCCGGGCGGGGGGAGCCTCGCCCCCGTGGCCCTCGTCGCCGCCGGCATCCTCGGGTGCCTCCGTCGCCGACAGGAACAGCGTCTCCCCGGTCCGCAGCGGGAAGCGGAACCAGTCCTCGTCCCCGGGGCACAGCCACAGGTCTTCCCGGGCCTGCTGGGTGTTCGGATCGACCGGCAGGAACTGGGCATGGGCGGCATCGGGGTTCGGCTCGTAGGAATCGTCCAGCCTGGCGCAGGGAGTCCAGGCGGCGTCCGAGGCCAGTTCCATGTTCCGCCGGGAGTCCTCGGCCTCGGGGTCCAGCAGCACCGCCCGGGTCAGGGCCGCCACCGCCTCCCGCCACGTCTCTCGGACCTTCCGGGGGGGATCCTTGGCCTCGGACCGGGCCATGGCCTTGCGGCCCAGCAGCGTTCCCAGCAGGTGCTGCAGGCGGGCCTCCGGGGGCCAGTGGGGCGGGACCTGACGGGCGGCCTGGAGGGCAGAGAGGGCCTTGCGGGCGCTGTCGATGGCCGGGTCCAATTCCCCGGCGGCCTCCTGAGCCAGGGCCAGGTCGTACCACAGGTCGGGTCGGCCCGGCATCTCCTCGGTCAGGGCCTTCAGGGCCTGCACCGCGTCGGCCGTGCGCCCCTCCTCCAGATCTTTCCGCGCTTTCCGGACCGAGGGATGCTCCCGGAGCAGGAAGCCGGGCCATTCGAGCGGGCGGGCAGAGGCCGGCGAGTGGGCCCCTTCCAGGGCCAGGGCCGCCGCCAGCATCATCGCCCCCTTCCGGATCCTCGCTCCGCCGGCCAGCAGGAACGGCACCATCATCAGCAACAGGGCCACCCCCAGGGGCCAGGCGTAGCGTTCCTCCAGCAGCCGGGAGACCCGGGCCTGGTAGTCGGCCTTCTGGAGCCCCAGGAACGCCTGGGCCAGGGCTCCGGCCACGTCGGACCCCTGGGTGAGGGGCAGGTAGGTCCCGCCGGTCCGGGTGGCCAGGTCCCGGAGGAGGTCCTCGTTCAGTTTCGACAGGATCGGGGTCGTGCCGTCGGCCTCCCGGGCGGTCCCGACCACGGCCCCCTTGTCGTCCAGCAGGGGGAGCGGCTGCCCGGCCGGGGTCCCGACCCCTACCGTGTAGATCCGGACTCCCTTTTCCTTCAAGGCGTCGGCCACTTTCTGGGGATCCCCCTCGTGGTTCTCCCCGTCGGTGAAGATCACGATCACCTTGGCCGCGCCGGTCGGGTCCTCCCGGTCCACTCCCAGGGCCGAGGCGGCCACGGCCAGGGCTCTCCCCACCGCCGTCCCCGGGACCGGGATGTCGGTCACCTGGAGATCGGCCAGGTACTGGCGGATCACCGCGGTGTCCACCGTCAGGGGGCTCTGGACGAAGGCCAGTCCGGCGAAGGGCACCAGGGCCCAGCGGTGGCCCGGCGCCGCCTCCATCAGCCGGGAGATCTCCACCGTCGCGGCGGTCAGGCGATCCGGCGAGACGTCGGGGGTCTTCATCGATCGGCTGGCATCGAGCACGATGCAGACGTCCAGGCCGGTCCCCTGGATCGTCACCTCCTTCAGTCCCCACCGGGGCCTCAGGCAGGCGACGGCCAGGGCCAGAAGGGCCAGGATCACCGCCAGTCCCGACAGGAACCGCCGCCAGGGCGCCATCCCCTGGATCATCGCCGGCAACAGCGATCGGCCGCTGAAGCCCCGTTCCACCCGGCGCCGGAAGACTCCCAGGGCGACGTACAGCGGGATCAGCAGCAGGGGGACCAGCAGCAGCGGCCACCAGTCCCCGTTGCCCCAGCGGATGTCCTCGATGCGCCACATCCCCTACTCTCCGCGCCGGGGCCCCTCAGGGCCAGCGGCGCCACACCGTCAGGCCCAGGGCCTCCCCCAGTCCAAGAAGGGCCATGGCCAGGGCCAGGGGCCACAGGAAGACGTCCCGCCACTGCCGGAGGGGGACCGAGGTGAACTCGGTCCGTTCCAGGTCCTCGAAGGCCTTCCGGAACTCCTCGGCGCTGGCCGACTCGAAGGCCTTTCCCCTCGTCGCCTCGGCGATGGACCGCAGGAGGTCCGGGTTCACCGGGAAGGGCTGGTCCGGCCGCTCGTAGACCCGGAGGCCCTCGGGGGTCCTCAGGGGCCTCCCCGTGAACTCGTGGATGGCCGGCAGCCAGGTCTCCCGGCCGGTTCCCACCAGGAATGTCCAGACCCGCACCGGCCGATCGGGGGACTGCTGGGCGATGAACCGGGCCACCTCCAGGGGGTCCGCCTTGCCCGCATTGTTGTCGCCGTCGGTGATCAGGATGATGTTGCGGGACTTCGCGGGCGATTCCTCGAGGCGCCGGTAGGCCCGGGCCAGGGCGTCGCCGATCGCGGTGGCCTCGCCGGTGATCGTGCACCCGTTCGTGCAGGTCTCCTGGGCCGCCCCTCCCCGGGTCCGGTCGTCCAGGACCAGGGAATCCAGGATGCGCAGCATCGCGTCCCGGTCCATCGTCAGCGGGAACTTCACCCAGGCCTTGCTGCTGAAGATCACCATCGCCACCCGGTCCCCGACCCGGTCCCGGATGAACTCCCGGAGGACCATGCGGGCCGTCTCGAAGCGGTTCGGGGGCTCCTGTCCCTTCCGGTGCCACTCGAGGATCTCGTCCGCCTGCCGGTCCACCGCGTTCATCGATCCGGACATGTCCAGGGCGATGGCGTAGTCGGCCCCTTCGCCGGCCATCACGTCCGCCTCGGGCAACTGGGGCCGGGCCAGGGCCACCACGGCCAGCAGCGCCGCCACGCCCTGGATCATGCGGGGAAGGTCGACCCAGGCGGCCCGGAAGGACCGTCCCAGGGCCTTCGCCTCCCGGATCGACGGGAACAGCAAGGCCGGGGGCACCCGTCGCTGTCGGCGCAGGCCCAGGGCGACGATCACGCCCACGGGGACCAGCAGCAGCAGGAACCAGGGGCTTTCGAATCGCAAGGCGCCCCTCCTTCAGACCCCGGACGCCGGTCCCGGCAGCCGGCCCTCCATCACCCGCATCACGATGTCCCGGGCCCGGGGAACGATTCCCTCCCCCTCGGAGGGGGCGGGCTGGTACTTCGCGAACTTCACCAGGTCGCAGAAGGACAGGAACTCCTCCAGGTCCAGCGCCGAGATCCGCCCCAGGTCCCGTCCCTGGATCGCCCGGATCACCTCCCAGGTCGTCAGGTCCACCCCCTGGAAGCCGTGGAGGGCCCCCAGGAACTCCCGGAGGACCTCCGACACCCCCAGGGCCAGCGCCTGGTATTCCCCGGCCTCGGCCAGCCCCCGGGCCTCCAGGTCCCGAAGTTTCTCCAGGGCCACCTCGTGGGCCGGACGGGGGGGCGGCGGGGGACGGTGGGCCTCCTTCCAGGCCTGGTATCGCCGCCATCCCCAGATCCCCGCGGCGGCGGCCAGGATCGCGACGACCAGGGCGCCGGCGGCGATCAGCAGCGGGAGGTTCGGCACCCGCACCGGCACGGGCTTCCCGGCCGGCGCCAGTTCGGGGGCCTCCGTGTCGTCCAGCACCGACGCCACTTCCACGGTCACCTCGGGGGAGCGGACCGACCGGGCCTCCCCGGAGGCGGCGACCCAGGGAATCTCGAAGGGGGGGACCCGGGAGGTGCCGCGGCGGACCGGGAGCAGCCGGAGGACGTGGTCCTCGGAACTGGCGATGCCCAGGACCGGCGGCACCTGGTGCCGGGCATCGACCAGCACCAGCGGGGCCACCTCGGGTTTCTCGGGGAAGAAGATCCGGGTCCCGACGGGGTACTCCAGGTGGAAGCGCACCTCGAAGGGGGTCCCCAGGGGGACGGGGCCGGAAGGTCCCTCGACGGTCACCCGGACCTCTCCGGGTTCGGCGGCATCCGGCGTGCCCCCGGGGGTTCCGGACTGGGCCCGGGTCGCCGGGGATCCCAGCACGCCCAGCAGCAGCATGGCCGCGGCGACGGCCCACCGGGCGCCGCCACCAAGTCCCCCGACCGGATGCGGCGGGCGCCGCCGCGGGGACGGATCCTGGGGGCTCCTCCTCACAGCGTCTTCCCCTTCAGCCGGGCGAAATGCCCCGTCAGCGCCCGTTCGTAGGACTCGGCGGTCGAGAACCGGGTCCAGGGGACGCGGTACCGGTCCCAGATCTGCCGGCAGCGCTCCTCCTCGGCCTGGACCTCCCGGCGGAAGCGTTCCCGGGTCTTGCGGTCCGTGGGGACCACGGCCAGTTTCCCCGTCTCGAGGTCCCGGAGCGTCACCAGGCCCGCCTCGGGCAGGTCCCGCTCCACCGGGTCCCGGACCAGGAACGCGTGGACGTCGTGGCGGCGTACCGCCACGCGCAGTTCCCGCTCGAAGTCCCCGACGTGGAAGTCCGAGATCAGGAACAGGGCGGCCCGGCGTTTCAGCACCCGGCCCAGGTAGGACAGGGCCCCGGCCAGGTCCGTGGGAGATCCCCCGTGGCGCATCGTCAGGACCTCCCGGATCACCCGGAGGGCGTGCCGGCGGCCCTTCTTCGGGGGGATGAACCGCACGACCCTGTCCCCGAAGACCAGCAGCCCGACCCGATCCCCGTTGATCTGGGCCGACAGGGCCACGGCGGCCGCGATCTGGGCCGCCACCTCCCGCTTCCGATCCTCGGCGACCTGGACCCCCTCGCGACCAGACCACCGGGCCGCCGAGAGGCCGAAGTCCATCGAGAGGCTCGCGTCGGCGACGAGCATCACCGTCAGTTCCCGCTCCTCGACGAAGCGCTTCACGTGCAGCTGCCCGGTCCGGGCCGACACGTTCCAGTCGATCAGCCGCACCTCGTCCCCCGGGGCATAGGGGCGCACCTCGTCGAAGGACATGCCCCGGCCCTTGAAGATGCTGTGGTAGCGCCCCCCCAGCTGCTCGTTGACCAGCCGCTGGGCGACCACCTCGATGCGCCGCACCCGGGCCAGCACGCCCCGGAGGGCCTCCTCGTCGGCGGGGTGGCCCTCGTCCCCTGCGGGTTTGCGGTCCTGTCCGAACCAGCCCTTCATGGGATTCCCTGTCCCCGGGACCGGGCGCCCGTTCCCCTCACGGGACCGGCACCGATTCGAAGACCCGTTTCAAGACGTCCTCGGCCGTCAGGTTGTCCGCCTCCGCCTCGTAGGAGAGGATCACGCGGTGCCGCAGCACGTCCAGCCCCACGGCCTTCACGTCCTCGGGGATCACGTAGCCCCGGTGCCGGAGGAAGGCGTGGGCCCGGGCGGCCTCGTTCCAGTAGATCGTGGCCCTGGGGGAGGCCCCGTACCGGATGTAGGGCTTCAGGGAGTTCGCCCCGTAGTCCTCGGGTCGCCGGGTGGCCAGCACCAGGTCCACGATGTATTCCTTCACCTTCGGGTCCATGTAGATCTCCCCGAGGACCGACCGGGCCCGGTCGAGTTCCGCGAGGGTCAGCACCCGGTCCACCCGGGCGGGTTCCGACAGCGCCATGCGCTCCATCACCTGGAGTTCCTCGTCCCGGGAGGGATAGGTGACCCGCACCATCAGCATGAACCGGTCGATCTGGGCCTCGGGCAGGGGGTAGGTGCCCTCCTGCTCGATGGGGTTCTGGGTGGCCAGGACCAGGAAGGGTTCCGGGAGCCTGTAGGTCTGGTCCCCGATGGTGACCTGGCGTTCCTGCATGGCCTCCAGCAGCGCCGACTGGACCTTCGCGGGGGCGCGGTTCACCTCGTCGGCCAGCACGATCCCGGCGAAGATCGGCCCCTTCTTCACGCGGAAGTCCCCCGTCTGAGGGTTGAAGACCTGGGTGCCCGTCAGGTCCGCCGGGAGCAGGTCCGGAGTGAACTGGATCCGGGCGAAGGACGCGTCGAGGACCTGGGCCACCGTCTTCACGGTCAGGGTCTTGGCCAGCCCCGGGACCCCCTCCAGCAGCACGTGTCCCCGGCAGAGGAGGGCGATCAGGATCCGGTCCACCAGGTCCCGCTGTCCCACCACCACCTTGCCGATCTCGCCGACCACCCGGTCCACGAAGGCGCTTTCCTTGCGGACCATCTCCGTCAGCACCCGGACGTCCTGTTCCATGGCGACCCCACCTCCCAGCCGGTTCACCGGGCAGGGAACCCTTCGACCGCGATTCCTATTCCCGGCCGGGGCATTGTGGGCGCGGGGCCCCTCCCCGTCAAGCCGCCGCCCGCGATGGCCTTCCTGTTGCCGGCCCCGAGATTGGCGGGTGTTTCCGTGCGGCCGTCATCGCGGGATCCAGGGCCGGATTCCCGAACGGGGGTGTCTTCGCGTCGTTCCAGGGGATCGAGGGTCCGGAGGGGAAACCGCCCCGTCCGGGGATCTGGGACCCCGGGGCCTGGGGGGCGTCAGTAGTAGTACCAGAGGCTCTCGTAGTCCCCCGGGTCCTCTCCGATCCCCCGGAGCCGTTCCAGATAGTCCAGCAGGGGAACGTCCCGCCCGATGTAGGGTTCGGACGGGGCGATGCCCATCTCCCAGGGATGGAACGAGTAGACCCGGGAGCCGTCGGGAAGGATCGAGAGGAGGTCCCGGTGCTGCATCGCCCGCAGGTAGTTCTTCCCGAGACTCGGGACGTTGTACACCGCCTCGTCGGTCCGCCGGGACCCCGGGAGCAGCCGGGCCTCCTCGGCCTGCTCCTGCATCAGCCGGGCAATGGGGACCCGGTAGTCGGCCAGTTCCTCCTTCCCCTTGGGCAGGAAGGTGTAGTAGGGCTCGATCCCGATGCGTCGCAACAGCATCCGCAGGGCCGACGCCTCGAACCGGCGCGACACGAACAGCGTGAAGACCATCTGGTTGAAGACCGGAATTCCCTGGCGTCGCAGGCGATCCACCGCCCGGACCATCCGGGGCGTCACCTCGTAGGGGTGCTGCACGTGGGTGACGACGCAGACCTCCCGGCGTCCGGGTTCCCGCAGGCTTCCGAGGCCGGCGGCCAACGCCTCGGTGATGCGCATCGGAAGCGTCACGGGGGTCCGGGTCCCGATGCGGATCAGGTCCACGTGGGGGATCGCGGCGACCTTCCCCAGGATCTCCATCAGGGGTCCGTCCGGCAGCCCCAGGGGATCGCCTCCGGTCACCAGGACCTCGCGGATGGAGGGGTGTTCCCGGATCCACCCGATGGCCTCGTCCAGCACCTGCGGCGATGCCAGGGCCCCGGGAGCCATCGGCTGGTCGATTTCCCAGTTCCGCTGGCAGTACACGCAGATCTGGGGGCAGGTGTTGAACGGCTTCAGGATCGCGATGGCGGGATAGCGTCGTGTCACGAGGTCGGTCGGCGAGGTGTTGCGCTCCAGCATGAAGTCGAAGGCGCAGTGCCGCTGGCCCTTCCGGGCGATCATCTCCTGCACGTAGTCCCCGGGGGGCAGCACCTGGGAACGCAGTCCCCGATCCCGCCCCGCCTCGGGGTCGTCGTCCATCAGGGATGCGTAGTAGGGCGTCACCCCGAAAGGGATCCGGTGGTCCGCCAGTGGCTCGATGGCCTCCCGCTCCTCCGGCAGCAGTCGCATCGCCCGGGACAGCGTGGTCGCATCGGCGAGGACGTGCCGCACCTGCCACCGCCAGTCCTCGAAGTCCTCGCGGCTGCCGCCCAGGGCACCGGCGACGGCCTCTTCCCGGCGGGCCCTGCGGTCGAGGCTTTCCGGTGACAGGCCGGACGGGTACCTGGCCATCCAGTCCTGGACGTGCTGCCACAGGAGGTCCAGGCGGTCGGACCGTTCCCGGGCGGCTTCCCGTCCCTCCAACCCCGCGGTGGGGCTTCCCGGCACCAGGGATCGGAGCCGTGCCTTCCCGGTCAGTGCCAGGAAGAGGTGCGTCGTCTCGGCGAAGAAGGCCTGGCTGAAGGAAGGGTCGATCCGCCCGGATGCCAGGTCCCAGAGCGTTCCGGCCATCGAGAAGCCCGCCTGCTGTTCCGCGCTGGGGTTCAGCATGCTTCGCAAGGTCCGGGCGGCGTCCCGGACCTTGCGAAGGGCCGTGGTGCCCGCGGCCATCGTCTCGTCGTGCTGGTAGTACTGTTCCCGGGAGACCTCCTCGTAGAGGCGGTGGCGTGCCGCCTTCGCCGAGGGGCACCGGCGGATCATTGCCAGGAAGGGCTCCGCGGCCTGGAGCAGCGATTCCGGACCGTACCGTGGGGCCGTGGCATCTTGCATGGGCTCTCCCGGTTTTCAAGGGGCGTCGCGCCTCTCCCGAGACTAGCCGAGCCCCCACGGCAACACAACCCTGCCGGCGTTCCCCGCCGTTCTGGCCATCCTGGGCGGGGGATCCTCGGCAACCCTTGGACACCGGGCCTGGAACGGCGGGGCTCGCCACCGGGGATGTGTGGCAGAACGGCTCGGGACCGGGTGCGCCCCAGCCGGATTCCCGGTTCCGGTGCCTCGACCCGGCTACTGGACGCAGCCCGGGACCTGCGTGCAGGGCGGGCAGACCCCGACCGGGGAGGCGACGTTGTAGCACTGGTAGGCCGACCCGGACAGCGCGCAGCAGCAGTCGCAGGTCGAGGGATTGCCGTCGTCGCACTGCTTCGAGGTCCGGCAGGGCGTCACGCATCCCGGGATCGCGGTGTGCGTGCATCCGCCGGTGTCCGCATCGCAGGCGTCGGTCGTGCACGGATTGCCGTCGTCGCAGGAGACGGCGGTGCCGGTGCAGGTCTTCGACACGCAGACGTCTCCCCGGGTGCAGGGGTTGCCGTCGTCGCAGGCGGTTCCCTCGGGAGCCGCGTCGTAGGCGCAGTAGGGATACCCGGGCCCCCGGACGCACCGGTCGTTGACGGTGCAGGGGTTGTTGTCGTTGCAGATGATCACCGTGAACTGGCAGACGCCGTTGACGCACTTGTCCCGGGTGCAGACGTCGTTGTCGTTGCAGTCGGCGTCGGCCTGGCACTTCACGTTGCAGTTCGGCACCGCCGTGTGGGTGCAGCCGGTGGCGGGGTCGCAGGCGTCGGTGGTGCAGGGGTCATTGTCGTCGCAGGAGATGGCGGTGCCGGTGCAGGTCTTTGATACGCACACGTCCCCCCGGGTGCAGGCGTTTCCGTCGTCGCAGGCGGTTCCCTCGGGAGCCTCGTCGTAGGCGCAGTAGGGATACCCGGGCCCCCGGACGCACCGGTCGTTGACGGTGCAGGGGTTGTTGTCGTTGCAGACGATCGCCGTGAACTGGCAGGCGCCGTTGACGCACCTGTCCCGGGTGCAGACGTCGTTGTCGTTGCAGTCGGCGTCGGCCTGGCACTTCGTGCCGCATCCGGGAATGGTCTCGAAGACGCACTTGCCGGTCCCCCGGTCGCAGGAATCGGCCGTGCAGGCGTTCCCGTCGTCGCAGACCACCGCGGTGTTCCGGCAGACGCCGTCCAGGCACCGGTCCGTGGTGCAGAGGTCGCCGTCGTCGCAGGCCTGGTCGTTCTGGCACCCGGCGCCGCAGTCCGGGATCCGGACGTGCAGACACCCGCCGGACTCCGATTCGCAGGAGTCCTTCGTGCAGGGGTCGTTGTCGTCGCAGGGCAGCGGCGTCCCGGCACAGATCTTCTGGGAGCAGGCATCCGGCCCGGTGCAGGGGTCGCCGTCGTCGCAGGGGGTCCCCTCCGCCAGGGCATCGTAGGCGCAGTAGGGATAGCCCGGCCCCCGGACGCACCGGTCGGCCGTGCAGGCGTTCCCATCGTCGCAGGGAACGTCCTGGTGGACACACTGTCCGTCCTTGCAGGCGTCCCTCGTGCAGACGTCCCCGTCGTCGCACTCCGGGTCGGTCTGACAGGGCCCGCAGCCCTGGAGCGGCACGGCCAGGCAGCCCTTCCTGGGGTCGCAGCGGTCCTGGGTGCAGGGGTTCTTGTCGTCGCAGACGGTCAGGAGGTGCGTGCAGGCACCGTCCACGCAGCGGTCGGTGGTGCAGACGTCCCGGTCGTCGCACTCGGAATCCAGCAGGCACCGCGAGCAGGACCCGTCCCGCCAGGACACGCATCCCACCCCCGGGGTGCAGGAGTCCACCGTGCAGGGGTCGCCGTCGTCGCAGACCACCGCCCGGTAGAAGCAGGTCCCGGTGGTCGCGTCGCAGAGGTCCTGGGAGCAGGGGTCGGAGTCGTTGCAGTCCGTGGCGGTCTCGCAGACCGGGTTCACGCAGCCCTCCACCGGCAGGGTCCCGCAGCCCTTCGCCGGGTCGCAGAAGTCGATCGTGCAGGGGTCCAGATCGTTGCAGACCAGGCGCGACAGCACGCACCGGCCGGACACGCAGCGATCCGTCGTGCAGGCGTTCTCGTCGTCGCACTCCCGATCGGCCTGGCAGGATGCCGGCACGTCGACCCCGCCCCCGACGTCCTCGGAGGCACCCGGGTCCGCCGCGGAATCGGGCGGAAGATCCGGCGCGGCCAGTTCGGCATCAGGGGTTCCCTCGTCCCCCGGCCCCTGATCCGACAACAGGCCGTCCGTCACCTCAGGGAGGTCGCCGGTCTGCAGGTCGATCCCCCCGGTCCCCGATCCCCCGCCGCAGGCGAGGGTCCATGCCGAAAGCAGCACGATCAGCCCCAAGGCGTTTCCCGGACATCGACGGGATTCCATCTCGTTCCCTCTCCAGATCAACAGGCGGTCTTCATTATCGGGAAAAGCCCGCGGGTTTCCAACGTCCCGGGGACGGCCCGGCGGGTTCAGCGGGGTTCGACTTGGGGTTCGGGGCGGTAGAGCAGTGCCGGCTCCCGGTCGTGGAGCACCCGGAGGGCGCCCTTCGCCAGGGCCATCATCTCGTTCTCCCCGGGGTAGATTCGCACCGGGCAGGGCAGCGCGGCCAGGAATTCCCGGATCCGCCCGGTCAGGGCCGCGCTCCGGGCCATGCCTCCCGTCAGGATCACCGCGTCCAGAGGCTCCCCTTCGAAGGCCGGCAGCAGGGAGCAGATCCACTTGGAGACCTGGTAGGCCAGCGCCTCGAAGACCTCGGCGGCCCAGGCGTCCCCCGCGGCGATCCGCCGCTCGACCTCCCGGAGGTCCTTGGTCCCCAGCAGGTCCATGAGGCCTCCCCGGCCCTTGTTCAGGACCTTCAACTGATCCCGGGTGTACCGTCCGCTGAAGCAGAGGTCGATCAACTGGCCCACGGGCAGGGACCCGGATCGCTCGGGGGTGAAAGGGCCTTCCCCGTCCAGACCGTTGTTGACGTCCACGTAGCGGCCCCGGTGGTGGGCCCCCACCGTGATCCCCCCGCCCAGGTGGGCCACCACGACGTTGACCCGCTCGTAGAAGGTCTCGTGCTCTTCGGCGAAGCGACGGGCGGTCGCCACCTGGTTCAGAGCATGGCTGATGACCCGCCTCCGGATCTCCCGGAGCCCCGTGATCTTGACCCGGGAAGGGACCTCGTCCACCACCACCGGGTCCACGATGAAGGCGGGCTTCCCGGTCCCCGCGGTCAGCTGGTCGGCGATGATCCCGCCGAGGTTGGAGGCGTGCTCCCCCTGGATCCCGGCCTGGAGGTCCCGGATCAGCGTCTCGTCCACCCGGTAGGTCCCGTGGGGGATGGGCCGCACCAGGCCCCCCCGGGCCGACACCGCGTCGATGTCCGCCATGGACAGCCCGTGGCGGGCCAGGGCGGCCAGCACGGCGTCCCGCCGCATGGGGTACTGCTCGACGATCCGCTTCCCCTCGTAGGGAGCCATCTCCCCGGCCGAATGCTGGACCTCCTCGGTGAAGACCTCCCGGTCGTTCTCGTACACCGCGATCTTCGTCGAGGTGCTCCCCGGATTGATGGCGAGCACCCGGTACCGCCGGAAGAAGGTGTCCTTCGGGGTGCGGCTCCATCCCCCGTGGAGGTGCAGGCGCAGCAGCGTGGCCTTCACGGCCAGCCGGACGTCCTCGGCCTGGGTATCCATCGCCAGGTCCACGGCCTGGCTTCCGACGCCGGTCAGCAGCGGGAACTTCCGGGCCTGGGGGAACCGGACCGCGTAGAGGTTGTAGAGCAGGTTCCCCATGTCCACGTTGGGGCAGATCACCACGTTGACGGGGTCCAGGGGCCGGTTCTCGCCGCCCTGGAGGTAGTAGGCTGCCGACCGCTGGGAAAGGGCTGCGCTGATCTTCACCTCGCCCGTGATCCGGATGCTCCGGTAGCGGTCCCCCCGAGTGATGCGTCGGGCGAGGACCTCGGGGACCCTCTCCATCGCCGCCCGGACCAGCATCGGCGAAGGGCCCTCGTCGGACCCCCGGTTGGAATAGGAGACGATGGCCCCGTGGATCGTCGGCAGGATCTCCTCTGGGATGATGTCCCGGGCCACGGCGCAGGTCCCGACGGCCACCTCGGCCAGCACCTCGGGGGTCATCGTGGCGTTCACGGCCACGTCGCCGAACACGGCGATGTTGTTCGGGAACATCTCCGCCGGGTGATCGTCGGGCAGCACGAAGATCCCGGCCTCGCAGACGTCCCGCCTCGTGGCGAAGAGCCGGAGCATGGGCCGGAACCAGTCCTTCGGGGCATGGGCCGCCCCGCCGACCACCATGTCGGCATGGCCCATCCGGACGGCGAAGAGCCCGAAGATCCCCGGGTCCAGCACCCGCTCGCGCCTCTCCCGCTCTCCCTGGGCGATCCAGCGGCAGTCGGGTCGTTCCCGGATGGCCTCCTCGAACTCCCGGATCAGGTCCTCCCGGTCCGGGACGGCCACGAAGGCGCACTCGGAAAGCGCGTACTCGACCCGGGCGGGATCCACGTGTCCCAGGTGCTGCCGGACCCGGTCCTGGACCTCCTCCCGGGAGGCCAGCAGCACGGGTCGGCAGAAGCGGGTCAGGTGGCAGACGGCCTCCAGCACCCGGGGGTCCAGCGCCTCGACGAAGACCACCGTCGGCCGGTCCCGGCCCATGTCCAGCAGCCGATCCTCCAGGGACCTCTCGATGTCGAACATGGTCGTCCTCTCCTTGTCGTTCCGGGCACCGCGGCCCTGGCGGTCCGGGTGGTACCGGGGGTCTCGACCCTCCCCTATGTAGCATCCCGGCGCGGTAACGCAATGCGCAAAGCGGCTCCGAAGACGGATTTTCCCGGGATGGGAAGGCCGGCGGGACATGTCGGGGCCTCCCGTCCGCTTCCGGATCCCTCCCGGATGGCGCCCCGGGCCGGGGCAAGCCCGGGGATCCGCCGGTGGATTCTTGTGGAATGACCGGATGTTCGGCACGCTGGTCGGGGCCATCGGCCCTTCCTGTTGACATTCCGCGGGAAAGTGCTATTCTTCCCACGCTTCTGGAGGTGGCTACCCTGTCCACGCTCGATCCGCGTTCCCGGGTTCTGTGGTCCCACCGGCCTTCATGACCCCCGGATGAGATCGACACCGTGAGTCGAGGCAGACCTTTCCAGGAGGGACCGGCCGCCAGCCACTGGGGCGGGCGCCGGAAGGCCCGAGGCATTCGGGCGTGGTCGGGGCATCAGCCCCTGGTTCAAGGAGCGTGATCGATGAAGAACAAGCTGTTCCTGGGTGGTCTGGCATGGGCGACGACCGAGGCCTCTCTCCGTGCGGCGTGCGAGCCGTTCGGCGAGGTGACCGAGTGTCGTGTGGTGGTCGATCGGGACACCGGTCGGTCCAAGGGCTTCGGATTCGTGACGTTCGCCACCGAGGAGCAGGCGACCCGGGCGAAGGAGCAGCTGGACGGCCAGATCATCGACGGCCGGGCGGTGAAGGCGGACTGGCCCCGGGAGCGCGAGGAGCGCGGGGCGGGCGGCGGCGGCCGCGGCGGCTTCGGCGGCGGTGGCTATGACCGCGGTTCCCGGCGCTACTGAGTTCGTCGGGGTCCTCTCCGATACCCACGGGCTGATGCGCCCCGAGGCGCTCGATGCGCTTCGGGGCGCCAGCCACATCCTCCATGCGGGCGACATCGGATCCCCGGCCGTCCTGGCGGCCCTTGGGGAGATTGCGCCGGTCACGGCGGTCCGGGGGAACGTCGATCGCTCGCCGCTCCTCTCGGGGCTTCCCCTCTGGCAGGTCCCGACGCTGATGGACCGGGAATGGATCCTGGTCCACCGCCGGGAGGACCTGGACTGGGATCCCCGGGTCTCGGGAACCCGGGTCGTGGTCTTCGGGCACACCCACCGTTTCGAGGCCTGGCAGCGGGACGGCATTCTGTGGTTGAATCCCGGCAGCGCCGGGCCCCGGAGGTTCGGCACGATCCCGGGACTGGCCCGGGTCTGGCGGGTCGGGGAGTCCCTGATCCCCGAGCAGGTGGAACTGGGGAACGGGCGATGACGCGCCGGTCCGGGCTGGCAGTCGTGATTCCCATGATCCTGTGGGCCTCGACGGCCCTGGGCCAGAGGATCCCGGCCGTCGGCAGCCGGCTGCCCAACGTCCCCTTCGAGGACCTGGAGGGCCGGGAGGTCCGGATCCGGTCCTTTCTGGGACGCCCGGTGCTGATCCTCTACGAGGACCGGTCCACGGCGGCCTGGAACCGCGCCCTGAAGGACCAGCTGGTCGCGATGGCCCGGAGGAAGGAACTGCCCCCGCGACTCCTGGTGCTGCCCATCGTGGATCTCCGGGCGTTCCGGGCCTGGCCGGCCCGTCCCATCGCCCAGGCCCAGTTGCGGGCCCGATCCCGGGAACTGGGGAAGCCCCTCTGGGCGGACTGGAGCGGACTGGTCGCCGGGGCCCTGGGGGTCTCGGGGCCGGGACCGGCGGTGGTGCTGCTGCTCGACGGGCGGCAGCGGGTGATCTGGGCGGGGTCGGGTCGCCTGGATCCCCGGCAGGTCCAGGAACTGATCGCGCTTCTCCGCTCCCCGGAGGGGAGGGCGAAGGCCGGGCCGTCGGGAACCCCGCCGGTTCCGGAGCAACCGTCGTCGAAAGAGGGGGATTCCGGGGGGGAATCCGGGGGATCCTCCGCCGGGGAAAGGCCGCCGGGGCCGGGCCCCGAAGGGCCGTCGGCCGATGGGTCTGCGGAGTCCCGGCAGGCGGCCGGGGAGGTTCCGGGAGGGGATCGGGAGGATGCCTCGGCCGAGGACCCTGAGGAGGACGAGCCCGAGGGGATTCCCCTGCCGCCCTTCGTGACCCCCCTGGGCATGCCGCTGCCGGGAGGGCCCCCGGTCCGGGTGCCGCCCCAGGCACGATAGGCCCTGGAAATGCGCGGGGGATTGGCCTAGGATGGCGCCATGTTGCTGATTCCCACGAATCTGCCCAACGGGATCTCCTTCGCGAGGCTGATCGCCAGTCCCGTCTTCGTGTTCCTGTTCTGGATGGGGCTTCGGGGCAGCGGCTACGGCAGCACCCCCGAGGAACTGGTCCGGGACCTGAACGTCGGCTACCTGGTGGCGGCCTGGGCCCTGATGTTCCTCCAGGAGGCATCGGACCTGGTGGACGGCTGGATCGCCCGGCGGCAGGGGATCGTCACGGACCTGGGAAAACTGGTGGACCCCCTGGCCGATGCCCTCTCCCATGTGGGGGCCCTGCTCTGCCTGATGTGGGTGGGCCTGATTCCCTTCTGGGTGCTGGTCGTCGTGTACTACCGGGAGGCCGTGGTGGGCACCCTCCGGGTCCTGGCGGCGAAGGAAGGCTACGTCGTCCAGGCCCGCCCCTCGGGCAAGGTCAAGTCCCTGACGCTGGCGGTCGCGGCCAACACGATCGTGGGGTGGCTCGTGGTCTCCCACTGGGTCGAGGGGCTGCGGGTCTTCGTCGGCCCCGTCGCCTTCGGGCTCGGCGTGCTGGTGTCCCTGGGGTCCCTGGTGTCCCTGGTGGACTACTACCGCGCCGTGAGCCGCCTGGTGAAGCAGGGCGGGGGTTCCCCCCGGGGCCGGGACCCCGGGTCTCCGCCTCAGGGAAACCGTCCCTCCTGAAGAGCCCTCTGCTGGGCCTGCAGGAGACCCGGCAGGGCCTCCCGGACCCGGGACAGGGCCACGCGGAGCAGGTCCTCGGGAAAGGGTTCACCCTCGGCGGTGCCCTGGACCTCCACCAGGCGACCGTCGGCGGTCATCACGAAGTTCAGGTCCGCTTCGGCCCGGCGGTCCTCCGGGTAGTCCGGGTCCACCCGCACCTCGCCGTCCACGATGGCCGCCGAGAGGGCGCAGACCTGGCGGCGGAGGGGCGACGTGGCCAGCAGGCCCTGTTCCACCAGGTGTCGGCAGGCCATCGCCAGAGCGACCCAGCCTCCGGTGATCGAGGCGCACCGGGTGCCCCCGTCGGCCTGCAGGACGTCGCAGTCCACGGTGATCAGCCGCTCTCCCAGGGCGGCCAGGTCCACCGCCGCCCGGAGGGATCGCCCCACCAGTCGCTGGATCTCCTCGGACCGCCCCTTCTGGGTGCGACCCTGCCGCTCGGGGGTGGCCCCAGGGAGCATCGCGTACTCGGCCGTGACCCACCCCCGTCCCGTTCCCTGGAGCCAGGGGGGCACCGACGCCCCGACGGTGGCCGCCACCAGCACGACGGTCTGCCCGAAGGAGATCTCCACCGATCCCGCCGGGTCCCGCTGGACTCCCGTGCGGATCCGGACCTCCCGAGCCTCCCAGGGGCCCCGGCCGAGGCGATCCACCGTCAGACCTCCTCCTCCTGGTAGTCCCGGGCGCTGAACAGGCCGCCCGCCAGGTCTGCCGACCCGAGGTCCTCCAGGGTCCGTCGTGCCTCTTCCCGGATCGCGTCCACCTGGTCGTCGTCGGCCTCGGGGTCGTGGTGGGTCAGGCCCAGCCGGAGGGACCCGGTGGCCTGCATCACCAGGGCGGCGAAGGCCCCGGTGCCGTGCCCGTGTCCCGCACGGCTCTCCTTCCACTGGCGCCGGGAGTACTGGGCGTCCAGGATCAGCAGGTGCGTTTCCCGGAGGTGCGCCAGCAGGAGTTTCGGGACCTCCTCGGAGGCCTCGTGGTCCGTCAGCAGCGCCGCGACGCGCCCGGTGGGTCCCTCCTCCAGGCGGAAACTGACCGTGTATTCCGGGTGGACCGTCCGGGCCGTCCGGATCCGCAGGCATTCGGCCAGCGGCACCGGGACCCCGCCGATCGGGACCGACCGGGGAGCCGATCCGTCCCCGATCCGGGCGGCATCCTCCCAGGCCAGCCCGGCTTCCCGGTGGACCAGGAGCACCCGGGACTCCATCCCGTCGATGCCCTCCACGTGGACGTGATCCTCGACCCGGGAGAACGGGACCGGGAAGTGAGGAGGGCGCATCAGGGCCTCGAAGACCTCCCGGGGGCCGACTCCTTCGCTCCGGGGACCGAAGACCCGGACCTCCACGGACCGGTCGTGGATCGTCCCGGCGATCGGGAACCCCAGCGTGTGGTCGTGGTGGTAGTGGGTCATCAGCAGCAGGACCTTCCGGATCCCCTCGGCCTGGAGGTCCCGGGAGGCCTCGAAGAAGCCGCTTCCCGCGTCGATCAGCAGCGCCGTGTCCGGAGGCAGGCAGTCGGACAGGACCCGCAGGCAGGTGGTGTTGCCCCCGTATCTCCGCGTTCCTTCCCGGCAGACGGGAATGGATCCGCGGGTGCCATAGAACCGGATGCGCATGCCCCCCCCTTTCCAGACGCCGCTCTCTGCCTGCAAGCCTGCCTTTGAAGGAATGCTAGCGAAAGACGAAGGGCTTGTGAACCCCGGTTTCCAGGCCGGTCCCGGTGACGGGATCGCCGGGGGTCCGGGGGGGGCGGATCGCGGGAGATTCCCCTTGTCACCTCGCGGGAAACGGATAGGATTCCATTGCGGTGGAGGTCCGGTCGTGGCGCGGTATTGCAGTCTGTGCGACGCCCGTTTCGACGGGGAGCCGGAGACGTGTCCCTTCGACGGTGCCGCGACGTTCCGCATCGACAACCGGGATCGGAACCTGGGCCGCACGCTCGCCCAGCGGTACACCCTGGTGGAGGTCCTGGGATCGGGGGGCATGGGGACCGTCTACCGGGCCCGGCAGCGGTCGATGGAACGTGACGTCGCCGTGAAACTGCTGAAGCCCGAGCGGATGAACGACCCCGACGCGATCCGGCGCTTCTTCCAGGAGGCCCGGGCGGCCAGCCGGCTGGCGAACCCCCACGTGATCACGCTGCACGACTTCGGCCAGGCGACCGATGGCCAGTTCTTCCTGGTGATGGAACTGCTGGTCGGGAGCAGCCTGGGGGACTACCGGACCCGCCGCGGCGGGCGCCTTCCGGCCGCCGAGGCCGTCGAGATCATCGACCAGGTGCTCGAGGCCATCGGGGATGCTCATTGCCAGGGGGTCGTTCACCGGGATCTGAAGCCGGACAACATCTTCCTCCTCGAATCCCCTCCGCGGTTCGTGAAGGTGCTGGACTTCGGCCTGGCCCGGATCGTGGATCTCGAATCCCGGGTGTCGGACCCGAACCTGCTGTTCGGCACCCCGGCGTACATGAGCCCGGAGCAGGCGAAAGGGAAGGCGGTGGATCACCGGTCGGACCTCTACGCGCTGGGAGTCATCCTCTTCGAACTGCTGACGGGCCAGCTGCCCTTCCAGGCCAGTTCCTCCCTGGCGATCCTGCTGAAGAAGTTCCACCGGTCGGCCCCCCGGCTGCGGGACATCCTTCCGCCGGCGGAGGTCCCCCCGGCCCTGGATGCCCTGGTGGCGAGCCTGCTGGCCACGGACCCCAACCGGCGCCCCCAGACGGCCCTGGAGGCCCGGAGACTGCTGGGATCCTTGGGCGCCGCGAAGGGGGGCGTACCTGCCGCGCCCGTGCCTGTCCCGATTCCCGACGTCCCGGGACGTCCGGTGCCGGTCCCGGCCGCATCGACGACCTCCCCGGTGGGACTGGAGAACCCGATGGAGCGGGGGCAGGTCTCCCGCCACGTCCCGTTCCTGATCACCAGTTCGATTCGCAGGATCCTGCAGGAGGCCCTGGAGGAGACGATTCCGCTGACGGGCAGGGTCTGGTGGCTCTACCAGTCCGCGATGGGCCGCGTTCGCAGCGACGGGGCCCGGGCCCTGCTGAACGGCCTGCTGGAAATGGTCCAGCGGGAACGGCAGCGGATCGCGCGGATCGCGGCAGACGTGGAACAGGGGGACGCCCAGTGGACCCGGAGGCCGGAGGAACCCGACTCCCTGGACCCGGCGGGAATGTTCGACGTGGAGGCCCGGAGGAGCCCTGAGGAGATCCTGGCGGACCGGGACCTCCAGGGTCTCCTGGAAGAGGCCTCGGCCGCCGAGCGGGAACTCCGGGAGCACTGGGAGCGCTGGGCCCTGAAGTCCGTCGGCGGCCCGGACACGGAATTCTTCTCGCGGCGCATGGTGCGCTGCCGGGAGCGCATCTCGATCCTGGACGAGGCCTCTCTGCGGTTGCTGGGACTGGTCCGGGGGGCTGGCCTCCATTCCCTGTACATGCGGCTGGCGGGCCTGCTGCCGGTCCAGCGGGTCCGGGCCGGCGAGGTGCTGTTCCGGGAGGGGGAGATGGGGGACACGATGGTGGTGATGATCCGGGGCCAGATGAGGGCCTACCGGGAGGGGGGGCGTTCCCCGGAATCCCGGCTGACCCTGGCCACCTTCCAGCCCGGCGACGTGATCGGGGAAATGGCCTGCCTCGGCCCGGCACCCCGGAGCGCCACCGTGGAGGCATACAACGACGCCGAGGTCTGCCTCCTGGACCGGGTGCTGCTGAACGAACTGCGCCAGCAAGACCGCCTGTCGTGGATGGGAGTGCTACGGACGGTGGGAAGCCAACTGGTCCAGCGGATTCGCCAGAGCGTCGAGATCCTCGACACCCTCCAGCGGTCGGCCCGGCGGGACGGAGTGGTCGTCCCGCCCCTTCCCCGGGCTTCCGAAAGGAGGATCCCCCAGGAGATCCGGGATGTTTTCGGGACCCTGGGGACCCGGCGGGTCCTGGAGAACGGGCAGTGGTTCTGGAGGGAGGGAGACGGTGCCTGGGGGGCGTCGCTGGTCCTCCGGGGGAGCCTGGCCCTCCACCTGCAGCACGAGGGGAATCCCCGGCAGGTGGGACGGATCGAGGAGGGGAACGTCGTCGGCCTGATGGGGTTGATGGACCAGGGGCCGCGGCTCTGCTCGGTGCAGGCGATGGGGGCATGCGAGGTGATGGACCTGGACCGGAACGCATTCGAGATGCTGCTGGACAGCGGCCATGCCCCGACGATGGAGTTCCTGTCCTTCCTGGTGGACATGGCGATCCGCCATCTCCGGATCGCGAACGACTGGGTCGAGTGGCTTCACGTCCTCTGCCGGGAGAAGCCCGCGACGACCGCCCCAGGTCCGGTTCTTCCGATCTCCCGCCCCCTCGGGACGCTCCTGGTCGCCCTGGCGGAATGGGGACTGGAGATGCCGGCGGTTCCCCGGGGGAAATCCCCTTTCGACCCCATGTAGCGTTTCGTCTTCCTGGAATTTCCGAGGACGGGGAGGAGGCCCTCGTGCCACGCTCTCGACATTCCCCGGGACCCTGGACTATCCTAGCGCCGTATTCGTGGGAGGTCTGAAGGCATGTTCGTGGACCCGAACACCGGGGAGGTGCTTCCGGACCAGCCGGCTTCGCATCCCGTGGTGATCCTGTACCGGATGACCTTCCAGGACGGCCGGCAACAGACCTTCCGGGTGGTGCTGGACCGGGTCACCCTGAACCTGCTGTCCTGGCCCGAAGACCCGCCGCCCGACTGGGCCCGGCTGGAAAACCACCGCTGCCGCCCCTGCTCCCTGGACCCCGGGCAGCACGCCCACTGCCCGGCGGCGGTGGCCCTCTCGGAACTCGCGTCCGCCTTCAAGAACGCCGTTTCATGGACCCCGGTGGACCTCTGGGTGGAGACCGAGCACCGCAACTACCAGCGCCAGACCACGCTGCAGAAGGCCGTGTCCAGCCTGGCGGGGATCTACATGCCGACCTCGGGCTGCCCGGTGCTGAACCGGATGCGCCCGATGGTGCAGACCCATCTCCCGCTCCAGACCCAGTTCGAGAGCACCCAGCGCTTCCTGTCGCTGTTCCTGTTCGAGCAGTGGGCCCGGGAACGCCAGGGGCTTCCTTTCGAATGGAATCCCCGGGCGCTGCAGGCCTACCTCGAGGAGGTCTCCCTGCTGAACGCGGCCTTCGCGGAACGGCTGGGCACCATCCCGGGCCAGCGGGGGGACGCGACGCCCAATGCCCTGGTGATCCTGGATTCCCTGGCGATGGCGACCCTGGCCTCGACCGAGACGGCCCCGTTCAGGCAATGGACCCGACTGCTCTACACCGAAAGGATGTCCCAGAGGGATTCATGACCGCATCGCGGACTGGATCGAGGCCCCGGGGGCCCGGCGCAGCCGCACCGGCGGCCGCGGGCTGAGGCCCGCATCCCGCTGCCAGCCCGCCACCTCCCCCGTGGTCCAGATCGCCGACCCGCTGGTCATCGCGAAATACAGGTGCATCAGGGTGGTCATCTGGTTGGAGGTGCAGCGCTGGTCGGGGCGGAAGAAATCCACGCAGGCCAGGACCCCGCCCGCCCGGAGGGCCCGGGCGGCCCGTGCGACCAGGTCCCGGCAGGTCGGCTCCGGGAAGTGATGCAGGAAGTTCGCCATCAGGATCACGTCGAAGCGCGCCTCTCCCAGGTCCGTCCGGAAGACGTCCCCGGGCCAGTGGCGAATCCGTTCCCCCAGTCCCTCCTCGGCCAGCAGGGGTGCTGCGTGCTCCACCGCATCGGGCAGGTCCAGCACCTGGGCGGTCAGGGTGGGATGGCGCCGGCAGAAGGCCGCGGCGAGCGCCCCGTGGCCGCCGCCGATGTCCAGCAGCGTCCGGGGCGACGGGGGGACCGGCGTCCGCCGGGCCACCTCGGGCGAACCCAGGCGCGACACCGCCCGCATCCCTCTCTGGTAGAGCCCCCAGGCTTCCCGGTCCATCCGGGAGGACTCCACCATCGGACGGCCGGTCTGCAGGTGTTCCTCGAGTCCCTCGACGAACTCCCATTCCCGGTACCGGAACAGCACGTAGTCCCGGAGGGAGTCAGGAGAGGAGGCCAGCAGCCACCGCCGGGCCAGGGGGGTCAGGTGCGCCCGGTTGCCGTCCCACCGGATGTAGCCCATCGAGGCCAGCACCTGGAGGAGCCTGTCGGCGGGCTCCGGCTGGCACCCGCACTCCCGGGCCACCTCCTCCGGGGTCCGGGGCCCGTCGGCCAGGGCGTCCAGCAGGCCGAACCGGCAGGCCGCCATCAGGGAACGGGCCAGCAGCAGGCCATGGAACGTTTCCAGGATCGGGGTTGGGACCCGGTCGGTCCAGAGTCCCAGGCGTTCCCAAGGGTTCTGGGGAACGGGTCCAATGCGCATGAAGCCTTCCTTCTGGGGCCTACGGATTGCCCGGGGAGTCCCCGGTGCCCGCCTGCGACCCGGACCCCGGCCGGACCCAGCCCCGGACCGTGCCGTCAGGCATCGTCGTGGTTCCGTCCTGCCTCTCCCGCAGCACCACCTTCCGGAACAGCCGGGCCATCCGGGTCTGGCGCCCGTCGGCGCCGTAGAAGCGGTCCCAGGCCCAGTGGTAGAGGTCCTGCAGTTCCGAGGGGGTCATGTGTTTCGGCTGGAAGACCACCTTGCCGGTCGTGTACTGGGACCAGTCGTTGTGCAGGACCCGCCCCTCGGCCTCCACCTGCTCCCGGTAGGGCGTGTGCAGGAAGGGGGTCATCACCGTGAACTCGGCCATGTCCAGGTCCATCTCCACGCAGAACTCCACCAGCCGGATCACGTCCTCCCGGGTCTGATCGTCGGTGCCCAGGATGATGGTTCCTTCGATGGCGATGCCGTGGTCCCGGTACATCTGGATGCGGCGCCGGATCCCCTCGGTGGGGGCCGTGATGGCCTGGTACACGTACCAGGCGCCCGCCTCGTAGGCAGCCTGGAGCACCTCGTCGTCGGCCTCGATGGGGTGGCTGATCCACTTGCGCTTCAGGGGCTTCAGGGCCCGGAAGAGTTCCAGTTCCCAGGCCTTGTTCTGGGCCAGGCTGTTGTCCACGAAGAAGAGGCGCCCGTTGTCGATCCCCGCGACCTCCTCCACCACCCGCTCGACGGGCCGGGGCCGGAAGCAGCGGCCTCCCAGGAAGGCCACGCTGCACGGCGGGCACTGGAACCGGCAGCCCCGGGAGGCGTGGACCAGGTCCACCATCCGGACCCCCCGGTAGGTGTAGAGGGAATAGTCCAGGATCTCGCGCCGTGCGGGGGGGACCGACTCGATGGGGGGCAGGGCCTGCATCCGGTCATAGACCCTCTTCAGGCGCCGGGCCTTGAAATCGTCCAGGACCTCCTGGAAATGACCCTCGACCTCCCCGAGGAAGACCGCGTCGCAGCATGCGGCCATCTCCTCGCTGTGGATCGCCACGGCGATGCCCCCGGCGATCACGGGGATGCCCCGGCGGCGGTAGATGGCGGCGATCTCCTTGGCCCGGGGCACCTGGCAGGTCAGCATCACCGACAGGGCCACCAGGTCCGGCCGGTCCTCCAGGTCCGGCTCCCCCCGGTTGTCGTCGTGGAAGGTCAGGTGGACCTCGGGAGGCACGCTGGCCGCGAAGACGATCGGGCCGTGGGGCGGCAGGTGGAACTCGGTCTGCTCCGGGAGTTTCGGCCAGCGGGGGTAGATCAGTTTCATCCACATGGGGCACCTCCGGGATGGAACAGGGTGGCCAGGAGGCCCAGGGGCCCCCGGCCCAGGTGGACGTGGACCGCCGGGGGTTCTTCCGGGTTCTCGAAGGCCGCCGCGATGGCCGCGGCGGCGGCGGTCGGGAAGCACCCGGTCCGATCGAGGTAGGGATCGTGCCGGAGCGGGAAGCGGGCCAGGGGTTCCAGATCCGGTGGTTCCACTCCGGCGCCGACCATCAGGACTCCCTCCGATCCCGGTCGAAGGCGCCCCAGCATGCGGGCCAGGGCCTCCCGGTTCCGGGGATCGGCCAGGCGCATCGGGGGACGGATCGATCCCGGCAGGGGAAGGTCGTCTGCCGGGAGATCGCCGGGCGATCCGGCCTCGAGCCAGAGCCAGCCGCCCCCCTCGCCCAGGCGGGCCGAGGGAGGAAGCCCCATCCGGGCCAGGGGTCCCTCCCGGGGATCGGTCCACTCGTCCAGACCCCCGCACAGGACCGCCGGCGCATCCCCCGATCGCAGCGTCCACCGGGCCGCCCAGAGGGCCGCTTCGAAGGAATGCCCCTCGGCGGACAGGACGGCGTTGGGTCCGCGGGTCCCCAGCACCTGGGCCACCTGGAAGGTCGCCGAGTTGCTGACCGAGTTGGCGAAGTGGACCGGCGAGGCCGGGCCGTCCGCCAGGCCCATCGCCATCGCCACGGTCCGTTCCACCACCGGCCGGGTTTCCCCCTCGTTGCCCAGGCCGCATCCCAGCAACACCGCCAGATCGTTCCAGGGACGGGGCCGTGCGGCCCGCCGGGCTGCCGCGAGGGCCGACGCCGCCGCCAGGCGGGCCAGCCGGCTGACCCGCCGGGGCCTCGGGATTCCCAGGGCCTCTTCCAGGATCGCCGGGTCCGGGACCCGGAGGTCTCCGGGTCCCTCCCCGGGAAGCAGTGCCGCCGCTGCCACGACCTTCATCACCGCGATCCCTCCCGGGTCGGGACGTCCACCACCAGGGAGGCGCTGTTGCCCCCGAAGCCGAACCAGTTCAGCAGCACGGGCCCTCCGGGAAAGGGCGCGGCCTCCCCGGCGGGAGACAGGCCGATCCCATCGTCCTGGTTCCGGAATCCCAGGCAGGCGGGAACGAACCCTTCCTCCAGGCAGCCGATCATCGCGGCCGTCTCCAGGGCTCCGGATGCGCCCATCGTGTGTCCCAGGTACCGCTTCAGGCCGGTCCAGAGGGGAGGATTCCCCCGGAAGACCCGCGCCGTCGCTCGCCCCTCGGCCAGATCGTTGTCGGGGGTGCCGGTCCCGTGTCCCTTCACCGCCCGGAGGTCCTCCGGGGCCAGTCCCGCATCCTCCAGGGCGGCCCGCATCACCGCCTCGGCCCCGGCCCCGTCGGGGTCGGAGGCGGTGAGGTGGTGGGGATGGCACCGGGAGGCGCCTCCGATCAGCAGGGAACCCCGGGGGGAGGACCCGGTCGCCGCTTCGATCAGGATGGCGGCCGCCCCCTCCCCCAGTTGGATGCCCTTGCGGTCCCGGTCGAAGGGGCGGCATCCCTCGGGGTCCAGCAGCATCAGGGCCTCGAACCCGTGGATCAGGGTCGCGGTGATCAGGTCCACCCCGACCGCCAGGGCGATCGGCACGTCCCCCTGCTGGACCGCCCGGAGCGCCATCAGCAGCGCGACCGCCGACGAGGTGCACGCCGACCCGACCGTGACCACCGGACCGCCCACTCCCAGGGAACGGGCCAGGCGCAGGGCCAGCGCTCCCGGCCCCGGTTCCACGGTGACGCAGGGGACCCATCCCTCCCGGATCTGGCCCCGGTAGCGCCGCTCGCTTTCGAAGGCATCCCCGGTCACGGTGCCGAGGAAGATCCCGGCCTCCCGCAGGTCTTCCGCCCGGAGTCCCGCCCGTTCCAGGGCCTCGGCGACGGCGTGCATCGCCAGGGCATCGGCCCGGGGCATGAGGGAATCCTCGGGAAGTTCCGGCACCTCGGACACCGGGATCGGGGGGGCCTTCAGGCTCCGGGTCGCCGGGAGGGGCCGCCCGCCGTCGCGGCCTTCCCGGAGGGCCTGGACCGTTCGGGGACCGTCCAGGCCCAGGGCCGAGACCAGACCGGTCGAGAGGATCCGCCCGGCGGGACCGGTCATCCCGCCCTCGTCTGTTCGTCGATGAACCGGGCCAGGGCCCGCAGGCTTGCCAGGACCCGGAGGCTGGTGTTCTGGCTGTCGATCCGCACCCCGTAGCGCCTCTGGATCGCGGTGACGATCTCCAGGGCGTCCAGACTGTCCAGGCCCAGGGGCGACTCGGGTCCCACGATGGGATCCTCCTCCCCGAGGGCGGCCACCCGGGCCGGGTCCAGGTCGCAGGCCTGGGCGATCAACTCCCGAAGTTCCGCAATCCGCTCGTCCACCGGACACCTCCGATCCAGGTCCGTTTCCGCCGATTCAAGCCCTTCGGCGGGACCACGTCAACGCGAGGCCCGTGCCGGCCGCCGAAAAGGCCAGCAACCGCCCGATCCAGGGCATCACCGCCCCGAACTCCACCCTCCGCAGGAAGAGGTCCAGGAAGGCCCGCTGGCTCCATCCCAGGGGGGACCAGGCGGCAAGGGCCTTCAGGGGTTCGGGCATCACGAAGAGGGGCAGCATCACGCCGCCGATCGCCGCCAGGATCACCACGGTGGTCGCGCCGAACAGGGCCGCCTGCTCGGGGCTTCCCGCCCGGGCCCCCACCAGGAGCCCGAAGGCGACGGCCGACAGGGCCGTCGCGAACCCCACCGCCAGGGCTTCCGGCCACTGGTCCCCGGGGCTGAAGCCGGCGATTCCCGCCAGGGGCAGCACCAGCGCCCCGGCGGCGAAGATGACCCCGAACTGGGTCCCGCAGACCCCCAGGTAGATCAGGGCCTTGCCCAGCAGGGAGGCCGAGGTGCCCCGGGGGGCCATCCGGATGCGCAGGGAGGTCTGGTCCCGCCGTTCCCGGATCATCGATCCCGCCAGGGGAATGACGATCAGGTACATCGCGAAGATGGTCCAGGCCGGGATGTTCTGCTGGGCCGCGCTGGGCATCGTCAGCCAGGGCTGGTCGGTGGCCACCCGCTCCTCGGGGTCCGCCAGGGGCGACATGGCCAGCGCCGCCGCCGGGATGGTCTCCATGGCCTGGCGCACGGGTTCAGGCAGGGGCGGACCGATGGCCGCCGCCGCCTGCCGGGCGATCTCCCGGGCCGTGGCCTCGACCAGCAGCCGGGTCTCGTAGCCCTGGAGCACGCCCCCGACCACGTTGCGCAGCAGTTTCCGGTAGGCATCGGGCAGCACCGGGTCCACCCGGAGCACCGGCCGGGGCGGCCGGGGCAGGTCGTCGAGGCTCGGCGGCGCGGTCCGGAGTGCCGGGGACATCAGGCGGGCTGCCAGCCGCTCCGCCCGGCTCCGGGTCCGCTCGGTCACCCCGGCCGGCAGGCGCAGCATCGCCTGGTACCTCCCGAGGGCCACCGCGCGCCGCCCCGCTTCCTCGGTCACCGGCACGCCGTCCAGGGTCCGGCTCACCGTGAAGATCCCGGCGCTCCGGAGACCCTCCTCCAGGGTCCGGCCGGCCTCGCCGCCATCCTCGTCCAGCAGCAGCAGGTCCAGTTGGGGCGCCGCCAGGAGCTGCATGGCCCGATCCTGGACCACGGTGGCCACCAGGGCCAGCAGCAGGGGCATCACGAAGAGCACCAGCATCCCCGCCCGATCCCGGGCCAGCAGCCGGGCCTCCTTCCCGCACACGGCCAGCACCTGGCGCAGGAAATCAGTCACGGACGTCCCTCCCGGTCAGGTCCAGGAACAGCGCCCGGAGGTCCGGGCATCCCGGATGCCTCTCCCGCAGCGTCCCGGGAGTCCCGGCGACCAGTACCCGGCCCCGGTCCATGATGACCACCCGGTGGCAGAGGCGCTCGGCCTCCTCCAGGTAGTGGGTGGTGTACAGCATCGACAGCCCCTCCCGGGCCAGCCGGGCCAGGGATTCGAGGATGGCCTCCCGGCTCTGGGTGTCCACCCCCACGGTGGGTTCGTCCAGGAACAGCAGGCCGGGGCCGTGGACCAGGCCCGCGGCCAGGTTGGCCCGGCGCCGGAGTCCTCCCGACAGGGTCCGCACCGGCCGGTCCCGCACGTCGTCCAGGAAGGTCCGTTCCAGGGCCAGGGCCACTCCCCGGTCCAGGTCCCCGCCCCGGAGGCCCAGCAGGCGGCCGAAGAACCGCAGGTTCTCCTCCACCGTCAGGGTCCCGTAGAGCGCCACCTCCTGGGGCACCAGTCCCAGGCGGCGCCTCAGGGACACGGGGGCCCGGCGGAGGTCCTGCCCGAAGTGCCGGATCTCCCCCTCCCGGCAGGGAAGCAGGCCGGTGCAGAGGGAGATGGCCGTGGTCTTGCCGGCCCCGTTGGGACCCAGCAGGCCGACGATCTCCCCCTCGCCCACCTCCAGGTCCAGCCCTCGGAGCGCCGGTTCCCGCGCTCCCCGGTAGGTGAACCGGAGTCCCGAGGCTTGAAGGACCTGCATGGGCGGTCTTCTCCGAAAAGGTCAGCGGAGGATGGCTCCGATGCGCCGGAGCGCCGTCGTTTCCCGGTCCGCGCACCGGACCAGGATCTCCCCCAGGCGTTCATAGGGGTCCGGGACGTCCGTGCGTCCCTTGCAGGTCCGGGAGGCCAGCAGGGCGAACTCCCTCCACAGGTCCCCCGCCTCGACGAACTGCCCGGCCGGCTCCCGGAGGTCCGGCAGGCCCAGGCAGTCCGCGGCCTCCTGCAGGAAGGCCCCGAACATGAACCGGAAGCCCGCGCCGCCGGTCCCGATCTCCTCCAGCAGCAGCACCAGGTGTCCCGCGTTCAGGGCCGCCATCTCCGGCGTCATGCGCCGGGGCCACTCCCGGACCACCTTCGAGAGGCGCCGGATGCCCCGGACCCCGATCAGGGGGATCGGGATTCGCAGCATCTGGAAGACTGTGTCCTTCAGGCCGTCCCGGACGGGTTTCCGGAGGTCCACGCCCTGTGGGACCCGGGTCGGGTAGTAGAGCCTCCCCCTGGGGGCCATCTCCCCCCGGGAGAAGCGGGCCCGTTTCAGGTCCCGGTGGGAGCACCGCACCGGCTCCGCCAGGACCGGGTCGCTGACCAGGTAGTCGTCCCCCTCCCGCCCGAACACGATGATGTTGTGGGCATTGAAGTGGAACCGGAACGCCCCTGGCAGGTAGGGCAGGTAGAAGACCCCCGTCTGGACCGCCGTCGGGATCCCCTGGTCCAGGCAGCGGTCCAGTTCGGCCATCGCCTCCTCGGGGTCCCGGAAGGTCCGATCGTGGAAGCGCAGTCCCAGCCTCCGGGAAACCTTCCGGAGAATCGCCCCCGGGGGGGCCCGGAAGGTCACCAGGGGGAACTTCTTGTCCGTGACCTTCAGGAAGGGCAGGTAGCCGAAGAAGAATCCCGACCCGATCCCGAACACCATGGGCTCGCTCAGCGACAGGCCCCGGTGCCGGAGCAGGCTGGCCAGCGTGGCGGTCTCGCAGTGGGCTCCCTGGAGGTGGTCGAAGGGAATCCGCATCATGGCTCCCCGGGAGAGGAGGTGGGTGGGGGCTGGTCCGGGATCGCCTGCAGTTCCTCCACGGTGACCCCGAGGACCTCCGCGTAGCGTTCCAGCACCCGTCGAGGCAGCCTCCGAAAGACCTCGGGCCGAAGGTGGCGACGGACCCTCCATCGCCACATCCCGGCGTGTTCCGCCAGGTCGTCCGGGTGCATCAGGTTGGCCACCATGTGGAAGTAGAGAGGGCTCCGGCGGCCGGCCCGGACCTCTTCCCAGGCCCGGGCGGAGTCCCGGTGGATCACCTCCCAGGCCTGCTCGTGGACCAGGCGGCTCTCCTCGAACCCGTCGTCCTGCCGGGCCACCACCCGCCCCTGATCGTCGGGGCGGTAGGTGACGATTCTTTGCCACCGGTCCGGGGCCCCCGGGCGGGTGACGCGTTCATCGACCGGCATCCGCTGCTCCCATGCCGTCGGGCGTGGCCGAAACCTACCGGAAGTGGGGGGCCGGGTCAAGGAAGGGGGCGAATGCCGGTTGCCACCGGGCGTCGCAGGCACTACCCTCTTGGCCGGGCCCCCGGGGGTGACGCCCGGTGGTGGCCCGGAAGCCCGGTTTTCGGCCAGAGGAGGAATCGATGCCCATCAGGACCGTTGCGGACGTGGATCTGAACGGCAAGCGGGTCTTCATGCGGGTGGACTTCAACGTCCCCCTGAAGGACGGGCGGATCACCAACGACCGGCGGATCGTGCAGGCACTGCCCACGATCCGCCATGCCCTGGACCAGGGGGCGCGGCTGGTCCTGGCGACCCACCTGGGACGACCCGAGGGCAAGGGGTTCGAGGCGGAGTACAGCACCCGGCCCACCGCCGAACGGCTGACGGAACTGCTGGGACGCCCGGTCCGTCTGGGTCCCCCCGAGGTGACGGGCCCGTCGGCCGAGGCGATGGCGGATTCCCTCCAGCCCGGGGAGGCGATGCTGCTGGAGAACGTCCGCTTCGATCCGGGCGAGACCATCCCGGACAAGGCGAAGAAGAACCCCGACAAGAAGCTGACCCCGGACCAGCAGGCGGTGCTGGACCGGTTCGTCGAGGGGCTGGCACGCCTGGGCGACGTCTATGTGAACGACGCCTTCGGGACCTGTCACCGGAAGCACGCCTCGATGTACGGCGTCGCCCAAGCGATCCGGGCCAAGGGCGGACCCGTCGTGGCAGGCTTCCTGGTGGAGAAGGAGGTCCGCTACCTCCACGAGGCGGTCGCGAACCCGAAGCGCCCCTTCCTGGCGATCCTGGGCGGGGCCAAGGTGTCGGACAAGATCCTGCTGATCGAGCGCCTGCTGGAAAAGGTGGACGGGATCCTGATCGGCGGGGCGATGGCCTATACCCTTCTGAAGGCCCGGGGCATCCCCACCGGGCGCAGCCGCGTCGAGGAGGACCAGGTCGAGGCGATGCGGGGCCTGCTGGCGAAGGCCGGGGACAAGATCCTGCTGCCGACGGACCACGTGGCCACCGACGACTTCGAGAACGGCCGTCCCCGGGAGGTTCCGGTGGTGGAGATTCCCGAGGACCTGTTGGGGATGGACGTCGGGCCCCGGACGATCGCCGCCTGGAGGGACCGGATCCTCGGGGCGGGCACGGTGGTCTGGAACGGGCCCGTCGGGGTCTTCGAGAAGCCCGACTATGCGGCGGGGACCCGCGGGATCGCCGAGGCGCTGGCGGAGGCCACCGGGAAGGGGACCGTCTCGATCATCGGCGGCGGGGACTCGGCCGCGGCGGTGGAGCAGATGGGCTTCGGGGACCGCATGACCCACATCAGCACCGGCGGCGGGGCGAGCCTGGAGTACCTGGAAGGGCGGCGGATGCCCCCTCTCGAGGTGCTGGATCAGGTTCCGTAGCCGGTACGGGTTCGTGACGCGGCGCCCCCCGTGCCCGGCGGGCCTGGAGGTCGGTCGATGTCCCGTCCGGTGGACCGCCCCTTCGCCTCGTTCCTGACCGCAGCCACCTCGCCGTCCCGGTTCCCCCCCGAGTCGGTTCCCGAGGTGGCGCTGATGGGGCGATCCAACGTGGGCAAGTCCAGCCTGCTGAACGCCCTGGTGGGCAGCCGCGTGGCCCGGGTCAGCCGGACCCCGGGCCGGACCCGGGAGATCCATTTCTACGACGTCCGCCTGGGGTCGGGAAAGGGACCGGTGGCCCTGCGCCTGGTGGACCTGCCGGGGTACGGGTACGCCCGGGTCGCCAGGGAGGTGACCCGGGAATGGCCCGCCTTCATCGAGGCCTTCCTGTCCGGTCGGGCCTCCCTGGCCCTCTGCCTGCTGCTGGTGGACCTGTCGGTCCCCGTCCAGGAGTCGGACCGGAGGATGGCGGGGTTCCTCCAGGCCACCGGGAGGCCCTGGAAGGTGATCGCCACGAAGGCCGATCGGGTGCCGTCCTCGCGCCGGGAGGCCGTGATCCGGGGATTCCGGGAGGCCTTTCCGGTCCCGGTCGATCCCGTCTCGGTGCGGGCGGGACTCGGGGTCCGGGAGTCCTGGGAGGCGCTGGTGCAGGCCGTCGTTCCCGTCCGCTGAACCGGGAGGTTCCGATGGCACCGAAGGTCCTGATCGTCGAGGACGAGGCGGATTTCGCGGAAATCGTCGCGATGAACCTGCGGCGGAGCGGCATGGAGACCGTGATCGCCCGGACCGGCGAGGCGGCGCTGGCGGAGGCCGCCTACCGGCGTCCCGACGTGGTGCTGCTGGACCTGATGCTGCCGGATCTCCAGGGAACCGAGGTCTGCCGGCGGATCCGGTCCGACCCCGCCACCCGTTCCCTGCCGATCCTGATGGTGACCGCCCGGGGGGAGGAGATCGACCGGGTCGTCGGCCTGGAACTGGGGGCCGACGACTACCTGGTGAAGCCCGTCAGCATGCGGGAACTGGTCCTGCGGGTCCAGGCGGTGCTCCGGCGCCGTGCCTCCGACCCGGAGCCCGAGACGCCGACGGCGGTCTTCGAGGGCCTCCGGGTGGACGGTCCCGCCCACCGAGTCTTCGTGGAGGACCGGGAGGTCACCCTGACCCCCACCGAGTTCCGGCTGCTGGCGGTGCTGGTCACTCCTCCCCTGGGCCGGGTGCTGACCCGGGAGACCCTGCTCGACCGGGTCTGGGGACAGGACTCGGAGGTGGAGATCCGGACCGTGGACACGGTGATGAAGCGCCTGCGGGACAAGCTGGGACCGGCGGGGGTTTTCCTGGAGACGGTGCGGGGCGTCGGCTACCGGTTCCGGGAGGATGCCCGGAGATGAGGCGGCAGGAGGACCCCCTGGAGGCGGCGGTCTTCGACCTGGACGACACCCTGTACCCCGAGAGGCAGTTCGTCCGGGGGGCCGTCGGCGAGGCGGCCCGCCGGGTCCTGCCGGAGTTTCCCGAGGCCGCGGAGGTCTTCCGGCAGGTGCTGGCCACCGACGGGTTCTCCCGGATCTTCGACCTGGGACTGGAGCGGCTGCACCTGCCCCGGACCGGGGATCGGATCGACGCGCTGGTGGCAGCCTACCGGGATCATCGCCCTCGCCTGCGCCCCTTCCGGGGAGTCGTGGACCTGGTCCGGGACCTCCGGGGGCGCGGGGTCCGGACCGCGCTGCTGACCCAGGGATTCCCCGAAATCCAGTGGCGCAAGATCGAGTCCCTGGGGATCGAGCCGCTCTTCGACCGGATCGAGGTGGCCGGGCCCGGGGAGGCGAAGCCCGATCCGGCCCCCTTCCGGCGGGTCGAGCGGTCCCTCGGAACGGCAGGGAGGGGAATGGTGATGGTCGGGGACTGTCCGTCCCGGGACTTTCCCGCGGCGGACTCCCTGGGCTGGAGGACGATCCGGCTGCGCCTTCCCGGTACCCTCCACCGGGACGACCCGGACCCGGACTACCGGCGCCCCGAGGCCCGGTCGATCCGGGCCCTCCGGAGGATCCTGGATTCGTGGATCGCCGGTCCGGGATCCCGGTGAGCCGGGTTTCGGTGGCGGTTCAGGGACCCGGGGACAGGACCTGGACCGACGTGGCCCGCCATCCCTGGCCGAAGGTCCACTGGACCACCTCGGCGGTCCCGTCCCGCCGGGTCACCAGCACCTCCGCGTCGTTGCGGTGCTGCAACTGGGAGTCCGCGATCGGTTCCCCCCGGGAATCGAGCCACGGCGTCCCGACCAGGAAGACCAGGTCCCCGGAAGGGGAGAGGTCCAGGGCCTCCGGGAGCACCGAGACCGAGGCGGCGATGTCCCCCGGGGGGAAGTCGGTGATCCACCGGAGGTCGCCCGGGTCGAGGCGTCCCTCCCGGTCCAGTCTCTCCAGAGAAAGGCCCAGTACCTTGGTCCAGGGCTTGTCCCGGTTGTCGCCGCAGGGGGCATGCCCCACCAGCACCACCTCCGAGGAATCGGGGGAGAAGCGCAGCGGGGGCACCACCCGGGTGGGTTCCCACCGGGACGGGGGCGTCCGGTTGTAGCAGGCATCGGTGGAGAAGCGGCTTCCCCGGGGAACCTCCATCAGGATCGCGGCCCGGGTGGCGTCGCCCCGGAGATCCCGGTGCCACGCCACCAGGCGCCGGTCCTCCAGGACCAGGGCCGCCACCAGGTGGTTCCCGTCGGGGGAGACGGCCACGGGGTCCCGGTCCGAGAAGGCGCCCCCCGATTCCAGGCAGGATCCGTCGGGAGCCCGGTCGGGCGTCCCGCAGAAGGGGCCTCCCTGGAGCAGCGGCTCGCCCGCTTCCCGCCACAGGAAGATCCGCTGGCTGCCCACCGTCGGGGCCAGCACGATGACCGTCCGTCCGTCCTCCCCCAGGCGGAAGAACCCGGAGTGGGGAAGGGTCCGGTCGAGGATCGACGCCGGGGGGAACGAGAAGAGGAACTCCTCGGGGGCGTCGGCCCGGAGCAGGCGCCGGTAGAAGGCCCGGCAGCCCTTCGGGAGTCCCGAGTCGGCATCGCAGGCCGGGCGGGACCGGGACCAGTAGATCGCCGGGCCGTCCCGGGTGCTCCCGAAGGCCGGGTACCAGGCCTCGGCGACGTCCGGGATCCCCGAGGCGACCGGGGTCCCGTCGGCCTGCACCCGGAACAGGCGGAGGGTGTTCCCGTCTCCTCCTCCCGAAGCCGTCGCCACGAGCACCGCCAGCCAGGACCCGCTCCGGTCCAGCAGGCATCCCGCCTGGCAGTCCAGGCCCAGGGGCTCCAGGCGATCCCGGAAGGAGACCGGATCGGATCCGTTCGGGCCCGTGATCCGCAGGTCCAAGGCGGGTCCCGGGTCCACGTACCGCTGGTAGCCGTAGGCGATCCGGGTCCCCTCGGGGACCGCCAGGGGCACCCGGCCGTCCCCTCCGGGGTCGTTCACGACCCGGTCCTCGGGCAGGTCCGTCCCGGGGTCCGGGTCGCTGCTCCCGGTCGGAGGCGAGGAACACCCGGCCAGCCACCACGCCAGCACCCCGGCGATCATCCCCATCCGGCGACGACTCATCCCCCCATCCCCGGCTCCGGCCCTCGCACGCTACCGATTGCCCGTGGTAGAGTCAACCGCCGTGGTGGGGCATGCCGTGACGCTGGGCATCACCGAACTGGACGCCGTGGTGGCCGAACTGGCGGGGATCCTTCCGGGAGCCCGGTTGACGGGCGTGGACGCGATGCCCCATGCGGCCGTTCGACTTCGGTTCGCCACCCCCGAGGGGCTGCGCCTGGTCCGGGTATCGGCCCGTCCCCGGATGGCCCGGATCCACCTGGATGCCCCTTCCCCGGACCATCGCCGGGAGGAGGATCGGGCGGCCCGGGAGGTCCGGGACTTCGCGGCCCGCGTGGCCCGGGAACTCCGGGGAAGCACGCTGGTGTCGGTCCAGCGGGTCTTCCAGGACCGGGTGGTCGAGATGTCCTTCTCGAGGAAGCCCCACGACCGGTCCCTGATCTTCGAGTGCAGCGGCCATCACCCGAACCTGTTCCTGGCCGACGACCGCCGGGTCATCCTGGCCAGCCTGGTCCCGTCCCGGTCCATCCGCCGGGACCTTCGGCCGGGCAGGCCCTATCGGCGTCCCCTTCCCCACGAACACGAGGGACCCGAGGCGGTGCGCTTCCTCCAGGGGGCCGTGTCGGAGGCCATCGCCGCCTGGTACGGGGCCGAGGAGGAACGGGAGGACCGCCTCCAGGATGTCGCCGGGATGCGGGAGGCGCTGAAGGGGCGACTGGCCCGGCAGGATCGCCTGGTCCAGGCCCTGGAGGAGGACCTGGCGCGGGCCTCGGCGGCCGCGGCGAAGGCCGCAGAGGATCCCCCGACCGAGAGGACCCTGCGCCTGGCCCGGGAGGAGGGCCGCCTCCGGTCCCGCCTGGAGGCGGTCCGGGCGTTTCGGGAGGAGATCCGGGTGCTGCTCCAGGGACTCCTGGGCGGAAGCCCGGAGGGCGTCCGGGCCGCCGGGGCCTTCCTGGCCGCCGGGGCGAAGGCTCCGGAGGTACCCGCCCGTGCCGCTCCCGGCCGTCCGGCGACCCGGCTGGCAGAGACGGGAGGCCGTCGTCGATCCCCGGGTCGAGGGAGGCCGCCGGGGTCCCCGTCCCGCCCGCCGGGCGGCGTCGCGAAGCCCCTCCCGGCACCTCCCGGGCGCCGGCGCCGGATTCCGTCGGGGGGAACGCCCGACTCCTGACCCGGTTTCACCCCGCCGACGGCGCGGCCCGGGTTGACCGGCGGCCGGCAGCCGCCATAGGCTTCCTGCGAGGATGGATGGAGGAGGAGAACGGCCATGGACCGACCCGATCGTCCCCGGTATGCCGACTGGACCCGCCTGATTCACGGGCAGCCCCATTCCCCCTTCTGGGACTACAGCCACCACGTGCTGCCCCCCCTGACGACCAGCACCACCTTCCGGATGGAGAGCGTCTCCCGGGGCCAGCGGGGGTTCCTGGACTTCGCCACCGACGCGGCGACCTCGGAGGACCGGCCGCCGACCTACATCTACGACCGTCTGGACGAGCCGAACGTGGCGCTGCTGGAGGAGCACCTCCGGGAGGCCGAGGGGGGCGAATCGGCGGTGGCCTTCGCCTGCGGCATGGGGGCCATCTCCGCGGCGCTGATGACCTGCAGCCGGGCGGGGAGTTCCATCGTGGCCCACCGGACCCTCTACGGGTGCACCTTCAGCCTGCTGACCACCCAGTTGCCCCGCTACGGCATCGGGACCCGGCTGGTGGACGCCCGGGACCTGGACCAGGTCCTGGACGCCGTCGACGACACCACCCGGGTCCTCTACCTCGAGACCCCGGCGAATCCGACGCTGCACCTGGTGGACATCCAGGCCCTGCGGCAGGCCCTTCAGCCCGTCAATGCCCGCCGGGGGCCCGAGGACCAGGTCCTGATCGTGGTGGACAACACCTTCCAGACCTTCTGGGGCCAGCGTCCCCTGGAACTCGGCGCCGACCTGGTGGTCGCGAGCCTGACCAAGAACGTCGGCGGGTTCGGGGTGGACATGGGGGGCATCGTGGTGGGGCCCCGGCGCCTCCACGGACCCCTGCGGGGCCACCGGAAGGACTTCGGGGGGGTCCTGTCGCCCTCGGCGGCCTGGGACATCCTGGTCTATGGCCTGTCGACCCTCCCGCTCCGCCTGGCCCGGCAGGTGGAGACGGCCGGCCGCGTCGCCTCCTTCCTGGAGGGGCACCCGAAGGTGGCGAGGGTCTCCTGGCCCGGCCTCCCGTCCTTCCCCCAGGCGGACCTGGCCCGGCGCCAGATGCGGACTCCCGAGGGTGCCTTCTGCCCCGGGTCGATGATCTACTTCGAGATGGCCGGCGATCCGCGGCAGGCCTTCGAGGCCCGGGAGCGCGTGATGAACCACGTGGCGGCCGAGTCCTACTGCATCACCCTGGCGGTCAGCCTGGGCATGACGAAGACCCTGATCGAGGCCCCGGGACTGATGACCCACTGTGCCCTGGACCCCGCGACCCAGGAGGCGGCGGGAATCCACCCCGGCGGCGTCCGCCTCTCCATCGGCCTCGAGTCGGCCGACGACCTGATCCGGGACCTGGAAAGCGCCCTGGAGAAGGCCTGACCGGGAACCGGGGGGTCACTTGGCCTGGTAGGCCCAGACCTTGAAGAGGTTGAAGTCCCGCTCGGCCTTGATCGGGGCGATCTGGATCCGGAGGGTCGGCTCGGTGGCCAGTTCGGCCGGGATCCGGTAGGGCCAGTTCCGCCAGCGGAACTTGATGTCGTTTCCGCCGATCACCAGGTTCGGGGCCTTCCGGCCGTTCACGTACACCTCGCTCTCCGAGTCCCCCCGGACGTAGTCCATCCGCAGGATCAGGATCACGTCCCGGTTGGGCTCGATCCCCCGGATCTCGAAGGAGCACTTCCCCCCCTCGAAGTGCACGCCGACGTCCTCCACCACCTTCCCGTCGGGGTACTTCAGTTTCTGGCGGCTCCGGTACCGGTCCTTCTCATCCATGATCAGGAAGTGGTGGGCCTTCTCGCTGGCCTCGTCGTAGATGTCCAGCAGGTCCACCCGGCGGAAGTCCCGGGACTCGATCGAGAGGATCTCCGTGAAGTCCTCGCTCCGGACCTTGATGTCCTCCCAGATCTTCTCCGACGGCGCCTCGGCGGCGACCCGGGGCGTCCTGGGGACCAGGTCCTGGGCGAAGAGGGCCTTCATCGCCTCGTGGGCGTTCCGCTGGGTCGTCAGGATGTCCACCAGCAGTTCCAGGGAGTGGCGGCGATCCATCTTCACGCTGGAGACGTTCCACTTGTACACCCCGAACTCCCGGGACTGGCAGATTTCCGGGTGGCCCTTCTCCATCTCCCGGATCAGGGCCTGCTGCAACTGGATCAGGGTCTCCAGCAGCGAGAAGACGTTCCGGTAGTCCACCAGCCCCGCCGACAGCAGCATGTCCAGCGTGATGGCCCCGTGGAGGACGTCCAGGGCTGGCGAGATCTTCAGCACGTGGGCCAGGTGGGAGTAGATCTCGATCTTGTGGGCCAGCAGCTGGGCCAGGTCCTCCCGGTCCTGGGTCTTCAGGAAGGACCCGGCGACCCCCGCCCAGGGGACGTAGCGCAGGTCGATCTCGTTGGGGCGGGGGTGGTTCGGGTCCACGGCGTCCTTGATCGCCTTGACCCCCTTCTCCAGCTGGATGCGCGCCAGTTCCACCTCGCTCTGGATGTCGGGTTCCCGGGCCGTCACCTCGACCTTGACCCCCTCGGTGATGCGCTTGTGGCCCTTGAACTGGAGGTTCTCCTTGTAGGCCACGAAGTCGGTGGGTTCCTCGGTGTAGGACAGGACCACGTAGACCGTCTGGGGCAGGCGGAAGTCCGCCGGGTTGACCGCCCGGATCACCGTCTCGGGGAGGTAGAGGTCCCGTCCCTGGCCGTCGATGGCATAGCCCGGCGAGACCTCGATGTTCAGTTCCCCGCGACCCCGCTGGCGCACCCGCAGTCCCTCCAGGAACTGGGGCACCACGCCCGGCGCATGGAGGGCCCGGGCGTGGAGGCTGCGCTTCTCGATGTGGTACCGCTCGCCCTCGTTCCAGTCGTCCTCGGTGGTCAGGAACCCCCGGAAGAAGTTCAGGCGCTTGAATGCTCTCGGATCCGCCATCTCCGCCTCCCGCGCCCCGTGTCGGGGCACCGTGTCCCGCTCAAACCGGTTCCCGGGCCAGGGAGTCGCCGGAACCCTCCGCCTCCCCGGGCCCCGGGACATCCGTCGTCCCGCTCCCGTCCACTCCGACCATCGACGACACGCCGATCCGCATCCCCACGACCTCGGTGACTCCCTCCACGTCGGCGAACTGCAGGAAGTAGTTCGTCGATGCCGGCTTCTCGGCCTGGATCACCCGGTGCAGCCGCAACAGCAGTTCCTCGGGGACCTCGTCCCGGGGGATCGGCACCCGGACCACGAAGGCGTGGGCCATCGAGATCTCGGGCAGGATCATCGAACGGACCCCGATGGGGACGTCGCACCCGATCCGGAATCCCTGGTAGGGCCACCGGTTCTCGAGGACCTCGACCTCCAGGTCCGTGAACAGGAAGACCCAGCGGATCAGGGCCTCGCGGGTCCCCCGGATCCGGAAGAGCCCCGGCGCTTCCCGGAGCAGCCTCCGTCGCCTGGCGTCGTCCAGGGAGTCGTCGAAGAAGATGCCGAACCACGAGGCGAGCCAGGGCAGGAACTCCGGGGGGGTCCGGGAGGGCCGGAAGATCCGGTGGACCTCGTCGATCCGGCCGTTCACCGATTCGTACAGATGCTGGATGATCCACAGGAAGTCCCGGAGGAAGGACGGGTCCCCCCCCTGCCTGGGACGGTAGATCGCCGGCAGGAACCGGATCAGCGAGGTCTTCGAGACCGTCAGGGTGACGGGGCTCCGGCTGTCCCAGAGGGACCCGCCCTCGGGGTGCTGGGCCAGCACCGTTTCGCCCTTCTCGTAGGACTCGGCGAAGCGGATGCGGGGATCGGCGAAGCCGGCGGAGGCCAGCACCGACACGGCCACGTGCCGGTCCAGCCCGACCAGGTCCGGAACCGGGAGGCGATGGCCCCGCTGGGGAGGGCCTCCGGAGGACGTGGCAGGGGAACGCGCCATCACAGAATCCTCTCGTGACCCCGCTCTTCGATGCCCACGGACTCCACGAAGGGCAGTTCGTCCTCGTCCAGGCGGACCAGGTCGGGCTCGCTGCCGAGGTCCAGGTCCCGGATCACGACCCGCTCCACGAACTCCACCCCCGCCACCTCCTCGCAGAGATGGTAGATGTCGATCTTCGACACGGGGCGTCCGAAGGGCCATCCCTTCCGGTTCCTTCCTCCCCGCAGGGGATGCAGGAACTCCCGGACCCGGCGGTCGATCTCCTCCCGGACCGCCCCGGACGTCCCGGTGGAGGACCGGAGCACCGTCACCCGCACCTCGAGGTTCCGGTAGCGGGGCCTCACCACGTGGAGGATGGTGTTCAGCAGTTTCCGCCGGTCCAGTTCGGCCTTCACCCGGCGCATCAGTTCCGTGGACGGGACCGGCCGGATCGACTCGCCGCCGGGGGTGTCGGCCATCTTGGGGACCACCACCACCGTGACCTCCCCTTCCCGGTCACGGCAGGGCAGGCAGTGGGCCCGGGCCACGGAGGTGGAGGCCTCCCGGGCGATCCACTCGAAGTCCTCGGCGGTGACGGCCCGGAAGCGGCTCCGGAAGAGGTGGGGCGCCCGGGCCTTGACCTCCTCCACCGTCTCGCGGTCCGCACCGCCCCCGGCGGGGATGAGGTTCGTGACCCCCTCGATGAAGGTCAGGGACTGGCGGGGAATCACCAGGCTCCCGGGGGCCAGGTTCCCCTCCTGTCCGCCTCCCACCTGGAAGCGGACCAGGCGGACGTTCCGGTCCCCTTTCGGCGGCACCCGCCCGTGGACGCCGTCCCCGAAGCGGATCTCGCCGGTCATCTCGTCCTTCTGGTAGTGCCGGGCATGGGGCGGGCTCTCGTAGAGGTCCTCGACCTCGTGCCAGCGGACCCGGAATCCCCCCGAGGGATCCGCCTGCACCGCGTCCTCTCCCTCCTCGTCCACCAGGGCCAGCCGCTCCTCCTCGGTCGGGGCCTCCCGCTCGATCACGACCAGTTCCTGTCCCGGAAGCACCGGTCCGGGAGGCAGGGGGAAGACCTGGTTCGGCGTTCCCTGGGACGACCCGAGGATGGTCTCCCCGAAGGTGGTCAGGTGGCTGGCATGGACGCTGTTCAGCAGCACCCGGACGATGCGGGGGGACTCGACGTACCCCCCGGCCTCGAGTCGCACCCGGATCCAGTAGAGGGACTCCCCGAACCGCTTGGACGACCGGAAGTCCGCCGGGCCGACGAACCGCACGAAGCCCGAGTTCTGGAACCCCCGGGTCTCGTCCCGGGGCATCAGGTTCTGCCAGTGCTTGCCGTTGAAGTACTCCCAGGCGAGCACCACCTGGGTCGACGACCCCTCCCGCCGGAGGGGGTCCCGGAGTCCCGACTCGTCCTGCAACTGCACGTAGAGGCAGACCTCCTCGTTCGGGAAGGAGTCCTCGAAGCCCAGGAACAGCGTCGGGCTGGCCTCGGCCACCGTCGAGAGGGCCTGGAAGGGCTTGAAGTCCACCTGGGCCAGGTCCGTCAGGTCCTGCAGGACCCCGTCGTTCTCGGAGATCACCGCGGCGAAGGGGTGTTCCCGTTCCTCGAACCGGACCAGGAGGTCCCGCAGCACCGGAGGCCGCAGGGGACGGGGTTCCCGGAAGACCCACCGGTCCCCGTCCCGCTCGTACTCCCCCCGCTGCCCGTAGTCGCCCTTGTCCACCACGACCCGGACGAAGTGCCCGGTCGTCCCGTTCACCTCCACCGGGGACAGGCCGTCGGGGATCTCGAACTTGATCATGCCGTTGCGGGTGAATCCCCAGGAGGTGTCGGAGAAGTAGTGCCCCTCGGGGCACTCGACCGCCTGTTCCCCCGGGACGACGCGGGCCAGCAGCCGCCAGTTCCCGACCCGGGCGTGGAAGTACTCCCAGCGCAGCACCAGGTCGTCGCTGGGATTGGGGGCGTTCGCCTCGCCGCCCTCCAGCGCCACCTCGATCCGGACCTGGGCGCCCCGGTGGGCGAAGGCCCGGTCGCATCGCAGGTAGGCCGCGATGCCCTCCCGGGGGGGGTTGTCCTTGTCCCCCAGCAGCGCGACCCGCCGGGAGGGGTCCTGGGCCAGGAACCGGTCATCGGGCGTTCGGACCCACAGGGCGTCGGGAAGGAGTCCCTCCCCGGTGACCTTCACCGCCCCGAGGATGGTGTCCACCATCGTGATCTCCGGGGAGGCGGGCACGTCGACCAGCCGGGCCCGGAGGAAGGGCATCGTGACGTCGTTCACGGTGGCCGGGACCAGCACCCTGGGGGCCGGGAGCACCACGCTCTCGGCGTCCGACTCCTCCAGGGGGACCAGGGGATTCCAGTGGCTGCCGTCGAAGGACTCCCAGTCCAGGTGGTCCAGCAGGTCCGTCACGTGGGCATGGGGGCACCGGAAGCGCACCCTCAGGGACGCCCCCTCGGTCCAGGCCTCCAGTCCCGGATCCCCCAGGTAGAGATAGCGTTCCGCCACCAGGGTCCCGGCGAAGGGGTCGAAGCCCTCGGCGGTCTCCAGGGCCGCCGAATGGTCCGCGAAGGCCCGCCGATACTGGCTGAAGGCCTTCCGGAGACGGTTCCGGACGACCAGCACGTCCTCCTCGGTCTCGAAGGAGACCACCCTCCCGTCGGGGGAGGGGCGGGTGGCGACGGTGGTGCCCCGGGGCACCGTCACGTGGTCCCCCTTGTCGGACATCAGGAAGGTCAGCACGGTGCGGGCCGGTTGGGGCGGTTTCAGGCGGATGCCCAGCAGGTTCAGGAAGGCCAGGTAGTTCTTGTCCGGCACCCGGTTGAGCCGGTAGAGCACCATCTCGGTCATCCAGGCGAACAGTTCGATCAGGGTGATGCCCGGGTCCGCGGGGTTGAAGTTAGTCCACTCGGGACAGTACTGGGGGATCAGGCGGATGGCCTCCTCCACCAGGTCCTTGTAGGTCCGGTCGTCCAGTCGCGGCGTCGGGATCATAGGTCCTGCTCTCTCCGGAGGTAGAAGGGATAGACCAGGTTCCGGGTGTTGTTGCTGCGCCGGATCCGGTAGCGGATGTCCACCCGGATGGCGTTCTCCTGCACGGGGTCGGGCGTCGCCGAGACCCGGATGTCCTCGATGCGGGGCTCCCACTTCGCCAGCGCCTCCCGGACGTAGTAGGCCACCAGGGAGGCGGTGTTGGCATTGTTCGGGTAGAACACGAAGTCGTGGATGCGGCAGCCGAAGTCCGGCCGCATGGGCCGTTCCCCCGGGGCCGTTCCCAGCAGCAGGCGGATGCACTCCTCGATGTTCTGCTCCCCTTCGGAGAGGGCCACGGACCCCTTGGGGTCCAGGCGCATCGGGAAGGCGAATCCGCGGCCCAGGAAATCCTTCTTCATGCCAGCATCGCCTGCAGGTGCCGTCCGCACCGGGGACAGCGGAGTTCCAGGGACTCGCCGTCGAAGCGGCAGGTCAGGACCCCCTCCCGGCACGCCGGACAGGCCAGGTCCTCGGTCCTCCCGGCCAGCACCTCTTCCACGACCCCCCTCCAGAGGTCCATGGCGTCGAGGTCGTCCTCTTCCGGGTCCTGCACGACGGCTCCTCCGACAGCATCCGCGATTGTTCCACCGTCCTTCCGCGCCTGTCAACCGGAGCGCCGGAACGCCCGGAAGTGCCGGGCCGACGCGCGGGAGCCGGGATCCGGGGCTGGTGGCAGGCGACCCCATGGGACTCTGCCTGGATGGACTGGGGACTGGGGTCTTCGGCCCCCGGATCGGGGACCAGATCCGGGGCGACCGTGGGCGCCGGGCCCCCTTCCCGGGGCCTTCCAGGGCGCGTCAACCGCCCGGGATGCTTGACAGGACCAGGCCAACCCGGTAGTCTCCCCCCGCCTTGGCGTTCCGGGCCCATAGCTCAGTCGGTAGAGCAGCGGCCTTTTAAGCCGTTGGTCGCGAGTTCGAATCTCGCTGGGCTCATCGAGGACGACCCCATCGTCTAGCCAGGTCAAGGACACGAGCCTTTCACGCTCGCGACACGGGTTCGAATCCCGTTGGGGTCGCCAGGCCAGCCGCAGCCGACCTGCCCGCGGACCCGGATGCCCGGGGGCCGTGCTCCATCCTTCCCGGTTCTGCACTTGCGACGACGCGCCGGACGGCCTCGTTCCTGCCATTTCACAGGCTCCCGAGGCCGATCGACGTTTCCGGTTTCCGGCGGACGGATCGGTGGAGGAGGGGCCGGTCAGGGTGAGGAAGGGATCAGGGGCGAGGGATCAGAGTCCGTGGGCGACCTTCACGTCGGCGGCCCGGCCGGCCCCGTGGCACAGGGCGCAGGTCTCGAGGGGCGGGTTGGTCATGGACTGCCGGTCCACCCCGATCTGCCCGCCGTTCTGCTCCATGTGGGCCTTGGCCATCGCCGAGTCGTGGCACGAGTAGCAGGCCGAGGCGTAGGGCGTCGCGACCGTGTCCTGGGCGTTCGGCACCGTGGTCCGGGCGGCCAGGATGTTGGTCCGATCATCGATGCCGTTGGAGGTCCGCCAGGTCGTCGCCGATGCGCCCTCGGGCACCGTCAGGTACGTCCCAGTCTTGTGGCAGGCCAGGCAGGCGTCCTTGTTGTTCGGGTAGGTGACGTGGCTGAAGTCGTAGTAGAACACGCCGCTCGTTCCCCGGTCTCGGACCTCCCGGAAGGCGCCGGTGCGGATGGCCGCGCCGTGGATCGCGTGGAGCATCTCCTTCAGGTTGTTGGTCACCTCGGGGAACGTCAGGGGGTCGGCCGGGTCGTAGCCCGCGAGGACCATCCCGTCGAGCACGTCGCAGGTCCCGTCCACGTAGGCGTCCTCCTCGGGGTCGCAGGCGCCGTTCGCATTCAGGTCCCAGATCAGGGGCGTGTTGGCGCCGGCGGTCTGGAGGCGGGCGATGACCGTCGCCGGATCGGCTCCGCGGCCGGAGGTGGTCAGGTTCGGGACGTGGCAGGTGGCGCAGATGTTCGCGCCGGTGCTCCCCAGGCCGGCCACCCGGTTGCCGCCGTGGCCCTCGAACCACTCGTGGCAGGCGCCGCACTTCTGGGAATCGATCACCTCCCGGCGCTTCGCGTCCCCGGTGACCTCCTTGACGACCGAGAGGGTGTGCCGGCCCAGGGCCGCAGAGTAGCCCGGGACCCCGGTCTGGCTGAAGTAGCCCTGGAGGGCCACGGCCCGCATCTTCGCGTCGGCCGGGAAGGCGTTGGAACCGGTCAGCGTCGCGATGTAGTAGCCGGGGTTGGCCGCGTCGGGGGCCAGGGTGCCCGCGGCGCCGCTCCGGAGGTTCGCGAGGGACACGGACAGCGGCTGGGCCGCCGCCCGCGGGAAGTTGTTCCAGTCCACCGGCTGGAAGGTCGCCGGGTCCTGTCCGGGCTCGGGGGCCGCCCAGACCAGCAGGAAGGACGGTCCGCCGGTGAGGTCCGACGGCAGCGTGGTGACGTCCATCGGGTTGCCGTCCCGGGTGATGCGGAAGGTGATCTGGGGATGGGTGGCGTCGGCCATCGTCACCGACTTGATGTCGTAGGTGAACACCGACGCGCCGGCCACGACCCCGGTGGCGTTCGGGGTGTTGTTCTCGCCCTTGTGGGCGTTGGTGATCCCGTTCTCGGTGTGGCACATCTTGCAGGCGCTGTTGTCGGCCTGGCCGCCCATGTGGGCCGCCCAGTCCACCGTCGCGTGACAGGACCCGCAGGCCTCCTTGGTCGGGAACTTCTTCCAGTTGTCCCCGTCCTGGGTCCTGGTCCCCTCGTGGCACTTCCGGCAGGCGTTCAGCGGTCCCGGGTAGGTGACCTCGGAGAAGTCATAGGTGTTGCCCGAGTAGGAGGACTTGATCCGGTAGGGCGAGGCGCCCTGCTGGTGGCGCAGGTGGGCGGCGTGGATGGCATGGGTCATCGTGGCCATGTCGATGTCCACGCCGTTCGGGTCGACCACGCCCTTGGCATGGCAGGTCGCGCAGTAGCCGACCTCGTAGCGGGACCCGTGGACCACCAGCTTCCCGTGGCAGGTGTTGCAGTCGGCCGTCGCCGCTACGTTGTGGGTCTGGGTGACCTGGCCGCCAGCGGGGACGAAGTCGTACACGCCGTTGCCATAGGGCAAGGTCCCGGCGGCGGTGGTGCCGGACAGCTGGATCACCAGGCGGTGGGTCAGGGTGGGCTCCCAGGCAACCGCCTTCGGGGTCGTGACGTTGGTCACGTTGGTCGCGAAGGTGTACACGTAGGACCCGTCGCCGTTGTCCACCAGGGTTCCGGTCCGTTCCACGGTCGGTGTCCCGCTGGACGACAGCACGTAGCTGACCCAGTCCGCGGGCTCCCCGTTGGCCGCCGGCGCCAGCTTGAACAGACCGAAGCGCAGGAAGCCGGAGGAACCGGCCTTCAGGCCCACGGCGCCCCGCCCGACGGCGTCCTTGACCGTGAACTTCACCACCGGCGGGCTCGCGATGACCGGGGGCTCGGTCACGGTGATCAGCAGGGTGTTCGGGACTTCGGCCTGGACGTGGAAGACGAAGGCCGCCGACGGGCCGACGGGGCCCTGGGGTCCCGGGTCGCCCTTGTCCCCCTTGTCGCCCTTCGCCCCGTCGGTCACCGTCACCGAGGTGCCGTCGGTGCAGGCGATGACCTTGGTGCCGGGAACGGTCTCGCTGACCGAGCAGGAGGTGCCGTCGGCGCCGGCCTCGCCCGGGTCGCCCTTGTCGCCCTTGGCCCCGTCGCTCAGCACGGCGATGGTCTGGCCGCAGGTGACCGTCTTCGTGCCGTCCCCGTTGTCGGCGACCGAGCACGAGGTGCCGTCCTGTCCGTCCTGTCCGTCCTGCCCGTCCGAGATGACGACCGACGTGTTGTCGGTGCAGGACAGGGTCTTGGTCCCGTCGCCGTTGTCGGTCACCGAGCAGGAGGTCCCCGCGGCGCCCCGGGCGCCGTCGGTCACCACGGCCGAGGTGCCGTCGGTACAGGCGATGGTCTTGGTCCCGTTGCCGTTGTCGGTGACCGTGCACGACGACCCCGGGTCCCCCTTCTCGCCCGCGGGACCGGTCGGTCCCACGGGACCCTCCTTCCCCTCGCATCCCCAGACCGCGATGGCGGCCAGGACCGGGAGGCTTCCCTGGATCCAGAACCTGCGACTCATGGTTCCTCCTTAGGTTTTCGGCGGGTCTTCCGCCTTGTCCGCGAACTCCCGGATCCCGGATTCCACGTGCCGCTGTTCCCTGGCCACCCGCTCCCGGAACAGGAGGCAGGTGGGGTGCCGATCCGACTGGCATAGGTGTTCCAGTTCGGCCTCGGTGGGGGTCCGAAGGCCCCCGTCGAAGGCCGCGCAGATCGGCACCGGGCTCATCTGCAGGAACCGGCATGGGGTCCGAGTCTCCATCGGGGGCCCGTTCAAGCAAGTCTCGGGCCAAGCGATTGGCCTGGGAACCGTCCGAAGACATGGGCCTTTCGGTCCGAGTGGCGGGGTCTCTGTCAAATCCGGCTCTGTCGGATATGACAGACAGTTTCAGTCCTGGTCCACTTCCGAGATGCCGTACTTGGCCAGTTTGTACCGGAAGGATCGGAAGGAGATCCGGAGCAGATCGGCCGCGTCCTTCCGGACTCCCCGGGTCCGCCGGAGGGCCTCCAGCAGGATGGACCGCTCGATGTCCGCGAGGTAGGCCTCCACGTCCAGTCCCTCTTCCGGGATCCGGGATGCCTGCCGGGCCTCGGGCGCCGTGCCGGATCCTTTGCGCAACTGCTCCGGGAGGTCCTCCATCGTGATCTGGTCCCCCGAAGCGAAGGTGGCGGCGTGCTCGATGATGTTCTCCAGTTCCCGGACGTTCCCGGGGTAGCGGTGGGCCAGGAGCACCTGCATCACGTCCGGGGCCACCCCCCGGATCTCCCGGTGGAGGGCCTTGTTGAACTTCTCGAGAAAGTGGTGGACCAGGTAGGGGATGTCCTCGGGGCGATCCCGGAGCGGGGGCATGTGGATCCGGATCACGTTGAGGCGGAAGAAGAGGTCCTCCCGGAAGGTCCCCCGCTCGACGTCCTGCTGGAGGTCCCGGTTGGTGGCCGCCAGGACCCGGACGTCCACCGGGGTCTCCTGGACTCCTCCGACCATCCGGATCTTGTGCTCCTGGAGGAACCGCAGGATCTTCACCTGCATCGAGGGGGACAGCTCCCCGATCTCGTCCAGGAAGATCGTGCCCCCGGAGGCGGACTCCACGAGGCCGTGGCGGGTCGTGTGGGCCCCGGTGAAGGCCCCCTTCACGTGCCCGAAGAGTTCCGACTCCATCAGGGTGTCGGGGATGGCCCCGCAGTTCACCACGATGAAGGGGCGATCCTTGCGGGGCGAGTTGAAGTGGATGGCCCGGGCCACCAGTTCCTTGCCCGTTCCCGACTCGCCGGTGATCAGCACCGAGGTCTTGGTCGGCGCCACCTTCAGGATGCGGTCGAACACCTGCTGCATCCGGGAGTCCCGGCCGATGATGTGGTCGAACCGGTAGCGCTGGGACAGTTCCTGGCGGAGCCGGATGTTCTCCAGGGACAGGGATCGCTTTTCCAGGGCCTTTTCGATGGTGATGCTGATCTCGTCCAGCTTGAAGGGCTTCCCGACGTAGTCGAAGGCCCCCCGGCGCATGGCGTCGATGGCGCTCTCGACGGTGGAGAAGGCGGTCATCAGGATCACTTCGGTCTGAGGGGAGATCTCCTTGGTGCGGGTCAGGACCTCCTGACCGCTGCCCCGTCCCAGCCGGAGATCGGTCAGGACCAGGTCCAGGTTCTCGCGCTGGTCTTCCAGGATCCGCTGGGCCTGTTCGCCGTCCGTGGCGACCACGACCTCGTGGCCCGCCTTCTGGAGGAAGATCGTCAGGACCTCCCGAAGGGAGGAATCGTCCTCGACCACCAGGATGGTTGCCATTCGGTCCCCCCGCCCCAGGGTTCGGGACCGATGATATCACGGCGTCGCGCAGGGCCGGGACCGGGGCCTCAGGACCAGATCCGGACGACGAAGAGGGTCGCGCCGGTCAGGGCGATGCCGAGGCTGAGGACGGGCACGACCCTCCGCCGGCCCCAGTCCGGGCGGCGGATCAGCCAGACCGCCGGCAGCACGACGGCCATCACCGCCAGTTGTCCCAGTTCGACCCCGCCGTTGAACAGCAGCAGCGCCGCCAGCAGGTGCTGCCGGGAGAGGCCGGCCTCGGCCAGCGCCGCGGCGAAGGCGAACCCGTGGATCAGCCCCAGGACCAGGGCGATGCGCCAGCGTCCCCGGGGCTCCCGCAGCCAGAGATTCTCGACCCCCACGTAGGCGATGGTGAGCCCGATGGCCGGCTCGACGATGGGGGGAGCCAGGGAGACGACCTGGAGGGCGGCCAGGCCCAGCGTCAGGGAATGGGCCAGCGTGAAGGCCGTGATGGTGGCCAGCAGGGACGGGAAGGTGCCCCCGAGGAGCAGCAGTCCTGCCAGGAACAGCAGGTGATCCCAGCCCCCCAGGATGTGCTCGATGCCCAGGCGCAGGAAGGAGAGCGGAAGCACCTGACCGGACCCCGGCCGCAGCGTGATGGCGGCCTCGGGGCCCTGGACCACCTCGGTCCGGGAGCCGTTCCCGTCGTCCACCACCGCGAGGTTCCGGTGGTTGGATCCCAGGAACGGCAGGAAACCGGGGACCACCCGGATGTCACCCGGTCCGTCCGGGCAGCGATACCGGAGGGCCACCCGGAGCACGCCCTGGCCGTCGACCTCCGAGGAGACCAGGGCGCCCGGGCAGGCGTCCTCGCCCCGGCGGACGTCGATGCGTCCCGAGAGGGCTCCCTCGATGGCCTCCGTGGGCACGGCGGCGGGGTCGTCCCGGGTGGCGCCGGTGACCAGGTGGGCCGCCAGGTCCCGGTCGATCCGCACCTCCGCCAGGAGTTCCCGGCCCTCCAGGGTCCAGGTGCTCCGGGAGAGGGTGACCTGGGACCGGAGGCGGCTCCCGAGGCTCAGGTCATGGGCCCGGGCGGGATCTCCGGGCAGCATTCCCAGGGCCAATCCCAGCAGGACCCATCCCGTCCGTCGGGGGCAGTGCTTCACGACCGGCCTCCTCCAGCCGGGGCATTCTACCGCAGGTCCGGGGGGAAGCGGGCCTGCCGGTCTGATCCGGGAATCCAAGGAGAAACAAGGATTTGCCTGGGGTAAAAAGGTGACTGTCCCCCGGTGGGGTGACTGCGATAGCATCCGTTCCGGGAAGGGCCGGGAGCACGCCCCATGAGAGTCTGCTCGAAGATCCTGGTGATTGGCTGGCTGATCGGACCCGCCTGGGCCTGTGGGGAGGCCGGAATCCCGCCGGCCGACGTTCCCGGCGATCCGGGGATCGAGGACACCCCGTTCGTTCCCGAGGACCTGTCGGAGGACCGGTTCCCGGATCTCGCGGACCCGGCACCGGCAGACCCGGGAACCGGGGCGGACGATTCGGAAGAGGCGGCCGGGGACCTTCCCGGGGCCCCCGATGGCGGGCTGGATGAGGGCCCGGTTCCGGGGGACTGGAAGGTACCGGCCCTGCGGACCTGCCGGGCCGTAGGGGACCCCTGCGGGGTCGAACCGGCGGAGATCGGCCCCGCGGGGGCCGTCCGGGCGGATTTCTTCCTGCCCTACGACCAGTACCCGGAAGACGAACTGCCGGACCCGGCCGAGGGTCGCCGGGTGCAGGTCGCGGCGGTGGCCGGGACCTCGGGGACGGTCACCGAGGTCCTCCTCGGAGACCTGGACGTGACCCCCGTGGCGCTTCCGGTGGAGGGGTCGTCCCCGACTCCCGACGCGGTGATGGCCCTGGTGGACCGGGGGTTCCACTACCTGCACGTCTGGCCGATGCCCCTGGTCGCCGGCCGGCCGTTCTTCCTGGCCTGGCACCGGGACGACCCGGGACTGGACGCGGGGACGCCGATCCGGATCCGCGTGCGGACCGACCAGGGGACTGCCCTGGACGCCCAGGTGCCCCTGACCCCCCCGGGTGAGCCCCGGCTGACCTACGTCACCACCGCCGACGATCACCGGACGCTGCTGGTGCACCTGCGCAACGATGCCCCCGGGTCCCGGACCCTTCGCAGGATCGTCGTCAACGGCATGGACGTGACCTCGGTCGCCTGCATCCCCGACCCGGCGATCGGGCCCGGTGGGACGGCCCTGTGGACCGTCCCCCTCTGCAGGCCCCTGTCCCCCGGGGACCCCTGGACCGTGGTCGCCGTGTTCGAGGAGGGGCCCCCCGCCGTCGGCGCCGGCCGGGTCGTGATGCCCCACTTCCCCATCCACGCCTGGGTGGACGAGGAGGAGTGCCCCTTCCCGGGGGCCGATTTCGACAACTTCCGGGCCCACTGGGACCAGGGCTTCGACACCCCCTTCCTCCGGGGGAGCTTCCCCCGGGAACACTGCCGCTTCGCCACGGCCCGGGAGGTCGTGTCGAAGTCCCAGCACCTCCCGGACTGGCACTACCTGCTGGACGAGTGGGCGGACATCGGCGACCTGGACGACACCCGGGTGGCGCGGCTGCTGGGGGACGAGGTGGACAGCAACCGCCGGGACAAGCCCTGGCGGGTCTCCCAGGACGCGAAGCGATCCTTCCTGCGCCGTCCCCGCATGACGACCTACATCGGAGGGGCCCGCCACCGGATGACCGGGGCCTACGCCGGGATCGCCGACGTCCAGGGCTTCGACATCTACTTCGCCGCCTGCGCTCCCTCGATCCTGGTGGGGCAGATCCCCCCGCTCCGGGCCCCCCTGGACTACTGCCGGGCGGTGCGGGAGAACCAGGCCCCCGGGCCGGTGTGGTTCTACTCCCAGGGGATCCACGGGTGGAACGACACCCGGGACCCCGACCCGATGGAACTGAAGGTTTCCGCGCTGTCGGTGATGGCCTGCGGGGCCAAGGGCCTGATGTACTTCCGGACGGACCTCGACCGGGCCCGGGCCGTCCCGGCCACCTGGGAGGCGATGGGGGAGGTCAACCGGGTCTTCCGGGCGGTCCGGCCCTTCCTCCGGGAGGGGGATGCCACCGGGGCCGCCCGGACCTCCGACCCCGACGTGTGGGCCGAGGCGATCCGGTCCCGGGAGGCCCTGGTGGTCCCGGTGATCGACGGCAAGGTGGACCAGGGGATGGACCTGGTCCGGTGCATCTTCGAGGACGATCCCCACTGGTCCCTGCAGCCGGTCGTGGCCGACGTCCGGGTGCGGATCCCCGAGGACTTCGCCGTGGAGGCCATCTGGGAGGTGGAGGACGGCGCGGTCCGGCCCGCCACCGAGGGCGCCTGGTCCGAGGGGAGGCAAGTGGTGCTGCCCCAAGTCTCCCTGGACAACGACCGGCCCTACCGGGTCTTCGTGCTGGGCCGGGACCCGGGGATCGGGGACCGGATGGCCCGGTGGATGGCGATTCCGGACCCGGGCCCGGAGCCCCAGGGGGCCGCCCGGGAGGCCCCGGCCCGCTGCGCCCCTTCCCTTCGGCCCTGCGAGGCCCCTCCGGCCGATCCCCGGGTCCGGGCAACCCTGCGGAAGGACTTCTTCTACCCCTATGACCAGTACCCCGAGGCGGGCATCCCGGACCCGGTGCTGGGGGGCCGGGTGCACCTGACGGCGGTCGCCGGGGCCCCGGGACGGGTCCGGACGGTGCGCATCGCCGGGCGGGACGTCTCCCCGCTGCTCCGGGACGACCTGGCGGAACCCTCGCCGGAGGTGAAGGCCCTCACCGAGGACGGGTGGATGCACTGGCTGCACGTCTGGCCGGAGGACCTCGAGGCGGGATCCCCCTTCTGGATCGCCTTCCATTCCTCCCACGCCTGGCTGGAGGACCCGGGCCCCTTCCCGGTGGAGGTCGTGACCGACCAGGGGGTCGCGTTGCAGGCGGATTTCGCCCCGACGATCCCCGGGGTGCCGGTCCGCTACGTCACCCCCTCCCCGGGCCACGACAGCCTCCTGGTCCACCTGCGCAACGAGTCCCCCTCGGCCCGGCACCTGGAACGCCTGGTGGTCAACGGCCGGGATGTCACCGGATCGGCCTGCGTTCCCGACCCCCGGGTCGAGGCCGGCCAGGAGGTGATGTGGGAGGTGCCCCTGTGCCTGCCGACCCGCCGGGGGGACCCCTGGACCGTCACCGCCCTCTGGGACGACGGGAGCCACTCGACGGCCGGGGGGAGGGTGCTGGTGCCCCACTTCGGGATCCACACCTGGCCCTCGTCCTCCGACTGCCCCTTCCCCGGGGCCAACGAAACGAACTGGCAGCGCCACCGGGAGGCGGGGTTCGACACGCCGTTCCTCTGGAAGACGACCTATGCCTCCTACGAGGGATGCAACGGCGCGTCGGCCAGGGACATCCTGGCCGCCGCCGAGGCGGTGCCGGACCAGTGGCTGATGGTGGCCCGGGAGATCGACATCACGGGGTTCCGGACGGACCGCCTGCTGTGGTTCACCGGCGACGAGCCCGACAGCGGGGTCGGCAACGCTCCCTGGGAGAAGGCCCGGTACTCCCGGAGGGCCTGGCGATCCACGCCGGAGATGGCCACCTACGTCGGCGGATCCCGGCACCGGCACAACGGGTCCTTCGCCGGGGTCACGGACATCCAGGGGTTCGACATCTACATCTCGGCCTGCGCACCGTACATCCTGGACTTCGGGCACTTCCCGCCGCTGCGGGCCCCCTTCGACTTCGCCCGGGCCGTGCGGAACAACCAGTCGCCCTGGCCGACCTGGATCTACAGCCACGGCATGCTGGGCAAGACGGACCCCGTCCGGGAGCCGAGCCCTTCGGAGATCTGGATCCAGGCCCTGTCCCCAGTCGCCGCCGGAGCCAAGGGGTTGATGTACTTCCAGACCAGCCTGAAGGGCGCCGACCGGCGGCCCGAGTCCTGGCGGGCCATTGCCGAGGCGAACCGGATGGTCCGGGCCGTCCGGGACGAACTGGTGCTGGGGGATCCCACCGGAGGGGCCCGGGCGGACCGGGAAGGGGTGGTGGTCGAGGCGATCCGGACCCCGTCTTCGCTGGTGATCCCGGTGATCAACGTGACCGCCCGGGAGGAGATGAACGACCTCCGCTGCCTGTTCGAGGAGGACCCCCACTGGGTGCTCGAGGACGTGGCCACGACGATCCGGGTGGCCCTGCCGCCGGACCTCCCGGTGGGATCGGTGCGGGAGCACCGGGACGGGGCCTGGCAGGATCCCGAGGGGATTCCCTACCGGCTGGGTGACGACCTGGTGATCCCCTCGGTGCGGCTGTCGGAACGCCGGCCGGTGCGGCTGTTCCGGGTGTCCGGCCCCTGACGGGCCGGCGGGAAGGGGTGCAGATCCGCTGTTCCCGGAGGCGGGAATCCCCTAGGCTTGGGGGCAGGAATCGCGCCGGTGCGCCGGCGGGGAACCAGGAGGTGTCCGATGGGAAGGGTCGCGTGGTCGGCGTGCGTGCTGGGTTGGGCGATCGCCTGCGGGTCCTCGGGTGGCGGGGACCTGGGGTCCGGGGACCCGGGACTCCTGGACGTCCCGGAGGTGGCGACGCCGGATCCCGGAATTCCCGACGAGGGGCGGGTCGATGAGGGCCCGGGGACCGACCTGGCGGAGGTTCCCGGCGAGGTTCCCGGCGATCCGGGGGGATCCCCCGACGAGGGACCCGCGGACCTCCCGCCCGACCCGGCCCCGGACCCGGGCCACGATCCGGGATCGCTCGACGAGGGGGGATCGGACCCGGGTCCCGGTGGGCCCGACGTGCCGCCGGACGTGACCCTGCCGCCCCAGGCGCTGCCCTTCGACTTCACCCGTCCCGCCGAGGGGGAGCCCCTGAGCCCCGAGGAGGTGACGGAGTTCACCCGGGAGGTGGCCGCCGCCTGGAGGCAGACGGGCTTCTTCCGGTGGGTGATCCGGACCTCGATGGGGGTGGACCACAGCACCGGCCGGGACGACTTCCTGGCCTGGTACAACGACATCATCGCGATCAAGAACGGGGACCTGGTCACCTACCGGGAGATGGGCAGCGAGCACAACATGTGGATCCCCGGGTCCATGATGCTGAACACGGTGGTGGGCGGTGCCCTCTGGACCGGGGACCCGACCCTGCTGCGCCTGGCGGAGCAGTATTGCAAGGGCCTCGAGGCCGTGATCAAGGGGTTCGTCTGGGACGAGAACGACCCGGCCCCCTGGCTGATGGCCCGGTCCATCTTCCCCTTCGACCACGAGTTCATGCTGGACGGGGAGTTCTGGGGGGACGACGGGCGCCGCAAGGCGGTGGCCTTCGGCAACGACACCCGGCAGGAGGAGAACAACTGGAACGCCCAGACCTTCCCCTGGCCCCACAACCCGGCCTGGGGACAGATGTGGGTCACCAACATGCGCAGCAAGGACGACGTCCGGGCCATCTCCCGGGCCACCACCTTCCTGTTCTACGCCGCCCGGGATCTCCCCGAGGGGCCGGCCCGGGACGCCTGCGCCCACACGCTGGACACGATGATCCACTTCCACCGGGACATCGTGGACGAGGACTACTACATCCGGACCAAGGACCGGGAGGGGAACGCCTGGCGGATCCCCTGCGGGCAGCAGGACCTCGGCTCCTATTCCTGCTATGTGGACATCGATCCTACCAACGAGTGCTGCGCCCGGATGTCGGCGGACATGATCGCCTACGGGGAGCGGAAGACCGGGGAGTGCGGCTCCTGCACCGGGAGCATCTACGACCTCTTCGCCAGCACGGCCCACTACTACAACTACCCGATCATCTGGGACTACCACATGGCCGGGGTCGGGACGGCGCTGGTCCGGGGGCAGTGGCGGGACGCCTGGATGGCCCTGAAGGGCCTTGCGGAACGGATCGACTCGTACATGCACCCGAGCCCCGAGGAGCCCGGGGCGTCCCATCCCGACTGGTGGCAGGACATGGCCGTGCTGCTGGTCCAGGCGGCGTCGGTGGGGCTGCCGCTGACGGCGGCCGAGGCCCGCCACGTGCAGCAGCACTGGCGGAAGTCCGTCGAGGAGTTCACCGCCTGGCCCTACTGGGATCTCTGGGCCCAGCCCGACGGGACCTACTCGGGTTCGACGCTGCGCCCGAGGGCCTCCCCCCAGGGGATTCCCGTCGAGGCCTGGGGCGTGCTGCTGGAGTATTGCGCGAGCCCCCTGAAGAATCCCGCGGGGGCCTCCTTCGTGGACTGCGAGGTGCTCCGGGACCCCTCCTCCTGGTGAGGCGGGTCCGGGGCCGGTGCGGAGGGTGCGGAT
>Ga0302250_1000180_pt1 | contig 78670 bp, 72 predicted proteins | sample AAG_RA_Asp_MG_FD_193536 | JGI IMG/M metagenome (GOLD analysis project Ga0302250, IMG submission 193536) | Enriched activated sludge microbial communities from anaerobic digester in WTTP, New Holstein, Wisconsin, United States - AAG_RA_Asp | ecosystem: Engineered > Bioreactor > Anaerobic >... | reverse complement strand
ATAACCTTGCTGCACTCAATTCCTGCAGGGTGAACCTCCACCCGTTCCAGTGCCGTGACGACCTCCTCGCGATGGCCGGCCTGTTTGACCGGGCCGACGTCATCGTCGACGCACTGCTGGGAATCGGTGCGACCGGCAACCCCGCGGAACCGGTTGCAACCGCAGTTTCGCTCGCCAATGCGGCGAGGGCTAGGATCCTTGCCGCAGACGTCCCGACTCCCGGCATGCGGGCTGATGCCATCGTTGCATTCCACCGGCCGAAGTGCGACGACGCAACCGTGATCGACATCGGCATCCCGGTCGAAGCGGAATGTTGCACCGGCCCGGGCGAGCTCACCCTGATCCCGAAACGGGACCCGGGCGGCCACAAGGGAAGTGGCGGGAACGTCCTTGTCATCGGCGGCGGACCGTACCAGGGGGCGCCCTACCTTGCCGGGCTTGGTGCCCTGCGGGCCGGCGCCGACATCGTCCGGGTCGCCTCGCCGGTCTTCGAGCCGGTCCCTGACCTTATCTTCGAAACCGTCGAAGGCCATGCGATCGGGCCGGAGCATACGGAACAGCTCGCGAGGCTCGCGGAACGGGCGGACGTTGTCGTCTGCGGCAACGGGCTCGGTGCGAACAGCCATGACGTCGTCCTGGCTGTCGCCCCCTACTGTAAAAGGGCCGTCTTCGATGCGGATGCCCTCCGGCTTCCCCTCCCAAGGGCTGCAGGAGAGACGATCTACACACCCCATGCAGGGGAGTATGCCCGGATCACGGGCGTCACCCTCTCTCCCGATCCTGTGGCCCGGGCGGAGACCGTGCGCTGCGCAGGCCTGCCGGCAACGGTCCTCCTCAAGGGGCAGACCGACGTGATCGCGGATGGAAACCGCGTACGGTTCAACCGGACCGGTTCCCCGGCGATGACAGTCGGGGGGACCGGGGATGTCCTGGCCGGTGTCTGCGGGGCGCTCCTCTGCCACCTGCCGGCGTTCGAGGCCGCCTGTATTGCCGCGTATGCCTGCGGGAAGGCCGGGGAGGCAGTTGCAACAGACCGGGGGAGCGGGATGCTCGCCTCCGATATCGTGGACAGGATACCTGCAACTTTGTTCGGGAAGAGATGACCCCATGGTGAAATTCACGCATATTCAAAACGACCGGGCACAGATGGTGGATATCAGCGCGAAGCGCGACGTCACCCGGGAGGCGACCGCGGCGGGGAAGATCTTCCTGCGGCCGACAACGCTTGCGGCCATCCGCGAAGGTACGGTCGTGAAGGGCAATGTCCTTGCCACCGCCCGGGTCGCGGCGACGCTTGCGGTGAAGAACACCGCGGGGATCATCCCGATGTGCCACCCCATTCCCATCAGCTCCATCGCCGTAGATTTCGCCGACGGCGACGGTTGTATCGAGGCGACAGTCATCGTGAAGATGACCGGCAGGACCGGCGTGGAGATGGAGGCGCTGACCGGCGTCTCGGTGGCTCTCCTGACGATCTGGGATATGGTGAAGTCCGCGGAAAAGGATAAGGACGGGCAGTACCCGGTGACCCGGATAACCGATATCCGTGTCGTAGAGAAGAAGAAAGGCTGACGATTGGGACTCTGCACGGGAAGCCGGTGGTGAAACCCTGGCCGGCAGGTACGAGCGCTTTTATAGGCTTACGGTCTATCATATAAGGAATACGGGATCCGTCCCGTTGAGAGAAAAGGAATGTAGCCCTCTTTGGGCCGAACCTTTCAGGTGATTTCAATGGTCAAGTCAATGTATGCCTTTGTCAGGGAGGCATGGAACAAGCCTGACAAGAGCGAGGTGGAGAACCTCCTCTGGAACCGCATGCAGGCATGGCGCCGCGACGGCAGCGTCGTCCGGGTCGAGCGCCCGACGAGGATCGACCGCGCACGGTCGCTGGGCTACCGGGCAAAGCAGGGCATCGCCGTGGCAAGGGTCAAGGTGCGCCGAGGTGGCCGGAGAGCCTCGCGGTACATCCGCGCACGGCGGTCGGCGCGCATGGGCAAGAACCGGCTGACATCGGGGAAGAGCATCCAGCGGATCGCCGAGGAGCGTGCCGCGAAGAAGTTCCCGAACATGGAAGTCCTCAACTCGTACTGGGTCGGCCAGGACGGGAAGCTGAAGTACTACGAGGTTATCCTCGTCGACGGGCACCACCCGTCGATCAAGAGTGACCGGAAGCTCGCCTGGATCGGGAAAAACACCCACCGGGGGCGCGCCGAGCGCGGGAAGACCGCTGCCGGGCGCCGGGGCAGGGGCATGACAACCAAGGGCTTCGGCACCGAAAAGACCCGCCCGTCCATCCGGTCCCACGCGAACCAGGGCAAATAATCTTATCCTTTTTTCACCGGACTCTTCATAATGACAATCACCGATCTCGGGCTCCGCCCGTATCCTGTCGGGGATTCCTCGATCCGGCGCATGGCGCTGGAAGCACGCGGGCTGGGATATGACAGCCTCGTCGCGGTCGGGGTGCCTCCGGGCGATTATTACGGCGTTGCCGTCCGGGAGGGCATCATGATCGCAGACATGCCGGCGAAGGATGCTGCAGCAAAAGCCAAACGCGCTGCCGACGGCAGGCTGGTCATGGTCCGGGCGGGGGACAACGGGTTCAACCGGGCGATGATCGGGGTCCGGGGTGTCCATCTGCTCTGCGGGATCGAGTATGCCGACCGGCATGCGTTCGACCACGTGACCGCGAAGATGGCGGCGGATAATACTGTCGCAGTCGATATATCCCTCGCACCGCTGATCCTGAGGCGGGGACCGGCACGCCAGAAAGCCCTTGACCGGTACCGCGATATCCTGATGCTCTCCCGGAAATTCTCATTCCCCCTCACCCTCTCAACCCATGCGGACTCCGTCCTCTCCATGCGGTCCGTCCGCGAGGTGAGCGGGCTTGCCGCGACGATAGGGTTCGACCTTGACGAGATCGAACAGGCGCTTGCGTTTGCCGGGTCCCGTCACGCCGGCAGTACTCCCGTCCGGGAGGTCCCATGACGGTCCGGCCGCCGACGCTCCGGGAGAAGCGGAGGTATGTCCTCGCGAGGGTACTTCCGGGCGGGATGACGGTTGATCCGAAGGAACTGTACTTTGCGGTTGCCGAAGCAGTGACCTCGCTCTGGGGAGACGACCTCGCCTCCCGGGTCCACCCTGCGGTCCTTGCCATCGAGAACGGCTGCGCCTTTATCCGGTGCCGGCGGGGCACGGAGCGGGAACTCGCTCTCGCGCTCTCCACGGTAACCTCCTGCGCCGGGCAGAAGATCGCGCTGCGGACGATTGCGACCTCCGGTACCATGGAGAGCCTCCGCGCCCGCCTGCAGGAGACCGCCCGCGGCGCTCCCGGTGCCCTGCCCGCGGGCACCGGCATCTCCTTCGGGGGGAAGGATGTTGAGGTCATTTTTTGTGAAAGTCAGAAGATTGATGTGGTTGAAAAGGGATTTAAAAATGCAGCACGATTCTTTCTGACAACACAGGATTTGGAGGACAAATAAATGCAGCCACAATACCAGATGGGGTATGACCGGGCCATCACGGTTTTTTCACCAGACGGCCGTCTCTACCAGGTGGAGTATGCCCGCGAGGCCGTCAAGCGCGGCACGACTGCGGTCGGGATCAAGGCAAAGGACGGCGTCATTCTCATCGTTGACAAGCGGGTCAGCAGCAAGCTGCTGGAAGCAAGTTCCATCGAGAAGATCTTCAAGATCGACGAGCACATTGGGGTTGCTTCCTCGGGGCTAGTCGGAGACGCCCGGGCACTTGTCGACCGGGCACGGGTCGAAAGCCAGATCAACCGGGTCACCTATGACGAAAAGATCGAGGTCGAGGCGCTCGCAAAGAAGCTCTGCGACCATATGCAGACCCTGACCCAGTACGGCGGCATCCGCCCGTACGGGACGGCGCTCCTGATTGTCGGGGTTTCTGACGGGGAATGCCGGCTGTTCGAGACCGATCCCTCCGGCACCCTGCTGGAATACAAGGCGACCGGGATAGGCATCGGCCGGCCTGCCGCGATGAAGGTATTCGAGGAAGAGTACAACGCCGAAATCACGACCAAGGATGCCATCCTGCTGGGGCTGAAGGCGCTCCATTCGGCAACGGAGGGCAAGTTCGACGTGGACACGGTCGAGATCGGTGTCATCGACAAGGAGAAAGCCCTCTTCCGCAAGATGAGCAGGGAGGAAGTCGCGTCCTTTGTCGGACAGTTCAAGCAGTGATCGGACATGATCCCGCTGGAGAAGGCGGTCGTTGCACGGCTCGAAAGTTACGGGGAGCACTTCGAGATCCTCGTTGACCCGGATGAGGCTGCGCGGATCCGGCAGGGGGAGAAGACCGAGATCGAGGATGTTGTCGCGGCGCTCAACATCTTCTCCAACGCATCGCGGGGGACCCGGGCTTCCGAAGAGTCGCTTTTAAAAGTCTTCAAGACCACGGATTTTCCCGCGATTGCGAGAAAGATCATCGAGAAGGGCGAGATCCACCTGACCGCCGAACAGCGGCGCCACATGATGGAAGAGAAGCGGCGGCAGGTGATAACCTTTATCGCACGCAATTCCGTCAACCCCCAGACCGGCCACCCTCACCCGCCCCAGCGGATCGAGATGGCGATGGAAGAGGCACGGGTCAATATCGACCCCTTCAAACACCTTGACGAGATGGTCAAGGAGACGGTAAAAGCGCTACGCCCGATCCTCCCCATACGGTTCGAGGAACTCCGGCTCGCCATCAAGATCCCGCCGGACTTCGCGGCCCGGGCATACGGCGACATCGCTGCCGCGTCCACGATGGAGAAGGACGAGTGGCAGAAGGACGGATCGTGGATCTGCGTTGTCCGCATCCCGGCCGGGATCCAGGGCGAGTTCTACGACGTAATCAACAAGGTCACCAAGGGCGAAGGCGTCGTCAAGATCCTCAATCAAATATATTAGCCGCAACGACAAACAGTGTAGGACATACTGGTGGTTATCCTATGGCAGGTTCCAATCAGACAGCAAAAGGCAAGGTAGTCGGGAGCGCAGGGCGTTTCGGCTGCCGGTACGGCCGGTTTACCCGGAAACGCATCACCGACATCGAGAAAGTTTCGCGTGCAGCTCATACCTGCCCGAAGTGCGACACGCAGTCCGTGTACCGGAAGGGCACCGGCATCTGGGAGTGCAGGAAGTGCGGGTACAAGTTCGCCGGCGGCGCATACGTGCCCCAGACGCCAACCCTGCGCATTGCGCTGCGCACGATCGACCGGACCGTGGAACAGGGTACCAGGAACGGGGCATAATCCCGATCGCGTATGGCAAGCTCGTACAAGTGCGCCCGGTGCAAGCAGAAGGTTGAGATCGACGTCAACGTCCGCTGCCCGTACTGCGGGCACCGGATCCTCTTCAAGGAACGCGGCGCCGCAATCAAGGAACTCAAGGCGCGGTAAGCTGACCGGGCATTGGCGCTGCCACCAGGGAACGTACGGCCCGGTTCCCATTCCCGCCTTTCCCCCCCGTTTTCCCCAACCTTTTTTTTGTACGCCTCCTCACCGGTAGCTGATACACCGTGCCCCCCATGCCCCACGAAGCGGTCTTCCGGATCGCAACCGACCGCGCCCCTGCAATCCGGCAGGCCCTCCTCCCGGAACTCTCGGACGAGGTGAACCCCCGCTCGGTGACCGAATGCACGCTGGACGGCGACCGGGTCCTTGTCCTGAAGGTTACTGCGCAGGACATCCCGGCGCTCCGGGCTGCGCTCAACATGGCGCTGCGGCTCGTCAGCGTTGCCGACGAAGTGCAGGACCTTGTCTGAACCATCCCGTCCTGCAGCATGCCCGTATCACCGCGTGTCCATGGAGCACCTTTTTTGTATCCTGCGGGAGAGATAATATTGGTCAAAAGGGCAGGGGCAGGAGCCCGGCGCGAGGTTGATATCCTGCCGCAACCATTGTACCGGAAGTGAGTGTGACTATGAACCAGATTTCCCCCAAGGTCCAGAACCAGATCGCGATGCTCCAGCAGGTCCAGCAGCAGCTCCAGACCATCCTTACCCAGAAAGCACAGTACGAGATGGCGGCCCGTGAAGCCAAGCGGGCGCAGGAAGAGATAAAGGATCTCTCCGATGACGCCGCGATGTACATGAGTGTCGGCTCCGTCATGATGCAGAAGAAGAAGGACGTCGTGAATTCCAAGCTTGCCGAGAAGGTGGAGACTCTCGAGCTCCGGATCAAGTCGCTGGAGAAGCAGGAGAAGATGCTCCAGGGCAAGTTCGAACAGCTCCAGGCCCAGATCAAGGCGGCGCTCGAAGGAAAGCCCGGTGCCCCGACCGCGGCATAACCTTCGGCTCTTTTATCAACGCATTTTTTTTAAGAAAAAAAGGAGGATAGGATTATTTCGCTTCGCCGCTCTCCGCGGGTGCGGCAGCCGGCGGCTTTCCGGCTTTTCCCTTTCTCCAGCGCCAGACCGCATACACAATCCCCCCGATGATGGCGAGTGGGAGAAGGGTAAAAATCAGGATGATGAGTGCATCGATCATGCCGAAGAACCCGGCGATGCCCTCGTTGATTGCAGTGATGAAGGAGTGCCCGGTATCCCCGCCGACCGGCTCGGGCTCCTGAAGGGAGACGGTGACCGTGGACAGGTCGATGCGGCTGTTGAGGTACCGCAGCCGCCCTTCGAGGCGGTCGAGCTCGGTCTGGACCCGGTCGATCTGCGCCTGGACGGCGATGACGTCTTCTACCTTGACCGCCTGCTTCATGATGGTGTTATACTGGGCGAGCTGGTTCTGGTACGAGGTCTTCTGCGCTGTCAGGTCGATGTACTGCTCGGTCACGTCCTCGCCCTGCACGGAGACGGACTTTACCGTGCCGGACGCTTTGACAGACTCGATCACGGTATCGAACGCGGCCTGCGGGATGCGCAGGACCACGGTTGCCGAGAGCCGGTCGTTATACCCCCGCTGGACATTCGACGATGAGATGTACCCTCCGTTCTGCTGGGCAAGCGTCCTGAGCGCATCGGCCGATGCCGTTACGTCGGTGACTTCGAGGGAGACCTGGGCGGTTTTGATGATCCTGGTCTCGATGCCGGGAGCGGAACCCCCGGCATACGTCGGGACGACGGTCGGCATGGGAGCATATGCTGCCTTTTCCGAAACGGCAAGCCCGTACACGGAGTTGTCGCTCTCGCCATAGTACCGCTGGCTTGCAGTCGACGTCCCGGTACTGCCCATGAGGCTCGTACACCCGGTCGCTGCGATGGCGCAGCAGACCAGGAGGAGCGCGATGATGATCTTTTTCATGGAGGATCATTCTCCAGCGGAGTATATAGGTTCATGGTTGACTGCGAATATTTTCGAAGTTATTTTGTGCCGGAACGGCAAAAGGAGACTGTTTCAGGCTCCAGCACAACCGGTGTGACCGCGGCAAAAAAGCTCTTTTAGCGCCTGCAGATGGTTGAAAAAAACCAATGAAACAGGGGATTTTGGTATTTTCAGGGATACGAGAGAAAAGCTGGAACGCCCAGGTCGGAATTCGAATCCGAGTCGATTGCGTGACAGGCAATCATGATAGGCCACTACACTACCTGGGCACGTATGAACAGTTATCCCGCCTCCCGGATTCGGACCGGGGACATCGCGGTAGCCGCGCAGTTGCCTCAGACGGCAAACCATACTACAGCCGCGCACTCTACCAGGCTGAGTTAAGGCGGGGCACTGCGCTACTAATGTTAGGCAAGTTTGCTATTAAACATATCGTAACCCGGTCTTCTGCCAGAACCGGGAAACAGCTGCCGGCCGGTGCAGCAGTGCCGGTATGATGATACGAGGCAAAGATGTACGAGGCGGGGATGACACCCCGTCCTGATCGATTCAGGCTTCATCCCTGCCGACTGTGACAACAAGGGTGCTGTAACAAAGACCTGATCACTGCGACTCCAGGTACTCAAGGGCAGTCCGGATGTCCTCCGCAATCATCTGCCGCTTCACCTTTTCGATGTTGAAGCTGTCACCGGTATGGGTATAGGAAGGGAGAAACCGTATACCGTTCTGGATATACTCCTGGCTGCGGATTTTGTAGGTCGATCCCGGGGGTATCGGGCTTTTGCCGTATTTCTCTTTATAAACGTAGTTCACGGCTTTTATGGCAAAGTCTCCCATACAGAGGATCATCCCGACATGGGGGAACTGCTCCAGTTCAGGCTTCAGGAACCGGACCGCACATTCTTTTATCGTCTTTGCGGAGACGAGATACCCGGTCTTGCCGCATTTGATCGCTGTCGTGAGATAGATGCCCATCCTTGTCAGGTCATCATAGGTCTCAATGGCTGCCCCCGCGTCAGAAAAAGCCATTCTTGTCGTCTGGAAGAAGGCGCCATTACTGGTCCCGTAAAAATAATCCTCCCTTTCGGCAGGTGGACACTCCGAGATCATGACAATCCTGATTTTCCTGAGATCGAGATCCGGCTGCGGGAAGATCATTCTTGTATTGACATCAGTGCAGGGATAATCGCACGTGAAGGTGTTGATTCTCATCGTTGACCCGGGAATCTCTTTCATTTCTTATAGTAAATCTGACAGGGGGTGCCGTAAGTATTCCCCATATCCATACATCTCGTGCATGGCCGTTAAGATCCCCATCGTCTGCGATGGCTTGGTGCAGCGATTATTTATATTGTCCGGCTGCCTATGATGTTGTATGACTGCTCGCAAGGATGTTGCGGGAGATTGTCTTCTTCACCGATAGCCATGCCCGTGGAGAAGTGACTGTTTTTGATACCACGCTCCGGGACGGAGAACAGACCCCGGGGATAGCATTCACCTTTGAACAGAAACTCGAGATCGCACGCCAGCTCTCTGCCATCGGCGTCCATGCCATCGAGGCGGGGTTCCCTGCCTCGAGCATAGCCGAGAAAGAGATGGTCTCTGCCATAAAAAAGCTCGATCTCGAGGCGAAGATCTGTGGGCTCTCCCGCATGACGAAAGCCGATGTCGATGCCTGCCTCGCCTGCGACGTCGACATGGTGCACGTGTTCATCCCGACGTCGGATATCCAGCGGGTGAACACGATCAACAAGAGCCGGGAGGAGGTCCTTGCCATCACCGCTGAAACCGTCGGGTACGTCCGCGACCATGTCGATCTCTGCATGTTCTCGGCGATGGATGCCACCCGGACGGACTGGGACTACCTCATGGAGGTGTTCCGGACCGCGGCAAAAGCCGGCGCAACGATCATCAACGTGCCAGATACCGTGGGGGTCATCTCACCGTCGGCCATGAAGACCCTGATCACCCGGATCGCCCGGGAGGTGGACTGCCCGATCGATGTCCATTGCCACAACGACTTCGGGCTCGCGGTCGCAAACACGATCGCCGCAGTTGAAGCGGGTGCCTCGCAGGTGCAGGTCACGGTCAACGGGCTCGGCGAACGGGCGGGGAATGCCGACCTCGCCCAGACCGTGATGATTATGGAGTCGATCTACAGGATCCGGACCGGGATCAAAAAAGAGCGCCTGGTCGAGACCTCGCGGCTCGTCTCACGGTTCTCGGGGATTACCATCCCGCCCACCCAGCCGGTCGTTGGCGAGAACGTTTTCTCGCACGAGAGCGGGATCCACTCCCACGGGGTGATCAAGAACTCCGCCACCTTCGAGCCGGGCATCATGACCCCGGAGATGGTCGGACACCGGCGCCGACTCACGCTCGGGAAGCACGTGGGCCGGCATGCCGTCCGGCAGATGCTTGCCGACGCCCATATCAGTCCCTCGGACGAGCAGCTTGACCTGGTCGTCGAGAAGGTCAAGGCAATCGCGAACCGGGGCAAGCGCGTGACCGAAGCCGATCTCTACGAGATCGCGGAGAGCACGATGGGCATCGCGCTGAACCACAAGATGCTCGCGCTCGCCGATATCGCGATCATGACCGGCAACCATGTCATCCCGACCGCGAGCGTGAAGGCGACCGTGAACGAGGCCGAACATGTCTTCTCCAGCGTCGGCAATGGCCCGGTGGACGCCGCGCTCAATGCCATCCTCGGGATCGTACCGGCGAAGATCCAGCTTAAGGAGTTCAACATCGAGGCGATCTCGGGAGGGTCAGACGCCATCTGCCACGTCACCATCGCTGTCGAAGACGAGCACGGGAGGATCTTCGATGCCAGCGGGAGCGGGGACGATATCGTGCTCGCCTCGGTGGAAGCGCTCGTCAATGCGATCAACCTAACGAGCCGGCAGTAACCTCCTATTTTTTCCGGCACCAGGGCTGCAGAACCCCGACCGTAGAGGAATAACTGCTGAAAAAAGGTTGCAGATCAGGGTTCCGACGTTTCCGTTGCGGCAACCGTCGTGGTTTTTGCCGCAGTCGTTGTCGTCGTCACCGGGCGCAGGTCCACCTGAAGCTCGACAGTCCCCTTCGGGGCAGCCGTCGATCCGCTCTTTACCAGTTCCCCGTCCTTGTAGATCCTGACAAGCAGCTCCTCGCCGGACCCGTCAACCTTCTGGACAGCCGCCTCCACGATCCCGCCCGAGGTAGCTACCATATAGAACTTGTCACCGGTACCCCCCACTTCCTCCTGGCTCCCCGCGAGACCGGCAGTGCCTTTGTAGATATTCGGGTACGTGATCCGGATCCAGACGCCGCTTGCCGGCACGAGAACCTGCGGTGTCGGCTGCGCCGTAACCGTCGTCTCGGTGGGGACGGCTGTTGTCGGGACATAGGTCCATGTGGGTGTCAGGGTCGCAGTCGGGGTTGCTGTCGGCGTTGCCGTCTCCCCGGTGCCGGCACCGTCACCAGACGAGATCGTGTTCCAGAACAGGAATCCCGCGCTCAGGATCGCCAAAATGACTAGGATCCCGACAATGATGATCGTGATCTTCCGCCATTTCGACGGCGACGCCGGGGGAAGGGGGGGAACCGACGGGGGTGCTGCGGGCGCCGGCTGCGGTTGCGCCACTGCTGCGGGTGCGGCTCCTTCGGGAGGCGTTGCAGCAGGCGCTCCTTCCGGCGATGGTGCGGCAGGCGTCACGGCATCGATGATGGACTGTGCTGCCTGGGCGATGGAGGTGGATTCGGATCCCGGAGCTGGGCGCGGCTGCTCCGGTACCGGCTCGACCGGCCTTGTGGGGGGTACGGGAGGGGCTTCCGACGTCCTCGGGACCGACCCTTCGATCAGCGGTTCGATCGACTGGATCTCCCGCTCGATGGGCCGTTCCCTGCGTTCCCCCGAAAAGATTTTCGGGGCAGGGGCTGGCATGCGCGATTCGACCGCAACCTGGGGCACCGCGGGTTCCGGTGCGGGGCCGGCCTGCTCTCCCCCGGGGGCCACCCGGGAACCGCAGCGGTTGCAGAAGACCGAATCCGGGGGCACCCGGTTCCCGCACCGCGTACAGAAGGTGCCGATCGGGAGCGATGAAGTCTCGACGGGTTTCGGGGGGAGGGAATCGGGCTCGAAGATCTTCCGTACGGCCGGCTCAGGTTCGGGTATTTTCGGGGGGATGTACTCGGGCTCGACGATCTTCCGGATGATCGGTTCCGGTTCGATACTCTTGCGCGGGGGTTCCGGCTCGGCCATCCTCCTGGCCGGCGGCTCGGGTTCGAGCGACGTCTTCATCGGGCGGGCGCCCTCGATCTCTTTCCGGACCCCCGGCTGCCGGGTGATCTCGATGCGGGAGGGGGGTTGTTCACTGACTTTCTTCTTCGGTACCGTGTCGAACTTCCTCGCTTCGGGCTCAAGGGGCGGGACGACTTTCCGGATCGTCTTCTGGATGGAGGATGATGTGAGTTCCTTGAGGGTTTTTACCCACTCATCCCGTTCCCGCCTGCGCCCCCCGCCGGCGGTGCGCGAGAAGGTCAGGACCAGCTGGCGGGTCTCGCCGGAGCTTGTGATGAGGGAGAGGGTGATCGTCTGGTCGCGGATCGCGTTCTCGGCGGCCGTTATATCGCCGACAGTTGCGAGGAGGATGTCCTTCTGGGGAATGAGGTTCTTCTTCCGGTCCAGCAGGATGATGCGCTTGTTGGTCAGGACTGCCTCGAACGGGATGGACTTGACAAACACATCCTGCGTTGTCAGCAGGACCTTCTCATCGCTGTGCAGCTCGGGATCACCCATGGTACCACTCTCTCTATTCTCTTTGTTCTCATCCCTATGTAATTTTTTGGCAGAGAAAGGCAGGGGGAACCAGGACCGGCCGCGCCTTCCCGGCCCCCCGGTACGCCGGAACAATGGGAGCCCCGGGAGCCGGCGACTGGTCCATTTTTACGGGGATCGTCTCCCGTGTGCTTTCGCGTAACGTAAAACCATTTGAACCGGTGCAGCACATTCTGATCCTTAACTATGAAGACGCCGATTGCACTCGTACCCGCATTCATTCTCTGCGCTGTCATCGTCACCGCGGGATGCTCCATCCTCGAGGAGCCCGCCGTCGTCACACCTGCGCCAACGGTGGTCGTGACGACCCTTGCGGCGACGCCGTCCGCGACACCGGTTGTGTCATCCCGCGAACCGTCCGCCATGGCCCTGCAGCTCGCCGACCTCCCGAAAGGGTACATTGTGCGGGAACGGGCAGACATCCCATACTCCGACGCGAGCGATTTTGCCAGGGAACAGGGATGGCAGAAAGGGTACCAGGCCTCGTTCTACCGGATGGATGCCGATAACTACGACGTCACCTCAATAACCCAGCGGATCGGGGTATACTACATCAGCAATATCAACCTCGTCGATTCGACCATGCAGATGGTCTTTGACGAGGCAGAGGACGATCTCCTTGCCCTCGCCAACGATACGGTGACTGTGACGGAACTTCCCTTCCCCGAGATCGGTTCCGACTCCACCGCGTACCGCATCTCAGAGGCAGACAATACCTACGGGATCACGCGGTATGTCGTGATCTTCACGAAGAGTGACGTATTCGAGGCGATCGAGATGAAAGGCACGACAACCGACTTTGAGGAACTCAAGAGGATCACCGCAGAAGCTGCACGGAAAATCCCGTGATTTTTTCCGCATCCTGCAAACGACAGTTCGGATGGATACGGAATTTTTTCCAGATAGTATTTGCCGTCCCTTGAGCGTTTTCGACGGAGTGCCGATACCTATTGTTCGGTTTATCAGATAATTAGTAGTTCTGAAATAACTTAATGTTAATAATAAACTACATTTATAACGGGACAAATGCATAAAAGAGATAAACAATTACAGAGTACACTCACACCATGGGAACCTCGTTTCAGAAGAATGCGGAAAAAACATCCGGACGAAGGAGTATACGGACAGGGCTGATCGTATCCAGCCTGCTGATCGTGCTGATGTTCTTTATCCTGCCGGTTGCGGCGGCGCCGGAAGCAGGATTTACGGTATCTCCGACAAAAGGAGATGCCCCGCTCACGGTGAAGATCTCTGCCTGGTCGACAAAATCCGAATGCGACACTGACGACTGTGAATATGAATGGGACTTTGATGACGGTAATTCATCCTACGAGACAGTAAAAACGACATTCACCCACAAGTACACTAAAGAAGGAGAATACACCATCACTCTCACGGTGACCAATGATGACAGCGAAACCGATACCGCCACGAAAACCATCACCGTGAACGAGCCGGAGGACCTTGAATGCTCTTTTACTGCAACGCCCACCTCGGGAGCGGCGCCCCTGACCGTCAAGTTCACCGATGACTCTGAAGGCGTCGTCGACGAATGGTACTGGGATTTCGGTGACGGAGACGACTCCGATGACGAGAACCCGTCGCATGAGTTCGAGGATGCCGACACCTACACGGTCGAGCTCACTGTCTCGAATGAGGACACCGACCAGGATGATTCCTGTACCATGAAGATCAAAGTACTGGATATCGCGAAGCCGGAGGCAGCGTTCGTGGCGTCCGCCACATCGGGAACTGCCCCGATCACCGTGACGTTCACGGATACGTCCAAGAACGATCCCACATCATGGTTCTGGTCTTTCGGGGACGGGACGACATCCTCAACCGAGAATCCGAGCCATACCTATACGAATGCCGGGACCTACACCGTCACCCTCAAGGTGACGAATGAAGCAGGCAGTACGACCACAACCAAGTCCAGCCTGATAACCATCACTGCCCCCAAGACCCCGACACCCACCATCAAGACCACGGTCCCGACCACCCGGCCCACCACTGTTGCGACAACGGTCGCACCACCGGCACCCACTGACTCCGGCATCTCGTGGCCCATCATCGCCGTTGTTGTCATTGTCGCGGTCATTGTCGTCGGATTCCTTGTCTTGAGGAGAGGTCGCGGCGGCATGGGACGCTGGGATCTCTGAAGACAACCTTCTTTTTGTATCCTTTTTTACCGCCCGATACCGTGATCCGCGGGTCTAACGCCTGCCGTTCGTAACCGAATTTCTTTCGGCAAACGATAGCTCCGACCGATAGGACACCCCGTCTTTTGGAAGGATTACGCCGTGGGAAAAATCCAGCCGCAAACCGCCCGGCTTGAAACCTGCCATGACGGCGCCCGCCATCGCCCGAAACGATATCATTCGTAGAAATTCCGGTCCACGACCAGCACCGGGCTCCCCAAGCGAAAAGAGTTCTTTAAAGACAAGAGGGGGGAGAAGAGGAATTCCGGCGGTGTCCAGTTCCTGCCGCCAGCCGGAATCGCCAGCCCTTTACGGGAAATCAGGTCGACGTCGTCTTCGTTGCTGTGACCGTCGGGGTTGCCGTTACGGGTGCCACACCGACATCTGCCGAGACGGTGACCTCACCGTTTGCCTGGGTTGTCGCCCCATTTGCGAGCTCGACGCCGTTCTTGTAGATTTTCACTACGAGTTCATGGCTTGAGCCGTCTTTCTTCATCAGCGACGCCCCGACCGTACCGGATGCGTCCTCAAGTTCCCGGACATATTCACCAGACCGCTCCAGCTTGACCGTCTCGCCGTTCAGGGTATAGGTCCCCTTCCACCCGCCAAGGTAGTTTACGTACAGGGCGACTCCTTCCGCCGGGATGGTGATCGGGGCTCTCGTCTTCGCAATCGTGACGGTCGAGGCTGCATTATAGGCAAGGGTTGTTCCAGCCGTGGGTGTGGCGGAACCGCTCCCGGAACCGGAGGGCTCTCCCGTCCCGCCCAGGGACAGACCGGAGAGGAATCCCATCGCGAACCAGCCCACGACAGCGACAACAACGATGGCGACGGCTGCAACCCCGATGGTCACCAGCGTCTTCTTCGACGGGCCGGAAAACGACTTCCGTTTCGGTGCACGGGATGCAGGGGCAGGGTGCGACGGAGCAGTGTTGTGTACCGGCTTCTTCTTCCGGGAGAAGAGTCCGGAGAGGAGGCCGCGTTTCTCCCGGTGGTGCGGACCGACGCGGCCGGTCTCGTAAGGGGGTTCATGGTACGGGGCAGGCTGTCGCGCCGGTTCCGCCGGGCCATGACCGGAAGCGGGCGCCATTTCGGCATTATCCTGCCGGGCACGTGAGGTCTCCACGGAAGCGGCACTCCCCGCCACTACTCCGGACCGTGCGCCGCACCGGTTACAAAACTGGGAACCGGGGGCCAGCCGGTTCCCGCACTTCGAACAGAATGTCCCGTAGGGTTGCGGTTCAGGCGCCTCCGCTTCGCGGGGGGCTGGTGCCGGGGTCGTCCGGCCCCGGGGTTCGTCCCGGAACCGGATGGTATCCTGAGGGGCCGCCTCATCCGCTGCCGGGGAGTGTTCAATGATCCGCTTCCGGGGTTCCGCGGCAGGGACGGGCCGTGCGGGGGCTTTTCTCACGGGCGGGGGGATGAGGTCCCGGAGCAGGGACGCCCATTCATCGCGCTCATGCTTCCGTGTCGCCCCCTTCCGCTGGGGGAAGGTCAGGATCATCTGGCGTGTCTCGCCGCCGGCAACGATCGAGAGCGTAAGGATTGGGTCCCGGATCGCGTTCTCACCCGGTTCGGCGCGGCGGATGGTTTCCAGCACAATCTCTTTTGGCGGGATCAGGTCATCCTTCGTATCGACAAGGATGATCCTCCTGTCTGTGAGCGTCGCCTCGAAGGGGACGGATTTGACAACAACATCCGGCGTCGTGAGATATGCCTGCTCATCACTCTTCCTTCGATCATCCATGGAACCGTCACCACGCGTACGTGTATCTGTGTTGGATCAGGGGTAAGAAAGGATTTGTGGTGCACGGCCTTCCCGCCCTTTGCGATAATGACGGAGCTCAATGGCAGAACCGCCGGGTTCCAGCATCGAACCGGGCCGATATGATGAATATAAGATCTGCGGGGCGCAGACTCTGGACGGGTATGAGGTTGAACGGGCCAAAGAGAGCCAATAACCGGTCCGGCCGCGAAAAACCGGCAGGGAACCAGCCGGGGCGACTGCACTCTCTGAAGGCAATACTTTCGCTTATCCTTATCGTTGTCGTCTTTGGAGTCTGTGGTGCCGCGGCATCGGTGACGGCGCTGGATATCCAGGAAGGTTCCCCGGCAGGGGATGTTGCCCTGAGGCAGGCGTACCTGAGCTGGCTCGCCGCACAGCAGGAGGCAGGCATGGACGCGACCATCCGGTTCATCGCAGAACGGAACGGGTCGGTCGAAAAGCTCTCCTCCCTGCAGGAGGAATTCCACCGCGGCTCGGCCGGTATCCCGGCATGCAGTTCGATGGAATCGCTCAACACATCGCTCGGTACGTTCCGACAGATCACCCGGCAGTTCCAGACAGAGATCCGGGTTCAGGTCGCAGCAGGTTCCCTGACCGAAGATGACCTCGCCGCGGCAGTCTCCGCTGCGGTTGACGGGGATTTTCGCTCCCGGTCGCTGGAAGACGAATACTGGATGACCCGGATGGACTCCGAACCGGCGGCTTTCGACCGGTACATCCGGGAATCAGGGGAGACATTGTTTGCACTGAGGGGGTATGGATACGATGTTGCACCAGCACAGGAGAAGCTTGACACGATTGAGACGATGCGCCGGGAGTTTGTCGCTGCCCTCGCTTCACACGATTCCGGCACCGCCGAGACCATCCGGGAAAAAATCGAGGCCGAGGCCACCGGTTTCGAGGATTGCATAAGAGAGATCAGGGTATCCGGGGAACGGTGAGAGCTGCCCCGGCATGCCAATCTGCGCAGCAAGAGGAGTGCCAGGATACCGCCGGCGTTCCTGAATGATTTCTATTTTCACCGTACCAAACAAAATTACCAAACAAAAAGCGGATACCCCCCGTCGGCACGCGCAGAAACGTCCCCGGTTGTAATGAGGGATTCCGTCGCGGCCACCCTCGTGCCCGGCCTGCCAGCTGCCGCGTTGAGCCGGGGACTCGTGTTTATCTATGGGGCTGCGCAGATATCTGTACGAGGCAAAAGAGATGAGCGGAACGGAAGGACCGGCTCCCGCCGGAACAGAAGATTTCGAGAAGGCCGGACTGGAGCGACTGATCGCGGCCTTACAGGAGAGCGACGACCCCCATGTCCGGCGATACGTGGTGTTTCACCTCGGCAAGAACGGGGATCCCCGGTCGATCCCCCTGTTGGTTGCATCCCTTTCCGACACAGATAAAGGGGTGCGGGAGCAGGCGGCGCTGGCCCTATCCTCGATTGGGAAGAGTGCGATTGGCCCGCTGAAAAAGGCGATGGAGGACCCGAAGTGGGAGACGCGGTACCGTGCGGTTGAGGCCTTGGGAAAGATTGCCGACCGGCAGGTAATTTCTCCCCTCATCCAGGCACTGCATGACGAGCGAGACCATGTCCGGTACATGGCGGCAAAGGGCCTGCGCGATATCCAGGACTCGCAGGCCATCGAACCGCTGATCGCCCTGTTGTCCGACGAAAATGACTTCGTCCGGCTCATGGCCGTCAAAGGGCTTTCAAAAATCGGCGGGAAGAATGTCAGGGAAGCCCTCGAACTGGCGCGGGCACGGGAGAAAAATGGCCGGGTTGCCGAGGCGATCGCCGAAGCCCTGAAATAATCCGTTTTTCCCACCTCTCCCCCGTTCTTTTCAGTTTTTCCATAAACCCGGATCCGGTCTTTCCTTGGAGGGGTGCCTCCCGTCATTGCTGCCGCAATGGCAATACCCAAGTGATCCGGGGCAGAACAACATGATCATGGAGACCGGCGGACAGTACGGGAAAGCCACGTTTGCAGCGGGATGTTTCTGGGGGGTCGAAGCCGCCTTCCGGCGCCTGAAGGGGGTTACCGCAACGCGGGTCGGCTACACGGGCGGGTCGAAACAGCACCCGACCTACGAGCAGGTGTGCAGCGGGAGGACCGGGCATGCCGAGGCGGTCGAAGTGACGTTCGATCCAACGATCCTCTCTTACGACCAGCTGCTCAATCTCTTCTGGACAATCCATGATCCGACCCAGCAGGACCGGCAGGGCCCCGATATCGGCACAAATTACCGGTCTGCAATCTTCTACCATTCACCGGAACAGAAAGCACTCGCGGAAGCCTCACGTGACCGGCTGCAGGATTCCGGAAGGTACCGGGCCAGGAGGATCGCAACGGAGATCGTCCCTGCCGGGGAGTTCTGGCCGGCCGAGGACTACCACCAGCAGTATTACGAGAAGTGCGGGCGGGGGTACTGCGCGACGCGCCAGGTCGACGGATAACGGCACAGGGGAATTGCTGCGGGAAGCATAAGGGTTGAGGAATTCCCGGTGGTGAACGGGCATCTCAGCAAGGGACTTTTGCAAACGACTCCACGTACACGACCTCGCACCCTGCCGGGTATTCATCGGTGCGGGAGGTGCTCGTCGTCCTCGTGTAGGTCGACCCGCCCGGACCCTTTCCCGCGATATCGACCAGGTAGCCCCGGATATCGACACATTCCCCCGGGGTACTGCCGCGGGCAGCTGCCAGACCTGTTTCGTCAGAAAAGACGAGATGGTTGTTGGTCACGTGACTGAACCAGTACTCATCCGGAAGCATGCTGATGTATTTCGGGTACTCGACGGTCGTTGAGAGCTGGCGGTCTCCCATGGTGAAGGTGAAGTACTGCAGGTATTCCGGTTTGATCACGTCGCCGTACGCCACGGCGAGGTCCATGGGCGCAATCCGGTCGCCGCCGTTCTCTGCATATCCTTGGATGCCGACGATCTTTGCCCGGATAGTATACCGGTAGTCCGCGGTGAAGGTATATGTCCAGCCGTTCACGACGCGGGAGAAGGTGAGCGGTTTATCAAGGGCTTCCTGCGTCAGTTCTCCCTCGCCGATCCCGCCAACCGTAGGGGCAGGTTCAGCCGCACCCCCGATGAACGGGATAGCGGGGCCGGCGAACCAGTGAAAAAGGAGGAGAAGCGCGATAATGGGGACGAGGATGAGAAGCCACTGGCCAAGGGAACTGAGTCTCATTCTATTCCGCCGCCATCGATGACATCGCTGATCCGGTGTATCTGTCCCATACGTAATAAAATGCCCGTGAACGGGAAAAGCGCGGGTCAGGATTGACCCTTATTACCGGATCTTACTGCCCGGTTCGACCGGCCGCAGGGGCACCAGCAGGGATGCCGCATCCCCTGCAGCGAGGATCATCCCGTTGCTCTCGACGCCGAAGATCTTTGCCGGGGCAAGGTTCGTGACGACCACGACGTCTTTTCCAATCATCTCCTCGGGTTTGTAGAACTGCTGCATGCCGGCAACGATCTGCCGTTTCTCGGTCCCGATGTCGACGACCAGTTTAAAGAGCTTGTTCGATTTTTTCACCGGTTCGCAGGAGAGCACGCGGCCGGCCCTGATATCCAGTTTCTGGAATTCCTCGAATGAAACCACGGGGATCTTCTCCGACTTCCTGTCAGCGTCACGGACGCGCTTATGGAGGAGCTCGTCCAGCTCTATCACCTTCTCCTCCTCCATGCGGGCGAAGAGTGGTCTTGGCGGCGGAATCGCACCGGTCCGGGAGGGCTTTTTCGCATCGCTGATCCGGTGGTCTGCTATCCTGTCGCTGTACCCGAGCATCGTCCAGCACTCCTGCGCCTTCTCTGGCATGACCGGCTCGATGAGGAGGGCGAGCGCATGCGCAAGCTGGGCTGCGTTCCTGATGACCTGTGCCGCAGCGGCACGGTCTGTTTTTACCAGCTTCCACGGGGCGTTGCCCTGGATATAGGTATTGCCATATGCGGCAAGGGCGAGGATTGCATCAACAGCACTCTTGAACTCGTAATCCCGCATGAAGCCGTCGACCACCGCACAGGTCTTGTCGATCTCGGCCATGATTGCGGGATCGGCACCGCCCTCCGGGATCCCGTTGAACTCCCGCTGCCCGAACTGGAGCGTGCGGTTGACGAAGTTCCCGAAGATGTTGACGACCTCGTTGTTGATCCGTTCGGCGAAGAGCTTCCAGGAGAAGTTCAGTTCCTTGGTATGGCTCGTATACGCGAGGAGGTAGTAACGGAGGTAATCCGCGGGAAGCCCCTTGTCAAGGTAGTCCTCGTTGGTCCAGACCACGTAGCCACGGGACTTCGAGAACTTGTGGTCGTCCACTTTCAGCATCCCGGACGCAACGATGGCATGCGGGACGCCGTAGCCGGCGCCGTGGAGGAGCGCCGGCCAGAAGATGCAGTGATGGTAGATGATGTCCCCACCGATGAAGTGCGTGACCCGGTTATCCCCGCACCAGTACCGTTTCCAGTCCCTGCCTGCCTTTTCTGCCCATTCCTCGGTGAACGCGATGTATCCGATCGGGGCATCCACCCAGACATAGACCACGAGATCGTCCCGGCCCGGGAATTTTACGCCCCAGTCAAGCGTACGGGTGATGCACCAGTCGTGGAGTTCCTCCTTAATCCAGCCGATCGCGTAGTTCTTTGCGTTCGCGGTCCCCCTGACGGATTCGAGGAAGGGGAGGAGGTAAGTCTTAAAAGCCGAGAGCCGGAAGAAGAAATGCTCCTGGTCCCGGAACTCAGCCTTCGTGCCGCAGACCTTGCAGACCGGCTCTTTGATCTCCCCCGGTTCGAGGTGTTTCCCGCACCCCTGGTCGCATTCGTCGCCCCGCGCAGAGGCGCCGCAGTGGGGGCAGATCCCCTCCACGTACCGGTCCGGGAGGAACCGCCGGCATTTCGTGCAGTACGCCTGGTGGACAACCTGCGAGTAGATGTGACCCCGTGCGATCAGCTGCTTCACGATGGCCGTTGTCCGGTCATGGTTTGCAGGGTTGTCGGTCATCCCGAAATGGTCAAAGACAACCCCCATCCTCCTGAAGGTCCGGTCGAAATGCTCGTGGTACTTCTCGCTCATCTGCCGGGGAGTCACCCCGGCAGCCTCAGCGGAAACCACAATCGGCGTCCCATGGTTGTCCGATCCGCAGACAAAGACAACTTCCTCACCCGTCCGCCGCATATACCGGACATACGCGTCAGCAGGGACGTACGTCCGGAGGTGTCCGAGATGGCAGGGCCCGTTGGTGTACGGGAGACCGCAGGTGACGAGCAGGGGTGGGGCACTCATACCAGTCAGGTTAGCAGCTGATCGGTAATAAGCTGTGTTTTACGGCGCCAGCCGTCCGGGCATTGGTTATATCTCTATTCACGGATAACGCTCGATAGCGGTAATGGAACAGCCCCCGGCATTCCGTAAAGATCAGGCAGAGGCTCTGCAATGACGGCAGGAAAACAGCGCACGCTCCGGACCCGGGCGTTCGGGGCAGAGCCCGGCATGCCCGACCTTTCATCCCTTGCGGACTGGGTGGCGGAACGGCGGGGATCGCGGGGGGATCTTACGACATTCCTGCTGGAACAATCCCTTGCTCCCCAGCAGGAAGCGGAAGTTGGGGTGCCCTGCGCAGGGGGAAAATTTTACCGGAACCACATCCTTGAAAGCCTCCTCGGACAGGACGGGCAGGCCATCACCGGCGAGATCGGGGTGGACCATGGAACCGTTATCGCCGACATGGCGGATCTGGTTGCGATGGCGAAGGGTGTTTCTGTCGCGATGCCTGCCCCGCACCTGCTCGGGCTCGCCGACCAGTACTTCCATGACGAAGACGAGGTTTCCCTGTCGCTGACCGGCGCCTACCGGTCCCTGATGCGGGCGATGCGGGACGCGGGATGCGGGGGGCATGTCCTCATCTGCGACCGTATCGATGAGGAGGAGGTTTCCGCGCTTGCGAAAAAGAAGGTGTTCTTCTTCCATCCCGCCCCGGCACAAGAAGATTTCGAGATCCTTCTCGAGCACCAGCAGCAGGTCGCGGTCCGGAGACAGGATCTCGGGATCGCCCTTTCCTTAACCGATGAATACGACATCTTCGGACTTGTCATCCTTGATCCGGACAGCGCAGCGATCCGGTCCGCGCTCCTCCACCGGGACTCTGAGAAGATCGTTGTCGGCGGGTACTGCACCGCGGACTGCCCTGACTACTGGAAATCCCTCGTTGCCTCGGCGGTATACCGCACCTGATCCAATCGCCCCTGCGCTCTCATGCGACGAGGGCGAACGGATTTTTCGGTACCGGCGATCGGCAGGGGGAAGTCGAAAATGTTACAGACTTCGTTTTCCGGCTGGACAGGACTCTAAAAAAAAGGGGCGGGGTTGCCGCATCAGAGCGTCCGGGTGATTGTAGGGAAATGTATCTGGTTGTAGTAGTACTCGGTATACCCGTCGGGGAAGGTAATCGCGGTAACTTCAGGCGAGAAGTCCGGAGATGTGAGCGGCGCATACCAGTACTGTTTCATGACGCTTTCCGCATTCGCAAGGGAGAAGCCCGGCATAGTCACGACGGTGGCTCCCTCCCGAGTGCTGACTGATGCGAGACCGGCAATCGTGATATTGGCCGAGTCCATACCGGCACTCCGGACAGAGACCGGACGGTTCAGGTTCTGCTGGAGATCCCGTTCGAGCGTCCCGCGGAGATCGGTGATCTGGAACATGACCGCCCCCTGTTCCGGGAGGGAGAGGTCGTACCGCAGGTCAACCTGGGCATCCCCGTCATCTTCGAGGTTGATGGTGAGGGTTTTCATCGTGAGTGCCTCCGCCGGGAGGACGGCGAAGGCGATCGCACAGAGACATGCGATGATGATCAACGAACTTTTCATAGGGTTTCAGAAGTACATTTCCCCTCCCTGAATATAAGGATTCAGTCAAAAACACGTACTTTTCTAAAAAAACCGAGTGTCCTGACCACGAATCACGCCGTCAGGCTTCACAGGACTCGGCAACCCTGACGAACTCGTCCATGTACCGGGTCTTCTTCAAAAGCCAGTACAGGAACCGTTCGAACACGGTAAAATTGAAGGTGCCGCCCGATGCATTCGGGTGACCGCCTCCGGAGAACTCACGGGCGATCCGGTGGCTGATCGGGGGGACGGACCGCAGGGAAAATTTCCCGTCCCTCCCGATGATCACTTCCATATCGGTATGGAGCTCGTCACGGATGAAGTGCGCTGTCTCGCTCGGGTACCCGTAGAGCGGTGCAAACGCGATCCGGTATTTTTTCCCGAGGACGGTTGCGTGGCGGAGGCTCTTTCTCATCATCGCACGCATCTCACGACGGATATCGGTAAACTGGCTCTCGATCCGTTCATCGGTGAAGATCCCCGCTGCCAGGCAGTCGCGGACATGATCCCGGTTGATCTTCCGCTGGAGTACCTGCCCGAGCACCGCAGACCGCGGGTCGGTGTTCTTCCAGAGGTCGTAATCGCAGACAACCCGTGCGACCTCGGCGGCAACAGGGTGCTCGGGCAAAAGGTCGCGGGCGACAATCCCCGTTGCGCAGGAGGCGGTATCGATCCGGAGCAGGTCGGCTGCCGCACGGACCGCGGCGACCTCAGCCTCCTCCCAGCGGTGGTGGTCCCGCCACTCCACGCGCCAGCCGTTCTGCCTCGCGCGTGCGACAGTGTTCTCCACACCCTTCCGGTACCCGATATCCGAGATGGAGACAAGATCTCCGTTTCCCCTGCAGGCGGCAACCATCGAGAAGAGCCCGGAGAACCTGCCGACTGAGCTCCAGATCGTAAAGACGCCGTCGTTCCCGTACTTCATCCGGTGGATGGCGTCGGCCCCGACAGCATCGAGGTCGTTGTGGGTTACGTGGACGACATGCGCAGACCGGTTCCGGATCGCGTCATAGAGGCTGTTGCCGGTATCGTCATTCACGTCGCGGGGCAGATCGGGCATCTGATAGTACTGTCGCTGCCGGGAATAAAAACCCGCGGTAGTGCACCGTTTATTGCGGTCACATTACGCAGCCTTTTTAACCAATACAGGACAACATTTCTATCCCTGCCTCAGTAGCTCAGCTTGGGAGAGCGCCAGACTGAAGATCTGGTTGTCGCCTGTTCAAATCAGGCCTGGGGCATCTCTTATTGCGGGTATGCGTCATGCTCCTGTTCCCGACCGGCAGCTATTGTTCGGTTTATTTCCCTTTTCCGGGACAGGGTGTCTGGGGGACTGAACCGTGACCGGAGTTCCCGGGATGCTCATCCTCGGATACCTCGTCGGTTTGACCGGTGCCCTCGCCCCAGGCCCGACGCTTGTTGCCGCCATCAATGCATCGGTCAGGGAGGGGTGGACTGCCGGTCCGAAAGTCACGCTCGGCCACATGGCAGTCGAGATAGTCATGGTCGGCGTGATCGCTGCCGGCCTCGCCGTCGTCCTGGCAGGGTACTCGGCAGTCGTGGCAGGTGTCGGGGGGATCGCCCTCGTCACCTTCGGTCTCCTCACCCTGAACGGGGCCCGTTCGGCAGGTATCGACACCCCGTCCGGCGACGCCCCGACCGCTGCCCCTGTCCTCGCGGGCTTCCTGACAAGCATCGGGAACCCGTACTTCTGGATCTGGTGGCTGACGGCGGGCAGCGCTCTTTTGATCGGCGCGATGGAAGGAGGTGTCATCATCATGCTCGCGTTCATCGCGGGGCACTGGGGGGCAGACCTCTCGTGGTATACGCTGGTCGCGGCCGGCATCCATAAGGGGAAATTCTTCCTCGGGCAGCGCGAGTACCGGATCATCCTTGCTGCATGCGGGGTCTTCCTTGTGGGGTTCGGCCTGTACTATCTCTCGTCCGTCATTGCCTGATTCAATGTCACCTGCGGTTTTTCAACAGAATGCCGCAGGACCTGTCATCGAAAGTACAAGTGTCGCCGGGATCTTTCCACAACCGTTATCCTTGATCCGAAAGAATACTCCGGGGATGGAATCAGAGGAGCCCGGCACGGAGGCGGAACCCTGCCGGCAGTGCGGGCTCTGCTGCCGGATCTTCGGGCCGGGTATAGCCCCGACCCCCACAAACCTGTTTACGTGGATGGAACAGGAAAGGAAGGATATCCTCGCCTGGTTTGTTGCGTTCCGGGAGAAGGGAGAACCGGTGTCCTGCGCACAGCTCCTGCCGGAGGATCTCGGGGACGTCATCTTTACCGAGATGAGAGACCCGGTAACCGGAAACTACGTGACGGTCTGCCCCTTCCTACGCCGGGTTGAAAAGACCCGTTATATCTGCGGCATCCACCCGGTAAAACCTGAGATGTGCCGGAACTATCAGCCTTGGATCTGGGGCGAGACGGCGTTCAACCGTTGCCCTGCCCTGCTGTCGCACAGGCATCCCTGCCGCTGGCCGCTCTGAAAAACCCCGCTACACCCAAAAAAACCCATGAATGCTTCCGGGCCGGCCGTTACCGTTCCGTCCATTTTCAGGGAACCCATAATACAGAGCCTGACAGTATCCTTATCTGAAAATACCGGGGACTCCGATACCCGGGGTTCGGAATGCCATGGACCTGATGTTCGCCCTCGTGCTCGTCGTTCTCCTCGTTATTGCGGTGTTGTACATCGGCGACAGGTTCGGCATCCCCAGCATCGTGCTCTTCCTTGTCATCGGCATGCTGGTCGGACCGTACGGGCTTGCCATCATCACGGACCAGGCAACCATCGAGGATATCGGCGAGATCGGCATCATCCTGCTGCTCTTTACCATCGGGCTAGAATTCTCATTCGAACAGATGCTGCGGGAGTGGAGAACCGTCATCATCGGCGGACTCGCCCAGGTATGCACGACAATCGTCGCCATCATGGGCTTTTCCATGCTGCTCGGGCTTATGTGGCGCGAGGCGCTGGTCTTCGGGTTCATTGTCTCACTCTCCAGCACCGCGATTGTCATGAAGATCCTCCAGGAGCGCAAGGAGGTCGATACGATCCAGGGGAGGACCCTCCTCGGGGTCCTGATCTTCCAGGACCTTGCCATCATCCCGATGATCCTGATCACTCCCCTCCTTGTCAGCAGCGAAGGGCCCGACCTCGAAAACCTCCCGTACCAGGTCGCAAAAGTCGCCGGGCTCCTGCTGATCATCATCCTTCTTGCAAAGTATGTCATCCCCCCGTTCCTCTACCGGGTCGCAGGACGGAGGAACCGCGAGCTCTTCATGATCACGATCATCGGGATCTGCATCCTGATCGCTTACCTCACGAACGCCGCAGGTCTCTCCCTGACGCTCGGGGCGTTCCTTGCGGGACTTATCATCGGGGGGTCCGAGTACAACATCGACGCCCTCTCGCATGTCATCCCGTTCCGTGACATCTTTGCGAGCATCTTCTTCCTCTCCATCGGGATGCTGCTGGAGTTCTCCGTACTGTTCGACGACCTGCCTTCCGTGCTCTTCATCACCGCCTTCATCATCATAATTAAATTCGCGACCGGGGCATTTTCCGCGGCAGTCCTCGGGATGCAGGCGCGCCTTGCCGTCTTTACCGGCCTCGCCCTGTGCCAGATCGGGGAGTTCTCCTTCGTGCTCGCACAGAGCGGGCTCGAGAGCTCGCTGATCCCGAACGAGGTGTACCAGGTATTCCTCGCGGCAGCGATCATAACCATGGCGCTCACCCCCTTTGTCATGAACGCCTCGCCTTCCGTCGTCGATTTCCTGTACCGGTTGTCCCGGAGTCCGGCTTTTTCAAAAAAACAGGCGGAGTCCTGTATGCCCGCCGGGGGAGAAGAACTCCAGAAAAACCACATCATCATCGCCGGGTACGGCCTCACCGGAATGAGCGTCGCCCGGGCAGCGGAGATTGTCGGCATTCCGTACGTGGTCATCGAGCTCAAACCGGAGATCATCCGGAAAGAGAAGGCAGCCCGCCGCCGCAACTTCATCTTCGGCGATGCCGTTCAGGAAGAGGTGCTCGAACATGCGGGGATCCGGACGGCAAGGACACTGATCGTCGTTGTATCTGAAGAGGAAGCCGTTCCCCGGATCGTCCACCATGCACGGGTCATGTCGCCCTCCGTTCACATCGTAGCACGGACGCGCCACCACCGCCAGTCGCGCCATCTCATCGACCTTGGCGCAAACGAGGTCGTCTCCGAGGAGTACGAGTCCGCGAAGGAGATCTTTGGGCGGGTTCTTGTGGATTACCACGTGCCGGAACCCGATGTCACCCGGATCGTAGAGAGACTCCGTAGGTGGGGATACGCGATGTTCGAGGGCGGCGCGGAGTCTGCCGCAGATGCCGTGGATGCCGAGAGGGAATTCGACGCCCTCCATTTCCGCACGTTCCGCGTCGAACCCGGGTCATGGGCGGCGGGAAAGACCCTCGACGAGCTCGACCTGAAGAACCGGTATGGCATCCGTGAGTTCGGTTTCCGCCGTGACACAGCTACCATCGATAAACCTCCGGGGACGACCGTTCTTTTGCCCGGCGATACCCTGGTCGTATTCACGACAGATGCGAATATCACGGAGATGGCCGCACTCTTCTCCGCCTCGTAAATCCCCGGTATTCTTTTCCGCCGAATAACCTGCCTTCCGACCGCGAAAAGCAGGGTATTCGTACCGATTCGGCCGGATACCGGGAAAACCGCTGCCAGCGCCCATATCTGGCAGCACCACCCCAGTACCAATTCCAAATTTTAATAAGCTGTATCCCCAACTATTCTATGCCATGCTACTGCATAGCACAGGGGTATCTCCATGAATAGGACGCATAAACTCTCCATAATCCTCATCGCAATCGTCCTGATTGCACTCTTTTCTGCCGGCTGCGCCGAGCAGCAGGCGACAACCACGACCCAGCCGACCGAGATCAAGGTAGGCGTCATCGCCTCGCTGACCGGCCCGGCAAGCAATGTCGGGAAGAACATGTGGCAGTCCGCCCAGGTCGCAGCAGACGAGATCAATGCCAAAGGCGGGGTGTCTGTAGGGGGCGCGAAGGTCCCGTTAAAGCTCATTGTCGGAGACGACGAGTCCACCCAGCAGGGCGGCCAGAAAGCGGCAACGCAGCTCATCACCGGCGACAAGGTCGATATCCTTGTCGGGGGCTACTCGAGCGCGGTGACCTCGGCCTACGAACAGACGGTCGCCGAGTACAAGATCCCGTTCGTCGTGACCGGGGCATCGAGCCCGATCATCACCCACAGGGCGGACATCGACACGAGTTACATCTTCCACCACTGCCCGACAACGGACACGTACGGGCAGTACACGACAAAATTCATCGACCAGGTCGTCCGGCCTGCGGTCAATGCGAAGCTGGGGGCCTCAGCCGACCGGCCCTTCCGGCTCGCACTCCTCTACCAGGATACGGCGTTCGGCAAGGGAGTGCAGACCGCCGTGAACGATACGATAACAAAGGAAAAACTCAATATCGTGCTCGTCTCCCAGCAGAGTTTCAAGATGGGAGAGAGCGATTTCCGCACGCCGCTGACCGCGATCAAGGCCGCAAACCCGGATGCAGTCTATCTCGGAGCCTTCCCCAACGAGGGAGCCCCGGCAATCACGCAGGGACGTCGCGACATCGGCCTGAACACCATCTACCTGAACGTTGAGAACAATGACAATGCCCAGTTCTACAAGGACCTCGGGCAGTATGGCGAGGGCGCGATCATCGAGAGCCGGTTCTCTCCCTATACCGCACCCGCCGGGACTATCGCGCAGGCCCAGGATACCTTCAAGAACGCTTATTACGCGAAGTGGGGGACCTATCCCGATATGATGGGGGCCTCGACCTACGAAGGAGTCTATATCGCCACGCAGGCGATCACCAACGCAGGGACGACCGATAAGGCAAAAGTACGGCAGGCGCTCGTCGATTTGAACATGCCGCAGATCATCGAGGCGATGAAAGGCGGGACGATCTCATTCTCGAAGGACTACCGGGAGTCACAGTTCGATCTCTGGATGGAGCAGCTTTCCTACAATGCCACGATCGGCGAATGCCGCCCGTTCATCGTCTGGCCCGACAACCTTCGGGTAACCGGGTTTGTCCTGCCATCCTGGTACACACCGGGTAGCGCATAATTCCACTCATTTTATTTTATTGCAGGATCCAGTTTAGGTAGAAACGACGGGGGAGCAAAGGTGGACGCCGGGATCCTGCTGCAGATACTCTTCTGGGGGATCTATGCGGGATGCATCTACATCCTGCTCGCGACCGGCCTCAACCTCATCTTCGGGGTCATGAAGATCGTGAACTTCGCTCACGGCGAATTTCTCATGCTCGGGGCGTACATCACGGCGACACTGTTCCTTTTCTCCGGCATCAATCCGTATGTCATCATCCTCTTCTCCATGCTCGCGCTGATCGGGATCGGGGCGGTCGTGGAACGGCTCTGTTTCCGGCCCATTCTCGGAACCGGTAAGCTCAACGAGATCTTCCTCTCCATCGGCCTCATCTACGTCATCCAGAACGCCGCAGCCATGATCTGGGGGGACGAGTGGCAGAGCGTGAAAAGCCCGTATGCAGGGATCACGGTCCCCGTCGGGACGCTCACGGTCCCGCTGGATTACGTCATCATCATGGTCGTCACCGCGGCAATCCTCTGCGGGCTCTACCTCTTCCTCAACCGCACCCGGACCGGACGGGAGATGCGGGCGGCCAGCCAGAACCGGAAGGGGGCGATGCTTGTCGGGGTCAATGTCGAGCGGATGGACATTCTCAGCTTCGGGATCGGTTGTGCGCTTGCCGCAGCAGCAGGCACCCTCTGGGTCGTCTCCGGGCAGGTCTTCAATCCCTACATGGGTTCGATCCCCGCCGTGAAAGCCTTCGCCATCATCATCCTCGGGGGGCTGGGTAGCATCCCGGGCGCCATTGTCGGCGGACTGCTCTACGGGGTCGCGGAGAACGGGGCGGCATATTTTCTCGGGGGAGTCTGGAAAGACGCGATATCCTTCGTCATCCTCATCGTTGTTCTGGTTATCCGGCCGACCGGGCTGTTCGGGGAACGGGGAGAGTGAGTCATGGACCGTGAGGAGCTGAGCCGGTACGGGACGATTGCCGTCATCGTGGCAGCAGCGATTGCTCCGATCGCGATCAGCAACCTCTTCCTGATCAATCTCGTCACCCTCATGCTCATCTTCGTCATCTTTGCGTCCGCATGGAACCTTCTCGCCTACTCCGGGCAGGGCTCCCTCGGCCATGCGGCATTCTTCGGGATCGGGGCCTATGCCTCCGCCCTGATTGCGGGGTGGCTGGGGCTCGTGCCCATACTCGCGATCTTCCTCGGTTCCGGGGTTGCAGCATTCATCGGGGTCCTGATCGGACTTACCTGCGTGCGGCTCAGGGAATGGTTCCTCGCAATGGTCACGTTCGGGTTTGCAATCATTGTACAGACGATAACGGTCAGTATCCTCGCGCCGGTGACCGGTGGTTGGGACGGGATAGCGGCCCCCCGGCTCCTCTCGCCGTCGATTCCGTACTATCAGCTTATCGAATATTACCTGATCCTCGCACTCACCATCGGCACAATCGTCCTCATCTGGTATATCATGAAGTCGAAGATCGGGCTCGCCTTCTCCGCGATCCGTGAGAATGAACTGGAGGCCCGGGCATCCGGTATCGACCCGGTCCGGTACCGGCTCCTCGCCTTCGGGATGAGTGCCTACCTCGCCGGCATGGCCGGTGCACTCCAGATCCACCATATCGGGTACATCACGCCAGAGATCTTCGGCACCGACCTCTCGTTCTGGCCGGTCACCTACGTCATTTTCGGCGGGCTCGGGACGCTCGCCGGGCCGGTCGTGGGGACGGTCGTCCTTACCATCGTCTGGGAGGGACTGAAGATGGCCGGGTTCACGTTCTCGCGGTACGTTATTGTCGGGATCATCCTCATCCTCGTCATCATCTTCCTGCCCACCGGGCTCGTCGGGCTGCCGAAACGGCTGCAGGACTGGCGGGAGAAGCGCTCAGAAAAGCAGGTGCCGGGAAAGGGGGCAGTAAAAGAGTGAGGAACGGGCAGGAAATTTCTGGACCATTCACGTATTCCGATTATTCATCCAGAAGTAAGAGACCAATCCCGGGTTATCTGTATGCAATCCTGCCCTCACGCGGGCCTTGAGATCCCCGGGTCGGGACCATAGAAGAACCGCGAGGGCGTTCTGACACCGGTTTTGCGCAGGGTACGCGTACGGGGACCGGCGGGATGTACCACGGAACGCGGGAGATCCCCCGGCTCAGAACCCAAGATACGCTTTCTGGATCTGGGGATCATGGAGGAGGTCGCGGGCTTTCCCCTCTTTTACAATCCTCCCGTTCTCCAGGACATAGCCACGGTGGCAGAGCTCGAGGGCGTGGCGGACGTTCTGTTCGAGGAGAAGGATCGTCATTCCCTCGCGGCCAAGCTGCTCCAGCGACCGGAAGACCTGCCCGACAAGGAGGGGCGAGAGGCCGGTCGACGGCTCGTCGAGGATAAGGAGTTTTGGCTCCGACATAAGCGCCCTCCCGATCGCGAGCATCTGCTGCTCCCCGCCCGAAAGAGTCCCCGCCAGCTGGTTCTTCCGCTCGGAGAGGATGGGAAAGAGTGAGTAAACATGTTCCAGCGTTTTTTCGTACCCGGCATTGGCGCCGGCACCCAGCAGGAGGTTTTCGACAACCGGCATCTTTGCAAAGATCTCGCGCTTCTCGGGGACGAGGGCGAGCCCCTTCCGGAAGATCCCGTACGGGGGCTGGTGCAGGATCTCTTCCCCGAGGAACGTTACGGAACCCGATGCATTCCGGTTCAGTCCGGCGACCGTCTCCACGGTTGTGGTCTTTCCCGCGCCGTTGGGGCCGATCAGGGTGACAAGCTCGCCTTCATCGACATGGAAAGAAAGGTCCCAGATGACCTGCAGGTTTGCGTGGAGGACGTCCAGGCCGGTTACCGAGAGCAGATGTCGTCACCCCGTCAGAACGCGTGGAGATCGCCAAGGTAGGTGTCGATCACGCGCTGGTTGTTCACGACCTCGTACGGGAATCCCTCGGCGATCTTCTCGCCATGGTCGAGGACGACGATCCGGTCCGACACTCCCATGATCACGCTCATGACATGCTCGATGATGAGAATGGAGCGCCCCATATCCCGGATTGTCCGGATCAGGTCGACCGCCTCGCCGCTTTCCTTCGGGTTGAGCCCGGTCGTCAGCTCGTCGAGAAGCAGGAGTTTCGGCTTCGAGGCGAGCGCCCGCGAGAGCTGCACTCTTTTCAGTTCGACGACGTTGAGGTTCCGGATCGCGGTATCCTTCTTCTCCATGGGAAATCCCACCGATACAAGGATAGCAGTCGCTTCCTCCCGTGCCTGTGCCATGCCGGCCGCACCATGGTTGCCGAAGAGCGCTCCCACCATGGTGCATTCCAGGGCAGACAGGTTCGGGAAGGATTCGGCGATCTGGAAGGTCTTTGCGATCCCTTTCCGGCAGATACGGTCCGCGGAGAGCCCGCCAATCTCCTCGCCACAGAACGTGATCGATCCCGCCGTCGGTGTGCTGATGCCGGAGATCATGTTAAGGAGCGTAGTCTTGCCCGCCCCGTTCGGGCCGACGAGCCCTACGATCTCGTTATCGCCGATATCGAGGTCGACCCCGCTGACTGCACGAAGCCCGCCGATCTGTTTCGTGACTCCCCGGACGCAGAGCATGGGACCGTTCTCCAGTTGTCGTGCTAACTTTTCGCACGGGACGGTATTAAACATGCCGGGAATATGCGAGGGAGGTGCACCGCGCGAAAAAGACCTGCTCCGTTCCGACAACAGGTCCGCGCTGCCGGTCTTTAGGCCGGCCCGTCAGGTGTCCGGGGGCAGAAAACGCCGGATCCCTTTTTCAAGCTCGGGAAGGGTTACCGGTTTTAAGAGGATCCCGAGGTTCGGATCGTTCATCCCCGCTACCTTTGACTCGACGGAGGGGTGTGCGGTAAAGAGCAGGACGGGAAGGTTCTTTGTCGCAGGACTGGCCCGGAGGCGTTCGAGGAACTCCCAGCCGTTCATCGGCGTCATCATGACATCGAGGAGGATGAGGGAGGGTGGGCTCCTCTGCACCTCGGCGAGGGCGGCGGGCCCCTCCATGTAGGTAAGAGGCTCGAACCCGAGACGGTGGAGCATCAGTTCCATCATCTCGATGATCGGCTGATCGTCTTCAACGACCATGATGCTCTTCATGGACACTCACCTGCAGTGCGGTCTTTCGGGAGGTGGAGGGAAAACGTGCTCCCTTCATTGACAACGCTCTCTACCCTGATATACCCTCCATGCATCTGGAGATACTTCTGCGCGATCGAGAGGGAGAGCCCGATCCGGTCGTATTTCCGGGACAGTGTCGCCGAGTCCGCGAGCTGGAACGGTTCGAAGATCGTGCCGAGGAGGTCTGCCGGGATCCCGATTCCGTTGTCCCGGATGGAGAGTTCGTGGCAGGGGGAAGTGTCAGGAGATGCGTACCAGATGCGGATCTGCCGCGGGGGCCGGGAATACGCAACCGCGTTCGAGAGCAGGGAATCGATCGCCCCCCCGATCCGTGCGGCATCGGCATCGAACGTCAGCCCGTCGGGAATATGCACGGTGATCGCGGCAGAGGTGGAATACCCCCCCGCGCTGATCACGGACTCGATGCACTCCCTGACTGGAAAAACGGAATAGACCGGGGTAATCTTTCCCGATTCGAGAACCGAGAACTCCAGCATCCGGTTGATGATCGCCCGTTCGCGTTCGACGCTTGTCATGCAGCGGTTCAGCATCGTCTCCGTCTCCTTCGTGATCCCGAACTCCCGGGGATCTGCGAGGATAAGGTTGAGATATCCCATGAGGGGCTGAAGGGGGGTACGGAGCTCGTGGGCAACGGTGATGATCACCCCGCGCCGTCGTTCGTTGTCCCGCTGGATCTGCTCGTTGAGCCGGCTGTTGATACCCTCGATCGAACGGTTCGTCCCGGAGAGATATGCGACGATAGTAGCAACAATGATGAAGGTCACGCCCTGCCCGATCACCCCTGCTGCACCAACAAGGTCGGGGTAGACCGGGCCCATTGCCACAATCTCGTACGTGACCGCGATGATCCCTGCAACATACATGCCGGCGCGGGGATAGAAAAACGCTGCGTACAGGATGGGGATGTAGAAGAGCTGGGAGATCGCGGTCGCAGGATTGCGGGGGATTTCAATCGCCGCGGACGCCGCGATCATGAGGGAAAAAAGGGCGATGATCGCAAAACGGGCATAATCCGGACCCGAAACGGGCGTGCCGGAAGGAAAAAACCGGAGCATATCCCTCTGTTGCTCAATTCTGGCGCCCCGGTATTTATGGATTATCATAAGAAAACCTAAAAAAACCTCATACCATGCAAATGTTTTTTAAAACGGGGCGAAATAAGGTGAAATCCCCGCTTATCCTGCCTTTCTCCTGCCACCGAACCGGGAGAGAAGGTATGCCGCAAGCGCCTTTCCGGCAACCGGCCGGGTCGACGCATCCACCCGGATGAAGAAAACCTCCTCGTTCCCCGCATCGACAAAGACCGGGGTATCCGAGGGAGCGATCTGTACGCGGCAGATCGTCTTCTCCCGGATGACCGGGAAGGAGAAATGGACGGTCCTCCCCAGGGTATCGACGGTGCCGGGCAGGTATTTCTTCATAATGGTATCGACGAGCATCCTGCGGAACCCGTCGGGGTTCCGGTCCTTTGCATGCAGTTTCCGGTACTCCTCCTCGATGCCGGGGACATGGATGGTGTTTTTCACGCGGTCTTCCTTAACCCCGATAAGGAGGTCCCCGCCCGACGTGTTCAGGAAGCCTGCGATGGTGCGGGCGATGATGAACCTGGATGCATTGTTCCGGTGCCTCCGGATCTCGGGGGAGTCGGCTGCCGCGATCTCCTCGCCGGAGAGGTCGGCGCTCCAGAGGCTCCCGAGCTTGAATTCCACCTTCTCGTTCTCCCCCCCGTCGATCATCTTCCGGACCGCCGCTGCCTCGTCTGCGGCGGTGAAGGGAGCCACCCGGTCTTTCAGCAGGAACAATGCCGCGATCCCTACGCCAAGGATAAGGATCGCCTGGCCGATCACGAACTGGACAGCGTGGAGATCCGGGAGGAGAAAGTACGTGCCGACCACCCCGTAGGCAAGGGCACAGCTGCCGGCGACGGCCAGCCCCCGGCGCGGGTAGAAATATGAGGTATAGAGGATGGGAAAGTAGAAGAGCTGGGGGAAGACATTGGTGCTGTTCCGTGCCATTGCGAGGAACGTTATGAGAAAAATCGTAACCGTGATCGAACCAATCACGATATGACGGGCGATGTCCGTGTGTGTATACCGGTCCTGCGGAAAGAACGGAATTTCCGGAAAATTCTGTACCTGCCCCATGGACAGTGTGAATTGAGACCGGAACGCTCTTAATACATTCCCCTGCCATGGCGTTTTCCCATCCCCCGGGCGAAAAAGAGCCGGTGGCCGGGGGTTAACCGGCAGTATCGCTGGTATCTTTAATGAGCGGGAAGAAGGTACTGTATGCGACCCCACGTCATCGTGAACCTCGCCATGAGTGCCGACGGCAAGATCTCGACGCGGGAACGGCGGCAGGTGAAGATCTCGGGTCCCGAGGATTTCACGCGGGTCGATCGCTTAAAGGCGGAAGCTGATGCCATCATGGTCGGGATCGGGACCGTTCTTGCCGACGACCCGTCCCTGACGGTGAAGTCCGAGGAGAACCGGAAAAAACGGATCGCGTTTGGAAAACCCGAACACCCGGTACGGATCGTGGTCGACAGCAGGGCGAGGATACCCCTCTCGGCAGCCGTCCTGCATAAGGGAGAAGGGCAACGCATCGTCGCCGTCTGTCATTCTGCTCCACAAGAAAAGGTCGCCGCGCTCAGGGAGATGGCAACCGTCATTGTGACGGGAGACGACGCCGTCGACCTTGCAGAACTCCTCGACCGGCTGGATACCCTCGGTATCCACCGGCTCATGGTCGAGGGAGGTGGTACCCTGATCGGGGGCCTCTTTACCGCAGGGCTCGTTGACGAGTTCATGACCTTCGTCGGAAACTGCATCATCGCCGGCGCTGGTGCCCCCACACCTGCTGACGGGGAGGGGTTCACGGTCGCGGACGGGCTCCCCCGGCTTACCCTGGTACGGGCGACGAGGATTGGAGACGGGATCCTCCTGCACTGGAAAACAGGACCGTAACGGCACAGGACCGGAACGGTTTTTTGGAGGTATCGTCTGGTTCCTGATCGTTCGATACCGGCATCATGATACACTGTCTTCAGGTTCTTTTTCTGCCCCGGTGTGATCCTTTCCTTATCCCAGCCACTTTCTGTGTCACCGAAATCGAAGATCTGACGGCCCTTCCCTTCCTCCCCCTCAGACGCGAAACCTCCCTGGACTCCCGGCATCTTCTTCCGCGAAGATGACATCCCATAAGAAATAAGGGAGAAAAAGGGAAGGGGGGCCCGCTACAGAAGAACCACGTTCCGGGAGCGTTCCGCCGGGAAAAACGTCATCAGGTGAGAAATGGAGCTGAACGAAAAAAGATCGGGGTGAACGGATCACCCGCGGGTCTTATAGGGCATCTCCTGATCGATGACCTTGTAGACCTTCCCGTCCTTCATGAAGACCGTGACCTCGACCCGATCCGTACCGTTCGTCCCCTCGAGTTCAAGGGTGTTTCCCACGATCGGCTGCAGGGAACCGGTGACGACGGACCCGTCCGGCCGGGTGACTTTGACATCGATCCGTGATACAAAGTTATTGCCCTTTCCGCCATCGAACGAGGTGATGATGGTCGTCGAATACGTCCCCGCCTTTTCAGCCGTGATCGAAACCGCCTGGTTGGGCGGGATCGTCTCGGTTGGCCCCGGCACCGTGGAGCCTGAGGGTGTTGTCGCGGGCACTTCCGTGGTCGGGACTGCGGTAATCCCGGTCGTCGGTACGGCGGTCGTTGTCGCCGGCGGGCTCTGGGTACCGGTGCACCCCGCTGCGAGGACTGCAGCGACGAGGGCAAAAACAATCACTACGGCTGGTTTCATGGAGAATGGATAACGTTCTTGATCTATTTGATGGTTGTGAATCAGTCGCAGGTGAAAGAAACGGTACCACTGACCTAAACGCTCATGGGATCCGGTGCCCTACGTACCCTTTACGCAGATTGCAATACTCGTGCTTGCCGCCGTCTTCATCCTGATCGCTGTTCGGCAGGTTGGGAGGTTCACGCTCAGGATCTGGCAGATCATGCTGGGGGGAGCGCTCGCCGTACTCCTCACCGGCCAGATCTCGCCGTCGGACGCACTTTTGTCTATCAACACCGATGTTATGGTCTTTCTCTTCGGGATGTTCATCGTCGGGGAAGCCCTTGTGGCGGGAGGGTACCTCGAATGCCTCGCCCACCGGATCTTTCACCGCGCGAAGAACCCGTCTCAGGTCGTTCTCCTCGTCCTCTTTGCCCTCGGGACAAGCTCCGCGATCCTGATGAACGATACGCTCGCCATCATCGGCACCCCGGTCGTCCTTGCCCTCGCAGCCCGTCACCGGATCTCCCCGACGATGCTCTTGCTTGCGCTCGCGTTCGCGATCACGACCGGGAGCGTTATGAGCCCGATAGGAAATCCCCAGAACCTCCTCGTTGCAACAGAAGGCGGGATGCCGTCGCCCTTTGTCACCTTCGCGTTCTGGCTCGCCATCCCGACCCTGCTCTCCCTGCTCGCGGCATATTGCGTGCTCCGGCTCATCTACCCCGGAGAATTTGCGACGCGATCGCTGTCTGATGGTGCATCAATCACCTGCGATACCCGGTGCATGAGAATCTGCCAGTGTTCGCTCCTCGTCATTGTCGGCCTCATCCTCGCGAAAGCCGCCCTCGCTGTCGCCGGCTCCGGATCCTTCGTCAGCCTCCCCCTGATCGCGGTCTGCGGCGCCGTGCCGGTCATCCTCTTCTCGCACAACCGGGCCGCGATCCTGCGCAACATCGACTGGGAAACCCTCGTCTTCTTTGCCGCCATGTTCGTGCTGATGGAGAGCGTATGGCAGACCGGGTTCTTCCAGTCCTTCTTCGGGGGAGGCAATGTCACCTCCGTCCCCGTTATCCTCATCGTGAGCATCATCGTCAGCCAGTTCATCTCGAACGTCCCCTTCGTTGCCCTCTTCCAGCCGCTGATTGCCGGCTCCGGGGGCACGACTGCACAGCTCCTTGCGCTCGCCGCAGGAAGTACGATTGCCGGGAACCTGACCATCCTTGGCGCAGCGAGCAATGTTATCATTATCCAGAACGCTGAAAAAAAGGGAGAGACGATCACGTTCTTATCCTTCGCAAAAGCCGGGATCCCCATAACAATCCTGCAGCTCGCTATTTACGGATTATTTTTAGGACTTGCCTGAACGGTCCCGGCAGCCCGATGGAAGATGGAGCTCCGCCGTGCGATAACCCGGATCAGGAAACCGAGGACGATGACCGGTGCGGTAAGGATGACAATCCAGATCCAGGTCGAGAGGGGGAGAGGAACGGTCCGGAAGACTGCCCCCCCGTACTGGACGATGAGATACTGGGCAAAAACGATTACCCCCATGACGGCGGCAAAGACCGGATTTGCCCGCAGTGGCGGCATCCTGCCGTCGAGCGCACGGCAGTTGATCCCGTTCCAGACCTGCGCAGCGACAAACGCAGTGAAGAAGATCGTCCCGGTCTCATTCGCCGTCTCACCGCCGAAACATCCCGTCATGATCTGGAGGAGTCCCGTCGCGACAAAGAAGGTACCGGTAAGAAGAATCGAGAGCCACATGAACGGGGTGATGATCCCGGCATCCCGGGGGATTGGCGGCCGGTCCATGAGTGCGGCATGCGGAGACTCCGAGCAGAGCGCGAATGCGGCAAGGGTGTCCATGATGATATTGATCCAGAGGATCTGGAGGATGGTGAACGGCTCGGGATACCCGAGGAGCGGGACGATGAAGGCGAGGATACAGGCGCTGATGTTGATCGTGAGCTGGAAGAGCAGGAACCGCTGGATATTCTCGTAGAGGGCACGGCCCCAGAGCACTGCCCGGGTTATCGTTGCGAACGAGTCGTCGAGGAGGATGATATCCGAGGCTTCCCGCGCGACTTCCGTCCCGGAGATCCCCATCGAGAGCCCGACGTCGGCATGTTTCAGCGCCGGCGCATCGTTGATACCATCCCCGGTGACCGCGACCACGTCCCCGCCGGCCTGGAGAGCCTGCACGAGCAGGAGCTTGTCCATGGGATCCGCCCGCGCGAGGACGTCAAGATCCCTGGCGGCACCGGCCCTTTCGGCCGGACCGAGCATGCGGAACCCCGCGCCGGTCATCACGGTCCCTTCCCGGAGGATGCCCGTCTCTCGCGCAATTGCCTCCGCGGTCTCCATGCTGTCACCGGTCACCATCCGTACCCGGATGCCGGCACGCTGACAGAGGGCAACCGAGTCCGCAATCCGGTCCCGCAGCTCGTCGCGGATCGCGACGTACCCGTCCCAGGTCAGCCCTTCCTCGGTCTCATCGCTGTCCGTCACCTCGCGGTGGGCGAAGGCGAGTACCCGCATCGCACGGGATGCGTACTGCGACAGCGGTGTGGTATCCGGCTGTGGTGTGCAGCGGGCGGCGATGATCTCCGGCGCTCCCTTGACGAGAAGGTAGCGCTTCCCGCCCACAACCACAACCGTGGACATCCTCTTCCGCGTCCCGTCAAAGAGCACCTGTTTTTTGATGCCGGTCTCCGCCCGGATCCTGCGGTAATCGAGGGAAAAGGACTGCAGCCAGCGGAGGAGCGCTCCCTCCGTAAAGTTCCCGACCGTCACCATCCTGCCGTCCCGTTCGCCGAGGTGCGCCGTGCTGTTCGCCGCAGCGTTCAGGGTCACCCACTCGGCAGGCGTTTGCGGAATGCCCCGGGGGACTTCCGGGTCCCCGGTCGACGACACGACGACCTCCATCTGGTTCCTGGTGAGTGTCCCGGTCTTGTCCGTACAGATGGTTGTCGCAGAACCGATGGTCTCGCACGCTATCATGCGGCGGACGAGGCAGTTTGCCCTGGTCATCCTCCGCATGGCGAGCGAGAGGGAGAGCGCGACGCTCATCGGGAGACCTTCCGGCACCGCAACCACGATGATCACGACGGCAAGCATGAAGTAACCGAGGAGGGAAGAGAACGTTCCGTAATCCGCACGGGAAACCTCCCCCGACATCACGCCATGGAGAAGGAGGACAGCAAGGATCATTCCGGCCATCACGTACCCGAACCGGCTGATCAGCCGCGCGAGGTCCGTAAGTTTCCCTTCCAGCGGAGTCTGTGTCGTGTGGTCGATGCCGAGGGATGCTGCGATCACGCCGATCTCAGCGGCATCGCCGACGGCACCTGCAACAATCGTCCCCCTCCCTGCCGTTACGAACGAACCCTTCAGGACTCGTCCTCTCTTCTCCTTAACAACCGGCTCATTCTCGCCGGAAAAAGCAGACTCATCCGCGGCAAGGAGGTCAGCATCCACAACCCACCCGTCGGCCGGTACCGCATCGCCGGCTTCGAGGAGCACGACATCACCGACAACGATCTCCCGGGCCGGGACGGTGAGCGCCCCCGCATTCCGGAAGACCTTGACCGGCATCTCGTCGCGGTGGGCGTTGAGGACGTCGAACTCCCTCCCCGACCGGTATTCGCTGACAAATGAAAGTGTCGTTGCAAGAAGGATTGCGGCAATGATGCCGAGGGTGTCGAGGATGCCGGTGCGGTTCAGGACAGCGACGGCTGCCGAGATACCGGCCGCGAGGAGTAGGATCCGGATGATCGGATCATTGAATTTTTTGAGGTACTGCAGGGAGAGCGGTTCGCGGGCCGGCGGGGTTACGGTGTTGCTGCCATGAGCGCTGCGGGAAGAAGCGACCTGCTCCGGTCCAAGGCCACCGTCAGCGAATATGCGGAGGGCTTCTTCAAAGGTAAGCGCATACATGCAGGTTCCCGCGTGCCGGATCTCAGTGTTGCGGGGCTGGGGCGAAAAGTATTGCGATGATCAGGGAGGATGAGGATACCATCATAGAGCCCCCCCTGTCGGCAACGCAGAGAACATGCCCTGTCCGGTGTCGTGCGGAAGGAAAAGACCGGTTCACGAAACCCCGCTATCCCCACGTCTCTTCAGGGCAAGGCCCGCGTTCCACGCCTTTCCTGCCACCTTCCCCAGCGTCCTGTACGTATTGTCCGGCATCGTCAGGATCAGCGGATCGATTGCAGATGCGTCTGCACAACCCTTCCGGACCACCGCAGGGTCCGCGTATGCTCCCGTAATCTCCCCGATAAAGAGGATGTTAGTTGGGAGCTCGATGGCGGTGACCAGCATGCACTCCATGGTGACCGGGCACTCGCGGATCATCGGTGCCGTCCCGAGCTTGCCGTAGCAGACGGAAAAGATCCCGGACTTGTCCACAGTATCGCCCGAGACAAGCCCGCAGTAATCGGTCTTCTCCATGAGCGACACGGCGGGGATGTTGACCGAGAACGTCCTGCACTCGGAAATTGCCTGTGCAGTGCGGTGGACCTTGTTGATCCCGCAGGCGATCATCGGGGGTGTCGCGTTTGCACGGGTGCACCAGCCGGCCGGCATGAAGTTCGGCTTTCCACCGGTCTGCGTTCCGATGAGCACGACCGGCATAGGGAGAGAGACGTTTGTCGTGATCGCAATCTTATCCATGGGTTGGGATGTATCGCTCTGAGGTTATAATACGTCTGAGGGAGCATCTGGTGCAGCCGCAGGCCGTGCAGGGCTGCGTCGCTGCGGGAACCTACCGCGATCGCACCTTTTTTAAAGTCGCGGGAACAGGATCGGGTACGATGAAGGTTGTGATCGATCGCGGCAGTTGCGTCAGTTGCGGGACGTGCTGGGAGACCTGTCCGGACCTCTTCGAGCAGGACCCGGACGACTCGTTCAGCCGGATCCGCGAGCCATACCGGTCCGACGGCGACATCGCCACAGGTATTCCTCATGCATCTCTCGATACCTGTGCACAGGAAGCTGCGAATCTCTGCCCCGTTCAGGTCATCGGGATTACCCCCTCCTGAATACAGGCGCAACACCTATCATCACGCCCGGCAGACTTCAGGATGAGAGACTGGTGTTCTATGGTCGAATACGAATCCCTGAAAACTGAAGAAAGACCGGATAAAAAACGCGAAGAACTCAAAGGGAAGGTCATCCGGCTTTCCGATCTCGTCGCGTACGCGGACGGGACAGTCGCGAGCCGTATGATCATCTCGCGCAAAACCGGTACCATCACCCTCTTCTCGTTCGATGAGAACGAAGGTCTCTCGGAGCATGCGGCACCGTACGATGCGACGGTGACGATCCTTGAAGGGACGTGCGAGGTCTGGATTGCGGGGAAGACCTTTACCATGAAGGAGGGCGACACGATCATATTTCCCGCAAACGTGCCGCATGCTCTCTCCGCGGTAACCCGGTTCAAGATGAGCCTTATCATGATCCGGGAGTAACACTCCTGCGGGAACGGGGGATCTCCCCGAAGGGAATCGTTGCAGTAAGCCCTGCCCTCCTTGTTTTTCCTGGCACGGTTCCACCAAATCATCAGATTTTTAACCGAACGTGCAGATTATGTGTAACCGTTAGTTCAGCATGGGACTGACGTAGGTGCGATCGGTTTCCCGCGGGGCAGGAGACCCGGGGGAGACGGGACACAGGCCTCTTCGGATACTCTATGGACATGTCTTTTCTTTCCCTTGACCTGTTCGAGACACTCGTACAGAATGTTGCCATCCTTGCCATTCTCATTCTCCTGTACAATTTTATCCCCGAAGAGATCCGTTCGGGAAACAAGACCATCTTCTCGCTCGCCATCGGCCTTATCTTCGGGTTCGCGGCATTCACGGGAATCATCCTCCTCTTCGAAGAGACCGGCCGCCAGGTAATCGGCATCAATATCATCCTCGTCCCCCTTGCCGGATTCATCGGGGGGATCTTCTCGGCGATCATTGTCGCATCGGTCCTTGTGGCAGGGAGCGTCGCGACCGGCGGCACGGTCCACAGCATGGATATGATGACCATTTGCGGCGGGCTTCTCATCGGTGTTATTTTCAATGCCGCCCGCACGTGGGACCGTTTTCCGCGCCCGTATGCAATCCAGCTCTTCCTTCTCGGCATTGCCCTTGCAGGGCTCGAGGTCCTTGCCTCGGCTCTCATCAACGGTACCGGTGCCACGACCGTGCTCCCGGGGCTTCCGGGAAAATCCGGAATAATCCCGGCCCCGCTCTACGGCCCTGTCCCCCCGATGTACTCCACGGCAGGAGCGCCGGTCCTCCCGAGCCTCCCCTCCCTCATCCCCCTGTTTGTTGTCAGTATCCTCGGCATCCTCCTCCTGGGCGCGCTCATCATGTTCATTGACCAGAAGAAACTGGCACAGGAGGAGCTTGTCCAGTACCGGGATAACCTTGAACGCCTTGTCGAGGAGCGGACGACCGAACTTAAAAAAGTCAACTCCCTCCAGAAAGCCACGATAGAATCGACCGCAGATGCCATCGTTGTCACCGATTTGCAGGGCATTATCCGGGCATACAACCGGAAGGCGTCCGGCATCCTCCGGATCTACACCCTGCCGAAAAACGGGGAGAAGGGGGCGTCTTTTTCTGATGTGACGGCATCCCGGCTCCCGTCGGGGCAGGAAAACCTCCAGTCGGCCATCGCAGCGCTGCCGAATTCAGCCGAGCAGGTTGTCGGAACAGAACTCGTCTTCCGGAACGGGCGGATTTTCGAGCTCTATGTCCACCCGCAGCAGATCGGCGACAAGATCATCGGCAGGGTCTGGAACTTCCACGATATCACCGACCAGCGGAATGCGGAGGATGCCCTCAAGGCGGCAAACCGGAAACTGATCCTGCTCTCGAATATCACGCGCCACGATATCCTTAACCAGCTGACAGCGCTCGCCGGCTATCTCGACCTCGCGATGCTCAGGACCTCGGACACCTCTGTTTCCGGCTATCTCGACAACATGAAGAAGACGACCGACATCATCCGGCTCCAGATGGAGTTTACCCGGGACTACCAGGACATCGGCCTCAAGGAACCCGTCTGGCAGGATGTCCGGGAAGCATTCCTCCACGCCGCAGAAGGCAGCCGGAGGCCGGGGCTTACCTTCCTGTGTGATGTAGGAAGGACCGAGATCTTCGTCGATCCGCTCATCGAGCGGGTCTTCCACAACCTGATCGACAACTCGCTCCGGCACGGGGAGCATGTCTCCGAGATCCGGCTCCTTTCCATGCGCGTTGACGCCGACCTCCTCCTCGAATACGAGGACAATGGCGTCGGGGTCTCCTCAGACGAAAAGGAGAAGATCTTCATCAAGGGGCATGGGAAACACACCGGTCTCGGGCTCTTCCTCATCCGGGAGATACTCTCGATTACCGGCATCACCATTCGCGAGACGGGAACCCCGGGGCAGGGAGCCCGCTTCGAAATAAAGGTGCCGGCGGGGAAATTCCGGGTTTCCTAGGTGTTTTTAAAAGAAACGTCCGGCGCTGTCGTAAAAAGGACTGCAGGATCTCACCCGTCCGGGCCCGTAAGGACCGCGACAACCCTCCCGACCTTTCCGCTGGAAAGCCTCACCTTGATCCCGTGCGGGTGGAACGGACTGCTCGTCAGGATCTCCGCAACCGTCCCCTCTGTCACCGTGCCGGTTCGCTGGTCCTGCTTCTGCACGACTTTTACACGGACTCCCTGCCGGAGCGATGAGCGTTTCCGGGGATCGGGTGAGGTGCCGGTTCCTGCGGGACCTGAAGGCTGCATCGGATCCTCTCTCACCGTTGTCCCTGTACAAGCTCGCTGACGGCGGTGATCAAAAGCTCGACCTCGTCTTTCGTCGAGTAGAGTGCGAGGCTCGCCCGGACTGTCCCCTCCGCGAGACCGAGCCGGTCCATGAGCGGCTGGCAGCAGTGGTGCCCGGACCGGACCATGATGTCCGCGTTATCGTCGAGGAACTGGGCAACCTCGTGCGGGTGGATCCCCTCAACCGCGAATGAAACGACGCCGATCCTCTCCTCCGGGGAACGCGGGGCGTAGACCTTGACCCGGTCGATCGAAGACAGCCCGTCGATCAGCCGGGTAGCGAGCCCTTCCTCGTGCGCCCGGATCCGGTCCATGCCGATGGCAGTGAGGTAGTCCACGGCAACGCCGAGACCTATCCCCCCGCTGATGTTCGGCGTCCCCGCTTCGTACTGCTGGTATCCGTCGGCCGGAGTAAAACCGGTACCTGTCACGGTCTCGACCATCCCCCCGCCGACAACGGGCGGGCTGAGGATAGGCTCCTTCATCCAGAGGACGCCGGTGCCCGTTGGACCGCACATCTTGTGGCCGGAGAACGCGGCAATGTCGCAGCCGATCGCAGCGAGATCGACCGGCATGTGCGGGACGGCCTGTGCGGCGTCGATGAGGAGAAGGGCACCATGGTCGTGGCAGAGCCGTGCAATCTTTTCGACCGGCGTGGTGACGCCGAGGACGTTCGAGGCGGACGTAACAGCGACCAGCCGGGCCGGCTCATCCAGCGCTGCTTTGAGGGCGTCAAGGTCGAGCGTGAAATCGGGACGGATCCCGACAACGGAGAGTTTCACGCCCCGGGAGGCGAGGTTCATCCACGGCAGAAGGTTGGAGTGGTGTTCGAGGATGGTGGTGATAACACGGTCGCCGGGCATCCAGTCCAGTCCCTGCGCGACCATGTTGATCGATTCGGTGGTGTTCTTGGTAAAGACGGTTATACCATCGGCTCCCCCGACAAAACGCGCCACCTTTTCGTGTGCATGCCAGTACCGCTGGGAAGCGATCCGGGTGAGCCGGTGGATGCCACGCCCGACGTTTGCCCGATAATGGTGTTCGAACTCGACGACCGCCTGCACGACAGGCTCGGGGGAGAAACTTGTCGCGGCGCTGTCGAAGTAGATGAGGTCTGAGCAGATCGGGAAGTCCTTCCGGACATATTCGAGCGATCCCGCTGCTTCCGCCGCATGAGAAGATTCCATAATTCCTGCTGCTGTTCCTGCTGGTGCCGGTCTGTTGTCCGGCATTCTCTCTTGTCCTGCCATAGCATCACCGTCAGTCTCTGTTCTCTCTGCAGCCCGGGCGGGTGCTACCGGGGCAACGGAAAAATCCCCTCCCACCGCGATCCCGCGGGCGCCGCATAACTCCCGCATCTTTTTGGGGAGCGCCCGCCAGCGCCAGAGCCCCCACCGGGCAAATTCACCGGGAAGCCCCTTCCTCTCCGCCCATGTGTCGAGAAACGCATCCCAGCGCGCCGCATACTCCGGGTGGAGCCGTTTCAGCTCGTCATACTCGCTCTCCAGCATCGAGGGGCAGAGGTGGCAACCGATCCGCTCGATCCCCCGGTCATAGAGCGGGTTGGTTGCAATTTTCTGCCACCAGAGATAGAGGAAGACCTCGAGCGCCCGCCAGTTCCGGATCGGGGAGAGGTTCAGCTGGAGGGGATTGTCCGGGTTCTGGCTTGTCTCATCGAGATCTGCCCGGTTCCACGACTCGTACCACCGGTTGCCCTGCACCGTGAGGCAGGTACCGATCTTCGCGAGATAGAGTTTGAGCGGGCGCAATTTCAGGAGCTTGCAGCACCAGCGGTTGTCCTTCCCCGGCGGGCCGGCTTTTACCACCGCCTGCCAGAAATCCGCGACCGGGGGAACGATGGTGACCCCCTGCGACCGGACGAACTCCACCGTCTCGGGAAATTCGAGCCCGGTATCGATAAAGAACGCATTCTTCACCCCCGCTTTCCGGGCGAGGTTGAGAACCGCAGTCGAGTCTTTTCCCCCGGAGAACGAGACGTTCACGGTCGGGCGGTCATTCAGATGGCGCCGGATCGTCCGGATGGCGGCGCGCTCGAGGTTTTTCAGGTGGAACCGGTTCCGCTCAACGGCTACCGCCCAGCCGGGGTCAGGCGGAGACAGGGGCGTTATGGACGCAACCTCTTTCACACGGATGAACCCGCGGGATACCGTCGCGGTGCCGGATTTGTTCCGGTACCGGACAATATACGTGCCGTCGGGGATAGTATCCCTGAGCGGGAATTTCTTGCCCCCAATCCTGCTCTTTGCGCCATCATGCCCGATCTGGGACTCGAGATCGACGACCCCGCGGTCAGCACGGGCAAGGACGAAGGGGAGGGCTTCCGGTGCAAGGTCGAACCGGAACCGACGGTCCACAGGGTCGAAGGTGAGCCAGCCGAACCGTCTCCCGTGGGCGATGACAAGGTCCGCCCGGTCGACACCACCGGTCTTGTTGAGAAGGAGGATCGAAGGTATCGGGACATCCCCGAACTGCTCCTTCACGAGCTCCCGTATGAGCGCCATGTCTGCGGCGAGCGCCGGCCGGACATCGTACGGGGGGAGGAGCGGGATCGGCCGCCCTTCCGCCCCGCAGCCGCAGCTCTTCGCGATGAGGGGGACATTGCACCGGTCGCACCAGTACAGTGTCTTTTTTACCGGCGGCTCACGCATCACACACACTGATGGGGCACGGGAGCAGATAAGAGAGACGTTTGGCGAGCATTTCCGCCCTGAACGGGAACGATTCCTGCCACGGGAGATACCTTCATGAGAGAATAGTTCGCAATCTGAACTATTGGCAGATATTCCATGAGACCAGAAACCGATCCGGAGCCGGACCTCATCGACCATGCAGCGGACTCCCTCCTCTCCCTCATCCCGCTCTACCATTCGATAGTCTTCCGGCCCCCGCACGGGATCACCGGCAGGAAGGCAGCGCAGTACCGGGTGCTCCGCCTCCTCGCGCACCACGGTGTCCGGCAGATATCGGAAATCGGCAGGCTGCTCTCCATCTCCAAGCCATCCATGACGGCGCTCATTGATGCCATGATCCGGGAGGGCCTGGTGGAACGGCAGGCGGATCCCGGTGACCGGCGCGTGGTCCTGATCCGGATCACCGGCAAGGGAAAAATCCGTCTCGCGACGAAAGATGCCCGCTTCAGGCAGGACGCGAAGGACCGCCTCGCACGGCTCAGCGATGACGACCTCAGGATCCTCCGCAACGCACTGCGGGATGTCAGATTCCTCCTGGAGAAAACCGGGGATGATGAAAAACCATGAACAGCAGCGATCACCATCCCGCCGGTTCGCCCTTTCCCGCTCCCGCGACCGACACGTGTGCCATTACCAGCGGCGGGAGTATCATCCGGATCGACCACATCTCCAAGGTCTTTGCCGAACGGAACCGGACAGTTACCGCGGTTGATGACGTCACGTTCGACGTGAGGCGCGGGGAGATCTTCGGTCTCCTCGGGCCCAACGGGGCGGGGAAGAGCACGCTGATCCGTATCCTGACAACCCTGCTCGCCCCGACCTCGGGTACTGCCTGCGTCAATACCTACGATGTCGTCAGGGACCCCGAGAAGATCCGGGGGATCATCGGTGTATGCCCGCAGAACAGCACGCTGGATGTTGAACTGACGGCATACGACAACCTCGAGTTCTATGGAAAACTGGTCAACGTCGATGACAGCATCCTCCCTGCGCGGATTCAGGAGCTCCTCGAAATGACGGGGCTCTCCGACCGGGCGCTGATGCCGGTCGCGACCTTCTCGGGGGGGATGCGGCGGAAACTGGAGATCGTCCGGGCATTCATCCACCACCCCCTGATCCTCTTCCTCGACGAACCGACCATCGGGCTCGACCCGGAATCCCGCCGGGAGGTCTGGCAGCAGATCACCCGCTTAAACGACGAAAAGACAACGATCATTTTAACCACGCACTACATGGATGAAGCCGAGCGGCTCTGCAACCGTATCGCCTTCGTAGACAAGGGGAAACTCATCTCGCTCGACACGATGGATAATCTAAAACGCCTGATCCCGACGGGCGATATCATCGAGATCGGATCGGATAAGGATACCGGCCCGCTCGCGGAACTGATCGCTGCGTTGCCGGGGATCACGAGCGCCGAACAGAAGAAACAGAAACTGATCATTACTGCAAAGAACGGGAGCCGGGTGATCCCGGCTATCTTTTCAGTCTTTGAGAGGAGCGGGATTCCCGTGACCTCGATCTCTGTCCGGTCTCCCTCGCTCGAGGACGTCTTCATCTACCTGACCGGCCGGAAGCTCGACGAGGGGAACAACGAGGCGGCGCAGCAGAACGGGCACGGGAGGGTGAGATGATCCGCGGCGCGGTCGCGATCTTCCGTCGCGACTTCAAGAAGTTCATCAGCAATCCGTTCGTTATCGTATTCACCCTCGTCATGCCGATCATGTATCTCGTGGTCTTCGGGAACGCGATGGGTGGGACGATCACCCATATCCCGATTGGGGTTGTCCAGGAGACCCCTCCGTACAATGACACAGCGCTCTTTAAAAACGGCGTCGAAGAGCTTCGGCATTATTCGGCGAAGAAGGACGACCCCCGTCTCTTCGATGTCACCGTATATACGAGCGAGGAAAAAGCCAAACGGGCGCTGGAGAATGCACAGATCTCCGGTGTCGTTGTCTTTCCCGCGGAAGTCTCGACCGACAACGCGATCCGGCTCTATGTCGACAGTTCGGATTATATGACCCCGACCCTGATCCAGGCGGGCGTCCTCGGATCGCTCCAGGCGATCCACGCGACAAGTTCTGTTCTCGTCAACAAAATCTACGGGGACATCACCTACATCCAGTTTTTCGGCGTCGGCGTCATCGTCATGGCAATCTTCATGACCACAATGATGGGTGGGGGGATCGCGCTCATCAAAGACCGGGAGATGGGGATCCACGAGGGATATCTGGTGACTCCGGTCAAGCGCACGAGCATCATCCTGGGGATGATCATGAGCGGGACCGTGCGGGCATTCCTCTCCGGTTTCATCATCTTCATGGTCGGGGTGCTGATCACCGGCGTGATGATCCAGAGCGCCGAGGACTTTTTCCTCGCCATCGTCGTCATCCTGATCGCGAGCGTGGGGGTAACCAGCCTCATGGTCTCGATCGCCTCCCGGTTCAACAACCAGCAGGAGTACGCCTCCACGACGGCATTCTTCAACCTCATCCTCTTCATGACGTCGGGAGCGTTCTACCCGACCATCGGGATGCCGGACTGGCTGCGGTGGATCACGGTCATCAATCCCGAGTGGTACTCCGTGCACGCCTTAAGGAGCATCATTCTCCGGGGGCAGGGGCTTTCGGTCATCATGCCCGACCTTACCGCCCTGCTTGTCTTTTCAATACTTGCGATCACGCTCGGTATTATGACCTACCGGCGCACTCTGGAATAGGAGGAATACAGGTGATGAGAGACAGGGAAACGGGAGTGTTTTTTTCAGGCGTACTGGGAGACAGGTCGGAAACCGCCGCGCGCAGGGGAAGATACCGGCGTCTGTCCGGCTTTTTCAGCATCGTCCGGGCCGGGTGCTGTATCCTCCTTGCGCTCTGCATCCTCCCCGGGATCTCTTTCGCCGCGATCCATACGACCCTCGGTTCTGATGTGCACCTCTCCGGCATCTCGTATGGGAGCAGCAATGTTTACCTCTTCGTCACCGGCCCGAACCTGTCACCGGAGGGCGCTGCCCTGGGGAGCATCGCGGCCGGAGGGGGAATGACCCGGGTCGGCGTGGACGCCGATGGCAGCTGGAATTATAACTGGGACACGCACGCACTCCCGCTGGATGCAGGGACCTATACCGTCTGGGTCGTCGATGCGCCGGTCGGCCGCACGGAACTTGCGGGGCACGACTATGCAACGATCACGGTCACGTTCTCCCGACCGTATATCAGCGTCCCTGCGCCGGTCGTCCCCGGCTCGCTGGAGATCCATGCCACACCCGAAAATTCATCGGTCGTTGTCGGCGGTCTGTACCGGGGCATGACCCCTCTTACCCTGAGGGATCTCTCGCCTGGGCCCTACACCGTGACCATCTCGCACTTCAGCTACAAGCCTTCGACACGATCGGTTACGGTAGAGGCCGGCAGCACAACGGTGATGAATGTAACCCTCGCGCCGCAGACCGGGGGAGTGCGGATCGTGACCAGCCCGAATGCCGCCCGGATCCAGATCGATGGCAGGGACGCTGGCATATCCCCCCTTACCCTGCAGGACATTGCTGTCGGGAATCATACGGTCGTTGCTCATCAGGAGGGGTACCGGACCACGGAACAGGAAGTCTCCGTCCCTGCCGGACAGACCGTGAATATCTCCCTGACACTCCTGCCGTCGACACCTGCCCCGTCTGCAACGCAGGCAGGCAATGCCGGAATAACGGTTCTCCTTGCGATAATGGCAGGTATCGCCGGCTGCGCGATCCTAAGGAGGAAGTGACCCGGCGATGCCGGCCAATGCCCGTACTGTTGGCTCTGACCCCCATCTCCTGCACGGGGCGACAGAGAAACCTTATGTTGGGGATGCGCCCAATACTGGTTCACGAGTGTTCGGGTGGCCCGGAATATGTCCACGATCCTGATTGTCGACGACGACCCTGATGTTGCGGAAGTATTCAAGATTTTCCTGGGAAGCGAAGGCCATACCACCGTTGCGGCGGAAGGCGGCATCCAGGCGCTCAAGCTGCTGCAGGTGATCCATCCCGACGTAATCCTGCTTGACCTCATGATGCAGCCCATGGACGGCTGGACGACCCTGAAATCCATCAAGAAAAACCCGCAGACGCAGGATATCCCGGTCATCATCATCACGGGAAAACCGCAGTTTGGCGACGAACGGGAGACGTACGCAGCCATGTACTACGAGTACATGCTCAAACCGATCCGAAAGCAGGACCTCTGCACAACCGTGACAAAAGCATTATCCGGCGCGTGCTGAAGTTCCCTCAGAAGCAGCATCTGTTTTTAAAAATAAATCCGGCTCTCAGCCCCGGCATGACCGGAAGAAACGATCACGTTTAACCCGTCCGGGCCTGAACTCTATGGCATGAAACGATCGCTCGGTGCGGTGCCGGCCGTTTACCCGATGCCGGTCCTCGTCATCGGCACGTACGACCATGCCGGGAACCCTGACGCCATGGTCGCAGCGTGGGGCGGCATCTGCTCGTCGGACCCTCCCGCTGTCGCCGTGTCGGTCCGCCCATCACGGGCTACGTACCGCAACCTGATGGAGAAGCGGGAGTTTTCCGTCAGCATCCCGCCCGTTGAATACGTCGCCGAGACGGATCTCCTGGGTATCGTATCGGGGGATGAGGCCGACAAGTTCGCATTAACCGGCTTAACCCCCGTGCGTTCGACGCTCGTGGATGCCCCGTTCATCCGTGAGTTCCCGGTCGCGCTCGAATGTCGTATTATCAGCCGTACTGATTGCGGATCTCACGTCCAGTTCATCGGCCGGATCCTTGACGTAAAGGTCGACGAACGGGTCATCGGTCCTGATGGTACCCCTGATCTTGCCGCCATCCAGCCGCTCGGCTTCGATGCCCTGCGGAAGGAGTACTACGGTATGGGCGCGGTAGCCGGGAAAGCATACAGCGCAGGCAGGAAGTTTGTGAAATGAACCAGGCCCCCGAACCATCCGTCATAACCACCTCCCCTGCCCGTCCCCGGAATCCCCGGATCATACGGACCGTCCTCCCCTGTGTACTTGCGATCCTCAGCCTCCTTCTCTTTGTCCCGGGGGCGCTGGCCTGGACCGTCCAGGACATGACCGTGAACCCTGAGGGGGGGACGGTCGCTCCCGTATCGCTCGTTACCGTCAGCTGCATGGTCCGCTTCGATCCTGCGATGGAAGCGGACGGCCGGACCTTCGATGCCGGGCACACGCTTTTCATGACGACGGAGCTGGCCGGCGCGACATGGAGCGCAACGCTCGTCAACATCGGCAGGAACCGCGACCCGGTCACGACACCCCTCGGCGCAAGGACGGGTCCTGAGTACCGGATCGACGGAGGGACCCTGAGCTACGCGGACGCGGACCTCAACCTGATCGTGACAATCCGGGGTACGGCGCCGGATACCCGGGATCAGGAAAGAATCATTGTCAGTGTCCGTGAACTGGACGAAAACGGCATACCGGTGCCGGATAAAGGCGATACAGTGATGTATCTTGTCGCTGATCCGGCGACCGCTGCCACTACACTGATGACACCAGTGAAGACGTCAGGCGTAACAACCGCAACGACAGCCCCCCGCGAAACGACACGGGCACCGGGTGGTGCCGTACATAAGGCAACACCGACTGCCAGGCCGACGTATTCGCCCGGGCCGGATGCCATTACGGTTATCGCAATCCTTGCCCTCGCAGGATTCATGACATCCCTGTACGGGAGAAGGAGAGCTCCCTGAACGGTGGGTGCACAAAAGCTGCCTCATCGAAAAATACCCTTTCCCCAGCGGGGCGGGACACCCAGTCCTCCAGGAAGCCGGAATAATGGCGGGGAAAAAAGGGATCCTCCGGGCGTCAGGAGAAAAGCGGCTTCATACAGGAGCCGGGGACAAATCCCTTTCGGAAAAATCCGGAAAAACACTGTTTCAGGACAAAGAGGAGGGGGTGCCGGAATCCATTTCCGGCATCACGTTAATCGTTCTTACGAACCGAGAATGCTGCCGACAGTTTGCCGGTCAGGTCGCCGGGATTGGTGACCACAACGGTCCATGACCCGACCTTGGCATCGTCCGGGATCTCGAAGGTTGCCGATATCTTCGTCGAGGAGGAGACCGTAACATCGCTGGCGTCGATATCATCCTCCCCGGACTTCGTGAGCGTGACTTCTGCATCATCTTCAAAGTTGGTTCCGGTGATCGACAGTACGACCTCAGATCCCTGGAGCCCATACGTCGGCGAGATCTTTGTTACCGTGGGGTTGGTCACTTCCGCTTCGTGTACGATGAAATAGTTGGTGAGTTCGCCCGACTTCCCATCGGGATTGGTGACAACAACGCTCCATGTGCCGACGGTCGCATCGGACGGGATATCGAAGGTGCAGGTCATCTTGGTATCGTCATCGACCGAGACATCGGAGGCCGTTACGCTGTCCCCCGAGATCGTCAGCTTGCACGTCGCATCGTCCTTGAAGTTGGTCCCGGTAATTTCCACTTCCACTGATTCTCCCGCAGTGCCTTCTTCAGGGTCGATACTCTTGATCGTCGGTTTCCCGGCCGCCGTTGTCGCGGTTGTCGTCACTTTCGCGGTTGTGGCCTTGGTTGTCACCTTCGTCGTGGGCGCTGGTGTCGGCGCCGAGGTCGGGATCGCGGAGACGGAGACGTGACCGACAACGCTGTACACCCTCTCCAGTTCCTCCCGATTGATGGTATTCGTCGCAGCGCTCGTCCGGTACCCCCAGGCCCCGTTCGTGTTCTTATGGATGACCGCACGCGTGTATGTGGCAGTGCCGGCATCGTACCCGAGGATCAGGTACCCCGTGGTCGAGCTGCCGGAGGTCACCTGCACGATATCCCCTTCCGAGAAGAGGGGACCGGCCGCCGCTCCCGTTTCAGTCGGGGTGGCTCCCGACGAACCCTGGTTGTTCGAACAGCCTGCAGCCATCATGCATACAACCAGAAGTATGCTGAATGCCAACAGGATTCTTGCTGGATGCTCCATATCCTACCGTTATTTAGCCCAAACTTTAAAATGCTGTTTATCATTCTCCGGATTCAGAAACCGGGAAAGGATGCGCAGGATTCCCGGCCCCGTGCGGGGTCGGAAAGGAACAACGGACCCTCCACAAGAACGAAAGGGCATGCCGAAATAAAAAAAGTTCAGGTCCCCGGGTATTTTTTTCCGGCAGAGAATGCCTTTGCGATCTCCTTTCCGCAGGCGAAGTAGGCCGCCTGCGAGTAGATGATAGGGCGGATCTTTGTAATGTCCGGCTTCCCGTCGGTCACGCAGGATCTGTCCGCATGGATCTCCACCACCTCGCCTACGACAAGGAGGTGGCTACCGCAATCGACGGTCTGAAAGAGCCTGCACTCGATGGCAACCGGGCACTCCCCCGCCATGGGAGCGGTCTTCAGCTTGCCATAGAACGAGGAAAAGACCTTCGACTTGTCCGTCTGGTTTCCCGAGACAAGCCCGCAATGGTCGGTTGCAACGACGTGATTCTCCGAGGGGATGCTGAGGGAAAATGTCCCGTTTTCGATGATCCCTTTCAGCGTATGCCGGCTCTTGTTCAGCGCGACGCAGACCATCGGCGGTGCCATACAGGCGACGGTAGCCCACGCGGCAGTCATGTAGTTGGGTTTTCCGGAAACGTTTGCGCCGACGAGGACCGCTGGCATGACACTCATGTACGGCATTGGGCCGAGCGTGACTTTCTCCATCTGTCTCACCTTGGGAGTGTTGGCGCTGCTTTCTTAAAAAAGAGGGGCTGGGAGGAATTCCGATATGTCCCGGGCAGTTGACGAATGAAGGATGATCGATGTGGGAGAAAGGGTGAGGATGGGAAAAAGGTTTTTATTTTGTCGTAATTTTGATAAAGTTGGTTTTCGTTTCAGAATCCCGTCCGTTCGCAGTTATTATTGTCAGTTGAACGGTGTAGAACTGGTTTTTCCTCCGGCTGGTGTACGTATGAACGGGGTTCTGCTCCGCAGATGTTTTCCCGTCACCGAAGTTCCAGTACCATGCTGTCGGGCTTCCGGTCGACTGGTCCGTGAACTGGACAGCAAGCGGCGAATTTCCAGAGGTAATATTTGCGGTGAAGGAGGCCTTCGGTCGCTCCGCACCGGTTACCGTGATGTACTTCGTCTTCGTTTCCGTGTCCTTGCCGCTTGCTCCGACAACCGTCAGCGAGACCGCATATGTCTGCTCTTTCTTCAGGGTCGTGTATGTATGGACCGGGTTCTGTTTTATCGAGAACGTACCATCACCGAACGACCAGTACCATGCTGTCGGATTACCGGTCGACTGGTCCGTGAACGTCACCTTGAGCGGCGATGTGCCGGACGTGACATCAGCGGCGAACGCGGCTTCCGGCTTGTTGCCGCCGGTCGTTGTTACCGTGATGTATTTGGTCTTGGTCTCGGTGTCCTTCCCGCCTGCATTGACCACGGTCAGCGAGACCGCATATGTCTGCTCTTTCTTCAGGGTCGTGTACGTGTGGACCGGGTTCTGTTTCGTGGAGAACGTCCCGTCACCAAACGACCAGTACCATGCTGTCGGGCTTCCGGTCGACTGGTCCGTGAACGTTACCTTGAGTGGTGATGTGCCGGATGTGACATCCGCCGTAAACGCGGCTTCCGGCTTGCTGCCGCCATTCGTTGTTACGGTGATGTATTTGGTCTTGGTCTCGGTATCCTTCCCACCTGCATTGACCACGGTCAGCGAGACCGTGTATGTCTGTTCCTTCTTCAGGGTCGTATAGGTGTGGACCGGGTTCTGTTTTGTCGAGAACGTGCCGTCACCGAACGACCAGTACCATGCTGTCGGGCTTCCGGTCGACTGGTCCGTGAACGTCACCTTGAGCGGCGATGTCCCGGACGTGACATCGGCGGTGAACTCTGCACCCGGTTGGCCTGCGGCCGGGTTTACGGTGATGTATTTTGTCTTGATCTCCGAGTCCTTCCCGCCCGCTCCGAGGACGGTCAGCGTCACGGTATACGACTGCGTCTTCCTGCCCGTGTACGTGTGGACCGGGTTCTGGTCGCGGGAGGTCTTCCCGTCACCGAAATCCCAGTACCATTCGATCGGGTTCCCGGTCGACTGGTCCGTGAACCTGACAACAAGCGGGGACCTCCCCGAGGTGGTGTCTGCAGTAAATGCTGCAGTCACCGGAGCTGGGGAGGAACTTACCGTAACGTCCTGGATCTCGTCATCGGACCCGGCATCATTCGTTACCGTCAGCTTAACCGGATAGGTCCCGGCTGCCACATACGTGTGCGAGGGTGATGTTTCCGTGGATGAACTCCCGTCACCAAAGTCCCATAACCATGCAGTCGGCACTCCTGTCGAGGTGTCCGTAAACTTGACCGTCAGGTAGTCTGCTGTTGCTGAGAACGCTGCAACCGGTACTCCCGGTGCTGCCGTTACCGTGACATCCTTTGTCTCCACATCAGAACCAGCACCATTCGTTACTGTCAGCTTGACTGTGTAAGTGCCGGCTGTCGCATAAGTATGTGACGGATTCTGGTCGGTTGTTGAACTTCCGTCACCGAACTCCCACGACCACGATGTCGGATTCCCGGTCGATTGATCCGTGAACTGCACGGTCAGATATTCCGGTGCTGCGGTAAATGCCGCAGTCGGTTTTGCCGTGAAGCCCGAGAGTGTTATGGCCGATATATTGGCAACCTTTTGTTTTCCGGACAGGCCGGTACCGACGATCTTGAGCGGCCAGAGGTTTTTATCGCTCAGCTGCTTCGGAAGGGGTTCGCCATCGAGGGTATCGGCCACAATCCACGTATCGTTCTTCGCGAGGACCTGGCTTGCAATCGCGGTGGAGAAGTCCGGTGCTGCAACCGTTACCGTATAGCCTGCTGCAGCAAGGTTATCATTGAACGTATTGGGATCGGCATCGTCGACGCGCGCAAGGACCCGCCAGAGGGCGACGCCGGACCAGGTGCCACTGGAATCGGTGTAGGTGAGCCGGTTCCCCTCCGCGAGGGCCCCGAATTCTGCCCGGGTCAGTTCCTCGCTGGTTGCCCCACTCAGCGCAATACTCCATTCGTCGACCGCCGGTGCTGTTACGGTAATATACCCGGTCTTGATCTCCGAATCTCTGCCCTCTTCGTTTGTAACGGTAAGGTTCACCGTGTAGGTACCCGCTGCAGAATAGGTATATTCCGGAGACCGGGCTGTACTGTCTTCCGTGCCGTCATCATTGAAGTCCCACGACCACGATGTCGGACTTCCGGTCGACTGGTCGGTAAACTTCACGGTCAGCGGCACCGTCCCGCTCGTGACGTTGGCTGCAAATGCCGCTATGGGAGCCTCTCCATACCTCATAAGGCGGATCGAGGCAACCTTCTTCACTATCGCGGTGCCCGAAACATTTGCCCCGGTCAGCCGGAGCGGCCAGTTCTCGTCGCTCTCATCGATATGGGCGCCGTTGAGAGAGTTCGCGACAATATAGTTGCTGTTCCGGACGATCAGGCGGCTGTCGATCTCCGTGCTGAAACCATCGCTCCCGGTGACAATGACACGGTAACCATTCGTTGCAAGCGTGTCATTGAATGCGGCATCCGAGTGCTGGTCGGCATCATCAACAAATCCTGCGAAGAACCATAGCGGCATTCCCTCCCAGACACGCTCCTTTGCATCCGTGTACTGCGCTTTGTGCTGGGAACCGAACTGGCATGCAAGTGCCTGTTCGAGGTATGTCTTGCTGATGTTGGATTTGACCCCACCGATATCGGTGCCGTCCAGCTCGAGCTGCCAGTCGGTTTCGGGCGATGAATAGACCTTAATTTCGACTACATTCTGGTTCGAGGTTCCCGCAGCCGACGGATACTGGACGCCGTCCTGCCAGTTGTAATGCCAGTATTTTTCATCAAGCGCTTCGTGCATATTCCACTGGCCGAAGACATGGTCCTCGGGCGTGAAGAAGAGCCGCATTCCCGCGGAATACTGCGGCACATACTGCCCGTCCGCATACCATGCAAGGACTGCATCGCCCTGCTGTGACTGGACATAGGGATTCGTGTAGATGTTGTTGTAACCGAGCTTGGTCTCGTAACCATCGGACGCGATGAAGAGGATTTCGGTACCGGTTCCCATCCCGCCGACAAGATCAACAAGGTCCTTGACGCGGGTTCCCTTGATAGCATTGCTGACCTTCGGGGGGTTCATTCCCTTGGTCTCGGTCGGATCCCAGAGATCATTCGGATCAAGGGTGAGACCCTGATACTTGTAGACGGTTACTCCATCGCCGATGACATCGAAGTTAGCCTCCATGTAATGGTAATCGATCGTGGTCTCATCAAGGACGGTTGTGCCGTCCGTATCGTACTTGATGATGTGCAGCTTGGGTGCTTCGACAGGGGTCTGGAAATCGGTGAGCTCGATCTCAACAATATTGCCGACACTGTTACCACCGGTCGCGCTGCTGCCGACAAGCCGGAGGGGATAGGGGGGGTGATCGCCATCTGTCGGGAGCGGGGCGTCATTCAGGACGTTGGCCACGATGAAGTTGTCGTTCTTCCCGATAGCCGTGCTGGAGAATTCCTTGGCATACCCGTCACCTGCCTTTACAATGACCGTATAGCCGGCGGCTGCCGCCGCATCATTGAATCCGTTCGACCCGTGGGGGATCCTGTCATCGACCCAGCCCAGGAGCCGCCAGAGGGGGATGCCTTTATACACGTTCCCGTCGCCATCCGTGTAGGTTGCGCTGTGACAGGATACCCAGTATTCAAACTCGGACTGGGGGATCGTGTCGCTGATCTTCCCGACCAGTTTCAGCTGCCAGTCACCTGCAGGGTATGACGGGAGGCCTTCAAGGCTGATCTTCACGACATTACCGACACGCTGTTTTCCGCTGGTTGTTGAAGAACCTACGAGCTTGAGCGGGGCATCGTCACCGGTGAGTGCAGCGCCATTCAGCTTGTGGGCGAGGAAGTACCCGTTATTGTGCGCGGCATCCGCGCTGGCGAATGTCGTACTGTACCCGTCGCTCGCGGAGACCCGGATGGTATAGCCCTCGGTCGCCCGGGTATCATTGAACGTGAAATGACTGGAGGTCTCGATATCATCCACAACCCCGGCAAGGTCCCAGAGCGGCACTCCTTCCCAGACATCGCCGTTTGCGTCTGTCCAGGTCACGTTGTGCTGGCATGCGATTGCCTGCTCGAAATAATTCTGTGTAATGACATCGGTTACGTCTCCTTCGAGCGTCAGGGTCCATCCTTCAGATGGTTGGGGAAGCCCCGTCAGCTCGATGCTGGTGATATTACCCACTTGCTGCCCGCCAAAGACAGCACTTCCCTTGAGGTGGAGCGGCCAGCTGAGCTTGCCGCTGGTCAGGTTCACTGGAAGCGGTTCGCCATTGAGGGTGTTGGCAACAATATAGCCACTGTTGCGTGCGATGTCAGCGCTCGCAAGAGTCGTGTTCCAGCCATCGCCGCTGTTGACCTTTACCGAGTACCCCTGTCCTGCAATGCTGTCATTGAAGTTGAAGTGACTTGACCCGATATCCGGGTTGTCATCGACCATGCCGACGAGCAGCCAGAGCGGGACACCGCCCCAGACATTGCCATCGTTGTCCGTCCAGTTGACCCAGTGACCGGACGATGAACAGGCGAGGCCCTGCTCGAAATAGGTCTGGGTCACCGTAGTTTCCTTTGCACCTTCCAGGGAAAGGATCCAGTCAGGTACCTCAACGGTGCCCCCGATGTCAACCTTAATTTTGACGGCAGCCGTCGCATTGCCGATTACAACCGCAGGATCTGATGGGTTGGTCACGCCGGCCGCGTAGTAGAAGTTCACCTGATCATTGTCGGCAAGTTCGATGACATTCAGGCCGTTGGCATGGTTACCATAGCCGTCTTTGTAGACATTGTTGACATAGGCGTACCAATACCCGGGCTGTTTCCGGATATACTGGCCGACATCATCGAGCATGACTACCTGGTCATATTGCCACCGCTTGTCCGTCACGTTATACGTGAATCCTTCCTGGGTCGCGACCTTGTCGAGAGCCCCGAGGGGTGTAGTCCTGCTGACCGTGTAGATGCCGGATGCGTTGTTGTACGCGACAACTGTGAAAGTTTCTCCTTCAGCGAGGGTGACAGTGCCATCAAAGAGGACATCAGGAGCAGGCCCGGTGCCTCCGATATCAACCTTGATCTTGACGGCAGCGGTTGCATTCCCGATGACGACGGCGGGATCTGACGGGTTAGTCACACCGGCAGCGTAGTAGAAGTTCACCTGGTCGCCATCGGCAAGCTCGATGACGTTGAGACCGTAGCTCTTGCCGTTGTACCCGTCCTTATAGACATTGTTGACGTAGGCGTACCAGTAGCCGGGCTGTTTCCGGATATACTTGCCGACATCATCGAGCAGGAGAACCTCGTTTGAAGCATATTTTTTGTCGGTGACGTTGTACGTGAATCCCTGCTGGGTTGCCACCTTGTCGAGAGCGCCGAGCGGGGTTGTCCGGTTGACCGGATAAATGCCACTCGCGTTGTTGTAGGCCGTGACTGTGAATATTTCACCGGGTGTCAGCATGACAGTCCCGTCAAAGAGGACATCGGTGGAAGGCCCGGCGGATTCGATATAGGCTTTGATCTTCACTGCAGCCGTGGCATTTCCGATTACAACTGCAGGATCTGCGGGATTGGTCACGCCGGCCGCGTAGTAAAAGTCTACCTGGTCGTTGTCGGCAAGCTCGATGACGTTGAGACCGTAGCTCTTACCGTTGTACCCGTCCTTATAGACATTGTTGACGTAAGCATACCAGTAGCCGGGCTGTTTTCGGATATATTTGCCGACATCATCGAGCAGGAGAACCTCGTTTGAAGCATATTTTTTGTCCGTGACATTGTAGGTGAATCCCTGCTGGGTTGCCACCTTGTCGAGAGCGCCGAGCGGGGTTGTCCGGTTGACCGGATAAATGCCACTCGCGTTGTTGTAGGCCGTGACCGTGAAGGTCTCGCCAGGAGTCAGCGTGACGGTACCATCAAAGAGGACATCGATGACCGGGGCTGCAGTCAGGGTGATATAGCCAACCTTGCTTTCGTCATCACTGCCGGCAGAGTTCGTCGCCGTCAGAGTCACCGTGTATGTCCCCGTCGATGCATAGGTATGGACCGGGCTCTGGACCGTGGCATTCGTCACATCCCCGTCGCCAAAGTCCCACGACCACGAGGTTGGGGTGTTCGTTGACTGATCGGTAAACCTGACCGTCAGCGGTGCTGTCCCGGTCGTCGGTGTCCCGGTGAATGCTGCAACTGGTGCGATGACCGCGGAATTCACCGTGAGGTAACCCGTCTTTATTTCGGCATCGCTCCCCAGACTGTTTGCTGCCGTCAGGGTCACCGTGTAAGTGCCGGCCGTCGCATAGGTATGGACGGGATTTTGTGCCGTGGCATTCGTCGTATCCCCGTCGCCAAAGTCCCACGACCACGAGGTCGGGGTGTTCGTTGATTGATCGGTAAACCTGACCGTCAGCGGTGCTGTCCCGGAAGTGACATCGGAGATAAATGCCGCCACCGGTGCCGAGGGAAGTCCGGAAAGGGTGATTACGGTTATGTTCCCGACCTTCTGTTTGCCGGAGAGACCGGGTCCGACAATCTTGAGAGGCCAGAGATTCTTGCCCCCGGATGTTTTCGGGAGGGCTGAACCGTTCACGATATCGGCAACAATCCAGGTATCGTTATTCGCAAGGATCTGGCTGGGTACTGTCGTTGTTAGATCCGGAGCGGTGACGGTAACAGTATACCCGGCAGTAGCAAGCGTATTGTTGAAGGTCGCCGGATCGGTATCATCAACCCGTGCGACGATGCGCCACAGGGCAATACCTGACCAGGTACTGGCGGAATCGGCATAGGTGAGCCGGTTCCCCTCCGCGAGAGATTCGAAGGCAGCCCGGGTAAGATCCTCATGAATATTGCCGTTAAGACTGACAGTCCAGTCATCGGGGAGCGGTGCATTCACGGTAATATACCCGCTCTTTGTCTCGCTGTCGCTGCCGGCTGCGTTTGTCGCGATCAATGTGACCGCATAGGTGCCTGCAGCTGCGTACGTGTGAACTGGATTCTGCATGGTAGCATTTGTGGTGTCGCTGTCGCCAAAGTCCCAGGACCATAAAGTCGGTGTGTTGGTCGACTGGTCGGTGAACCGGACTGTCAGTGGCGCCGTCCCGGTTGTCGGTGTGGCTGCAAATGCCGCGACCGGGATAACGACAGGTGCATTCACCACGATGTACCCGGTCTTGGTCTCATCATCACTGCCTGCCGAGTTTGTTGCCGTCAGCGTAACGGTGTAAGTGCCAGCCGCAGCATAGGTGTGCACCGGGTTCTGTTCGCTCCAGGACGAATTCCCGTCCCCGAAGTCCCAGGTCCACGACGTTGGATCGTTCGTCGACTGATCCGTGAACCTTACCGTTAGCGGTGCCGTACCGGTTGTCGGCGTTGCGGTGAACGCGGCCACAGGTGCGACAGGCGCAGGATCATCGCTGTAGATGAGGATATCGCTGACATACTTCACGGAGAGGCCCTGGGCACTTGGCTGGGTTGGCGAATAATAATACCAGAACGGTTCGGGATACGACTCGTGCATGTCCCAGAGGCCGAAGACATGATAACCCCACGGATTCGTCGAGGTGTCCGCGAGCATCACGTTACGCATCCCCTCGGAATAAGACCCATTGACGTACCCGAGATCGGCATGGTACCAGGTCAGGATCATCCTGCCGGCACGGGCAGGGGGATTGTAAACGCTGGAATAGGAAAAGTTTCTTTTGAAACCATCACTTGCCATGATAGTGATATTATAATCGTCCGGGGACGCCCCCCCGGCAAGTTCGCAGAGGTCCCGGATATCCGTCCCTTTTACGGCACCCATATCCTTCGTCAGGAGCGCGGGATCGTTCTCCTCCGGGTTCCATTTATTGGTGATGGTATCGTTGAAAACGGGACCCTGCATGTAGTAGTGCGTGACACCGTCCCCGTATACCGGGAGGTTTTGCTCCATCCATGTCGATGTCACCGTCGCCTCATCGAGGACGGTTTTTCCGTCGCTCGCATACTTTACGATATGTACCTGTGTTGTCGCAGTTGCCGGCACAGCCAGCATAAGAATCGCAAGACAGAACAGAAGGATCCGTACAGTAACACTTCGCAGTTTCATCAGAATACACCTTGTCACAATCAGAAGATACCGAAGAATAATCCGGCAAATTCAAGTAACAAAAATGACGACTTAAACGTTACTTTTCTCTGTCAGTTAATCACAATATATTGACATTTTTCCGGTGAAAAATTACCGGACCGGTGCCTGATATTGAGATTTGTCATATTAAAACTGAAATTAATCAGAAAAAATGAACAAGATGAAAACAGAACATTTTTAAAATATTTAGATTATTTCAACAGTTAATCAATTGTTGATTTCGTTAATAAATTCAAAAGTTAAATAAAGAAATTATTCCGGAATTATTCCGGAGTAGGCAGGATAAGGAAGCAATTGATCGCCCGGGAAGGATTATCCGTGCCGGATATTTCTATAAAACGCACCATTTTGATTTTTGGGACCGGGAAAAACCCGGATTTAATAGAATAACTCGGGTGCGCGTTTCCTCGAATAGTATGAAGCATCAGGATTTTTCAGTAAAACGGATGATTCCCGAACGTCTGATCCCGTCGGTCTCCGTCAACTGCCACGCGATACGGGCTTCAGTCTTTTGCCCGGTATCAGGTATGGATAAAAACCAGTGCAGAGCCGCCGGATGATCCCGCCCCGGTGTGGAATGGGTTCCGGCAGGCGACGCGCAGTTCATTCGGAGAACTCGTGGAGATCCGCGCTGACATTGGTGCACCTGAGAGCATTGACCGTGACCCCGGAGTACGATCGGGTGATATTACCGAGAGAGACAGTGACCGAATGATCCCCGGTCGGGACAGAAGGGAATAGCCAGGGGGTCACCTGGCCGGTTGCCAGACCATCGAGTACGATGGACGCGCCAGGAGGGTCACTCTTAATCCGTAAAAAGCCGCTCTCATATTCGTCAAGGATGAACTGCAGGGATCCGGCTGCCGGGGGGTACGATGTGAACGGCAGGTCGATGGTCTTCTCCTCAGGGATGTACCCGAGTTTTGTGACCATGATCCTGTGCGGTCCGTCAGACAGGTTCCTGAACGTGAAGGGTGTTGAAAAACCTGTCCTGAAGCCGTCAATGAAAACTTCGGCTCCATGTGGGTGGGAATCAACAAAGAGGCTGATGTTATAATGCTCCCGCGGTTCGAGGATGAGGTACGAATCCCCGTTGAGTTCGGCCGCGAGACGGTAGGAGACATAGGACTGGTCGTACAAAACAGTAGCATACGAATCAAAGAGCGGCACACGTGCCCGGCTGGGAATGGTTTTCTGAGCTGTGTTGCCGTTGACGGTGAACATCTCGCCCCTCAGGCTTCGCGAGTCAATGATGACGTCGCGCAGCGGGGAGATATTCGCTGCGACATCGACCGGCACGATACAGTGCGGCAGGACAGCAACCTCACGGGTGTCGAACACGATCTCCGCGTTGTCTTCAAGGTCAGGATCTGCGTAGACGAGCGATAACCGGACGACATGGCTTCCCTGTTCGATCCCGTAGAAAATTGCCGGGGTGCGCCGGGACATCAGGGTCCCGTCGATGGCAATCGCTGCCGGTGACGGCCGGGAATGGACATACAATCCACCGTTCGCTGTTGCATTCCGTTCCGCAAGGATTTCGGTGGAACGCCCCCGGGTAGAATAGACGTCGGAGTAGAGGTTTTCCCGCACAGTCATATCGGAGGAAACGTTAATAATTCTCTCCGCCGGGATAAACCCTTCGCGCTCCAGCCGGATCGCATACTCCTCACCGGTAATAACTTCGAATGTAAAGGGCGTCGTTGTTCCCTGGTACTCCCCGTCAAGATAGATAAGTGCCCCTTCGGGATCGGAGTGCAGCGATAGCCTGCAGGACGCAGGAAGTGCCGAGACATTACCTGTCGCGGGCTTTGAAGGAGAACCATCAGGTCCGGAAGCCTGTGAGACGTTCCCTGCCAGCACCGGATAGGAGACCGCATTATGGGTCCGGTTCTGTTGGATCACGAGGACCGCGTTCCGAGTGATAAGATAATCGGCGCCATCCTTCCGGATAGCACTTTCGACCGCGACAGAATTACCGGTGGTATTGAGGCGGGACGTTACCGGGATATGGAGCACCGGAGCTTCGGGCAGGGAATCGAGGACGTTGTACCACGCACCCGAATTATACTTCACGAGGTGTTCGGTCGAGTTCATGCGATCGATGTTGGTCGCGACAAGAACGAGGTCGGCTTCTCCGGACTCCGAAAGGTTGACCGTTCCGGTAAAATCGGCCGAGGTGCATGCATCTTCCGGAAAGATCCCGTTCTCCGGTTCGCTGTGAATGACATCGCACCCCTCGCTGATCCAGAACCGGACCGGTTCGCCCCGCTCTTCCTCGCAAGCGACCAGGATCACAGCATCTTCCGCAAAGAATACCTCCTGCTCGAAGTTCAGGTTCTGGAGCGCGACCGTCACCGTTCCATTCCCCCGAAGGAAGGGAAGGACATCGTAAGCATACGTCGCTGACACATTCCCGGCGTCATCGCTGTCGGCATCGATATAAACCCGGTCCGGACTCACCATGTTCTCGTTGAAACTGGTACGGAGGGACGGGACGACACCACGGTTCGTCCGGGTATCGTGGCCCCGGGAGATATACAGGTACATTCGGGCAAGCGTCAGGTTGCCCCCCGGGGGCAGATCGACCGGAATGCGATACGTCCTGATCCGGTTGTTCACGGGAACAGGAGTGCTGTTCGGATCGGAGAGAAAGTGGATTGTCCCGTTCAGGCCGCCGGATGCATACAGGGCCAGTTCCGAACCCTTGTATCCGGAGCGAGGGAGATCGCCTGCAGTCTCTTCTCCCCCGTTGCCCCCCGCCACCCCGGAGGATCCCCCTGTTGCCGATCTCCTGCTGTAGATCCGGATCTCCGCAACGTACTTGACAGATAATCCGGTCGTTGTCGGGTACTTCTCGGCACCGTCACGGTAATAGTACCAGTATTCCTCATCAGCGGATTCGTGCCAGTCATAGTTGCCGAGCGCGTGAATCCCCCATGGATTGACAGAGTCGTCCGCGAAGAATGCAAGGCGCATTCCGTCGTCATAACCGGTATCCGGAGATTTACCGTCCTTCGCCCAGGTTACGACAACCGGGCCTTGCCGGGATGGCGGGGTGTAGATGTTTTTATACGCGAAATCGCGGGTCATTCCGTCAGAAGCGACAACGGTCAGGGCATCTCCCGGTGACATTCCCCCGACAAGACTGCAGAGATCCTTCAGGTCGGTGCCGCGGACCGCTCCCAAATCTTTCGTCTGGACGTTCGTGTCCTCCTCCGGGTTCCAACGGAGTTCTTCCTCGGTGGCGGGATCAGGATCATCGAGAAAGACCGGTCCCTGGAGGTAGTAGTGGGTTGTCCCATCTCCCTTGACCGGCAGGGTGTCCTCCATCTCCTGGTAGCTGATGGTCTTTTCCGCAAGGACGGTCGTCCGGTCACCGGCATATTTTACGATATGGAGCTCGGTCGTTGCGGCAAAAACCGGGGCGCTCAGGACCAGCAGGATCGCAACGGTGCAAAGAACAAGAAGGACACATTTTTCAAAGGAAAAAGACCTCATCGCTGCAAACTTCTCCCGTTCCGGATCTCCGTATTCCATCATTCCGGCTCGAACGTTTTTTCATGCCGGATGAAAAAGATTGCCAAATAGCTGCAGGCTGTTCACCACTTTTCCTTAGCTATGAGATCGCGATCGTCATGATCCCAGCAACACCATCGAACATGATGGGAAACATTACGGGCAGAAATCGAACGGCGCGAGGAAGAAAGAACGATTCCATCGTCCGCTGTGTGCCACGCCGATCCCGCAGAAGGGCAGGGAAAGACCCTGGACGGCCGAATCGGGGATCTCCCGTATACTGCTTCCGCGGTCCGGCCGTACGAGAACGATACGCTCAAGAACCGTTTCTTCCGAATAAATCCGGGAAACGGTTCTGAGATCGCGGGAAACTTCGGCGATCGTGATGACCTCGATCGTCATCGTCCCGTTCACCGGATCGGTGGTGATCCGGCTGTAGCCGAGGGAGTTCTCCTGTCGTCGCTGCGATCCTTCCATGCCGTTGTCGTCCAGCCGGTATGCCGGGGCACCACCCCTTCCTTCCGTCAAATAGGTGATACCCGCATGCTCGATCCTCTCGTAGGCATGGACATGGGCATTGAAGACGACGCTCACGTTGCCGGAAAGAAAAACGGGTTCGAACATACGCTGGAGGTTGGTAAATCCGCCGAAGTGGTTTGGTTCTGACGTGTACAGGGGATGGTGGAGGAGGACGATCTTCCAGCGGTCCGACGATGCAAGGTCAGTTTCGAGCCAGCGCGCCTGGTCGGCGTCCGGAACCGAGGCATCGCTCCCCGAATCGAGGACCGCGATATGGACATCGCCACAATCGAAGGAATATGGCATACCTGTCCCGAAGAGGTTTTTAAAGAGGGCCTGATCCGCATCATGGTTTCCCCGGACTGCAGCATACGTCGTTGTACCTGTCAGGTTCCCGGCTGCGATAAAGAACCGGTCCCATTCGTCCTCATCCCCGGTATCGCTGACGAGGTCCCCGGTGTTGATGGCAAAGGAGATGCCGGGCTCCGCCGCGATCCGGTCCGCGACAACCCGGTGCCGCTCCAGTTGCGTGAAGTACGGGGCCTGCTCCCGGGTATCTCCGTAAATGATAAAGGAACAGCTGCCCTCTGCCGGGAAGGTCAGGAAGCTGCGGTCGCCGCTCTCGCCCGTATTGGAGATCAGGGTGTAATGGTAGCGCGTTGCCGGTTCAAGCCCGGTCAGGCGAATGCCCTCTGCTGGGGGGATGTTTTTGACCGTAAGTTCATGATCATATGCACCGGTAGCAAGGAACGACGACGCGTTGGCATAGCGCAGGATTTCCGGCTGAAACGTGTCCGGGTACCAGCGTATGAATGTCATATCATACGTGGTGCATGTGGCATAGGGTTTCACCGAAGTATACCGATCCGCGGCAATATCCTGGAACATGGCTGTTGCCCCTTCCGCCAGTATGAGGATGAGGATAACGGAGGTGGCAGCAAAAAACCATGGGGGTCGATACCGCCCCATTCAAACACCCTCCCGGAACAGGCGGATACTATCGGGGGAGAAGTGTGCGACGAGCCGTTCCCCTTCCTGCAGCAGGCTGATTCTGGCATTCCCCTGGGGAATTTTGGCGCTGAGGGATATCCCCCCCTCGAGTCGGACAGCGATGTGATTCTCCGCAGGGAGAATACCGGCTACCGTGACAGGGATCGCGTTGTGGTGCGGGCCACCTGCGACCTCCCCCTCTCTTCCGGGCACGATGGCTTCGCTGTCGATTGAGAACGTTACCGAAGTACCGGCCGGAACTCCCCCCAGGAACGTTACCCTGCAGTCGCCAACCCGTACTGTCGAAAATGTTCCGTCAGTTGAAAGAACGGTGCCGGTGATTATGTTTTCGACGCCGGTATAGGCTGCGACTTCAGGCGTGGCGGGGCGCTGAAAGATCTCCCCGGGCGTTCCGGTCGCCGCAACCGCTCCCTGCAGGATGAGCACGACCCCGTCTGCGAGCGCAAAAGCCTCGTCGCGGGAATGGCTCACCTGCAGGACCGTGAGATTCTGTCCCTTCTGCACCGCCTTCATCATTCGCATGCAGTCCCCGCGTGCAGCGGGATCCAGTGCGGCAAAGGGTTCGTCAAGGAGGAGGATTCTGGGTTCTGCAGCAAGTGCCCGCGCGAGTGCCACCCGCTGCTGTTCCCCGCCGCTGAGCGACGCAGGGTACCGGTCTGTCAGCCCGATGATCCCAAACTGGTCCAGCAATGCATCCACCGTGCGCCGGACCTCAGGCTCCGGGGCACGGCGCAGCCGGAGGCTGAACGCGACATTGTTAAAAACGGTCAGGTGTGGAAAGAGGGAGTAGTCCTGGTAAACGATGGCGATGCCCCGGTCTTCGGGAGGAATTCCTGCAGCGTCGGTCCCTTCAAGGCAGATTCCCCCGTTTTCCGGGGTCCGGAGCCCGGCGATTGTTTCGAGCAGTACCGTCTTTCCGGCACCGGAGGGCCCCATAATAACAACGTACTCTCCTCGGCCGACCCGGAGGCAGATGTCGCGCAGGCAGAAGTCCCCCAGCGCGAGGGAGACATGGTCAAGCACGATCATGGTCATACCCTCCCGCCTTCTTCGTCATCCAACGGAAGATGACGAATACCGCGATGCAGATGACGATCATGATGAACGCAATGCTCCGGCTCTCCGCGAGGCCCCCGGTCGTGAAACGGTGGTAGATGAGCGTAGAGACTACCATCGGGAAGTAGGCAATCATGACGACCGCAGCAAACTCGCCGACCGCCCGGCCCCATGCCAGGAAGGCGCCGGAGAGGATGTGACGGGCAGCAAGGGGGAGCGCGATGAGCCGGAACGCCTGGAACCGTGTCGCCCCGAGGGTCCGGGCAACGTTCTCGAGGTGGACCGGGACCTTCTCAAATCCCTCCCGGACCGCGTTGATATAGTACGGAGACGAGACAAAGACCATCGCGACGACAATTCCCAGGAACGCGTCCTCGAAGAAGATCCCGGCATTCGCGAGCGGGGCTCCGATGGGGCCGCGAGCCATGAAGAGGAGGTAAACGAGGAGGCCTGCCACAGTATGCGGCAGGACAAGCGGGATGTCCACAAGCGTCTCCACGACGCTCTTCCAGCGGGACGTGCTCCGGGAGAGCACGTAAGAAAGGGGCGTACAGAAGATCGCGAGGAAGACAACAGCACAGAGCGCGGCAGAGAGGGTAAGCAGGATCGCACCGATCACACCTGTCTCGGTTGCGACGGAAAAAAGATGGGGGAGGTCGAGGATCTCGGGCACCGTGATCGCGATGAGCGAGAGGACAGTTATTACGAGGATAATGCTTCCGAGAATCCAGAATGCGGTCATGCAGGGATCGCTGCGGGTTATGTCCGCCATCGTCAGTCACCACTCCTGCCTTTGAGAGTCCGCGAATACATCGCTACCCCCACCGGGTTCATGCGAGAGGGGCCGGCCAGCCCTTCCCTCCTGTCTTTGCCTTCTCAATGACAAGGTCTGCAAATTCCCGTGCAAGGTCCGGATTTGGTGCAGTGTTGGGTATAGTAATCGCGTAAACGATTGGCTGCCCGTGCCTGTCCTTCCCGATGGCGCTGAACCGCTGGAACCCGAGAGTTACGCGGGCCCTGCCGTATTCCGCGGCATAGGCCGGTGAGCTCAGATCGATCTCTTGGGGAAGATCGATCCAGAGAAGGTTATGACCCTCCGCAACACTGCGGTACTCGAACGCATAGTCTATCCCGCCAGCTTCAAGGAGGGAGATAACATAGATGCTCCCGTCCCGGATCACAAGATCCGGATCCGACGGTCGCATCGTCTCCGGAAGTCCGACGGTCGGTACGCCATTTGTGGCATTGATGACCAGCGGGGGCGTGAACCGCCTCCCGATGAGCGCCGGAAAAATCGTTGCGTTCCTGTAATAATCGGAGGCGAGGAGAGCGACCATGACCGTGCGGTACCCGGCGGCATCAAGCATCGGGTTCGAGAACCCGGTCCGGACCCCGCGCCGCGTGAGGATCCCGTACCAGTTGTCCTGCGAGATCTCATCAGCATACCTGCTCCGGTTCGTGTAGGCGATCACCATCGCGTTCCGGGCAAACGGGGTATACGAATCCGTAAAGTTCGCACCGGTCGCTTGATCGGTCCGGAACATAAGGTCCGGGATGAGGGAGGCATCCGCCACCGCCACGACATCGACGTTCCGGTGGAGATCGGTTACCTGTCGGATCGCCTGGATGCTGCCATGGCCCTCGATCTGGACATCGACCTGCGGGTGGGTCGCCTCAAATTCCTGTTCCACCTCGGCAAACGGCTGGAGGAGGCTTCCGGCCGGGACCACCTTCAGCACGGTCTTCTGGTGCTGTTCCCCGGTACTGCATCCCGCCGTGCTGCAGAGCAGGGCGAGCAGGAGGAATGCAATGAGCATCCCCGCACGGCAGGGACAGGTCATTTCCGTTTTACTTCGATCGTGTCCACCCATTTTACCCACGCGCTGCCTTCGGTGACGATCCCCTCCTCTTCGGAAATGATCACGAGACGCACCGGCCCTCCGTCATCATACGAGAGCGGTTTTCCGTCCTGTTCGTACATCAGGAGTACCTGGAGAGGAGGCGACGGGATCTCCCTGAAGCTCTCATTGAAGGTGATGAAACCTTCCCCCTGGGTCTGGTCGTAGTCGAAGACCCAGAGATAGCCATCCGGGGCGGAAACCCAGACCTGGTCCCCCTCCGCAATTCCCCCGGATTGTTCGAGGAGATCGGTTAAGAGGACGCCTTTACAGGTGTAGGGGCCGTACTTGATCCCGACCGTGGAGACCGCGAAACAATTACCGGCCGTAGCGGGAAACGCCCGGATCTCGTCGAATGTATACGATGCCCGGGTGGTCCCGTTGACCGTCAGGTTCCACCCCCGGAAGTCATCGGAGGGGATCGTATCCGTTTCCCGTGGGGGGGCGGTACCAGTGCAGCCCGCAAAGATACTGGCAACCGCAAGCAGGACACAGAATACCGGTACCGGATCTGCGTTGAACGTCATGACCGCCTCCAAAGAATCAGGTACGCGAAAAAAATCCCCCCGATACCGGCTGCGGTCGGGAGCGGGCTTGCCTGCGTGGTTGCCGGTGTCACTGCCTTCTCTTCGAGCGACTTTGCAAGAACTCCTTTCGTCCCGTTATATCCACCGGTATAGACCCGTATGTCGTCAACCCACTTGACCGTATACCCACTGGTCGAAGGGTAGAGGTCTTCGAAAAGGTGGATGGCGGCCGGAGGCATCACCTCCCGCATATCATTGTTGCCGAAAACGTGTCTGCCTTCGGGGTTGACCGATGTGTCCGCAAAGAAGACGAGGCGCATCCCGGCATGGTACTCCGGCGGGTAGCCAACGCCCTGCCGCTCGCCTTCCGCCGTTTCCTCGCCGTTATACCAGCAGATAACAATGGGGCCCTGCCGGGGCTGGGGATCGTACACATTTTCATACGCGAACTCGACATGGTACCCGTCCGGGGCCTTGACCATGACTTCATCGCCTGGCATCATGCCTCCCACGAGATTGCTGAGGTCTTTGATATCCGTACCTTTCACGGCGCCGCGGTCCTTGAAGTTCGCCGTCTCGTTCACATCCCACTGCGCTTCCTTGTCGTCAGCAAAGACCGGCCCCTGGTGGTAGTAGTGTGTCGTGCCATCCCCCAGGACCGGGAGGTTTGCCTCCAGCCAGCGATAGTCCACCGTGGTCTCGTTCAGGATCGTTGTGCCATCCACCGCGTATTTCACGATGTGGAGTGTCGTTGTCGGCGCCGCATATGCAACGGCCGCAATGGCGGAGATGAGGAGGAGGAGGGCAAGGACCGGCAGGATACGAATTGCCGGTACGGCCGGATCGCCAGTTGGCCGGTGTCGCTGCCTCACGTCCGTCCCCTCGTGTGCAGGAAGCCCCCGAAAAGACCACAGGCTGCAAGCGCCACGACGATCGTTCCGGGTGAGACCGCAGCCGGTGTCGGTGGCGGGGCGGGAACAGTTGTTTCCGCCATGACTTTCGCCTCGTCCTGTGCCCCATCGTGGGACGAGATCAGGATCTCTGCAACATACTGGACCGAGAGCCCGGTCGTCGTCGGGTACTTCTCCTCGCCCTGCCGGTAATAATACCAGTACTCCGGCGCGGCGGATTCGCGCCAGTCGGCATTCCCGAAGGCGTGGAGTCCCCACGGGTTGGTAGTATTGTCAGCGAGGAAGAGGAGCCGCATGCCGGCCCTGTACTTCGGGACGTATCCTTCCTCATCATGGTACCACGCGATCACCATGGGTCCCTGCCGGGATGATGGCGTATACACGTTCTCGTAGGCAAACGTCCGGGAGAATCCGTCCTCCGCACGGATCTTTACGGTGTCTCCCGGATCCATGCCTCCAACGAGTTCGCAGAGGTCTTTGAGCGCCGTCCCTTTCACCGCACCCATGTCCTTCTCCCGGACATTGATATCCTCCGCTGCGTTCCAGCGGAGATTTTCTTCCTGTGCCGTATCGGCATCGTCGACAAAGACCGGGCCCTGGTTATAGTACCGTGTTATCCCGTCCCCGATAACAGGCAGGTTCTCTTCCATCCAACGGTACGAAACAGTGGTTTCGTTAATCACCGTAACATTATCCGGTGCAAAGTTTACGATGCGAACGTCAGTGGTCGCCGCTGAAACCAGCGGGATGCACCAGACGATTGCAGAACAGACGATACCAATCACGAGATATCCCTGAAAACAGCCGTTCACCTTCGACGCCACGAACAACAACCCGTATGGGAATAGGCGGGAAGGCGTTATAAATATTGTAATCTGAGATTTGTTAACTGTTTCCGGTTACAATCACAGGTTCCATGACGGGAAGATTCTCCTTTACGGAAAAATCGGAGATTCTTGGGGGTTGAAAAAAAAATTACGCGGTCCCTGCGCTGTCGTAGAGCAGGCAGACGTACCGCATCGTGAAGACGCCGATAAAGGGGCCGAAGATGAACGAGAGTATCCCGCCGATGATGGGAATCATGCCGAGGACGAGGCTCACGATGAAGACGAGGATCGTCATGATGATGAGGGCGAGGATGTACGTTCCCCACCCGATCCTCCCGATTGTTGCGAGAATGGCCGAGAAGTTGAATGCCTCTCCCATCGCTCCCGTGCGGGCGAACCGGACAACCCCGACAAGCGCGAAGAGCCCGAGGATGAATGCCACAATCACGGTGATGAGGATGCCTCCCATCATGCCCATGATCACTTCGAATCCGGGCTCATACCTCTCATCGGCAATGGCGGACGTCATCAAGGTCAGGAATGCGGGAAGCACCGTAACGCAGAAGACGGCGATCGCCGGAATCATGTAGATGAACTGGATGACCATGTACCTGATGCCGTCCGCAAACAGTTTCCCGAACCCGGTGACCGCCGGGAGAGGATTGTCTCCGCGGAGGATCTTCATGGTGTATCCCGAGTAGAACGCAGAGAGGATGACGGCAAGGATGATTGCGATGCCGAAACCGGCAGCAAGGGTGATAAGGTCCGGCGTTCCTGCCATCGTAAAGGCCATGTAGATGATCCAGCCGATAATCGGGATCACAGGGATGATTGTGAGGATGAGCAGCATCACCCAGATACCGATGTTTCCGACAAGCCCTTCTTTGGCGTACGCGAAAGCGTCGCCGATCAGTTTACCAAAGTCCATTTCATTCTCCATGTCTGTGCCGCCCTGCACGAGAGGGCGCCAGCAGATTGTGAACACTGTTATCGCGTGACAGAATAATTCCTTCGGTGACCAGGAAAATTCCTGCACATGGGAAACGATGGCAGGTCCTGCTGCTTCTGGTGCTCCGGCCCGGATACGATCAACCTTCGGTAATCTGCTCCAATGACCCGGCCGGTTGTGCGTTCTCCCGGTGCAGACAAAAGCCGGCAGCCTGTCCCGGGGTATCCGGAGTGACACCTGCCCGGTTCATCCATCCTGATTCGGGGACGCCAAATCGTTACATGAACCGGCCTGCCGGGAAAAAATCCGCATCGTCTCACTCAACAAACCGCTCCAGCCACCAGTAGGTCTTTTCTACCGCAAGCCCGCCGGATTCAAAGTACCGGGAGAGGTACGGATCGTGCTCCGCGACGAGCGTTGAGAGGTATGCGATCTTTCTCTCCCGCAGGAGATCGAGGAGCGCCTGTATCAGCAGCTTCCCGTATCCGTGCCCCCGTGCCGCAGGGTGGACGTAAAAATTATCCAGGTATGCCCAGTGGGATGACATCAGCTTGCAGAAGAGGAAGCCCCTGACCTCCCCTTCGCAATCGAGCACGAGCAGGAGGTTGTCTTGCGGAGAAGCGACCCATTCATCGAGCTCCTGCCGCTCGTAGAACCGGATCCGCGGGCTCACGCCGAAAACCTCTTCTTCCGATCCCATCCGGAAGATCGCACCGGTGTCGGTGGGAGTGGCGTTGCGGACGATTGCGGGCATGGTTGGAGTACGATTGGGGAGCGAAGTGATGAACGTGTTGGCCGGTCGGGTTTCCAGCCCGGGTTTTTCCTTGCAGGAAGCCGGTCCATTCGTCATTCATTCACAAGAAAAAGTTTAAGCCCGCGACCTCAACTCTTTAACGTTTGCATGACCATCGACAAGATTTTTTTGGCAATCCTCGTCCTCCTCTTCGCAATCGCCGCAATCCTCGTTGTCTTCTCCATCTGGTTTTATGTCTGGAAATATGTCTCGGACCACAGCGGGAATATTGTCGAGTGGGACGATGACGATACCGGGGATTGCAGTGCGCCTGAAGCTGATACGCTGAAGAAAAAATGATTTTTTTTATTGTCAACATGCCCGGTATTTTACCAGGCCCAGATAGATGCACAGGAATCCGGCAGCGATCTCCAGGAACGTGATAACAACGTGATCCAGGTAATCCTCAATAAGACCAAATCCTGCCCCCAGCAAAAAAAGCCCGAGGAGGACCTCAAGAATGCCGCCGAGTTTTCCCATGATCTTTCACGTTGCATAATACCCGAAGGATTATAAAAAGGTGACGCTTTTCTGAGGGGGGCGTTGACTAAAATGTTTCCCCGGCACAACCCATGACCTTTTTTTGAGAACATGGTTTTCTCTGGCAAAATTTTTGCACTTTAATTTAGGCAACCTTATCAATAAAAAATGAAAAAATCTGACCCATGCCGAAGTTCTGCCCCACCTGCGGGAAATCCCTGCAGTACGAGAACGCCGAGATCTGCCCAAGTTGCGGGGTGAGAATCCGGGATCCCCCGATAGTCATTCAGCAGGAGATCCGGAGCCCCATTCTGGCAGGCATCTTAAGTTTTTTATTTGCCGGCTGGGGGCAGTGGTATAACGGGAAGACCGGGGACGGATTGAAATTTTTTGGCGCCTTCTTTGCACTGTATATCCTGATGATCATTTTCATTGTCGGGGCCAACATCGTCCCCGTTCTTGCAATCGTCGCACTGCTGGTGATCCTCGCGATGTTACTCCTCTGGGTGTACGGGATGTACGAGGCATACAGGACCGCGGAAAGAATCAACAGGCAGGAAGAGAGCTTTTCCAAAAAAAGCAGATTATTCTGGTTACCGGTAGCCTTGATCATGCTTATGGTTTTGTTGATCATATTCGCTGCGGTCGCCGCCTTCGTATTCGGAATGGCCTATTCACAGGCTTCACCCCGCGTCTCAACAATACCCTATTCTTCTGAATATTCTCCTCAATATTCCTCCCGTTTTACCAATCCCGGTTTCGAGACCGGAAATCTTGACGGGTGGACGGGAGGCAGTACAACCTTCACTCTCGGGGACCGGAGCCACAGCGGGACATACTCCTGCCACTTTGACATGTCAGGAACCCCGTCGAGCGATTATATTACGCAGTCTGTCGACCTGACCGGTGTGGAGAGTATCTCTTTCTGGGGTATGGGGGAGAGCAATACCTGGCCGTTCTCTGTTTACATCGATGGCACGCTGGTGCAGAAACCCAACGCGGTATCGAATACCTGGACCCGGTATACCATACCGGTATCGGGTTACTCCGGCGTCCACACGGTATCCATAAAATGGAACGGGGGACCGGGGATGTATGGTGCCGACATCGATGATTTTTCGATAGCATAATTTTCCTCCCAGGTAAAAGACTTTTGAAAAAGTACCCGACTCTGCCTGATTGTTAATTAAAAAGACAATGTTTAAGAGGATCCGCCCTCCACTGAACCTTACCGGTTATCCCCAAAAATCCGGGATGGTTGTTTAAGGTTGGTGCTGATGAAGAGATGGGACATTGCCGCAGTACGGATCCTTGTGCTACTGAGTACGATCCTGATACTGGCAGGACCGGCGATAGCCGCCGGCACGATAGAGGTACATGTTGTAAAGTATGCAAAAGACGGGGTAACTATCCTTGATGAAACGACGGTCAATTTTACCTGGATGATGGACAACCTCGACGTCTACGGGGACGGGATCACGCATTATTACATGCAGGGCCCGGTCTTCAACGATACAATCGTCGATAAATGGAATCCTGAGGAGAACGACCCGGCCATCCTGACTAAGGACATGGGTGCCGTGAAGGGAACCGACATCCGGGATCTTTGCGACTTAGTCGGGGGGATGTCGTCTGATGATTACAACATAACTCTCAAAGCAACCGATGGTCTCAAGAGGAATTTTTCCTACTCAGCCGTCTACAATCCCCCCGCCCGCACCGGCAGAATGGTCCTGACATGGTACCGATCCGATCTCGGCTACGTGAACGAAAGCTACACTGACGGGATGCGCAATGTGATGTTTGCGGATACGACGACGAACCCCTGGGGATACCATGTGCTTGGATTGTGGGACGTTCATGAATCGTATCCTCAGCCTTTCTGGTACTATTACTCCCCGACACAACCCAGTGCCCAGGGACTTTCCGTAAAATATATCAGCGACATAATAATCTACAGCAATGACCAGATCCCCGCCCCGGTCGCTGCATTTACCGGAACCCCAACCTCCGGCACTGCGCCGCTGACGGTCAGATTCACCGATGCATCGACCAATTCCCCGACATCGTGGTCCTGGAACTTCGGCGACGGCAATACCACGAACTCTACCGTCCGGAATCCGGTCCACACCTACCTGTCCGCCGGGACCTATACTGTAAAGCTCACAGCAACGAACACGGGGGGAAGCGACAGTGAGACGAAGACGAATTATATCACGGGGAGTGCACCGGTTATCGCCCCGGTCGCTGCATTTACCGGAACCCCAATCTCCGGCACTGCGCCGCTGACGGTCAGATTCACCGATGCATCGACCAATTCCCCGACATCGTGGTCCTGGAACTTCGGCGACGGCAATACCACGAACTC
>Ga0302250_1000179_pt1 | contig 78685 bp, 72 predicted proteins | sample AAG_RA_Asp_MG_FD_193536 | JGI IMG/M metagenome (GOLD analysis project Ga0302250, IMG submission 193536) | Enriched activated sludge microbial communities from anaerobic digester in WTTP, New Holstein, Wisconsin, United States - AAG_RA_Asp | ecosystem: Engineered > Bioreactor > Anaerobic >... | reverse complement strand
GGCTTTGACCGTTCCGGCACCACCCGCATCGGTAAATTCATCATCAACCACAGCTTCATCATCCCCGGCCTGCTGGGTGTGGGCACCGGCTGTACCGTCGGATACCTGCTGGTGAAGGTGCTGTACTAGTCAGTTGACAGAATATGTCCTGTAAAGGCCCGATGATCATTGATCATTGGGCCTTTCTGTTTGCAGGAAGCGACGGTATTTGAATATAATTGTGCAGCACGCTGACTTATAGATATGGGTATAATTAATGAACCGCACCATCATGCACATAGACATGAACGCCTTCTTTGCCTCCGTGGAGCAGCAAGCCAATCCGGAACTGCAGGGCAAGCCCATCGCCGTAACCGGTGCCGGTCACCGTACCGTCATTACAACCGCCTCCTACGAAGCCAGGGCATTCGGCGTCAAGACCGGCATGGCCGTATGGGAAGCCAAGCGCTGCTGTCCGCAACTGATCATCGTCACCGGAGACAACCGCAAATACACCTACACCTCCAGCCGCATCATGAAGATGATGCAGGACTACACCCCGGAAGTGGAAGTTTTCTCCATCGATGAAGCCTTTATGGATGTGACTCACTCCCTGTCGCTGTTCGGCAGTGCCGAAAACATTGCCTACCAGCTTAAAGCCCGCATAAAGCAGAACTTTGGCATCACCTGTTCAGTAGGGATTGCCCCCAACAAGCTGCTGGCCAAACTGGCATCGGACATGCAGAAGCCGGACGGCCTGACCATCATAAGAGCTGATGATGTAAAGGGCATCATGGAGAGCATGCCGATACAGGAACTGTGCGGCATCGGCAGAAAGACCCAAAGGCAGCTCAACATGATGAGCATCTATACCTGCGGGGAACTGGGACGTTGTGACGAGGAAAGACTGACCAGGAAGTTCGGCATCATCGGCAGAAGACTGAAACAGATGGGCCAGGGGATAGACCACTCTCCTGTCATCCCGGAAGAGCTGCAGGACGAGGTTAAGAGTGTCGGCCATTCCATGACGCTGGACAGGGATATCTCCCATCCAGACGACATCAGACGCTTCCTGCTGCAGTTGTCCGAGATGGTCGGCAGCCGCGCCAGAAGATACAACGTCAGCGGCAAGACCGTATCGCTGTATATCCGTTATGCCGACTTCTTCACCAACATCGGTAAACAGACCACCGTCCATGACTACATCAACCTGAGCAGCGACATCTACAAAACGGCCCTATCTATACTGGACACCATTGAGCTTGAACAGCCCATCCGCCTGATGGGGGTATCACTGTCCAACCTTAAACATCAGGCGGCACAACTGCCGCTGTTTGAGGAAGACCGGAAGAAACTGTTTGCCACTCAGGCCATGGATGCCATCAACCAGAAGTACGGCAGCATGTCGGTCACATACGGCAATCTTGTCAAGGACAGGGAGAAGCGAGGCTCATTCGTCATCTCCCCGGCCTGGCGTCCCATCGGTATCAGAAATGTCGATGTGGATTGAATTATCATGAAACTGCGAACGTTTCGTAGTGTGGTAAAGTTTATCAATCTGCTTTGAAAGGAATCAATTTTCTTTTGCCAGTTGACTCTAAAATTGACCAACTAGAATCTGCAGTTTACCGCAAGGTCAGCCTTCGTCTGATCCCTTTTCTGTTTTTCTGTTACATCCTGGCCTATCTGGACAGGGTGAACGTGGGCTTTGCCAAACTGCAGATGGGGGCGGACCTGGGGTTCAGTGAAGCCGTTTACGGTACCGGCGCCGGCTTGTTCTTCATCGGGTATTTCTTTCTCGAGGTGCCCAGTAACATTATGCTGGCACGAGTAGGGGCCAAGATATGGATTGCCCGCATCATGATCATGTGGGGTCTTGTCTCGGCTGCAATGATGTTTGTTGATGGCAAGACCAGTTTCTATCTGTTGCGTTTTCTGCTGGGTGTTGCAGAGGCCGGTTTTTTTCCGGGCATCATCCTCTATCTGACCTATTGGTTTCCCAAGGCATACCGTGCCAGGATGGTCGCCTGGTTTATGACGGCTGTTCCGCTGGCTGGCGTTATTGGAGGGCCGCTTTCCGGGTGGATTCTGAACTCCCTGTCTGGGATGGCAGGGCTTAATGGGTGGCAGTGGCTGTTTCTGGTCGAAGGCTTGATGCCGGTACTGGCCGGGGTCTGGGTACTGTTTTATCTGGACAATGGTCCCTCGGATGCCGGATGGCTTGACAAAAGTGAAAAAGAACTGTTGCTGTCACGCATATGTGAAGATGAACAGTCCAACATTGTCGAAGGTGACAAGGTCAGTGATGTATTCTGCTCACTCCGGGTGTGGTTGCTTGGTTGCATATATTTCTGCATGGTCATGGGGCTTTACGGTATCTCTTTCTGGCTGCCCCAGATCATTAAGGATGCGCTGACCACAGACAACCTGATGATCGGCTTGATCTTTGCCATTCCCTGGGGGATAGCAGCTATGGCTATGGTTGGTTTGGGTTGGCATTCGGACAGGACCGGTGAACGTCGTTGGCATGTTGCTTTGGCCTGCCTGGTTTCATCCCTGGCGTTCATTTTCTGCAGCCTGTCTGGTCTGGTAGGGTGGCCAGGTTTTGTTGCGCTCATAATAGCCACCTCCGGCATTATGGCCGCCTTGTCGACTTTCTGGGCCCTGCCAACGGCCATCCTGAAAGGCACAGCCGCTGCCGCCGGCATTGCGTGGATCAATTCTTTCGGTAATCTGGCCGGATATGTAAGTCCTGAACTGGTCGGGATGATACGCGATGCCAACAGTAATGACATGACGTCCGCATTGCTGTTGCTGGGTGTGTCAATGCTGGTTGCCGCATGCCTCACCATCGGTGTTGCCGGCCCGGCATTTTGCAGTAAAAATCGAAACCTCAATAACTGTGTATAACGACTGATATCCGGTTGTGTGGGAGGAATAAGTGAGATTTGATTGTAATTTGAAGAACCTGAGCGGCTGCCCTCATGAACAGGAGGGTCTGTGTCGACATCCGGCAAGGAGTTCTGACCCGAAGCATTGCCGGTGGTATACTGAACATAGTGGTCTGGCAGACGAGGGAAAATGCGAACGGGCTCAATGAGTAGTTAAGGACGGAGACAAAATGAAAACACTGGGTAAGAACTATGTGTCTAGTCATGTAATCATTTATGAGTCACTGGGGTTTGCCTTTGTGCTGCTGATTATCTGGCTGAATGAGCTGGTGGATATCCCTTTTCTTTGGCTTGGCTCAGAGCCGACCCCGTCAAACTGGCGGGAATCTGTGTTTGAAACTGTGCTGATCTTGTTGTTGGGGGGCATGGTGATATTGGTCACCCGCAGGTTATTCCGGAGGATGAAATATCTGGAGGGTACACTGCCGGTATGTGCCTGCTGTAAAAAGATCAGGGATGAGCATGGGAACTGGCGGAGTATCGAGTCATATATCAGCGACGGTTCTGATGCCGTGTTCAGCCACGGCATTTGCCCGGAATGCGCAGAACAGTATTATTCTGAATACAATCCTTATAAAAAGTCATCTGATCCTACTGAAAACATATAACAGAGCTGTATGCAAAAAGGAGTATGGATATGATCAGGGTTATGCTTTTGCTGGCAGTACTGCTTATACTTGCAACACAGTACGCATCTGCATCCGAAACTGTGAAACCGGGTGAATACATAACATCAGGCGGATGGGGCGAGATGAAGATCTCCAGGGTTGCTGACGGTTCACTGAAATTTGAAATCTCAGCAATCGGCGGCAATGCCCATACCTGCGGCCTGAACGGAAAGATAGTCGGTGGGCGTGCAGTACTGGAGGGAAGCGGAGAGGACAAACCCTGCATTGTCACTTTCAGGGCTGAAGGCAAGGGCGTCCATGTCAGTGATAATGATGGCGGTTGTAGCTATTACTGCGGGGCCAGAGCCAGTTTTACCGGTCTGTATCTGAAACCGCTGCCTGTTTGCGAATCCATGTCTGTAATGCAGGCCCGCAAGGAGTTTAAACGGTTGTATGACATGAAATCCTACAGAAAGGCCTTCAGAACGCTGGAGCCGGTTTTCAGAAATTGCGCTGATATGACTTTATGGTCGGAACTGGGGTTGATCAGGAATGACCTGGCCATAACCCAGTACAAAATGGGCGATTACACGGGCTGTCTGAAAACGCTCAAACCTCTGGAGGCGGATGCCAGGCTGAGTGAGGAGGCCCTTCGGGAAAACTACGCACCTGCGGATGCCGATACAATCATCCCTATCGCCAAAGCTGCTCGGACAAATCTGGAGTTGTGCAGGAAAAAGGGTGCTAAGCCATGACCAGTGCTGCCTGCAGCAAGGTGGTTGTCGTCAACGATCTGATGCAGCAGGGATATACCTATTATCTTACTGAACCGATGGGGAAAAACTTTGATCCGGAGTTCAGGCCGGAGTTGACACCGGCTGAAATGCTCAGGCTGGGGGTGTTTGGCGGGAAATATATGACGGACTGTAGCAGCGAATTTCCGGAAGAGTGGTTTGCAGAGGCAAAACTCTGTCATGCATTTCATGACCCCAGACTGAACTATTTCGGGGTTAACGCGTCAAAACCGCTTTCTTACTGGCGTGAGAAGGGATGGATATACAACGATGACCCGCGCGGCTGGTTTCAGTGGTATTGCCGATATTACATGGGCAGGCGCTGTCCCGATGACAGCCGCCAGATCAAACGCTGGAAAGCCATGAAAAGGCATCTGGTGCAGATTACCAGGAACTGCATGCCGGGTGATCTGGACTGCCGGCGTCGCCAGCGCCAGGCGCTGCTGCATTGGGCCTATGATACACGGATAGTCTAAACACCTTTTTGCTTGCATTGCTGTAGTTTTGGTAACTTGCTAAACTTCTGTACATGCCTTCAACCTGTCTATTACCGCTGTACTTGCCGATTCAGAAGGCAAAACACCACCAAGCCCCTTCAGCCAGAAACGGTCCGATATGCCCAGACCATTGGTTTCGATACTGATCTCTGCCGGATATAGCGAATACATACTGAACAGATTGATCATGGCGGCCAGAAAACCGATCCGGTCTGCTCCGGTAAGTTCAACGTAAAGGCTGCCGTGGTGGCGGTTGTTGCGCTCAACCAGGAAACTGTAAAGCTTGACCGGCTCTGCAGTCTGGTGCGCGCTGGTTTCATTGATCAGTGCCAGATAATCAATTGCTGCTGGGGTGCAAACAGCATTGCAAAAATCAATCTCCAGCATGGCCGTCCAATCCAGCGCTGCAACCTTTTCTGCTTTGCCTCGCAATACGCTGATGCTGTTGTTGGCCAGCCCAGTAGTTAGTCTGCCTATCCAGCCGGTTGTGAGGTTGCCTCTTAGTTCAATCTGATGAATGGTTGCGGTTTTGGGTATTAAATTGCAGGTTGGCTTCGTCATGAAGTCCGCATAGTTATCCGCGTTGTTTGTTGTACAGGCTGATTCCATATGGCACCTCTTTATGCATTTCAGAGTTTGCGGCTGTCACAGCTTTTACACTTCTCATGCCAAATAATTGCAGAAGATGTGGGTGCCGAGAAAGCTTGTATTTTAAATGTGTTGATTGATTTTGCTGCTTGGAAAGCACAACAGTGATGTTCAGATGGTGGGCAGTTGCCTGTTATTGCGGCAGACGGAGGGGTACATGTTGTTACCACAGGTCAATGGATGGCATGGTCTGTTCCTGCATCTCCATGGCTTTCATCCAGCATTCACGGTCCCGGTTGGCCAGTTTTGTGCTGCGTTCTGTAGCGATCCTGCGCATGTAGATGGAAAAATCTCCGTTGGAAAAGTGGATAACGCGACCATGATTGCCCCCCAGATGTTCGGCAATAATGGGTATGTTCTCGCAGGTTAGAAAATCCTTTATAAAATGGCAGTTTACGGAGCCTACGCAGGCAAAGTTGCCCACTGTTTCACGGTTGATCAAGATGGACGCGCCGCCAAAAACCTTGGCGTGAAGCCTGTTTTTGCGCGCCCCCTTGGAGAGCATATCATTGATGAGCAGTTCCATGGCATGAATGCCGTAGCGGCCTGCTTCAGAAAGGAAGATGGGCAGTTCTTGGGAGTAACGTGGGTTGCTCAACAGGAAATGGTTCATGCCGATAATCTTGGCCTCGGCATCATACAGGCAGGCGGCTACGCAGGAACCCAGCAGGGTTGAAATCACCGCAGGCTCTTTGGTGCTGAAGTATTCTCCTGGTTGTATGGAAATACGGCTGTAGCGGCCTTGTTTTTCAATGCGCATAAGGAATTCTCAACGTCACAAGGTTGTTGCCAAAACAGAACTGATAAATCATGTTCGGCAACAGCCACTTGTCCAGATGAACGCTTTGTCCGGTTGCTGCAATATCAGAGCTGATTGTACTTCACTTGTTTGCAGTTAAGATGATGGCCTCTTAGCAAAAATTAACCAATATGGTACAAAGTATACCAGCATCAAACAGAAGCGCCATGATTTATCTTCTACCCCAAAGGCTCAACAGGGCGGGCAGGAAAAACAAAAAGGCGGCAACGCTTGCAGCCATGCCCAGCGACATGACGGCGCCGATGCTGAAGACTCCTTGATGTTTTGCCACCATCAGCGCCCCGAAGCTGAACAGGATGGTGAGGGCATTGAGAAATACACCGATGCCGGCGCTGCTGACGGCAACCTGGGCGGGGCTCTCATTGCCTTGGCGGTAACGGTTGATGATATAAATAGCGGAATCAATGCCTACCCCCAGAATAAGGGGTAGCACAATGATGTTGGCAGAATTGAAGCTGAGCCCGGAGATCCACATGCCGCCAACCATGAGAAATAATCCGGCTGCCAGTGGCAGTGAACCAATAACGGCAAAACGGATGCTTCTGAAGTTTAGCAGCAGTATTAATACGATGCCCGCAAACGCATACATAAAGGCTTTCATATAGGAGTCCCGCAGTACGGTCATGGATTCGTAAACCATGATCGGTTCTCCGGTAGCATGAGGATCAACGCTTTTTACATCCCGGACAAATTCAGCCAGTGGTTTGTGCTCGAATATCTCTTTTTTGGGGGCAACCTGGAGCAGCAGCTTGCCGTTTTTTCCTATGAATCGTTGCTTTAATTGTTCAGGGACATCTGCCTCCTTGACAGCTGAAGCATTAAACGTTTCTTTCAGCATGCGCAGTTTTTCCGGTAGCTCGGCAAACATGCTGCCTTCGAATTCACGCAGCATCCCCAGCGCATTATTGTCCTTTTCCTTTTCAAGCGACTTGAAGAATCCGTCCAGGGTCACAAGGAAAGCGGCTACCGGTTTTGCTTCCGCCTTGTTGCCCGCTTGCAGGTGGTTCTTTAGTTTTTCTACCCTGTCATGAAAATTTTCGAAGATGGAAGGCAGTTCCATCGGTCGCAGGTTTTCTTCATAGGGGACCGGCTTCACTGGTGCCATAACCTGTTTAATTGCCTCCAGTTCAGCCAGTTTGGTTTTCTGCTGGTCAGGTACCAGGGTGCTGACACTCACCACGTGGTCGATGCTGGGCAGTTGCTCCAGTTTGCGGGTCAACTGGTCGGCCTCTTCCAAGCTGTTGGCGGTAACAACTGCAAAATATCCTGAATTTTCCTTACTCCTCATCAGCTTGTAGGCATATTCAACCGACTGCAGGCCTTTTGCCTGTAAATTCATCAAATTGTAGTCGAATCCGGTTTTTGTGAGCGGGTAGATGCACACCAGCACCAGGGCGATCGTTGCGTAGAAGACGTTTTTGGGATTGGCAAAGATCTGTCTGATTACGGGATACTTGGCAATCCTGAAAGTGGAAGAGGTTTTGATCTGACCGTCTTTGCGGAAAGGTTCCAGCAGAATCATCATGGCAGGCAGCACGGTGAATGTAGAGATGACGCAGATGACGATGCCGAGTGCGGCAATAATGCCCAACTCTGAAATTCCTTTGAAGTCGGTCAGCACAAAGGTCAGAAATGCTATGGAGGTTGTGGCGGCTGCCAGTATGATGGAGCGTATGTTGGCCACTACGCCGGTTTGTATGGCCGCTCTGCCATCTGCTCCTTTATTGATTTCTTCCTGATAGCGCAATACAACCTGAATGCCGTATTCGATACCAAGACCGATCAGCATGATGGCAAACACCATGGAGAGAATGTTGAGATGGCCGACAAATAAAGTTGCGGCGCCGAAGGATACGCAAATGCCAGCAATCAGCGAAACCATGGCGGCAATAACATTCAGCAGACCACGGAAGGCAAAAAACAGCAGTACTACAGTCAGTGTCAGAGAAAGAATTGTTGCGACTTTCATATCTGTCTGGCTTGTTGCCATCTCTTCATATTCCAGGACCGGTACTCCGGTCAGACCGATCTTGACCCCTTTGAATTCCGGGCGCTGCAGTATCTCATTAACAGCAGCGCGTGTGGCCAGGATGGCTTTTTCTGCAGGCACAAAACTGCCGGTCTCCTTGACTGGTCGTATGGCGATCACCTGCTGCCTGCCTGCAGATTCCAGCATGGAAGGTTTGTCTCCGCCCCCCTTGAGAAACATATCCATGGACATGCCACCGGTTTTGCCGTCAACCCCCTTGAATCCCTTGTCAAGAGCGGTCAGCATGAACACCAGGCTTTCCAGGGTTTTCGGGTTCGGAGCATTCAGGTAATCATCAATCTGCCTGGTAACACTGCTGAACAGTGTGGGAATAGAAGGGGCGGCAGCCAGATCCTTGAGTACCGGCGCCGCATTGGTCAGTGTTTTTCTGAGGTTGCGGAGATCTTCCAGCGGCATGAACAGCATACCGTTTTTACGGAAATATGGCAGACCGCCGGGGTAGAATACCTCAACGAAAACACCTTTTTCTCGCTTAAGACGATCAAACAGCGCATCGCTGCAGCTGGTGGCCTTGGCCGCATCGTCAGACTCGACAACCACGGCAATTTCCTCCTGATCGCCGAATTCCTGGCGGTAGGCCCGGTAGTCCACCTGAAAGGAAGCGTTGCGGGGCATCAGGTCATCCCTGCCGGTCAAAAACTCCATCTTTTCTGTTGTGTATAGTATCGAGACCACTGAAAGCAGTAGCGCCAGGGCTAATACCGTTTTGGGAAAGCCGGCCGCGAGATTGAAGATTTTATGGTTTATGCTATGATTTTGCACCTGTTGCTCCTTGACGGTTTTGTGCCTATTGTATAAACAGAAAACTATTTTTATGTACGATACTTTTAAAAAAAGCAATTACCAAATGAGCCGGCTTCAGTGGAGTGGATATGCAGAGTGCGGAATTAACCCTGTTTACCGGAAAAAGAACGGAATTTTATTCTATTACATCGCAGCTGAATGATAAGTTGCGACAGTGCGGCTGGAAAAACGGTGTGCTGACGATCTTCTCTCCCCATACAACGGCCGCTATAACCATTAATGAAAACGCCGATCCGGATGTGGCGGCGGATATGGATATGTTTCTAAGCCGATTAGTGCCTAAGGACAGAAGTTTTCGTCACATGGAGGGCAACTCTGATGCGCACCTTAAAGCCAGTCTGATCGGTTCCTCGGTGCAGATCATCGTTCGTGATTCGCGGATGTGGTTGGGACAGTGGCAGGGGGTCTATTTCTGTGAATTTGATGGTCCCAGAGCTCGCCAAGTATGTCTGGCTTTTTCTGAGTAACTCACGGGCTAAGCTGTTTTGTTCGGTCCTTCTGATTATTCATTGAAATCATTTGTCAATCGCCTTATTATCATCCACAACTTACAGATAACAGTCTTACCGGGCTCCGGTTTACAAATAGCACCAGAAAGGTTGATGCAATGCTCAATTCAATCAAGTCAAAGCTGATTTTCTTCTCTTTTCTGTGTTTTTTGGCCATATCCTCAAGCGTAGTACTCTCTTATGTTATCTCTGTGCATGAAATCAAACAGATTATGCGCTCTGATGTTGATGCGGTTGCAAACGCCCTTGAAAAAAGCATCAACTACATTGCCAAGGACAAACCTGAGGGATACAAGGAAAAAGAGTTCAAACAGTTTCTGTACGATATAAAGATTGGCAAAAGCGGCTACGCTTTCCTTTTGGACGGGAAAGGCGTGCTGGCGGTTCATCACAAGGAAGAGGGCAAGAACCTTTCCGGGCTGTCGCATATTGATCATATTGTCAGGCAGCATAGCAATGGTGTTTACGAGTATGTTGCTTCCACTACCGGTCAGGAAAAGATAGTTGCTTACCGTTATATCAAGCCTTGGGGTATGTGGGTTGTGCCGGGGGTGAACAAGGCCGATTACTTTGATGAGTTGCGGGACAATTTTCTTAAATGGAATGTGGTCTGCGCCCTGGTGATCATGCTGCTGCTTTCCACGGCCAGCTACTGGATTATCCGCAGTATCTCAGGGCCGATCATGTCGGCTGTAAATGTTGCCAATCATCTGGCAACCGGGGATCTTACAATCGAAACCCCAAGCACCACCGCCGAAAAGGGGGGGGAAATTGGCGCGCTCAATGAAGCCCAGCAGTTGATGGTGGGCAGCCTAAACACCATGGTGGTACGTGTCAGTGATTCGACTCAGCAGCTTAACATCATCAGCGAGAACATCTCCGCCACAGCACGGCAGGTGACAGCGGCCGGCAAGGAGCAGGCTATTGCAGTGGATGAAACTTCATCTGCTGTGGATGCTATCAACTCCTCTGTACACGTGGTCTATGAGGGGGTAGACAGCCTTTCCAAGTCTGCGGCAGAAACCTCTTCGGCAACCATTCAAATGGCCTCCAGTGTTGAGGAGGTTGCCTTGAATATGGAAAAACTGGCAGCAACGGTAGATGAGGTCAGCTCATCCATCCTGGAAATGACTACTGCTGCCAAGCAGATCAGCGGCAGCGTGCAGGTGCTGATGGATATCTCCTCTACCACTGCCTCTTCGATCGGTGAGATGGACTCCTCCATCAAGCAGGTGGGTGAACATGCCAGGATCAGCGCTGATATCGCCCGGGAAGTTTTGCAAGATGCCGAGGCGGGGCGTGAATCCGTGCATGCCACCATTGAAGGTATTGCCGAAATCAAGCGGGCCTCGGCGACGACCTCGGAGTTTGTTAACAAGCTGGCTGCCAGCGCCTCTGACATCAGCGAAATCCTGCGTGTGATTGATGATATCACGGCGCAGACCAACCTGCTGGCACTCAATGCGGCCATCATTGCCGCCCAGGCCGGTGAACATGGCAAGGGGTTTGCCGTGGTGGCAGATGAGATCAAGCAGCTGGCCGATCGAACCAAGTACTCAACCAAGGAGATCGGCAACGTCATAACTAATGTGCTTAAAAATACCGAGCTTGCTGTGGAAACCATTACCATTGCAGAAAAAAGCATTGAATCAGGCAGCCGGCTTTCCCAGTATTCCGGAGAGGTGCTGGACGGCATTTTTGCCAAGATGAAGAAGTCGTCCGACCAAGCCGGAGAAATTGCCCGGGCAACGGTGGAGCAGGCCTCAGGTAGCCACATGATCAGCCAGGCCATGGAAAATCTGGCCCAGCTGATCGTGCAGATCCGTAATGCTACCCGTGAGCATGAAAAGGGCAATGACCTGATCATGGCCGCAGTAGAGCAGATCAAGGGGATGAACAACCATGTGCGCAACTCTACCCAGGAGCAGCTCAAGGCCAGCAAGGAGATCGCACGTTCCAACGAGAATATCCATGACATGACCAAACAGATCAAGCAGGCTTGTGGCATGCAGAATGAGTGCAGTAACCGTATTGCCGTGTCCATGGAAAGAGTCTTCCGTTCGGCAGGGACCAATGATCAGGCGACCAAGGCGCTGAATGATGCTGTAAATGGTCTGGTTTGCCAGGTCAAGAATCTGCAGAACGAAATGGCTGGTTTCAAAACCAGGGTTTAAACATAGTTTATTGCTGATTTGAGAAGTTTTTTGCATTTTTTAGAACATTTTTTTAGTTTTTGATTAAAAGGCTGATTGACAGCACTGCATTTTTTTGATATTTCGATGCACTCGTTATTTTGTAATTAATTATTTATATGGGGGGATCAGGATGAGTGCAGTGGAGATCAGCAAAGTTAAACACGTAGTTGCAAACCCGACAGGCTTGGGGCTTTTTGGCTTGGCAATGGTTACTTTTGTGGCAGCATCGCAAAAACTGGGGATTACTACAGGACTGTCTTTTGTAATTGTTTATGCGCTTTTCCTTGGTGCAACTGCTCAACTGGTGGCATGTATTCTGGACTTTCTGCATGACAACATCTGGGGCGCCACTGTTTTCGGTGCATACGCCTTTTTCTGGTATGCAGTGGCCACCTGCTGGATGATGAAAATGGGTGTTTTCGGCCCGGAACTGGCAGCTGCTGCCGATGTAAAGCAGCTTGGTTTCGCCTTCCTGGGATATCTGATCTTCTCTGTTTTTATGACCATTGGCGCCATGGAAGTCAACAAGGTCATCTTCCTTGACATGGTTGTTATCGATGTGCTGCTAGCCGCACTGACATTGAATGCCTTTGGTATTGCCGCCCATACGACCCATGTGATTGGCGCTACCGCTGAGATGTTTACCGCCCTGATCTCTTTCTATGCCTGTTCCGCTGTTGTACTCAACAACCACTTTGGCAAACCGTTTATGCCGATGGGCAAGCCGTTCGGTATCTTCAAGTAGTCTGATCAGAACAGCACATAAAGCCTCCTGTGAAAGCACAGGGGGCTTTTTGCTGTCTTGATTCCGTATGTTTAGGAGCCTGTCATGACGATAGAGGAGTTCTGTAGACACCTCGATAATAAGCTGTCTGAAGCCGGTGAACAGCAGGCCTGTTTTGATGTTATTACCTCAATGGTCGGGCAGGCATTCCGGGCCGCTACTGATGAGGTGGCTATATTTGCTGTTGATGGGCAGAGTCAGATGGTCAGCTTCCTTCTGCCCCAAAAGCTGCGCCGTGCCGGTAAGCTTCCGCTTTCATCACATAATGCCCTAGTGGTTAAAACCATCACGGAAAACCGTCCAAGCCTTGATAACAGTTTTTCGTCTACGCCGCATGTCTTTGTTTTTGAACACTTTAAACTTGCAGTTGACTCTCCTCCGCAACCGATCCAGAAAATCATGAGTGCGCCGATTGTAGTGGATGAGCATGTTGCAGGTGTAATCCAGATTTCGCGCAAGGGTACTACGGCAGAATCAGCCGGGGCTGATTTTAGTGCCTCCCAGCTTTCGGCGCTTGTCTGCGTGTCAGCTGCTATCGCCCCACATTTAAGCAAACTCCAGTAAAAACTGTTGTCTGTGCGGTGTTGGATGGCCACTGCAAAAAACGACAGCCCTTTCTTTTATTCTCTGTCCGCATTCATGCACGATTGTGCTAAACTTTTCTGGCAACAGATCAAACCTTCATAGCCCAGTTTTTGTCTGACAACATATACGCAGGGGGTATTAATGCATTCCGTCCCGGACAAGGCCCTTAACGAGATGCTTTCATCGCTTTCCAACTGTTTTCTGCAGGGCAAGGAAGAGGTGCTGAGGCTTTCCATGATTGCTCTGCTTGCTTCCGGTCATATCCTGATTGAGGATTTGCCTGGGTTGGGTAAGACCACCATCGCCCTGGCGCTTGCCGGCAGTACAGGCCTGACCTTCGGACGGGTTCAGTGCACCAGCGACATGCTCCCCTCCGATATCACCGGACTGTCTGTCTTTAACCGCGAAGAAGGGCGTTTTGCCTTCATGTCTGGCCCGATCTTTAACAATATTGTTCTGCTGGACGAGATCAACCGTGCCATGCCGCGCACGCAGAGCGCCATGCTGGAAGCTATGGAGGAAAGGCGTGTGACCGTGGAAGGTGTGACGCATGCATTGCCTGCTCCATTCATGGTGTTCGCCACCCAGAATCCTTCTGACCAGAGCGGCACCTTTCCGCTGCCGGAGTCGCAGCTGGACCGTTTTCTGATCTGTACCGGCATCGGTTATCCACCCGAACTACTGGAAAAACAGATTATCTCCAGCGGCGGTATCCGTGAGCGCATCAGCGAAATCCCAGCTATCGTCAATGCTGATGATATTGTGCAGGCCCGCCGGGTTGTGGAGCAGCAGATTCATCTTTCCACCCGGTTGGTTGATTATATCTACGCCATTGTTAACGCCTCCAGGCATAACCCTATGATTCAGACCGGCTTGTCCACCCGGGCGGCCATCAACCTTGCCCATGCATCCAGGGCCGCGGCATTTCTGGCCGGGCGCGATTTCGTCGCCCCTGAGGATGTCCGGGATATTGCGGTGCCGGTCTGTGCCCACCGCATCGTTTTAAAACCTGAGCATTACAATTCCAGCAGGAGGGACGTGCTACGCGCTCTGCTCGCCGACATACCGCTGCCTTTGGCCTGAAGATCAACAAATCCGGGGCGTTGTATATAGTCATCACCATCTTGTTGGGGTTTTCGGCCGTTAATACCGGCAATAACATGCTGTTTCTGGTGGTGTCCGGATTGCTGGCTTTCATGTCGGTTACCGGCCTGGCCGGCATGCTGAACCTGCAGAGGCTGTCGGCGGAGGTAATTGCACCAGAAGATATCTTTGCCGGGCGCGAGGCATGTTTCCGTATCAGGATCGAAAACAGAAAACGGCTGCACTCCTTCCTGATAACGGTAAAACCGGTATCAGGCGGCGAGGTGACCTTGCCGGTTGTACCGGCTGCCGGATACAGTGAGGCCGACTTGAAACTGGTTTTTCCGGAACGCGGTCATGCTGGTATTGAAAGCATTACCATCAGCTCGACCTTTCCGGTCAACTTCTTTACTCGTTACTGGACCATCCCGGTCAACGCGGCCTTTCTGGTTTATCCCGCCTTGATCCCGGCAGTCGAAGAAATTGCCGAGGACACTACCGACCGGATAGGCAGCCATGCCTGCGCAGCCAGGGGGATGGACGGCGAGATCGAGGGGATTGCGGACTATAGCGGCAGGGAACCTTTGAGACTGGTGCACTGGAAGCATACCGCCAGGGGTGACGAAATCGTAGTCAAACAGTTTGGCAGCCAGGTGGTGCGTCCCATGTTGATTGATCTGGACAAGCTGGCCGGCGGCAGTTTGGAGTCGCGCCTTTCCAAGGCCGCCTGGCTGGTCATGCAGTTGATCGACAAACGTCCCGTTGGCTTGCGCCTGGATGAAAACCATATCATTGCCCCGGAAACCGGAGCACGCCACCGGGCGTTGCTGATGGCGGAACTGGCCCTCTATGGTAAGCATTAAATCTGTCATCGCCATATTGTCTTACGGCATTGTCATCTGTGCCTTGGTGCCGCTTTATCCGTGGCTAGGCATGTTTCCCAAGGTGCTGCTGCCAATCTGTTTTGCGGCCAGTGTCTGGCAGGACAGGTACGGCAGCTGGGCCATAAAAAACTGGTTGTTGAACCTGTCGCTTGTGCCGCTTTTTCTGTTCTACGCATCGCGCTTCAGCCGCACCAATGCGGTGGACCCGATTGTCTCGCTGTTGGCGGTCATGCTGGCGGTTCGTCTGCTCAGCGATAAAAACAGTCGACACTATTTGCAGATTTACGTGCTGGCGCTGTTTTGCCTGTCATCCTCTTCGCTGTTTGAACTGAGTCCTTCCTTTCTCGTCTACCTGGCCTTGATGCTGTTTCTGGTGGCGGTCTCGCTGGTGCTGATGTCGTTCTACGATGCGGATAACCGGCTGATGCTTGCACGTGCCGATATGCGCAGGGTAGTCGGTTCCGGCCTGATGATACCGCTGGCCGCCCTGCCTTTGCTGGCCCTGCTGTTCCCCATACTGCCCCGTACCCAATACCCCATGTGGAACTTTCTGGCCGCACCGGCGTCCGGTGTGGTTTCATTTGCCGATTCGGTAGAACCGGGCAACCGGGCTGCAGCCGCAGAGGCCAGGGTGCTGGCCTTTCGGGCGGAATCGCCAAAGATTGCACAGGGCAAGGTCTATTGGCGCGGCACGGTTTTTAACACATTTGATGGCAAACGCTGGATCAGGGATCCCGCCGTGCCGCTGGAAAGGGCCAGCTACGGTTTTCCCAGGGTGTCGCAAACTCTGTTTCAGGAACCGGGGCTGTCACGCTTCATGATGTCACTGGATGCCCCGGCCAGCATGATAGGGCAGCGCATCCGGCGCAATTCGGACGGCACCTATGAAATGTTCCTGCCGCCGAACAAGCGTATCACTTATCAGGTGTTTTCCGAACAGCGCGGGTTTATTGCCAGTCCAAGCATAAACCGTGAATTTTATCTGCGCTTGCCAGCATCGTTTTCGCCGAAGATCAGGCGTCTGGCCGTAGATGTGGCAGCTAAAGGCCGGACTGATAAGGACAAGATTGCTCTGGTCGAGGGGTTCTTTATCAATGGCAGATACAGATATGCCCTGAGTGGCATGCCCACAGGTGAAAATGCCCTGGAAACATTCATCTTTCAGGATAAACAGGGCAATTGCGAGTTCTTTGCATCGGCCTTCGCCCTGATGCTGCGTAGCGCTGGTGTCCCGGCCCGTCTGGTGGGCGGTTATCTGGGGGGGGATTACAACGAACTGGGGGGATATTACCTGGTGACCCAGAACATGGCCCATGTGTGGGTAGAGGCTCATCTGGATGGCAAGGGGTGGATGCGCATCGACCCCAGCGCTTTTGCAGAGAACGGCGATGCTGTACTGGCCGCGCAGAGGGAGTTGGGGGTGATGAAGCGGCTCCGTATGGCGGTGGATTCGCTGGACCATGTCTGGAACCGTTCCGTTGTTGCCTATGATCTGGAAAGTCAGATGGAAATGGCCCAAAAGGCCGGCAAGGGGCTGCACCGCTTGGCGCGGATGGGACTGCCGAAGGGTGGTTACTGGTATCCGGTTGCGGGCATTGTTGTTGTGGCTGTTGTTATGGTGTGGCGCAAACGTCACCTGCTGCTGATAACGCGTGAAAAACGCCTGCTGAACGGCTTTCTGAAGATTGTGGAGAGGGATTGCCGCATTGCTGTCTCTGCAGAAAAAACAGGCTTGTTTGATATTGCCGCCGCTGCCGCTGACCCGCGTGTCAGCGAGTTTGTGGGGATCTATGCCGCTGCCGTGTACAAGGATCGCAAGCTGACGCCAGCGGAATATGAGCGGCTGAAGGAACTGCTCAAGGCAGGTTTCAGAAGGTAGACGGTCTTTAAGTCATTTGGTGTGTTAGTAATATCAAGGGGTAAAATGTCTAAAAATCCCATCAATTTTAATAATATTATTGTTTCTCTCGTCGTATCCGAATATCACATATTCATTGCAGTTGCCTGGAGGTAGCCAATAACTAATATCTCGATCACACGATATTCTATTTTTATCCTGAGGATGTTGTGAACGATTACAAGTAAATCCTGAAGAGGTAAACGCTTCAACTGCTTTTTCTTTTGGAGCGCCAATATACAAATTATTTTTTATTAGCATGTCGAAATTGGCGCCGTTGTAACATCCGCTGAGCACAATCATTACAGCAGACAAGATAATATATCGTATACTTTTGGTGCCTTCCATGGTGGGCGGTCCTATATGCTTGCTCAGTAACTCATGCTGACGGCATTGAGGATGCCGATGGCAATGGAGAAAGAGGCCAGCATTGTGGCGGCAGCCCTGTGATCGTTTTCAATTTCCCTGACCAGGTTCTTGAAGATAACGCGCACGATGCTGAACACGGCAAATTGTACAGCCATTGCCAGCGCCGCCCAGATGACCATGTCAATAAAGCTGACGCTGTGGGATATGGCGGAGGCCAACGGCAGGACAAAGCCGATCATGGCCCCTCCCAGGCTGATGGCAGGGGCGATCTTGCCCTCGCGGATCAGGCTGAATTCGTTATAGGGGGTGAACCAGGAGTATGTCCGGCAGAACAGGGCCAGGAAGGCCAGCGAAGAAAGGAAGTAGAGCAGAAAATCATCAAAGCCACCGAGTGTCTCCAGCAGAAATGAGTGCATAGATATAATCCTCCTGAGAGTTTCTTGAAATCAATTGAACAGATGCGGCAGAAAACGGCTGTTGTTGGTTGTTACTTCTGAGCTGTCCTCACGGATGCCGATGCCGGCAGCCTCCCCGTAAATTACCCAAGAGCCGATCACTGGATAGTTGCCTGAAAAACAGGGAATGCTGGCCAGTTCCTGGAATATGGCGCCCTTGCCGCCATATGTGCCTTCGAATTCCCTGACAACACCGCTGCGGTGGATGGCGATGTTGGCGCCCTCGCGGGAAAGCAGCGGCTTGGATACGAAATTATCCCTGAATTCTTCGTTGTCGAAGCTGGCCTTGAGCAGGTTGGGGTGCCCCGGATTCAACTCCCACAGAATCGGCAGGATACCCTTGTTGCTGAGGATCATCTTCCAGGCCGGTTCGATCAGGCTGATGCCGGTCGGCTCGATATAGCGGCCGAAGAACTCGCTGGTCAGCCATTCCCAGGGGTAGAGTTTGAACATGCTGTTGATGACGCAGTCGTTCCCGTCTACGAACTGGTTGTTTATGGAATCATAGCCGATGTCTTCGATGAATACCTGCTCTGTCTCCAGTCCGGCTTGCATGGCGGTATCGCGCAGGTATTCGATATTGCCAAGGTCTTCCGGGGCATCGTTGATGCAGCTGAAAAACAGCGGGGCTTTGATCAGGCTGCGCATGTCGCTCCAGCCGGCAATCAGTTTTTCGTGGATGGAATTGAACTGGTCTGCTTCCGGAAAGCGGTCTTTAAGCCAGAACCACTGAATGACGCTGGCCTCCAGCAAGGCCGTCGGGGTGTCGGCGTTGTATTCCAGCATTCTGGGTGGCGAGTGGCCATCATAGACCAGGTCGAAACGTCCCAATATGGAGGGTTCATCCTTTTCCCAGGAACGTTCGATCAGCGGCACGGCCATCTGGGGTATCATCAGCTTGCTGTAAAGCTGGTTGGTGATCACATGTTCGGCGGCTTTGATGCACAGCTCATGCAGTTCCTGAGTGGCGCTTTCCAGTTCGTCAATCTCGGATGAGGAAAATGTATAGTAGCCGGTTTCATCCCAGTATACCTGGCCGTCGATGGTGTGATAGCACATGCCCTGGGATTCCACGGTTTCCTGCCAGTTAAAGCGTGGCGGGGTGACATGCCTTTCCATGTCAGCTCTTGCCGCCGGAGCTGTGAAAGTGTGACAGGCTGCCGAAGCCGCCGCGGGATACGCTCATGGTGCGGATGGCACGGCTGCCCTGGTTGCCGGTAAACACGGTGCCGGAACGGAAGTAGGGACCGTAGTAGTAGCGGGCGTTATGCCGGTAGTCGCTACTGTCTTTGGGTACTTCTTCGCAGCTCTTGGGGTCGTTGTTCCAGTCATCCAGACAATCCTGACGGTTGGTATAGACATGGCGCTGCTCCTTTTCGCCGCAGGCGGCCAAGGCCAGGGTACCGATCAGGACCAAGGTTATCTGGAGGGTGCTTTTTCGGCGCATAGATTACTCCGTTGCCGATGGGATTGGGATAACTGCAATGTTTGTGAGGCGGTATGACAGGGTTCAACAAGATGCGGATTAAACATGGTTTGAATTTATAAATTATTATGCCGCTAATTGCAACAGCGATAGTAATCAGTACACTGATTCCGTTCTTCTGGTAGAATCTTTACGTGTTGCATGGTCAACTTCGATAAAGACCGCAAGCGGCAGGAGGTGAATATGGCTTTAAAACGGGTAGTGATCGCTGGCATGGGGTTTGGCGGGTTAAATGCAGCAAAAATGCTTGCAAACAGCGGTCTGGAGGTGGTGATGGTAGACCGGAACAATTATCACCTGTTTCAGCCGCTGTTGTATCAAGTCGCCACCGCCGGGTTGGAAAAAGAATCGATCGCCTATCCGTTGCGGGCCTTGTCGCGGCAGTGGCAGCACGCCCGCTTCAGGATGGGTACAATTGAAGGCGTAGATCTGGCTGGCAGGATGCTCAAGCTGAAAGATGGAGAACTCGCTTATGATTATCTGATTATGGCCCTGGGCAGCCGCACCTCCTATTTCGGGAATGACTGCATTGCAAGGCATGCCTTTGATCTGAAACAGCTGGAACAGGCCGAGGCGCTACGCAATCATATCCTGCTGGTGTTCGAGATGGCCTCGCGTGAGTCTGACCTTGCCAACAGGTCGGCATTGCTGACGTTTGTCATTGTTGGTGGCGGACCTACCGGTGTAGAATTTGCCGGTGCGTTGAGGGAATTAATTGTCCATGTGCTTTCCAAGGACTATCCGGAAATCAAGCTGGCTGAGACCAGGATTGTCATGGTTGAAGCGGCTTCGTCGCTGCTGAATGCCATGCCGGAACACCTGCGGGAATATGCATTGTGTAAAGTCCGTTCCATGGGCATCGAGGTCATGCTTGAAGTCAAGGTCGTTTCTGCGGATGGCAGCAGTGTAGCCTTGCACAACGGTGTGGTTATTCCTACCTGCACACTTTTCTGGTCGGCCGGTGTGGCTGCGTCGGAGGTTTCCGCCGGACTGGGAGTGCCGCTGGCCTCGGCCGGTCGTGTAGTTGTGCAGCCGGACCTCAGGTTGGCTGAACACCCGGAAGTTTATGTTATTGGTGATATGGCCTGTGCAAAGCAAGACGGTCTGCCTCTGCCGATGACAGCGCCGGTGGCTGAGCAGCAGGGACGCCATGTGGCCGCATCCATTATGGCTGTCGAGCGGGGAGAAGCAGTAAAGCCGTTTGTTTACAAGGATAAGGGTACTATGGCCACTATCGGCAGAAGCGCCGCTGTGGCGGTCACCTGCGGCATGACCTTTAAGGGATGGCCGGCCTGGGCGGTCTGGCTGATGCTGCACCTCTACTACCTGATCGGATTTCGCAATCGTCTGCTGGTGCTGATGAACTGGGCTTACTACTATTTCTTCCATGAACATCAGGTGCGCCTGATAACAGATGCCGACGATCAAAAGGCCGGGGGGCTGTTGAATGGCAGATGAATTGATTTAAACTCGGATCTCCAGTAAAAAAACATAACCTTCAGACCGTTTTTATGCTACGTTAACCACTTCATAAAGCTTTTGGAGATACGTGCGGTTTGAAGTCAATTGTAATCATACCTACCTATAATGAACGCGACAATATTGTGCGCCTTGCTGCCGAGGTGCTGAAACAGGACCCATCGCTGCAGATCCTTTTTGTTGATGATAATTCGCCTGATGGTACGGGAAAGCTGGCCGATGAACTGGCTGGGCAAAACCAGCGCATTCATGTCATGCACAGACCCGGCAAAATGGGGCTGGGGTCGGCTTACTGCGCCGGCTTTAAAATGGCTCTTGAGCTGGGGGCGGACTGTCTGATCGAGATGGATGCTGACTTTTCTCACGATCCTTCTGTGTTGCCGTTGTTTCTGGAAAAAATCAGGAACTATGACCTGGTGATCGGTTCCCGTTACCTGAACGGGGTCAGTGTGGTCAACTGGCCGATTCGGCGTCTGATTCTTAGCTATTTTGCCAGTGTTTATACCCGCTGCATTACCGGGCTGAAGATTATGGACTGCACCAGCGGTTTCAAGTGCTTCCGGCGCTCCACGATCGAATCCATTGATCTGGACAAGGTCAAATCTGACGGCTACTCATTCCAGATCGAGCTTAATTACCGCTGCATGGAGAAGGGATTTCGTATTGCCGAGGTGCCGATTATCTTTATAGACCGGCATGCCGGGACGTCGAAGATGTCAAAAAAAATCGTCCGCGAGGCGGTTTTGATGGTATGGAAGCTCAAACTCGGCTCGATACTTTCGTCTCTGTTTGGCAGGAGATGAACTGATGAATCATGAATTGTGGTCTGTTGTGATTGTGGTCAGCCTGGCAGGCTGGATTGCCTCCACCCTGCTGCTGATATTCAAGGCCTTTCCGGAAAAGGGCCGTTTTGAAGTCAGGCCGGGTATGATATGGGGGGGCTGTGTGCTGATGTTTTTTCTGGCATGGACGGTTGGACTGGTTAACGCCTGATTGTTCTTCAGCTTTTATGTTTGCTTTGAAACGGCTCTGTGTTAAAAAATACTTTTCATGGCCTGCATCCAAATAATCAGCCGGGATATGGTTTATACAAAATGATTCAGCTGCATAATGTTTCCATGGCATACCAGAATGACGCGACGGCTCTGAATAATATCAATCTCAGGATCGGCAGGGGTGAGTTTGTTTTTCTGACCGGCGCTTCCGGGGCGGGAAAAACAACGCTGTTACGCCTGCTTTACGGGGCCTTGCACCCCACCCGCGGGCAGGTGCTGATCGACGGCCAGAATATCTCCCGCCTGACCCGGGCACAGATTCCGTTGCTGCGCAGGGGTATCGGCGTGGTGTTTCAGGATTTCAAGCTGCTCCCCAACCGCACTGTTTTCGAAAATGTGGCCATAACCCTTGAGGTGCTGGGATGGGGACGGGCCGATATCGGTAAAAAAGTCATGCATATCCTTCGGCAAACGGGTATGGATACCAAGATAAACCTGACGCCGCAACGTCTTTCTGGTGGTGAACAGCAGCGTGTGGCGCTGGCGCGGGCACTGGTGAATGATCCTAAAATACTGCTGGCGGACGAGCCTACCGGAAACCTTGATGACGCCAATAAAAACCAGATATTGAATATTTTTAAGGAAGCCAATGTGCGCGGTACCACGGTTGTTGTGGCTACCCACGACAGGCGCCTGATTGAGCACAGCCATAAGAGGGTGATCACCCTCAGCAAGGGAGAATTAGTTGAACAGGTGGAAAAAGCAGAAAACAACAACGCTCAAGAGTAATGTCCGGCCATCCCTTGGCGGTGGTGGATTCATTGGCCGTTTCAGGTATTTTGCCGGGCGTGCCTGGGCGAATCTGAGGCAGAATGTCTTTGTCAATGTTGTCACCATTGGCACCATTACCCTGGCACTGCTGATCCTCTCCCTGTTTCTGCTGGTGTTTGTAAACCTGGAAAATGCCGCCGAAAACTGGAGCGAAAAGGTCCAGGTGACCGTATATTTCGACAAGGATCTGACAGTACAGGAACAGACCACAATACGCGGCAGAATTAATGATATCCCCGGTGTCTCCAAACTGTTCTACATATCGAGAGAGGAAGCGCTGAAGCGTTTTCGTGGGAGGCTGCGCGGCCAGGAAACCCTGCTGGAAGGGGTGCAGGCTGATATTATGCCTTCTTCGTTTGAAATAGCCCTGAAGCGCAATCATCGCGATTCAGATTCAATTGAAGCGTTTGTATCTGCACTGAAAAAGATTCCAGACATTAAAGAGGTGCAGTATGGGGAGGAGTGGGTGCGCCGCTTCAACACCTTCCTGAACTTCATGCGCATGCTCGGTGGTTTGCTGGGGGCGTTTTTAGTGCTGGCGGTTATTTTTATCGTTTCCAATACGATTAAGCTGACCATTTATGCCAGAAGAGATGAGCTGGAAGTGATGTCGCTGGTTGGAGCCACGCCTTTTTTCATCAAGGCACCGTTTCTGATCGAGGGGATAATTCAGGGGGCTACAGGTTCCTTTATCTCCATGGGGCTCCTGTTCCTGCTGTATGAGGCCTTTCTGCAGAATGCCGGCAGTTTTCTGACCTTTAATCCCACCACTGCCGGTCTTTCGTTTCTGCCGCTCGAATACGTGGCAGGTATCCTGCTGGCCGGTATCTTCATGGGGTTCATCGGCAGTCTGACTTCCCTGAAAAGGTTTATCACCATCTAAATGATACCAAGGCAGCCATTGATCATATTGCTGGTGGTGTTGCTGGCCTCTGTATCCTGGGGCAGCGGGCCAAAGGATGAGTTGAAGGGCGTCAGGCAAAAGATCAAGGCTAAGAAGCAGCTTATCTCCAAGACCAAGAAGGTAGAAACAGTCGTCTCGGCTGAGTTGCAGGCGATTAATCGCAATCTGCAGCAGAAAGAAGCTGACCTGGGCAAGATGGATCGTGAACTGCAGGGGGTTGAGTCCTCTCTTGGCAAGACCGGTCGTGAGATCACCAGGGTTACAGAAGAGGCCAACCGCAAGAAGGTCGAGATCGGCCGTCGCCTGTCTGCTCTTTACAAGGCTGGAGAAATTGGTGCACTGCGCATGTTCTTTTCGGCGGATTCCTTTCCGCAGATGACGGAAAACATTCGCTATATGCGAGCAATTCTGGATAACGACAAAAAGCTGTTTGCAGAGTATAATCAGAAAATCGAGGAGCTGCGGCAGCTGAAAGTGGTGCTGGAAAAAGATGCGGATCGCAAGGAGCGCATCAAGCTCAGCATATCCGAAAAAAAACAAGAGATTGAACAGGAAAAGCAGAATAAGGCGGCCTATCTGCTGAAGGTACGCAAGGATCGCAAGTCTCACGAGGCATCTCTGAAGGAGTTGCAGGCCAACGCCTCAAGACTGCAGTCCATGCTGAATCGGCTTGAGAAGCTGAGTCGCAGAAGGCAGGCCCCCCGGCAGGAGAAAAGCGGTGGTCGTTTCAAGCATCTGCCTGAACTTCCTCCGGCGCCGGACAGAGGCTTTGCATCGCAGAAAGGGCGTATGTCCCTGCCGGTCCGTGGCCAGGTTATTGAAACCTATGGCAAGCACAAACACCCGGAATTCAATTCATATACATTCAGCAAAGGGATTTCAATAGCCGCACCCGCTGGTACGGATATAAAATCCATCTATGCCGGCACGGTTATTTTTGCCGATTATTTCAAGGGGTTCGGCAATATGGTCATTGTGGATCATGGTGGCGGTTATTTCAGCCTTTATGCACATGCGTCCAGAATCAGCAAACGGGTGGGCGCTTCGGTACAGAAGGGTGAAACAGTTGCGCAGGTGGGTGATGTGGACTCCACCAAAGGCGCGTTTCTTTATTTTGAAATCAGGCATCAGGGCAAACCTCAGGACCCTGCGGCCTGGGTAAGGTAGTAAGGTTTATGAGGGCTGAGTTTGAAAGGGCGGGTGTGACTTGCTGATTTGGAGCAGATTCAGCTTTATTATTGTGGAGGCAGAAGATGTTTAACAGGGAAAAAGGTAAAAAACGTTTTTTTGCTGGTTTCATGGTGGCCGTTATCACTCTGGTCATCTTTATCGGATTCAGCTCCCAGCGCAGGTGCTCCGCAGAGGGGAAGGGGAGTGATTATGAATCCATAGAGCTTTTTACTGATGTGATGGCCATCATCAAGAAGAGCTACGTGGAAGAGGTGGATACAAAGAAACTGATCTACGGTGCCATTAACGGCATGCTCTCTTCCCTTGATCCGCACAGTTCTTTCATGCCGCCTGAAACATACAAGGAGCTTAAAATTGATACCAAAGGCTCATTTGGTGGGCTGGGTATCGAAATATCCATCAAGGACGGCATCCTTACGGTTATTTCTCCCATCGAGGATACCCCGGCATTCAAGGCGGGCATCAAGGCCGGCGACCAGATTCTGCGTATTGACGAAAAATGGACAAAAGATCTCAATATCAATGATGCTGTCAAACGCATGAGGGGGCAGAAAGGGAGCAAGGTTGTCCTGACCATCATGCGGGACGGTTTTGACCGGCCTAAGGAGTTTACCCTGGTGCGTGACATTATTCAGGTGAAGAGTGTCAGGTTCCGTATGCTGGAAAACGGTTACGGATACATCAGGATTGCCCAGTTTCAGGAGAAAACCGACGATGATCTGACCAAGGCGTTGCATGCGCTGCAGGAGGATGGCAAAAAGCCGCTTTCCGGTCTGGTGCTTGACCTGCGCAATGATCCCGGCGGTCTGCTTGACCAGGCGGTAAAGGTCTCTGATCATTTCATCAGGGACGGCTTGATTGTTTATACCGAAGGGCGCGAAAAGGATCAGCAGATGCGTTTTTCTGCTTCGCGCGGTCCCAAGGAACCAAATTATCCAATCGTGGTTTTGATTAACAGCGGCAGTGCCAGTGCCTCTGAAATTGTTGCCGGTGCTTTGCAGGATCACAAGCGTGCAATCGTTATGGGAACCCAGAGCTTTGGCAAGGGATCCGTGCAGACAATTATCCCGCTTTCGGATCAGTCCGGGCTGAGATTGACCACAGCACGTTATTTTACCCCCAGCGGTCGTTCCATTCAGGCTAAAGGTATCACGCCGGATATTGTGGTGGAGCGTATTGAACTGCCAAAAGAAAGCAGCAAAAAGGAAGGTTTCTACATCCGCGAGAAGGATCTGGAAAACCACTTTGAGGACAAGGATGCCTCAAAGGATGTGAAGAAGGAGCAAAAGCCGGAAGAGAAGAAAGACAAGCCTGTCTCCAGTAGGTGGGAAGAAAACCTGAAGCATGACTATCAGGTCATGCGTGCCCTTGACCTGCTCAAGGGTTGGGAAATACTCAAAAAAATGGGAAATGTGAAGTAACAATAAGTGAAAAAAAAATCACAAAATCGTTATAGAACTGAAAAGGGCGGCGGTTTCATTGCCGCCCTTGCTATTGTCGCTGTTGTGTTGCTGGCTATCGGCGCTTACTACCTGTTTGGTGTCTCAGACAGGCAGCCTGAAAAGCAGCAAGTTGAATCGGCCCGTACTTCTCCAGGTGCTGCGTCAGGTTCGCCTCAAGTGACACCCCCACTGCCGCACAAGGCACCATCCAGCGCCCGTAAAAAGCCAGAGTATCCAGCAGTTGAATCTGACTTATCATCAGTCCTGCCGGAGCAGACTGCCAAGACAGAAGGCAAGGGGCGGCTGGCTGTTATCATTGATGATATGGGTACGAGTCTGGCTGAGGCCCGTTCACTTGCCGAGATTAAAGTGCCGCTGACCTTTGCCATTATCCCCGGTCTGCGCAACGATCGTGCCGTGGCAGCCTATGCTGCATCTAAAGGGATTGAGACCATGATCCATATGCCCATGCAATCAAAAGAGTGGCCAAAACGGCGTCTGGAAAGCAACGGATTGCTGGTGTCAATGTCAGAAGAAGAGCTCAGGGGCCAGTTGAACAGTTATTTTAATGCCGTTCCCAAGGCGGTTGGCGCCAATAATCATATGGGGTCTGAATTTACCGAGCATGAAGGCAAGATGCGCTCCGTGTTGTCTGTTTTGAAAGGGCGTGGAATGTTTTTTGTGGACAGCGTGACCTCACCCCGAAGCGTCGGTAGCAGGATAGCCAGTGAGATGGGGGTAAAGAACGGCCGCAGACATGTGTTTCTGGATAATGAGCAGAACAGCACCTATATTACCAGTCAGATCAATCAGGCTGTAAAGTATGCAAAACGTCATGGCGAGGCCATTGCCATCTGCCATCCCCATCCGGTGACTATAAAGACCCTGGCGGCGGTACTTCCTGGACTCTCCAGCCAGGGCATAACACTAGTGACGGCTTCAAAGCTGGTCCGATAACCCCACCTTTTTCTACCGTTTTCTGCCGGACCTCCCCCTGTCTTTCCCCTTGTTATTACTGCCTTTGTTTTCTGGCGCCTGTGTTTCCGTGTTGCGTGGAGCAATGCCTTTCAAGCCTTTACCCCTGACAGGTATGCGCGGGAACTGCTCATCTGGACGGATGATTTCTGCCGTTGCGGCGCTGTGCAGTGGGGTGGATGACCTGTGTTCAACCAGCACAAACTCAATCCGACGGGTAGCGGGATTGACTGCGGCAACCTTGACCCTGACACTGTCTCCGATGCGCAGGATACGCTTGGAACGATGACCTAACAGTGCATGCTGTTTTTCCATAAAGGTATATATGTCGTCTGCAATCGTGGAAATGTGTACCAACCCTTCTACAAACAACTCCTGCAACTCTACAAAGCATCCAAAGCCGGTTACCCCGCTGATGTATCCGTCAAACTCATCACCCACATGTTGCTGCATGAACTGAATCTTTTTCAGTTCGACAATGTCCCGTTCGGCTTCCATGGCAACACGCTCGCGCTTGCTGGTGTGTTCGCCGGTCTCGCCCAGGCGCTGGGTCACTAAGGATAGTTCCTTTTCAGCCTTTTTGCTGCCTTTTGCATCTGCAAGGGCAAGCGTTGCCTTGAGTATGCGATGCACCACCAGATCAGGATAACGGCGTATGGGAGATGTAAAATGGCAGTAACAGGGAGATGCCAGACCAAAGTGCCCCAGATTATCCGCCGCATAGCGGGCCTGCTTCATGCATCGTAACAGGGCGTAATTCAGCATGCGTTCCTCCGGCCTTCCTTCTGCCTGAGTCAGCAGCCTTTGTATCTCCCTGGGGTCTACACGTTCATTGACCAGCGCAAATTCGTAACCGAAACCATAGATGAACTCCTGGAAATTCTGCAGCTTGCCGGGGTCCGGATTTTCATGGATGCGGTACAGAAAGGGGATCTCTTTGGCGGTTACATAAGTGGCAACTGCCTCGTTAGCCGCCAGCATGAACTCTTCAATCAGTTGGTGCGCCAGGTTGCGCTCGGCACGGATGATACCTTCCGTCTGACCGGTCAGGCCGATAATGATCTCCGGTTCCGGCAGGTCGAAATCAATGCTGCCGCGGAGCTTGCGCATGTTCATCAGCATCAGCGCCAGTTCTTTCATCTCCATCAACATCGGCACCAGCAGGCTGTTTTGTGCGCAGATGGCGGTATCCTGATCGACAATGATCTGTTTAACCAGGGTATAGGTCAGGCGCGCGCAGCTTTTGATAATGCTGGGGTAAAAGGCGGATTCCAGCATCTTGCCCTGTTTGTCGAACAGCATCTCGGCTGTCATAGTCAGCCTGTCCACATGGGGATTCAGTGAACAGATGCCGTTGGAAAGGCGTTCCGGTAGCATGGGGATGCAGCGGTCTGGAAAATACACTGATGTACCGCGCAGATAGGCATCCCGATCCAGGGCGCAACCCGGCTTGACATAATGCGATACGTCGGCGATGGACACCCACAGGCGATAGTTTTGGCCTTCTTGTCGGATGGATACGGCATCGTCAAAGTCCTTTGCTGTTTCACCGTCAATGGTGACAGTCTGCAGCTTGCGCAGATCCACGCGCCCTTTCAGCTCTTCTTTTGAAACCGTTTCCGCGATGGCCTCAGCTTCAGCCAGGGTGTCTTTGCCGAAGACATGTGGCAAGTCGAAACGACGGATGGCGGACTGCACTTCCACTTCGGGGTCATCCGGCCAGCCAAGTATCTCGGCAACAAGACCTTCTGCCGGACGTCCGCCAATTGGGAAAGAGGTCAGTTCGGCAACCACTTGCTGGCCATCCTCTGCCCGTCCCCGTCCTTTCGGCGGAATGACGATGATCAGGTTCAGGCGCTGCTCGTCAGGAATGACAATCGCCCCTCTGCGGGTTTCCTCATATCTGCCAACGACCCGGGTAGTGGCCCGCTCACTGACCGCAACGATACGTCCTTCCTTTTTGCCGCCCCCCATGCGACTGCGTTCGGCCCTGACCTCCACCGTATCCCCATGTATGGCGTTCTTCATGGATTTTTGCGGGATGAATATATCGTCGCCGCCTCCCTCGGGTGTGACAAATCCATAGCCGTCCCGGTGTGCCGAGAGCCGGCCGCGAATGCTTTTGGTGGCCGAAGCCATAGCGTAGCTGTTGCCTTTGAATCTGACAATCTCTCCGTCAGCAGCCATGTCTTCCATCATTCTTTTGAGTTCGCCCTTTATGTGTCTGCCGCCGAAATGGCGCAGTATAGAGGCAAAGTGGATGGAGCCCTCCTGTTGTTTGAGGAAGGCAAGGATATTTTTCTTGGAAAGTTGCATGCAGAGTCGTCCTTTGATTATAAAAAGCCCCGTTTCCGAGCAGAAATGGGGCTTGCTGATGCTGACCCGAATGGTTTCAGTTTTGGGGTTAACCTTTTCCCATCAACCCGCGTACGGCCGCCGGCAGATCTGATGGCAGAATCACCAGCTTGGAATTGGGGGAGGTAGCAATCTTGTTCAAGGTGTTGATGTAGCGATCACCCAGCAGGAATACTGCCGGCAGATCCTTGTCTCTGATGGCCTCACTGATGTCGGTGATGGCCTTGGCGGATGCCTCGGCCAGCTTTACTTGTGCCTCAGCCTCGCGTTTGGCTGCTTCAAGGCGTCCCTCTGCTTCACGGATGGTGGCTTCACGTTTGCCTTCAGCCTCCAGGATGGTGGCCTGTTTGAAACGTTCGGCGCTCGCTTGCTGTTCCATGGCCTTTTGCATGGATTCCGAAGGTTTGATGTCCTGGATTTCTACGGATTGTACGTAGATACCCCAGGTGGCGACTTCCTTGGAGATATTGTCCTGCAGTCTGGCCTTGATATGCTCCCGTTCGGAGAGGGCGCTGTTCAGATCCATCTGGCCGATAATGGCACGTAGTGATGTCATGACCAGGTTTTGTATGGCATATTCATAGTTCTGGATCTCGTATACGGCACGTATGGGGTCGGTCACCTTGATGAAGGCCACAGCGTTGGTGATAATCACAGCATTATCCTTGGTGATGACCTCCTGCGAACCGATGGCTAGCACGTCGCCTTTGGTGGAGACACGGTACGCAACAGTATCCACGTAGGGGATGATGAAGTTCAGGCCTGGTTTGAGAGTGGTGTTGTATTTACCCAGCCGTTCAACTACCCATTCTTGACCCTGCGGGACTGTTTTGACACCGGCAAAAAGCGTGACGGCAACTACGGCAAGTAGCGTTATAAATATAATTACACCAGGCATTGCGATTCCCCCTATTGTTTGCTGACTTTCAGAATCTGCCCTTCGATATCGACAACCTTTACGTTGTCGCCTATTTTGAGCAACTGCTCGGCATAGCATGACCACTCATCGGCTCCCAGTATCGAAATACGAAATTTGACAACCCCCTTTTCATAGGTGTCATCCGTCCCTTTGATGATGATGCCGGTTTCACCGATGATGCCTTCCTTGGACATACCGGCATGGGTCTGATCAGTTTTGGGTTTCAGGTATTTGAACCACATCAGGGTAAAGCAGATGGATGCAATGCTCCACAGCAAAAGCTGGGCCGCCAACGGGAAACCAGGCCAGACAGCCTTCAGCATGCCAACCACCAGGGCGCCCATGCCGAACCAGATGATTGTAAATGATGGAACAAACAGCTCAAGGCCGATAAGGCAGAAACCTGCGACAACCCAGTGCCACCATTCGATTTGCATAAGACACCCCACCGATTGTTAAACATATGTTTTTTTGAATTGTACCATAATATTTCTGAAGGGCTACAAATATTAGCCTGCACATACAGTTTGCTGCTCCACTGAAAATATGCGGGAACTTTTGTACTGCCTTTTCTGTCAAAGCATACAAATTCAATAAATGGCAGGGGGAGTCAAAGATGAAAGCGATTATTTCTCTGATAATAGCAGTTGTCATGTGTAGCTGGTTTGCCGGAGCGGTACATGCCAGTCCCATTGAAGTCAGCATCGTTAGTGATGGGAATGGGATACTGCCTACCTACAATGTGAAATCGCGCAGACATGTTACAAAGGTTTATGCAGAGGCTGTAAAGGGGGACTATTACCGAATCAGAGTAAAAAACAACCTGGGAAGGCGGGTTGGAGTGGTTGTAGCGGTTGATGGGCGCAATATCGTTAGCGGAGAAAAGTCATGGCTGAAAAACAGTGAGCGCATGTATGTGCTTGAAGCCTACGGACGTGGGGAGTTTTCTGGATGGCGCACGGCGCAGAATAAGATAAACCGTTTCTATTTCACGAACGTGCCGGACTCATATGCAGCTGTTTTTGGTGACAGGAGTGCTATGGGGGTGATAGCCGTGGCAGCATATCCTGAACATTACGCATACGAATCTGCTGTACCCGTTACGAAGGCACATCCATTTGAGGGACGTCGCTTCAAAAAAGATTCGACGGCAAACAGTGCCGCCAAGACAGAAGCGCCGTTGCCATCGGCGGCAGCAGACCGGAGCGCCAGAAAAACCGTTCAGTCTGAACGCGGGTTGGAAAGGGCCGGAACCGGATATGGACATGCAGAATATTCGCCCAGCTACAGTGTAGTTTTTGAACCGGAAAAGCAGGCTGTGCATACGGTATACATAAAGTATGAATGGCGTTCGACGCTTTGCAGACTGGGTGTAATCAACTGCAGAAGTTACCGGCATCCACATAACAGGTTGTGGGATAACAATGGTTTTGCGCCGGCACCTGCTGTTAGGGGTTAGAGCGGGATCACTGAAGGAGAGGGGTTGCTTGGCAGCAGTCAGGAATTACTTTTTTTGCTGCCGAGCAACACAAAAGCCGGTACTGCAAACAGCGCAAACATTGCTGTAAAGAAAACGCCCAGATTGGTAGCCCAACCGATAGACGAGAGAGCTGGATAGTCAGCAAAGGCCAGTGAGCCGAAACCGGCAATGGTGGTGAGCGCGGAAATCAGTACGGCACGGCCGGACTGGACAAAATTGGCTTCCTGGCTGTAGATGTTTCCTGAACTTATTCTGTGCGCCACATGCAGACCATAGTCGCTGCCCATACCCACGATGGTAACTAGTACCATGGCGTTCATAAAGTTGATGCCCATACCTATTACAGCCATGGTGCCCAGCATCAGGGCTGCACCGGCAAAAACAGGGTAAAAGGTATGGAGAATACCGTCCTTGGACTTGAAGTGGCTTAAGATCAGCAGAAGCACGATGATACATCCCAGCAGAGAGCTCCAGATAAAGCTTTCAACCACAGAATCTGCCAGTTGCTTGCTAACCAGTTCAACGCCGGTTGCCCTTGCCTCCGGGACTGTTGAGGTCAGATCAGTCAGGAAAGCCGATGTGTCAAGTTTATCATCGTGATAATACAGGTAAAGCAAGGCATGGAAACCGTTATTGTCTTTGATGAGGTGGCGGCTGACTACGCCGCGTAGAGGGGAATCGGCCAGCTTTTGCACTGCGGTTGCTTCCGTGGTGCTGCCGATGCCGTTGAAATGCCTCATGGCATCAAGATAAGGCTGGAACGGTGCGGTTTCAAAACCAGCCTTCTCAAGTTCTTTGTGCAGTGCTGTAGCTGATTGGCTTGCGTTGATATTTTGGTTTAGCAGCTTGACAAATCTTTGCCTCTCATCACTGGTATTAATTACCTGTTCCAATGAAGACCAGCCGTTGATATGTCCTTCTCTTTGATAGCGTTCAACAAGACTTGCTACTAGAGTCATGCGGTTCATGACGGTCTTCAGTTCATTGCCGTCTACAGCTATAAGCATCTGACGCGGAGCGATGCTGAGATGCCGGGATATTTTTTCCTGAGCCATAAAGGCCTCGGATTTGCGTGGTTGAAGATTCTTTAGTTCCCCATCAAATGTGATGCCGAACATAGCAATGCAGCCTGCTGCGGCCAATATGGCGGACATGGCTGATAGCTTTCCTGGCCCGATCTTGATAAATCTCCATAAGGATTTCATGCCAACAGAGGTGATGGGGTGGAAAGTGGCTGGGAATTGTAGTTCCATGAATACCAGCAAAGGTGGAAGAAAGAAGAGGGTTGCATAAAGAGAAAAAATGACACCCAGGCCGACCAACAGGCCCAGTTCATACAGCGCTCTGACATCGGAAACCATCAGGGCAAAAAAAGGAAATGCTGTTGTTGCTGCTGCGGTAAACAGGCCGTGACCAGTATCCACTATAGCGAGTCTGAGCGCATTATCCATGTTTTTGCCCGTGGCTCTCTCACTATGATAACGGTCATATAGATGCACGGAATAATCAGTTCCCAATCCAATAATCAGAGCCATGAAAGCGAAGGAGATGATGTGAATTGATGGTAGTAAAAGTGAAGCTGTGGCTAACGCCAGTGTCACACCGACCACAATTATCAGTGGTAGTAGCAATGTAGGCAACAGTCGGCGATAAACGGCGTAGAAAATTAACAAGACAACTACAAGAGAAGAAAGGATGCAGGATAGTATGTTGGTCTTCATTTCGGCTTCGTCAAGCACGGCACTCATGTGGGCGCCGGCGCAACTGACCGAAACCTTCAATCCCCGTCTGGCATCATTAATGCCTGAAACCAGCCTGCGTGCAAACTCAATATCCTGTACGGCCCTAGCAGGCTCGGCAATGACTATCATGACCTGACCGTCTTTTGACATCAGATAAGGCGATGTACTGTCAAGTTTCATGGACTGGCTGGCAGCTTTCAGGCGAGGCAGGATAAGGTCTCTAAGGTACAACGGATCTGCGGTTGCAAGAGCGGATGAAAAACCGCCAAATTGGCCGGAAATATCACTTTTTAAGCGTTCCACGGATGCTTTGATAGACGGCTTCGAAAGTTTTTCTGAAAGCTTGTGGATATCAGCTGTTGAGATAAACAGTTGCGGGTTAGAGGTGGCAAAGGCAATGAAATCGGCGAATAATTCGCCTTCGGACTCGTCATATACCCGCCAGGTAATGCGCGAAAAGGCTGGTTTGCCATCAAGCTGCATCTGCTGCAGTCTGTTAACAAGTTTCCCTGCCTCAACAGGAAGCAGTTCTCTGTCGCCCTCCAACAGAAAATAGGCCTCCTTGGCGCCCCCGGTCCATTCCAGTGATTCCAGTAGTAATTGCAGGGCAGGCAGTTTGCGGGGAAACAGCCGGAAAATGTCTGCTTCGAAACTCGTTTTTGCGATGATGATGCTCGATAAGAGCAATAACAGGCATGAAGCGGCAGCAATCATGGCGGGTGAACGCATGGTCAGGCGAAATATGAACTCAAGCTGAGATCTGGTTAGTTGGTTCAGATATGATGTGATGCGTTTGAGTATGGAAGCGGGATACATAGGGGTGATTTATAGCAGAATCGCACAAAACTAACCACTGCAATCTGCTTTTTGTATTGGTTTTCCCTTGAAGCTTCAGTGCATTTTTCGTATAATTTTCAGGTTAAAAGATTGGAGGCATATAAATAATGGATATCAAAGTTTTGCCGTTGCCTGCTGAACAGATGAAGCAGAAAATAGTTGACGAAAGCCAGCTGGGGTTTGGTAAATATTTTACTGACCGTATGTTGGTTATTGAATGGAAACCGGAGGATGGGTGGCATAATGCCCGTATAGAGCCGTATGCCCCTTTCAAGCTGGACCCGTCCTGTATGGTACTGCATTACTCACAGGAAATATTCGAAGGTCTGAAGGCCTATAAGTGGTCAGATGGGCGGGTTGCTTTGTTTCGCCCGGAAATGAATGCGCGCCGTTTTAATCAATCTGCTGAACGGTTGTGTATGCCTGAGCTGCCCGAAGATGTTTTTCTGAAAGGCATTGAACAACTGGTCAGCCTTGAAAAAGGCTGGATCCCTGCTGCCCCGGAAACCTCTCTGTACATACGCCCGGCTATGATTGCGGTTGAGGCGGCATTGGGGGTCAAACCCTCCAACCACTTCTATTTCTTTGTGATTCTTTCGCCGGTGGGGGCCTATTACAGTGGTGGTTTTAATCCAACCAGTATCATGGTTGAAGATCACTATGTTCGTGCTGTGCCTGGGGGGACTGGAGAAGCCAAGACCGGTGGTAACTATGCCAGTTCCATCAAGGCTGCGCTTGTGGCAAAAAAGAAAGGGTACGATCAGGTGCTCTGGCTGGATGGCTGCGAGAAACGCTATATTGAAGAAGTTGGTTCGATGAACATGTTTTTTGTCTATGGTAAAAAGATTGTAACTGCTGCGCTGAATGGGTCAATATTATCCGGGATTACCCGTGATTCCGTATTGAAGCTGGCTGCTTCTCTTGGATATGAAGCAGAGGAGTGTCGTCTGGAAATTAATGATCTTGTCAGAGATATAAAGCAGGGTAAGGTGACAGAGGCTTTTGGCAGCGGAACAGCAGCTGTGATTACTCCAGTTGGTAAGCTCTGCTACAAGGATGAGGTAATGTTGTTCGGAAATGGTGGGGTTGGCGAACTGACTCAGGAACTCTATGATGTTTTGACTGGTATTCAAACCGGCAAAATCGAGGATAAATTTGGCTGGATCAAATTTGTGAACTGACCTGAGCAAGTCTCCTGCATTTTAATGGCTGGTTGATTTTTGGATATGAGAACAAAAAGCGATAAAAAGGTAGTGTCTAACAAGCTCTGCACGTCATGCAGACGAACCTGTAAACAGGCTGCAACTGCTGTTGTTGCAAGTTGTCCTCGCTATTATCCTTTCAATCGCAAACATGGCAAGGCAGAATTTACCTGGAAACAAATGGAACTTGGTATTTGAATGCAGCGTTGACAAGTATTGTTCATTTGGGTATTAATTTTAACCTGCGCCGATTTAGCTCAGTTGGTAGAGCACATCACTCGTAATGATGAGGTCGTCGGTTCGATTCCGACAATCGGCTCCAATAAATAATCCAAAATAAGTTATATATGTACGAAAGCCCTTAGAAATAAGGGCTTTCTGTGTTTATAAGCTGATGGATGGTTTGATTTTAATTGTGTCACCAATTATTAGCAGCACAAATATTGTTTGCGAAGCAATTTTTTATATTTGCTAATAAATTATATAATTATGTATAAAATGCTTGACAATAATTCAAAATATAGTAAATGAGGTATGCAAGTAAAAATTTTTAATAAGTTATTATGGTGGCATAGGTGGCTATATGCAGCAGTTAAACCGAGTAAAGTCAATCAGAGAGTCAAAGTTGATGAGCAAGTCAGAGCTTGCGCGTAAAGCCGGCTTGTCGGTGTTGACGATTGGCCGGATTGAACGCGGAGAACGTTGTCGCGTTGATACGATGAGAAAGATAATTTTGGCTTTGGGGTACGCAATAGAAGACAAGGAAAAGGTGTTTCAGGTCTGACTCCTGACGGGTGCTTGTATGTTCCTATTTCGAAAAAAGAAAGATATTGTCGGGATTGATGTTGGCTCCAGTTCTATCAAACTTGTTCATTTAAAAGATGGCAAGGATGGTTATCATCTATTGTCTGCAGGTATAATGCCGTTGCCCGCGGAAGCAATTGTGGATAATACATTGATGGATAGCGCGCTGATTGTTTCCGCATTAAAAAATCTTTTGTCAAGCCTTGGGGTTAAAGCCAAGGATGCTGCTTGCTCCATATCTGGAAACTCGGTCATTATCAGAAAAATTCTTTTACCAGCCATGTCTTCTGATGAGTTGGAAGAACAGATTTCTTGGGAAGCTGAGCAATATATACCCTTTGATATCAATGACGTAAATATTGATTTTCAAATTATTGGCACAGACAATGTTGACCCTTCAAAAATGAATGTCCTGCTTGTTGCCAGCAAAAAGGATATAATTAATGACTATGTTGCTGTATTCAATGATGCTGGAATGCAGTTGTCAATAGTGGATGTTGATGCTTTTGCCGTGCAGAACTCATTTGAAATGAATCATGATGTGGATCCCAGCGATGTCGTTGCCCTGATTAATATTGGGGCCAGCGTAATGAATATCAATGTTGTCAAGGGTGGTAACACATTGTTCTCGCGTGACGTTCAGATGGGGGGCAATCTGTATACTGAAGAAATCCAGAAACAGTTGGGGCTCACTGCAAGTGATGCAGAATCAGCCAAGATGCTGGTAACGGAAATTCAGGATGGCGGTCTTGTGAACATCTTGATGAAGCTTAACGAAAATATTACTCAGGAAATTAGAAGATCCTTGGATTTTTATAATTCCACCGCAAATGAAGACAGAATATCCAAAATATTTGTAAGTGGTGGTTGCTCTAAATCCTATAAATTGTTTGAAACGATTGGTGAAAAATTGGGGTTGCCGGTAGAGAAGCATAATCCATTCGCAAAAATCAGTTTCTCCGAAAAAGAGTTTGATCATGAATACCTGCAGGAGATAGCTCCGTTGATGGCTGTTACAGTTGGATTGGCCATAAGAAGGGTAGGGGACAAATGATAAAAATTAATCTCTTACCGGTAAGGGCAGCAAAGAAAAAGGAAACTGCTGTTCAGCAGGCCAGTATTTTTGGTGGTGGTGTTTTGCTGGTGTGTTTAATTACACTGACATTCTATTTGATTGTACGCATGCAGATATCAAATACAAAGGATGAAATTACTACGGCTAACAATGTTCTGGCTGAACTGAAAAAAAAGATTGGGAAGCTTGAAGAGCTGAAGAGCTTGAAAGAACAGGTCAAAAAGAAGCTTGACGTGCTGGACCTGTTGCGTAAAAACAAATCCGGCCCTGCTCAACGCCTTGCCACTTTAAGTGATATTACGCCCGAAAAACTTTGGTTGACAGCTTATAGCGAGTCTGGTGAACAGATAAAATTGTCAGGTCTTGCATTTAATGAAGAGTTAATCGCCTCTTTTATGAAAAACCTGGAAGCATCTATTGACTACATGTCAGTAGAGCTTGTGGTCACAGAACAGAACGAAACAGCGGGCACAAAACTTAAAAAATTTGACATTACCTGTAAACTAGAGCCACCGAAAATTTCTGCAACGCCAACGGCATCAGGTAGCCCACAACAGCCGGCAAAGAGTGCAACAAGCCAGAAATAATGAAATTTTGCACTAGGACGGAATGATTATGCATCCAGAAATAGAAAAAGTATTAAAACTTCCACTAAAACAGAAAATCATAATATTTGTGTTGGTGCTTATAGTTGAAGCCGGACTAATGATCTGGTTCCTTTGGTACCCGAAATATAAAGAACACCAGTCGCTTGTTGCTGAGTTGACTAAGTTGCAGAATGATATTAACGATAAAAAACGAATTGTGGCAAATTTGCCAAAGCTTCAGCGAGAGTATGACGAGTTGAACCTTTCTCTTGAAAAGGCTTTGACAGAACTTCCCAACACTAAAGAAATTCCTAGCTTGTTGACCAGTATTACAACCTTGGGCAAAAATGCCGGTCTTGATTTCATGTTGTTCCGTCCTAAAGCAGAAGTGCCGAAAGATTTTTATGCGGAAGTACCTGTGGATATTGCCATTTCGGGGTCTTATTACAGTGTTGCCAACTTTTTTGCAGCAGTTGCCGGTTTGCCAAGGATAGTCAATATCAGCAATGTGGTTTTTTCGGATATTAAAAGTGCAAATGGAAGGGTTATGACAAAAGTTACCTGTCAGGCAACAACATTCCGTTTTCGTGACAAGGAAGAGATAAAAAATGACAAGAAACCTGTCAAAAAATAGATGCTGTCATATTTTGCTGGTTGGGCTTTTGTCTGTTATGTCCCTTGTGTGTGGATGCGGAAATAAAGATCAAGCTCAACAGGCTCCGCCACAGGCACCAGATCCAGGGCAAGCTGTGTCAAATCAGATTGCAAAGCCTGTGCAAAAGCCGGTTAGCTCTTCTCTAAAGAATGTATCCAAGTCCTCCAGCCAATTTGATTTTAGTGCGAAAAAGGACCCTTTTAAGCCTTTTATTGTGCCTAAACCGCAGGGGGGGGCAAGCAAGGGCGCAGTTATCAGCAGATCCGGGCTACCAATACATAGTTATGATTTAAGCCAATTCAGATTGATCGGTGTTGTGATGGGCGGGAGAGAAAGCCTTGCCCAGGTAACTGATCCCAACGGGAAATCTTATGTTATCAGGTATGGTTCGACGATAGGTAAAAATGAAGGAAAGGTCGTTTCAATCAGAAACAATGCGGTTGAGATTCTCGAGCAGTTTCGAGACGATCAAGGCAAGTTCAGAAAAGAGAGAATTGTATTAACCCTCAGAAAGAAACAATAAGGAGCAATGTATGATATGTCTGGTCAGGAAAATATATACAATTCTGATTGTCGCTCTATGCACGTTCAGTATGTGCGCAGTCGCGCAGGCGGAAGAGATTAAAGCCGATACCGGAAAATCTGCATTGTCTGCCATTGAGTCAATATCGTCATACGGTGATGACAAAAATGCTGAACTTGTTATCAAGTTGTCTGCTCCCGCTACATACACTAGTTATAAGACCATATCGCCTTTACGCCTGGTTATTGATTTATCACAGGTGTCTCCCGGTAAAATCAGTGCGCCTGTTGTAATTAACAAATCGAACATAAAAAGAGTTACAGCCAGCAAATATGATACAGATGCTGGTGTACTTACAAGGGTTGAGATCGAACTGGAGAAGGATATAGAGGCTGTGCTGAAAGTTTCCCCGGAAAAACCGGGAGAACTAAGGGTGACTTTTCCAGCCATGACAGTTGCAATTGCTGAGCCTGACACAAAAGTAGCTGTTGATAATAAAAAGGTTGAGGATACAGTAAAACCAGCAAACACAAAATTGGCTGATAATGGTTCTGTTGAAAACAAACAGCCGCAAACCGACTCATCCAAAGTCCATGTTCTGAAAGCCATAACTGCTGAAAACGGCAAAATTGTCCTGAACGTGGAGGGTGAAAATCCAGCTTTTAAATCATTCAGACTCAACAAACCGGAAAGGTTTGTAATTGATCTGCTTAACGCAAAAAGCATTTTGCCCTCGCGTATTGTGCCGCTTAACAGCAATGGAGTCTCTTCTGCTCGTCTGGGCCAGTATCCGGATAAGCTACGTGTGGTTTTTGATCCGGTAGGGGGGGCTTTCCCGGAAGTGACAGCGGTGCAGTCAGAAAAAGGCGTTAATATTGTTTTTACGGATACTGCTAAAAAAACAGGTTATGTTGCTAAAGCGCCTCTGGCTGCTGTTCCCAAAGAGGAGGAGTCTGGTAAAAAACTCAGCAATACATCAGGAAGTGTTGTAGCAAAGCCTGTTGAAAAAGCTGTAGCAACGCAAGAAGTTGATAATGTTGTTGCTCGAGTGGAGTCTATAGATTTTCAGGTGATTGAAGACATTACCCGAATTTCGATAAAAACAACTGGATTGTCGGATGTTTTTGCTCCTGAAGCAACTCCCGGTTTTGTTACCCTGAATTTGAAACGTTGTGTTTTGCCTAGACAACTGCAACGTTCATTTGAATCCAAAGCGTTTCAGTCACCTGTGCTTCGCGTAACTCCCATTCAAGTCAGAAGTCGTAAGGGGATGGATACAAAAATCAGGATTGCGATGAGGCAATCAGTTCCTTTCGAATTTAAGAAAGAAGCCGACATGTTGTATGTCGACTTTAAGGCTGTAAAAACTGTTTCAACGGTAAAGCGCACTAAGCCTAATACAGAAATGAACGCTAAGCATCAAAGAAGTGCTTTGGATATGGAACTTGCTGATAGTGGTCCGGTGGTTAAAAGTGCGTCTGACGGGAAGGCATATAAGGGGAGAAGGGTCACTCTTGAGTTTGCAGATGCTGAAGTGCGTAAAATATTTCAGTTGTTGTCAGAGGTAAGTAATAAAAACTTTGTGTTGGGTGATGATGTTACCGGTGTAATAAGCTTGAAACTTGTTAATGTACCATGGGATCAGGCTTTGGATATTATTCTGGAGACTAAAGGTCTTGATAAAAAAGAAGATGGAAATATCATTATTATCAAGGGCAAAGGCAAGTTTAAGTCACAATCTGAAGAAGATCTTGAACTCAAAAAGCAGCGTTACAAATCCGTCGAGTTGGTGACGGAAACTTTTAGTGTCAATTATGCAGAGTTGAAAGACGTTGTAACTCAATTTACTGCGATCAAAACAGACCGTGGGACAGTTTCGCCTGATGAACGCACCAATAAAATATTCGTAAAAGATATTCCGCAAGCCATTGCAGAGATGAAGTCACTGCTTGCTCAAATGGATATCCCGGAAAAGCAGGTCATGATTGAGGCCCGTATTGTTGAAGCCACGTCGACATTTGTAAGAACCCTGGGGGTTAGTTGGGGGGTTCATAGAAACAATGAAGGAAATGTGAATACTGTAGATTCCGGTTTTGGTGGCTTGACCTCTTTAATACCGCCTTTATCAGGTGTTAATACTGTATCTGGTATGGCAACGGGCATCACCTTTGGCTCTATTGCCAAAGATGTTCAGGTTAACCTGCGATTGAATGCTGCTGCAACAGCCGGTCTGATCAAGATTGTATCTTCGCCGAAGGTCGCAACCTTGAATAACAAGACTGCCAAGATTGCACAAGGTCAGCAGATACCATACCAGAACACAACGGCAACGACAGGTGCTGTGACACAGTTCGTTGCTGCAACTCTGTCTTTGGAAGTGACGCCGCATATCAATGCCAATGGTACAATCGGTATGAAAATCATTGCCAAGAATGATTCTCCCGGTACAGGCAGCCCGCCTCCAATCAATACAAAGCAGGCTACCACCGAACTGCTAATGAAGGATGGAGAGACAACTGTTATCGGCGGTATATATGTTGATAACCAGAATGAACAGGATGACGGTGTCCCATTCCTGATGGATATCCCGATAATCGGTCAATTGTTTAAGTCCAATCGAAAAACAATAACAAAAACGGAATTGCTTATTTTCATAACCCCGCGTTTGTTAACCAATGTATGAGCATAACTAAACTCATTTGAAAACCGTAACTAAAAGGCCCCTGTGAAGATTTCACAGGGGCCTTTTGTTTGTGCATTGGGGAATCAGATGCTACTCGTGCTTATTTAGGAGGGCTGCACTTGCCAGATGTATCAAGTTGTCTCAAGATATTATAAAAGCCCATGGGGGTGGGTTCAAAAGTAAAAACCTGACATGCAAGAATATGCGCCAGTCTCTCAACGGACATATCATCAAGAAAAATGCCGGCTCCTTCTTTAATCATAATTTCTGGTACCAACAGGGCATTACCAATATTATTGCCTTTTAGTGATTCGACAATGTCATTTCCGCTGATCAGCCCGCTGACTGTTATGCTCTCGCCAAAGAGACGGTTTTTGACGGCTACAGGACAAATTTTAACGCCGGTTTTACAGGAAAGATGCTTTAAAAAATCCTGCACAAAGCTGAAGGATGACTTGCCCGTTACAACGGTTACGGTAAAGTCTCCCAACTGTCTGGCCTTGCGTAATGTCATCGATGCCTCGTGCATGAACTGAGGCACTAAACCGACACCGTTTTCAATCTGAGGCAGATCGCCATATTCTTTCAATGGCGGGAAGGGAAGGGCAGCTTTAAGGTAAAACTCGTCTGCCAGAAACAGGAACGGTTCCCCGAGCTGTTTCTTTATACGCATTGCCTCCGGTTGCCATCTGTTAATAAATGCAGCTGCATATGCTTTTGTTACCGGGACAAGTTGTGGCAGGTGCTGACGGTGGTCGGTCAGCCCGATCGGCACAACGGCAAGAGATTGTACTGCCGGATACAGAGCGGACAGGTCGTTCACCGTTCTTTCAAATTCAGTGTCGTCGTTGATTCCTGGACAAAGCACGACCTGTGTATGCATGGCAATTCTGGCGTTGGCCAGACGGCGGAGTTGATCCATGATGGGCGGTATGCCAGGCCTCCCCAACAGTTTTTCCCGTAACTGCGGGTTGGTGGCATGTACAGAAATGTAAAGCGGAGAGAGACGTTGCTCGGTAATACGCTTCAGTTCATTCTTTTTAAGATTGGCCAGGGTTACATAATTACCGTTCAGAAAAGACAGTCGATAGTCCTCATCTTTTACATACAACGATTTTCGCAGTCGTTTAGGTAGTTGGTGGACAAAACAAAAAATGCAGTTGTTACTGCATTTTGTCGGGATAGGGGCGGGAAAAAACAGTCCGAGGGTTTCGCCAGGTTCCCTCTCAATCTCAACTTCCCAAATCTCGCCGTTCAATTTTTCAAGTTCCAGCAATAGTACGTCATCGTAAGCTGAATAATAGCTGTAATCGATGATGTCGCGCAGCGGGTGGCCATTGATAGCTATCAGTCGGTCACCGGCGGCTATCTCCATTTCATCGGCGATAGAGCCAGGTGTCACCTGTTCGATAACAAGACCTTTCATGGCGCTTCCCGGTAGAACTCAGAACTGCGATAATAAGATACCAGCGAACGTAAGAATACCTGCATGACAGCGGTAAAGGGCACAGCCAGTAGCATGCCCATCAGGCCAAATATCTGGCCGCCAATCAACAATGCAATGATGGTAACCAACGGGTGCAGGCCGACTGTGTTGCCGACTATTCTAGGGGTGATGATCATGCCTTCCAGGGCTTGTACTAGACAGAACCATCCGAGGCAAAGCAGTGGGTGCAGGATATCGTGAAATTTAAGCACGGCCATGATTACTGAAAGAATTATACCCAGCATGGTGCCCACATAAGGAATGATGAAGGTTGCACCCGCAAGCGTTCCGATGGCAATGGCTAGATCAATGCCGATAAAGTATAGTCCGATACTGTAAAGAACAGCCAGAATGGCACAGACCGATAGTTGCCCGCGGATGAATCCGGAAAGCACGGCATCGATTTCATTCAGTTTTTCTTTGTACGCAGGTCGATGGCGTTCCGGAACGAATGACTGGATGAACCGGGAAAGTTGGGGCAGGTCTGCCAGCAGATAGAACAGGTAGACTGGAATAATCAGATAACCCAACACCGCCAGTATGACCGATAATGTCGAGGAGAAAAACTGCTGGAGAAAGTTCAGTACCGGCTTGATGATGTCAGGAGACATGCCGTGTAACTGTTGTAGTTGTTCGTTGATGCGCAGAGAGAGTTTGTCCGGTGTTTCGATTCCCAGGTAGCTTTTGACCGGCTCCGGGGTGATGTCGTATAGTCTCTGCGCGTAGGCTGGTAAATTGAGTTGGATGCTTGATAATTCTGTGCTCACCGAGATTATGATAAAAGCGGCAAACCCGGCAAAAACAAGTGTGGAGGCGGTAAAGACCAATACAATGCCAGCATTCCGGTTTATGCCGAGTTTTTCCAACAGGTTGACGGCTGGGTTGAGTATGTAGGCCAGGGCCAGTGCAATAAAAAGCTGCAGAAACACGGAAGATGAAAAGTACAGTATGGTAATGGTTACTGCTGTTAAAACCAGAGCGACTGATATCAGGATTTTATTGTTCTTGGACATTGTCAGGGAGATGCCTCCGGTCTCGGCAGGAGACCGGAGACCATATGATTATTGGTGAAGACGGAAGGAACCATCGACAGATGTGATGGTTACAATGGAGTGTTTGTAGATCAGGATATCGGTGTTGGCGTCCAGCAGTACCGAGAAGTTGTCGAATGACTTGATGTAACCTTCCAGCTTGCTGCCGGTCATCAGCACGATACTCACTTTGATATGCTCCCTGCGGGATTGATTGAGATACTGGTCCTGGATGTTGAAAGGAGCCTTAGCCATAAAAACCCTCACTTATTCAAAAAAATCACATGCATGTGAAAGGATTTTAGCAAAGTTTTTTGGATATTCAAGCCATATTATTTCTCTATTTGAATTAAACCATGTCAATTGTCTTTTGGCATATCTTCTGGTGTCACGCTTGATCAGTATCACAGCTTCATCAAGCGTCAGCTCCCCGGAAAGCATGGCGCAAATCTCCCCATAACCGATGGAGCGCATACTTTTAAGATCGCAATTATATCCTCGTGAAAGCAGTTGCCGGACCTCCTCAAGCAGGCCGTCTGCCAGCATGTCCTCCACCCTTTGTTCTATACGCCTGTAAAGTTCTTCACGTTCGGTTATTATACCGATCTGCAGGGTATTATAGCGTTTGTGGTGAAAACCGTGTTGCTGTTGATAGCTTGAGAGTGGGATACCGGTCAGATAATAAACTTCCAGCCCTCTGATGATGCGCACCAGGTTGTTGGGATGGATTTGTGCCGCCAGTTCAGGGTCAACGATCCTGAGTTTTTCCAGCATGGCAGTGTTACCGATGACAGATGCTTCATGCTGGAGTCGGGCACGTACTTCGCCCGCACCGCTAGGCGAATCCACCAGCCCGTAGAGCAGGGCACGGATGTATAGCCCTGTGCCGCCCACTACGATGGGGAGTTTGCCGCGGGAGCAGATATCGCTGATTGTTGCGTCGGCGGCCTCAACAAAGTCGGCTGCGGAGAATAATTGATCCGGCTCGGCAATATCAATCAGGTGGTGGGGTATACCGCCGCGCTGATCGTGGGGCAGCTTGGCAGTGCCTATATCCATGCCTTTGTAAACCTGCATTGAGTCGGCATTGATAATTTCACCGTTTAGCTGCTGGGCCAGTTGAACAGCCAGATTACTTTTTCCGGAGGCGGTTGGGCCGCAGATAACAAGCAGTTTTGAAAGTGGCACCTGTTTCATCTGCGTTTGAAGATCTTTTCCAGCTCTTTGAGTGTGACAATGTGATAAACCGGACGGCCATGCGGACAGCTGGCAGCAAAGTCGGTCTTGTCCATATCGGCGAGTAGCTCTGATATCTGTCTGTTATCCAGGCGTCGCATGCCTCTGATGACACTGTGGCAGGCAATGCGAGACAGCAGCGCGTCCAGTATGTCCCGGAATGTAGATGATGAACCGGCTTGATCCAGGTCGGAAAGCATGTCTCTGGCCAGTTGTGGTGCCTCTTTGCATGCGGCAATACCGGGAATGGCGTTAATGATGAATGTGTTGCCGCCGAAATGCTCTATTTCAAAACCAAGTGAGCCAAGTTGGTCTTTGAAACGCTTGGCGGTCGCGGCTTCAGAAAAGGAGAGCTCAATGGTTTCTGGAAGCAGCATCCTTTGCGACTCAATCTGGCCGTTGTTAAATTGTTGTTGAAGACGTTGATAGGCGACGCGTTCGCTGGCTGCATGCTGATCAATAATCAACAGCTCCTCGCCTGCTTGGGCCAGAATGTATTCCGAATGGAACTGGCCGATAATTGACAGGGATGAGAAAAATCCTGTGCCGGATGTGTTGTCAGGAGAACTTGTGCTGAAATCAGTTTCAGACTCACAGACCGCTTCGGCTTGGTCATGACCTGTAAAACATTGAATGTCTGCAGCGTTGTTATTGTATAAATGGCTGAATCTTGCTGGTGGCGCTGGCATGTTCAGCGGGGACTGGGCCGCTGCTGCAACCCTTTCCAAGTGGGCTTGGCCGCAGGATGACGTGTTGCCGACAGAGCGATGCAATGCAGGCGTGATGTGATGGCCTTTGATCCATGGTGAACTACGCAACACAGATTCTATGGCAGCTTGTATGGCATCATGAACGGCCGCATGGTGTCGGAAGCGAACTTCATGCTTGGTGGGGTGTACGTTTATATCGACCTCTCCCGGGGGTAGCGTGATAAAAAGTGCCATAACTGGGTAGCGTCCACGCTCAATCACGCCACGGTATGCCTGCATGATAGCATGCTGTACAACCTTGTCTTTGATGAAACGCCCATTGATATAGGTGAACATGGCAGATGTGTTTGAGCGTGCAGCAGCTGGACCGCCAACATAGCCATGTAAAGAAACGTCGCTGATATCGGCATCTATGGGAAATAGCGCTGCAGCAGTTTCCTTGCCCAGGATTTGGGCTGCTCTGCGTAGCAGGTCACTGCGTTTTACCTTGATGATTTCCCGGCCGTCATTGATGAACGTGAAACTGACATCTGGACGGGATAAAGCCAAGCGTGTCACTGTATCTCCAGCGTAGCCGGCTTCAGTTTCAGCGCTGCGCATGAATTTCTGACGTGCTGGTGTGTTGAAAAAAATCTGTTCAACACTGATTACTGTGCCTGGCGCCATGCCACAGGCTCTGACATCCCTGATTTTTCCTCCCTCGACAAAGATCTCGGTGCCTTCCGGGTTTTCTGGTTCACGGGTGGCTAGCCTGAAACGTGATACCGAGGCGATTGATGGAAGCGCTTCGCCGCGAAAACCAAGAGACATGATGCCGGATAGATCACAGTCCGTTCTGATCTTGCTGGTGGCATGGCGCTCCAATGATAGTAGAGCATCTTCCCGGGACATCCCGTGGCCGTTATCAGTAATCCTGATCAGCCGTCTGCCACCGGCGGTGATCTCGATAGTAATGTCGGTGGTATTGGCATCCAGAGCGTTTTCAAGCAGCTCTTTAATTACAGATGCTGGGCGCTCTACCACCTCACCAGCGGCAATTTTGTTGGTAATATTTTCCGGCAGAATGGCTATTCGGTTTGTCAATCCCTGCTCTCCATGCTTTTGATAGTAAAAAAGGAGCGTTGCATCCGCTCCTTATAAAAGATGTTGTTAAAATCATATTGGTGGTGAAGAAATAACAGCTTACTTTTTGGCGGCATCCCCGAACAGGCTGCTGAAATCATCGCTGGGTGTTTTCGGCTCTTCTGTTTTAACAGGGGAGGGGGTGTCATCCCATGAAAAGTCACTCAGATCAAATTCATCTTTATTGGCACCGTTGTCGGATGGTTGGACCGGTGCTTGATGTGCAGCGCCGGGGGCTGGAGATTGGTCCAGCAGCTCGGAAAAGTTGGATTCGGCTGGAGCTGCTTTCGGTGTGTCTGATACTCCGGCAAAATTGAAGTCATCAAATGGTGATGCCTTGGCAGTATCAGGCTCATCACCGAAATTGAATGGATTGTCTCCCGGGGCAGCTTGAGTCTGCGGAGAAAGGTCAAAGGAGAACATGTCGGAAGCTGAGGATGAAGTCTCTGTCTGTGAAACAGAAGCAAGAGCAGTTTTGCTAAAATCTGCCGCTATTGCAGCCAGTGCATGTCCGGGAAGTACTACAGGTTCGATATTGTAGGTTGCCTTGAAGGCCTTCAGATCATTTGAACACTTGACGCAGGTATCGTTGTATTCAAAACTGTTATATCCGCATTTGGGGCATTTCATCTCTGGCTCCTTGATTTGATTTATCGAACCCGAAAACACCTGCCGTAATCTTCGAAAAGTTTAATTTGCACCGGATTATTCTTCCCAAATATACTGCAAGATAGATGTTATGGCAAGGGCGGCTGTTTCGGTGCGCAAAATCCTTTCGCCTAGGGTAACTGGCAGAAAGCCGTGCTTGGAGAAATGTCTGACCTCTAGGGGGTCAAACCCTCCCTCCGGACCGATGGCAACGATTGTTGAAGATGGATGTTGCAGTGTTGAGACAATTTTTTTCAGGTGTTGTTTGCGTTCACCTTCCCAAAGCAGTAGCCTTAATTCGTGGCTGGTGGCATCGGCGGCCTCCACGGCCGTAGGAAACCAGGATACCTTCGGGACATCCTTTCTTCCACATTGTCTGGACGCCTCGGCAGTAATACGATTCCATCGCTCCAGTTTCCCTGATAACTGGTCTTCCCTGATCTTGGCAACAGAACGTCGTCCTCCGAAAAACCAGAAGTCAGAAGCACCCAGTTCTGTGCATTTTTGCAGGATCAAGTCGGTTTTTTCCCCTTTAGGCAAGGCTTGACAGATCGTAATACGCGGGGCATCTGAAAGAGCGTCAGAAGCGGAGATGGTTTCAGTGATTTTTATGACGACCCAGTCACGGTCAACCTGGTCGATGATCCCCAGATGCTCGTTGCCACGCTCATCGACAAGCGAAACCTGTGAGCCTGTTCCCAGTCTGAGCACGCGCACCATATGGTTGAACAATTCACCGTCAAATGAAGCAAAGCCGTTTCTAATGCTGCGGGCATTAATCATAAAACGTCGGTTGCTCAATGTTTGGCTCCCTTGTCATATCGGATGGCAATCCAGTCACCCATCCGGGTTGTGCCGGAATAATTCAGCCCGTAGGTGGTGAATCCGTTTAAAACCAGTTCTTCCTTTTCTGCCAGTATGCCAGACAGTACCAGTGACCCGCCCGGTGCCAGCCTGTCTGTTAGATGCGGGGCAAGTCTTACCAACTCTTCAGCCAGGATGTTGGCTAAAATGATATCAAATGGGCCTTCAAGTGCCTCCAGCGGTGTGGTGCTGCAATTGATCTGTTCGGCTAAACCATTCAGCCTCATATTCTCTATTGCCACTTCAACCGCCTGCGGATCAATGTCCACTGCGATGATTTGGCGGCTGCCCAGCAATGCTGCATACATGGCCAGTATACCGGAGCCTGTCCCTAGATCCAGCACTGATGGTTTTACACCAGAAAATCGATGTTCCATAAGTTCTTCAAGCATCTCAAGACAAAGCCGGGTGGTTTCGTGCCCGCCTGTGCCGAATGCCATGCCAGGGTCTATCCTGAGCAGCAGATCTTGCGGGATGGCCACAACTTCTTCCCAGGTTGGCACAATCAGCAGACGTTTGCCAACCCTGATCGGTTTGAAGTTTGATTTCCAGCTTGTACTCCAGTCTTCGGTGCTCACGTCTGAGATAATCGGTTGGGCAGGTTGTGCCTCTTGCGCTTCTTCGGCGAGACAGGACATGAACTCAAAAATTTCTCGCTTCCGTGTTTCAATGTCGTCCTCAGCACTGAAATATGTCTTGATGGTTACGTTGGGGGCATGCTGGATTTCTGTATGCGAAAAGGCATCCACATTCAGGTTTTCCAGGCAGACACCGGAACCGGAAAGATCCGTGAGATACTCTGCCAGAATATCTGCGAGTTTTGCAGGCACTTCACAGGCTATTTCAATCCATTTATCGTTCATCTCGCGGCCTCTTTAATGGCGGAAGTTTAAACGCTTTTTTGACTGCAGATAAAAACATTTAATGTGGTTTCACAAAAAGATATCATAAGTTCGCTACGTTAGCAGAACACCTGTACCTGCGCAACAAAAACCTGTCAAAAATACCTTGACATTGTTTTTTGTTTTAATTAGAAATATAACATTGTGCTAATTTGCAGTGTAACTAGGCGTAGAAGCGATGAAAATCATATATGTAGTGTCTGATGCAACTGGTGAAACAGCTGAAAGGATCATACGTGCAGCCCTTTCGCAGTTTCATAAGGAAGATGTCAGTGTACAGCGGCTTGGACGTATCCATAATGAAGCTGATGTGCATTTGGCTATTTCTGTGGCATTGCGCGAACCTGGCATGATCGCTTATACCCTGGTCGACCCGGATTTGTCAGCAGTTGTGGCCAGACTAGCCGATGAAAACGGTCTATATGCTGTGGATCTGCTGAGTGGCTTGATTTACAGCCTGTCACAGTTTCTGGATGCATCTTCACTGGGGACTCCCGGACTGCTCCATACGGTAGATACGGATTATTTTCGGCGTATGGATGCTGTTAATTTTACAGTCAATCATGATGATGGCGTCGAATTGCGTAATCTCCACAAGGCAGACCTTGTGCTGGTGGGCGCTTCGCGCTCATCCAAGACTCCTTTGGCCATGTATCTTGCCCACAAAGGGTACAAGGTTGCCAATGTTCCGTTGGTGAAGGGGATTGATCCCCCGGAAGAGTTGCTGCAGATCGAACAGGACAAGATCGTTGGACTGCTGATTGATCCAGGGAGACTGATTGAGATACGTACCTCGCGTCTGATTAACATGAGGCAGAGTCCCAAGGGTAGCTATGTGGATTTTCAGTATGTTCAGGATGAAATAGAGTTTTGCAGAAAGCTGTACCGACGCAATCCGTCATGGATGGTGATTGATGTTACCAATAAATCCGTTGAGGAGTCGTGTGCGGAAATTTTGAGAAATATGTCGATGCGCAATTTCACAACACAGTAATTAGTGTTCAAACAGTATTCAGGGAAAGGGGATTCGACCATGAAAATTCTTGTTATTGAAGATGAAAAAAAAGTTGCCAACTTTATCAAGCGTGGACTTGAAGAAGACGGCTATGCTGTAACAATTGTAACAGATGGTGCTGAAGGCTTGAAACAGTCACTTTCCGGTGATTTCAGCCTTGTGGTGATGGACAGGATGCTGCCCAAAAAGGATGGCATTGCAATCATCAGTGAACTCAGGGCGGCCGGAAAGCAGGTGCCGATTCTGATGCTGACAGCCCGTGGCTCCACGGAGGATATTGTTTCCGGTCTGGATGCCGGTGCTGATGACTACCTGACCAAACCTTTTGCTTTTGCTGAACTGGTTGCCCGCGTTAGGGCTCTCGTGCGTCGCAGTGAGCAGGACCGTGGTGCAGAAATTGTTTTTGCCGATCTCCGACTTGATCCGGTCAGCCATAAAGTATGGCGTGGTGGCAAGGAGATCGATCTGACAGCCAAGGAATACGGACTGCTGGAGTATCTGGTGCGCAATCCAAACACCGTATTGTCACGTGCCATGATTGCAGAGCATGTATGGGATTACGCTTTTGACAGCTTTACGAATATTATCGATGTTTATATCAACTATCTGCGCAAAAAGATCGACAAGGATTATTCTGTAAAGCTGATTCATACGGTGCGCGGACAGGGGTACATTCTTAAGGAAGGCTAGTAGATTCGTGTGGTTAGCTGGTTTTTGTTGACCGGGGTGGCTGCTGGTCTTGATTTTTATCTTTGCCATGATTATAATGCCTTAAAATCAACAGGGGGTGAGCTGTGACAACAGCCCGCCCCTTGTTGTTTGATACCGGTTTCACAGAGAGTGTTTTCTGGGGTGGCTGGTATACAATCAAAAGAGATTATTATCATGGAGGGCAAACTATGCTTGAAAAACTGGCATCATCTCTACGTCTTATGGCTGCAGGGCTGGCATTGACTCTTGCGGTTCCCGTCATGTCGCAGGCCAAACCTATCCAGCCAGATTATGTGACACTTTCCAAAAAGCTTACCCCGACGGTGGTAAATATCAGAACCGTCAAGATTGTTAAACCTAGGCAGCGTGTACAGCGTCCCCAGTTTCAAAATCCCTTTGACGATCTCTTCAATGAATTTTTCGGTCGTTTTAATGATCAGGGACAGCGTCCCAAGCGTGAACAGGGACTGGGCACCGGTTTTCTGATCAGTAGCGAGGGCCACATTGTTACTAATAATCATGTGATCAGCGGAGCCGATGAGGTGATCGTCAAGCTTGCCGACGGCCGCGAGCTGAAGGGGGAGATCAAGGGGAAAGATGAAAAGCTGGACCTGGCATTGATCAAGATTACCGGTTCAACTCCTTTTCCCTATGCAGAGATGGGTGATAGTGAGGTCCTGCAGGTTGGTGAGCCGGTCATGGCTATTGGCAACCCATTCGGGTTGTCTCACACGGTAACTGCCGGTATAGTCAGCGCCAAAGGGCGGGTTATCGGTAGCGGCCCTTACGATGACTTTATTCAAACCGATGCCTCTATCAACCCTGGCAATTCCGGCGGGCCGCTGTTTGATGCTAAAGGCAGAGTTGTCGGCATCAATACGGCCATCATCGCCGGTGGCGGTGGCGGAATCGGTTTTGCGATACCAATCAATATTGCCCGTGAGGTGGTTACACAATTGCGTGAAAGCGGGAAAGTAACCAGGGGCTATCTGGGGGTCAATATGCAGCCGCTTTCCCCCGAACTGGCCAGATCATTTGGTCTTGAATCCAGTGATGGGGCGCTGGTATCGAATGTTCAAAAAGGCACCCCGGCTGACAAGGCCGGTCTCAAGGCCGGTGATGTCATCCTTAAGTATGACGGCAAACCGATCAAGGATGGTAATGAGCTACCCCGTTATGTAGCAGCCACCCCGGTTGATAAAAAGGTCAGGATGCTGATATTCAGGGACGGTCAAAAACAGGAAGTCACTGTGGTTGTTGCCAGGATGAGTGACGGTGAAGCAGCCGCCGTTCAAGGCGAAGCCGGAGAAAATGCCAAGATCGGTATTAACGTGCAGGAGCTTAACGCTGAACTGGCGGCTAAAATCGGCATCAAAGACGCCAAAGGGCTGGTTGTAGTTGAGGTCAAGCCTGGTTCACCTGCCGATGGTGTCGGCATATCCGTGGGCGACCTGATCGTCGATATTAACGGCAATCGACCGGATACCCTTGAAAAATTCGTCGCCGTAGCCTCCAAGGTCAAGAAGGGGGAGATCGTTAGGCTGCTGGTGAGAAAGATTGATGGCACCATGATGTATGTGGCCATGAAAGCAGAGTAGTAGCGCGTTATCATAAGGAGCTAATATGAAAAAGGGGCGGATCTTGACCGCCCCTTTTGCTTTGCGCTGCCTGAGCAGTTCTGTTATTATTCCTGCACTTTACACTTGATCGAAAGGAAGTTGAAATATTTCATGGGATTATATGCAAATACAGTCAGTATCGCCCAGTATTGTGTCAGTGGTGAATTACCTCAAAAAGATGAGTTTGAATGGTTTTCTCAAAAGCTGTCAGCCAGGGCTTTTCAATCCATAGAAAATACAACAGACGAGCTTTCCGAAGGGTGGACCCAGGTAGATCATCCAGACAGCCCTGTTTTTGAAACTCCTGCCGCATTTTGGCGTGACAATTACCTGGTGTTTTCGTTGCGCCGTGATCAGCGTAAACTGCCAGTTGCCGTGTTGAAATCGCATACCTCGCGCGAAGAGGGTGCTTTCCTGGCGCAACACCCCAATATGCGCCGCACCCCCAAAAACAAGCGTAATGAGATCAGGGAAATGGTGCAGATGAGGCTGATGAGCCGCTGTCTGCCGGTACCTTCTACGGTGGATGTGGTCTGGGATCGCAAAAGCGGTGTCCTGACTCTGTTTGGCCTTGGGAGTAAGACTCTTGAACGTTTTGAGGATATTTTTCGTAAAAGTTTTGAAGGCTTGCAACTGCTGCCGGTATACCCTTTTGCCAGGGCTGGGATGCTGCTGGAAGGACAGGAACTGGACCGGCTTGCCAAGGCCAATCAGGCTACTTCTGATTCTGTGTTGGCGCTGATTCGTGACAACCAGTGGCTGGGCTGGGATTTCATGCTCTGGCTGCTCTACCGTGGGCTGAACGGAAAGTCGGATTTCAACGTCTGTTGTTCCGGTCACTTTGATACAGGAGAACGTTTCTCGGCCTGGATTGACGACCGCATTCAACTGCAGGGAGGAAGCGAGGAGGGGGGCATTCAGAAGGTTTCTGTATCCGGTTCCCAGGATAGCTATATCGAGGCGATTTCCGCTCTCAAGGGGGGCAAGAAGATAACTAGCGCAACCATCTGTATGGAGAAGGATGAAAATCCCTGGAAGCTTACCCTGAAGGGGGAAACATTTGGTTTTGCCTCGTTTAAATGCCCTCAGGTGCGTATCGAGCGTGACAATACGGTGGATGAGATGAGCGAAAGGGAAGCAGCGTTCTATGAACGCATGTTCCTGCTTGAGCAGGGGGGGCAGCTGTTTGATAGTCTTTTTGCAACCTTTCTTAAAGAGCGTCTGAGCGAAGCCTGGAGTGGCAGCATGGCTGAAATCCAGCAATGGCTGGAAGGTGATAAGCCGTAAGGCGTGTCTGTTGGCCGGAATATTAACGTAGAATGTTAGTGATTCCGGAAAAGGATACAGGAGATTGAATGAAGTTTATCGACGAAGTTACATTATATGCTGCATCAGGCCATGGCGGGGCGGGTTGCGTTTCCTTTCGGAGGGAGAAGTTTATCGAGTTCGGCGGCCCCAACGGCGGTGACGGCGGCAAAGGCGGAGATGTGGTGTTTCAGGCAACGGCCGGACTCTCCACGCTGCTTGAATTAAGGCATAAGCCGCATCAGAAGGCCGAAAAGGGACACAACGGCATGGGTAAGGACCGTCACGGAGCCAGTGGCCGGGATCTGGTCATCAGGGTGCCGGTGGGGACTGTCATCAGGGATGCAGAATCAGGCGAACAGTTGGCAGATCTGACCGAAGATCACCAAGAGGTTGTACTGCTCAAGGGCGGACGCGGCGGCCAGGGGAATGCACGCTTTGCCACTGCCACCAATAAGGCCCCCAAATTTGCCCAGCCCGGAGAAGATGGAGAAGAACGCAAGCTGCGTTTGGAACTGAAGCTGATGGCTGATGTGGGCCTGCTCGGCTTACCCAATGCAGGCAAGTCGTCACTGATCAGCAAGGTGTCTGCTGCGCGGCCCAAGGTGGCGGATTATCCTTTTACTACGATGGCTCCCAGTTTGGGGGTAGTGGCTTACAAAAATTATAGATCATTTGTAATGGCTGACATACCCGGCATTATCGAAGGCGCCCATGAGGGGGCTGGCCTTGGACACCGCTTTCTCAAACATCTGGAGCGTTCCGGTATTCTACTGCACTTGGTGGATATATCCTGGATACCTGATCGTGATCCAATTGCAGAGTATCAATCGGTTTGCCGCGAGTTGGAACTGTTCAGTCCTGAACTGGCCGCCAAGGAGCAGATTGTTGTGATTACCAAGATGGACCTGCCTCAGAGTCGCGAACATTTCAATGAGCTTGCTGGCTGGTTTGAAAAGCAAGGTACCCGGGTCTTTCCCATATCCTCGGCAACCGGGGATGGGATTGAACCGCTTTTGGATGAAATTGCAAAACGTTTGTGGGGCAGTGCCGAAGAGGAGTGGTAATGCGGAAGGATATTGTCAAAAAGGTAAAGCGTGTTGTCATCAAGATCGGCAGCCGTGTGTTGACGGATGATAATGGCAGTCTCGATACGATGGTTATTGGTAAAATATGTAACGATATCAACAGATTAAGGGAAAAGGGTGTGCAGGTTGTGGTGGTTTCGTCCGGTGCAATTGCCGCAGGCCGCAGCGAACTTGGTCTGACCGAAAAACCGAAAACAATTCCGCACAAACAGGCTGCTGCGGCTATCGGGCAGACTCGGCTGATGCTGGCCTACGAACAGTGTATGGCCCCGTATGGATTGAAAGTGGCCCAGGTGCTGCTGACCAGTGAAGATCTGGCCAGCCGCCAGCGTTTTCTCAATGCCAGGGCGGCTCTGGATGCGTTGCTGGGGTTTGGCATCATTCCCATCATCAACGAAAACGACACTGTGGTGGTTGATGAAATCAAATTTGGTGATAATGATAATTTGTCGGCCCTGGTGACCAATGTGTCCGAGGCGGAACTGTTGCTGATTCTGACCGATATTGACGGGCTTTACGACAGTGACCCCCGCAGTAATCAGGATGCAAAACTGATCTCTATAGTAAATGGTGTCACGCGTGAGGTCGAGCGTGCGGCAGGAGGCTCCTCGTCCACTGTCGGCACCGGAGGCATGGCCACCAAGGTGGCTGCAGCCAAGACAGCTGGTAAGAACGGTGTCCCGACAATCATAGTGCCGGGGAAACGTGACCGGGTAATTGCTGATGTCATGTCAGGTCACGATATCGGTACCCTGTTCATGCCTGGCGTGCGTGGCATCAATCGCCGTAAGCACTGGATTGCCTTTACGCTCAAGCCGGCAGGCCGGATATATGTGGATGACGGCGCCTGTGAAGTCCTTAAAAACAAGTGCAAAAGCCTGCTCCCTTCCGGAGTGGTCAGGGTGGAAGGACGTTTTGAAAGAGGGGCCTGCGTCAGGGTTTGCAGTGTTGATGGTCAGGAATTTGCCCGCGGCCTTTCGGATTATTCCAGCTCCGACATTACAAGGATTGCCGGCAGAAAGAGCAGCGAAATCGACTGTATCCTCGGTTATCACTACACCGACGAGATCATTCATCGCGACAACCTTGTCGTTTTATGAAGAAAACTGGATAACTGTTGAAATAACATGATTTGTTTTGCGCTGTCAGTGGGGCGGCGGCGAAACCTGTGCTGTTTTTACCTTGACTTGACAAAACTGGTGTAATAACTTCATTCAATTAAATTAAAAACAGGAGCAATGTTATGTCCTACGACAAGCTGCAGGAAGGCTTGACTTTTGATGATGTCCTCCTTGTGCCGGCCCATTCCACAATTCTTCCACGCGATGTAAACCTGACAACCAAACTGACCCGCAACATACAACTGAATATCCCTCTGCTCAGTGCCGCCATGGATACTGTCACCGAGGCTCGAGCGGCTATCTGTATGGCCCGCGAAGGCGGCATCGGCATCATTCACAAGAATATGTCCATTGACGAGCAGGCTTATGAAGTGGATAAGGTCAAGAAAAGTGAGTCCGGCATGATCGTTGACCCGATCACCATGCGGCCAAACCAGAAGATTCGCGAAGCCTTGGATATCATGTCACGCTATCGTATATCTGGTGTGCCGATCACCAAGGCCAATGGCAAGCTGGTTGGCATCCTCACCAACCGGGATCTGCGTTTTGAAACGGATTATGATTTACCTATTTCAGCCCGGATGACCAAGCGTAATCTGGTTACCGTGGCTGTCGGAACAACCCTGGAACAGGCCAAGGAACATCTCAAACATACCCGGGTGGAAAAGCTGCTGGTGGTAGATGATGACCGTAACCTGAAGGGGCTGATCACTATCAAGGATATTGAAAAGGTCAAGAAGTATCCCAATGCCTGCAAGGACAGCCTGGGACGTTTGAGGGTGGGGGCGGCTGTAGGCCCTACCGCTGATATGGATGCCCGCATGGAGGCGCTTTTGAAGGTAGGGGTTGATGTGATTGTCATCGACACCGCCCACGGGCATTCCCAAGGGGTTATCGATGCAGTAAAACATGCAAAGACGGTCTTTCCTAACTGTGAAATCATCGCGGGCAATATTGCTACCGCCGAGGCGACCGAGGCGCTGATCAAGGCAGGGGCGGACGGCATCAAGGTCGGTATCGGACCCGGTTCCATCTGTACGACACGCATTGTGGCTGGTGTCGGGGTGCCACAGATCACTGCTGTTATGGAATGTTCCCGCGTGGCCAGAAAATATGGCGTGCCGGTAATCGCCGACGGCGGCATCAAGTATTCTGGCGAACTGCCTAAGGCAATTACAGCCGGTGCAGACAGTATTATGATCGGATCCCTGTTTGCCGGAACAGAAGAATCACCCGGCGATACAGTGTTGTACCAAGGGCGCACCTATAAGAGTTACCGCGGGATGGGGTCTCTGGGGGCCATGAAGGAAGGCAGCAAGGACCGTTATTTTCAGTCCGATGTCAGCGAAGATGTCAAACTGGTGCCGGAAGGGATCGAGGGCATGGTACCGTTGCGCGGACCTCTTTCTGCCAATATTCATCAGCTGCTGGGCGGTCTACGCTCCGGCATGGGCTACACCGGCTGCGCGTCCATCAAAGAACTACAGGAAAAAGGGCGATTTATCCGCATTACCGGTGCCGGTCTCCGAGAGTCCCATGTACATGATGTGACGATTACCAAAGAAGCCCCTAATTACAGAGTTGGAAACTAACGATGAGTGATATCCATAGCGAAAAGATTCTGATCCTTGATTTCGGGTCGCAATATACCCAGCTGATCGCCCGCAGGGTGCGTGAGGCCCATGTTTACTGTGAACTTCATCCTTTTGATATGGATATGGAGGCCATACGGGCATTCAAGCCCAGTGGCATCATCCTTTCCGGCGGCCCCAAATCTGTTTACGAAGAGGGGGCGCCATCAGTGGCTGAGGAGTTGTTTGAACTGGGGGTACCTGTTCTGGGCATCTGCTACGGCATGCAACTGATGAGTCGCCATTTTGGTGGAGAGGTAGTACCGGCCGGCAAGCGCGAGTTCGGTCATGCCGAGTTGTGTAGCAAAGGCAAGCCGGGGCCCATGTTTGACAGTTTCTTTGTTGAAGGCCGGAGTCCGGTCTGGATGAGTCACGGTGACCACGTTTCTCAAGTGCCGCAAGGATTTGAAGTGGTTGCGGAAACCACTAATGCGCCAGTATGTGCCATCCAGGATATCTCCAGAAATCTGTATGGTGTTCAGTTCCATCCGGAGGTCAACCATACTCCGCGTGGAGAGGCGTTGATTGACACCTTTGTGCGCAAGATCTGCGGCTGCAGCGGCCAATGGACGCCGGGACATATTATTGAGGACGCCATTGCCCGTATCCGCCAGCAGGTAGGCAGTGATAAGGTAATATTGGGGCTTTCCGGCGGCGTTGATTCTTCAGTAGCTGCCGCCCTGATTCATCGTGCCATTGGTGATCAGCTGACCTGTGTTTTTGTGGACAACGGTCTGCTGCGTCTGCATGAGGGAGATCAGGTTATGGCCACCTTTGCTGAAAATCTGGGGGTGAAGGTGATCCGGGTTGATGCTGAGGAGCGTTTTCTCAGGGCGCTGGAAGGGGTGAACGATCCGGAGCGTAAACGCAAGATCATCGGTGGTCTGTTTGTGGATATCTTCGATGAAGAGGCTAACCAGATTGATGATGCCAAATGGCTTGCCCAGGGCACCATCTATCCTGATGTGATTGAGTCAGCCGGCGCCAAGACCGGCAAGGCGCACAACATTAAAAGCCACCATAACGTGGGCGGTCTGCCGGAGTACATGAAACTCAAACTGCTGGAGCCACTACGTGAGTTGTTCAAGGATGAGGTCAGGGCTATCGGCGAGGAACTGGGGTTGCCGCACCAGATGGTCTGGCGGCACCCTTTCCCAGGTCCCGGGCTTGGTGTGCGCATCCTGGGCGAAGTCAAAAAAGAATATGCCGATATCCTGCGTCGGGCCGACGCCATCTATATCGAAGAACTTTACAGTTCGGATCATTATCACAAGATCAGCCAGGCTTTTGCGGTATTCCTGCCGGTCAAGAGCGTGGGCGTCATGGGCGACGGCAGAACCTATGAGTATGTTATCGCACTGCGGGCTGTGGAAACCAAGGACTTCATGACGGCCGGCTGGTATCCGCTTCCCTATGAAGATATGGCCAGGATCAGCAGCAGGATTATCAATGAGGTAAAAGGCGTCAACCGGGTAGTCTATGACATCTCCAGTAAACCGCCTGCAACAATTGAATGGGAGTAATGCCTTGAGGAACAGGTTTTAATTTGTTGCGTTCACAGGCTGAGGTTCTCCAGGCCTCTGACTGTGCAGAACATCCAACTCCGGGAGGGAAGCCGATGAAACGCTCTGCATCTTTATCTGCACTGATAATATTTGTCATGCTGTATTCCTCTGTAGCGTTAGCCAAAACCCTCAAACTGGAGGGCAGGCTGGACAGTTCTATTGCCATGCGACAGCAGATGGAGTTCAGTGTAGACCAAGGACCGGTTCAGAGTTTTTCCTTCAAGTTTGCCCTGCCGGCAGATTTTCGGAACAAGGGGGTCACCCAGAGCATTGATGCCCTGTCAGCGCGTTTTGATCCCCAGCCGTCCAGCTCCACAATTGAAAAGGACCGTTTCGGTAACCGTTTTCAGCGGGTGGCATGGAGCAATGTCTCCCAACCGATCCGCATCAACCTTGGCTATACCGCCAATGTGCGCTCAGAGCTTTCTGCAATGGAAAGCCGCACACCATTTCCCATCGGCAGGGTGTCCGGCAGTGATGCCTTGTATCTGCAAGCTACTGAGATGGTGCAGTCCGATTCCGCTGAGATTCGCGAACTGGCCCGCTCGATCACCGATGGCGCCCGCAGTGAATATGAAGCTGTTACAGCCATCACCAACTATGTGGCCGATAACATAAAATATACCTTCAACCCGCCCAAATACGACGCCCTTTACACCTTGAGCACCCGCAGCGGCAACTGTCAGAACTTTGCCCATCTTGCCATTGCCATGTTGCGTAGTGTCGGCATACCGGCCAGGATTGTCGGGGGAATAACCCTTAAGGATTCCTGGAAGGTGCCGATTGACAGTCGCAATTCCATCGTGCAAAGCATGGGGCAGGGCGGACATGCATGGATGGAGATATATTTCCCTGATCTGGGTTGGCTTTCCTACGATCCCCAGCAGTCCAGACAGTTCACCTCTTCACGCCACATCAAGCAGACCCATGGTCTGGATTCCCGTGACATCAATGACACCTGGCGAGGTGCACCGTATCTGCCGCGTTATTCCGAGCTGATCGAAGGCAGTTTCCAGACTGATGATATCAAACTCAAGGTAAAGGCCACAGAAAAGGATCCGCGACCATACATTATCAGTAATCTGGTTGCAGCAGCATCTTCTCCTGCCGGCAGCGATGTGGAAAAACCGCCTGCAGACCAACCGGTTGCTGATAAACCTGTAACAACAAAACCAAAACCGAAACCGAAACCTTCCGGTAAAACCAAACCCAAACCTGCTGTAGATACGGATAAACCTATCTCCGTACCTGTCGATGAAGAACCGGCTGTATCTGATGCCGGCAGCTATGATGATGACGAAATCAGGATCAGCAGGCCCGTTAAGGTTGGGAAGACACCGGTAAAGCCGGTTAAGAAACCTGTAAAACCTGTGGTTAAGCCCAAGCCTAAACCTAAGCCTAAGGTGGTTAAAATCGTACCGCCTGTAACACCCAAGCATAAAAAACCTGCCTCAGGTTCTGCTGTAGCTTTCGGAAACATGGAGTTTCCCAATCTGGTTGCTGCCTATTCAGTGCAGGGTGATACCGGTACAAGAATCCTGGACAAGGAAACCTCTGAATACGTCAGTTCTCAGTATATCTATGCCCAGGCATTTCACCTCAAGGATGCCATTGCTCTGAACAAGGTGTCGCTGGCCATGCGCAAGTTTGGCGGTGACGGTTCTGTCTATGTGGACCTGGTCCGGGATGACGGCACCGGCAAGCCCAATATCATGGACGGTATCCGCTCCAAACTGGTTTCACTGGAGGATATTACCCGTCGTCCTGGTTATTACTGGGTTGACTTTGGTTTCCATCAGGATGCACAAAGCAGGCTGAAGCCTGGTAAATACTGGATTGTGTTCAGGGTTTCCGGCGAGGCGATTGTCAATTGGTTCTATATTCCGGGCAAGCCCTACAGCGACAGCGACGACACCCGTTCAACAGCCAAAGGGTTTCAGTGGGAAGATATACTTAATTATGATTTTGTCTTTAAGGTTTCCGGAAAAGCGTTATAATCCGAAACTATCTCAAATCGTCTGCAGATTCTTGAAAGAGAGGGTTAAATCGTGAGTGCAATTTCTTTTGAAGAAATCATGTTTACTATCATGTCGGCCACCCAGGATACGTTCAAGAGTTACATGAATGTTGATCTGCTGGCAGGAAAGGTTGAAAAGAAGGTTGTGCCGGTGGATTCGGATGTCACCGGTATAGTCGGGATTGCCGGTGAAAGGGTAGGCTATATCATTGTCGCCTGTGACAAGAAAACAGCTCAGTATGTGGCCAAGGAACTGCTGATGGTGGATGAGGCCGATGATGAATGTATTCGCGATGCTGTGGGTGAACTAACCAACAATATCGCCGGGGTGTTCAAGACCAAATATCACGAACATTACGGAAATGTTGCCTTGGGTTTGCCGCTGGTCATATCCGGGCAGCTGCGCGCCATATCAGAACCGCCCGATCCCAACGAAGGGGCCAGCATCAACGTGCAATGTAAAGGGGTCACTATCCCGTTTATGACTTCTGACAACATTGTGTCCATTCAGGTTATGGTCTATATGTAATTCCGATGCCTGATCAAGGCGCAGACTTGGCTTGCTTGACATGGGTGCCTGAACAATAGAAGTATAAGATTGCACCAATGGCTGGCGATCAACATCGCCAGCCATTTTTTCAGGAGTTGCGATGGAAGAAGTGCTGGAACGCTACAGCCAGCTACTGGCAGAAATTGACAGCTGGCTTGATAGCTGTTTTCAAAACTATGCCGGTCAGATCAGTTGCCGCATGGGCTGTTCGGAATGCTGCCGCGGGCTGTTTGATATTACCCTGCTTGATGCGCTCTTGCTCAAACAGGGGATTGACCGACTGCCGGAGTGGCAGCGTGCATCTATCATGGCAGAGGCCGAGCGACGCGTGCAGGGTATTTCTGCTCAATGGCGCCAATACACACGGCCATGGATGCTGAACAATATTCCGGAGCAAACCTGGGACGATATGATGCCGGAGGATGACGAAACTCCCTGTCTTTTGCTGTCCGAGAGTGGCAGCTGCCTGGTATATCCATACCGACCGATGACCTGCCGGCTGAATGGTATTCCCATGATAGATGTCAGTGGTGAAGAGCTTTTTGACGAATGGTGCAATCTGAATTTCACCGACTGCGATCCCAGGGAACTGGAGGGAGTCAGGTTTCGCTTCAAGGATGTATTTGCCCAAGAGCTGCTGCTTTTCAGGGAACTGACCAGAAGGTTGTGTGGTGTTGCCATCAGCGAAATCGATACGTTGATTCCTGTTGCACCCTTGCTGGATGCAAAACTGCTGGCCGAGATCTCCGCTGACCCCAGTCTGCTGAACAGGCCTTGAACTATATCCTTCCAAGTCCGGCTTTACAATTTCAGCGATACGGTCCGGATGTGCGCAAAGGCCCGCGACAGCCATAAATGCTTTGACAAACCTTTTTTAATTCCTTTACTATTACCCATCTCAAGACCAAGGATAACAGTTGATGCAGGCCGTACTGAACATTATCGGCGATGACCTGAAAAACGTTGAAGACAGGTTTCGCACATATCTAGAATCAAACGTACCTTTAATCCGCATGGTGGGTGAATATGTCCTTTCCAGTGGAGGTAAAAGGGTGCGTCCTGCACTACATCTGCTTGCTGCTCGCATGTGCGACTCCAACCCGGATAAGGCTGTTACCATCGCCAGTGTGATCGAATTCATTCATACCGCCACTTTATTGCATGACGACGTGGTTGACAACGCTACACTGCGACGCGGCATCGCTTCGGCCAACACCAAGTGGGGTAATGAAACATCGGTGCTGATCGGTGACTACCTGTTTTCAAAGTCCTTTTCACTGATGGTCGAGTGCGGTAGCATGGAGGTCTTGCGCGTTATTGCCAATGCCACAACCCGTATTGCCGAAGGCGAAGTGATCCAGCTGCTCAGCACCGGCAACACCGGTCTTTCTGAAATGGATTATATTGATGTGATTCGTTCCAAAACCGCCGTGCTGATGTCGGCTGCCTGTGAAACCGGAGGACTGCTGGGGGATTGTGACCAGCGCAAGCGCGATAGCCTGGCCGCTTTCGGTATGGAACTGGGCATTGCCTTCCAGCTGATGGACGACGCACTGGATTACAGCTCAAGCGAAGAGGCATTTGGCAAGAGTATCGGCCACGATCTGTTTGAGGGGAAGATTACCCTGCCTTTGATACACACACTGCGTCAGTGTAACCGAACTGAAACTGCCCTGATATCTGCCGCCATCGAGAAGGAACAGTTGCTGCCTGATGACTTTGAACAGATCTTCAGCCTGGTGAACAAATACGCTGGCATCGAATACACGGTGGATAGCGCCCGTCAATATGTGTCCCAATGCAAATCCTGCCTGAACGGTTTTAATCCAAGCCCCGCCAGGGACGCCCTGTTTGAACTTGCCGATTATGTCGTTACCCGCACCAGGTGATCATCAACCCGCTACCTTATTCCGGAGGGGCAATGAAGCATTATATCTTCCTGATCATGATCATGCTGTTATCTGTGTTCACAGGGTGCGAAATGAGGCAAAAGCCGGTGGAAACTCCCCAACGCACAGTAGTAAGAGAAAAACAACCTGCTCCAGACTTGGAGCTGACAGCATTGGATGGTACTAAAACAAGGCTTTCAGCACTAAAGGGTTATGTTGTCATGTTGAATTTCTGGGCCACCTGGTGCCCACCCTGCCGCGAGGAAATCCCTTCAATGATGCGTCTGGAAAAGTCCATGCAGGGAAAACCGTTTAGAATGCTGGCCGTTTCCATAGACGATGGTGGCAAGCAGACGGTGCTTTCTTTTTTCAAGTCCACCGGCTACAGCCTGCCAGCCTATATTGATCAGGGTGGAAAATCTGCCATGCAGTACGGAGTTGGCGGAGTGCCGGAAACATTCATCATTGATCGTAAGGGTGTAATCGCAAAAAGGGTGATTGGTCCGTTGCAGTGGGATACGGCGGAAGTAAAGTCATACCTTGCCGACTTGATGAAATAGATGTGTCGATTGTATGATCAACAGCAGTGATATCACATATCTGGGGGCATTTGTCGCTGGTCTGCTTTCCTTCCTGTCACCCTGTGTACTGCCCCTGATCCCTTCCTATATTACCTATATTACTGGCCTCTCTTTTGCAGACCTGCAGCGTGAGCATCCTGGCCGGACAGTTCGCCGACAGACCGTTCTGCATTCTCTCGCCTTTGTCGCCGGTTTTACCGTTGTTTTTGTGATGCTCGGGGCCTCGGCTACCCTGGCAGGTGTTCTGCTGCTGGAGCATATGGTCACAGTAAGAAAGATCGGCGGCATACTGGTTTTCCTGTTTGGTCTCCATATTACCGGTTTGGTGCCGATCAAATGGCTGCTGGGGGAAAAACGCATCAATCTTCGCCACAAGCCGGCCGGTTATGTCGGTAGCTTGGTTGTGGGAATGGTGTTTGCCGCCGGTTGGACACCTTGTATTGGTCCAATTCTGGGCTCGATCCTGGCGCTGGCTGCCACGGAGGAGGATGTGGGCAAGGGGATAAGGCTGCTACTGGCCTATTCTTGCGGCATGGGACTCCCGTTTTTGCTGGCCTCACTGACCCTGCACCGTTTTATTATGTTTTTCAATCAGTTCAAAAAGTATATCCGAATGTTCGAGATAATTACCGGCATATTGTTGATGATAGTCGGGGTGATGATTTATGCCAACTGGCTCTCTCGGCTGTCCGGTTATGCTGTCATCTTCTGGGGAGGCTACTGAATGAAGATACATCAGGCGGCACATTCCATCCAGCTGGCTGTTGCCGATCTTGCTGTTACAGAGGCGTTTTATGGCGGGATACTGGAACTGCCGGTCCAACGTGCATTGACTGCGCCCGGTGCGCCGGAACATCTGATGATTGATATGGGGGAGATTGCCCTGGTATTTGTGGAAGAACAGGATGTGATCCGCACCCACCCGATGCTGGAACGCCGGCTGGCCCTATTTCCTAAAGGTATCGGCATGACACTGCATTTTACGGTGAAAGAGCTGGAAGGTATCAGCGATGCGATCATGGAAGAGGATATGGAGATTCTCTATCCTCTCAACATCAAACCTTACGGGGTCAAGGAGATGTGGTGTTTTGACCCGGATGGTTACCTGGTGGTGCTTGACGAAGCGCTATGACTTGCTGTTGAACAATACGCACAGAGCATCTGCTGAATTCACCTATGCCCTGTGCCGGCTTTGTTAACCCTCGATTATATTATCATTGTTTCCTGCGCTATTATCCAGGTCAGTGTTGTTTGCGGTGTTCTTCTTCTTTCTTCTGCGGCGTTTCTTTTTCTGTGCTGCCGCGCCATCGTCTGACGCTTGCGGAGTTGCAGCAGCGGGTGGGGCTGCGGCAGGTTTCTGCTTTTTAACAGCCGGTTTGCTTCCGGCGGTCTTTTTTCTGGCGCTGCCTGGTTGTGAGTCTTTCGGCTTATTCCGCTGGAATTTCGGTCGGGCTACATGGTTGTAGTCAAAGACAAACAGTTCGTCTTCGGCCCATTCAGTGGGGATTTTGTGCTTAATATATTCTTCAATGGCCTCCAGATAAAGGGCGCCATCCTCGTCCGCCAGTGAGATGGCCTTGCCTTCTGCTCCGGCCCTGGCTGTCCTGCCGATACGATGCACGTAGTCCTCGCAGTCCTGCGGCAGGTCGTAGTTGATGACATGGGAAACCCCCTCGATATGCAGGCCGCGTGAAGCCACGTCCGTAGCAATCAGGATCGGCAGTTTACCCGCCTTGAAGTCCTCCAGTATGCGCAGTCTCTTTTTCTGATCCACATCCCCGGAGATGATCCGGCAGGGGAAATCATTGGCGTTGAGGCGCTGGTGCAGGAATTCGCCTTCGTTTTTGGTATTGATAAAGATCATGGTGCGTTCCATGCCTTCTCGTCGCAGCAGTCCCAACAACAGCGGAAACTTTTCCTTGCGGGAGGTATGGTAAAGCAACTGCTCGATATTATCGGCGGTCATTCTTTCGCTGGCCACGCTAACCTTTTCCGGCAGGTTCATGAATTCGTAGGCCAGTTCCATCACGCGCTGATTGAGCGTGGCTGAAAACATCAGATTCTGGCGTTTATCGAAGGGCGGTAGCCGGCGCAGGATGAAGCGCAGATCAGCGATGAAGCCCATGTCGAACATGCGGTCTGCCTCGTCAATCACCAGCATCTCAATGTTTTTCAGGTTGTAGACCTTCTGCTTGAGATAGTCGATCAGCCTGCCAGGGGTGCCGATGACGATATCCGCCCCCTCTCTAAGGGCCGAGCGCTGCTTCATGTAGTCTACACCGCCGTAGATCGCCTGGATGGTAAAGCCGCAATGGCTGCCCAATAGTTGGGCATCGTTTTCGATCTGTACTACCAGTTCACGTGTCGGGGCCATTATCAGTGCACGGGGATGCTTTGTAGCGTGATTGCCGTTTTTCAGCAGTCTGTCAAACAGTGTGATCAGGAAAGCAGCGGTTTTGCCGGTACCGGTCTGGGCCTGTCCGGCAACATCCTTGCCTGTAAGTGAAATCGGGAGGGTCAGTTCCTGGATGGGGGTGCATGCAGTAAAGCCGGCGTCTTGAATACCTTGTTGAAGCTGTTCCGGGAGGGACAGTTCAGAAAATTTCATATAAGTTCCTTGGTTAATGGTTGTTTCCGGCCTTTGTTAATATCCAGAACAGTATAAGATATACTCTCTGGGGCGAGGGCTGGCAATGAATTTAAGCTGTTGTGGGCGGGAAACCTTGAAATGTGGCAAGGCCTGCGATAAAGCAGGCCTTGCTAGGGTGACGTAACTACTTTTCAGCGGCCTTGACCATCAGATCGCTGACCAGCCTGGTGAAGCGCAGCGGATCTTTTATCGGCGAACCTTCGGTTAGCAGGGCCTGATCGTAGAGCAGTTCGGCGTAGTCATTCAGGCGGCTGTCCTGCTGGTTCTGCTTGTGGATATCGGTCATGACCTGCATGATCGGATGATCTGGGTTAAGTTCCAGTACGCGTTTGGATTCCGGCACCGGCTGGTTCATCGCCTTGAGGATGCGCTCCATGTTGGCGTTCATGCCGTATTCGTCGGCTACCAGGCAGCAGGCGCTGTCGGTCAGGCGTTTGGAAAGTCGTACCTCCTTGATCTTGCTGTCCAGGCTGTTCTTGACGAATGACAACAGGTCGCCGTATTGCTTCTGGGCTTCTTCCTGTTTGGCTTCTTTCTCCTTCTTCTCCTCTTCGCTGTCCAGGTCCACATCGCCGCGGTCCACCGCCTTCAAATGCTTCTCCTGGTATTCCGTCAATGCCTGCACCACCCATTCATCCACGGCATCGGTCATAAAGAGCACTTCATAGCCTTTGCTGCGGAAGATTTCCAGGTGCGGTGAGGTTTCCAGATGCTCGCGGCTGTCACCGGTGATGTAGTAGATTTCCTTCTGGCCTTCCGGCATACGCTCCACATATTCCTTCAGACTGGTGTAGCTTCCGGCCTCGGTCCTGGTGCTTTCGAACAACACCAGTTCCTGCAGTTTTTCCTTGTTGGCGTAGTCAAAGTGCAACCCTTCCTTGACGACCTGGCCGAATTCCTTCCAGAACTTGACGTACTCTTCGTAAGCCTTTTCTTTGGAGTCGGCCAAGGTGGAGAGCACCTTGCCAACCAGATTCTTCTGGATGCGCTTGATCTGCACATCTTCCTGGAGGATTTCGCGGGACACGTTCAGCGGCAGGTCGCTGGAATCCACTACGCCTTTGACAAAGCGCAGGTAGTCCGGAATCAGCTCTTCACAGTGGTCGGTGATGAATACGCGCTTGACGTAAAGCTGCAATCCCTTTTTGCGGTCAGCCATGAACAGGTCGAATGGTTTCTTGGCTGGCAGGTAGAGCAGGGCCTTGAATTCGCTGGTACCTTCAGCAGAGAAGTGGATCGTGCTGAAGGGATTTTCAAAGTCGTGGGAGATATGTTTGTAGAACTCCTGGTACTCTTCCTCGGTCACCTCGCTTTTCGGTCTGGTCCAGATGGCCTTCATGGAGTTGAGAGTCTCTTCGGTAGTTTTTTCAATGCTGCCGGCACCCTCGATCACCTTGCCTTCGTCGTCCTTGACCTGCTCGCTGCGGGTGATATCCATGGTAACCGGGTATTGAATATAGTCGGAGTATTTCTTGACGATAGAGCGGATCTTCCATTCGTCCAGGTACTGTTTGAATTCTTCCTTCAGATGCAGTGTGATCTCAGTGCCGCGCAGTTCGCGGGTGCACTCCTCAATGGTGTATGAACCGTCACCATCTGATTCCCAGCGGCAACCGGCCTCTTTCGAACCGGCCTTGCGGGTCTCCATGGTCACCTTGTCTGCCACCATGAAAGAGGCATAGAAGCCGACGCCGAACTGACCGATCAGCTCCGGGTTTTCAGTGGTTGCCTTGTCCTTGAGTGCCTGCATGAAGGCCTTGGTGCCTGAACGGGCGATGGTGCCGATGTTTTCTTCCACTTCTTCCATGCCCATTCCAATACCATTGTCGCAAATGGTCAGGGTGCCGGCATCCTTGTTCGGAATCAGCTTGATCTTCCAGTCGCTGTTGCCTTCCAGCAGCGCCTCGTTGGAGTGCGATTCAAACTTGATCTTGTCGATAGCGTCAGAGGCGTTGGATATGAGTTCGCGCAAAAAGATGTCTTTGTTGGAATAGAGTGAGTGGATGACCAGATCGAGCAACTGTTTGACTTCGGTCTGGAACTGTTTGGTCGTCTTGGACATGCGGGTTAATTCTCCTTCAAATGGGGTTTGGATTGTTTGTAAATCATTGCCAAGTGGAATGTTTAACGGTTAATTCTGAAACAAGCTAATCATTGGTGGGCAATTTTTCAAGGGGAGGGGGCAAATTATTTGCCCCCTTGTGTCAGCAGTCTATTTGCCAAGCTGCTTCTTGATGACCTCTATCACCTGATGGGCGTCATTGATGGCGGTATAGATCAGGTTAGGATGCTTGGCCTCGGTAATAGCGCCTGCGCTGATCTTCATGTAAGACGGCGCAATCGCGCCGCCGATGACATAGATACCCTTGCGGGTGGATTCGTATTCCTCTGTCAGCAGGATCAGACGTTCACCTTCCTTGGCGATCTTGCAGACACTTGCAGCGCAGGTGATCGTTTGAATATTCAGCTTGTCGAAGATCGGTACCGGCCCCTGGGAACCGATGCAGGCAATCACGTTTTTCATCGGGAAGCTCAAGGAATGGGACAGGTCGATACCATCCGGCTGTTTGAAGTAGTTGATGCGGATCACCAGCCTGTCGACCCCTTCGCTGTCAACTTCGCCGATGCGCGGCGTGGCGCCCGGCAGCAGCCTGATGTTGCCGCCCAGCAGAATCTCTTCACCCAGGCGCTGGGCTGTTTCCTTGTTGACGTCAAATATCTCGGCCTTGTGAGCCCAGTAGACCGGCTGTGTGTCCTTGGCCTCGCGCTTGGCCTTGAGAATGCCGATGATGACATCGGCAGCGGTGTTCCCCCCGCCGATGACCAGTGTCTTGATGCCGATATAGTCGCTGGGGTCTTCAACGTTCTTGGCAACCATCTTGGCATCACCATAGACCAGCAATTCCCTGGGGATGCTGCTGCCGAAGGCCAGCACGACCTTTTTACACTTGAAATCACCCTTGGTGGTCATTACGGTCAGACCATTGCGTTCATCCTTGATATCTTCCAGCGCCACATCGGTTTTGATGTTGATATTTTCATGCTGCACAAAATGCTGAATGTACTGCAGATAGCTTTCAACCGTCACCGGCTTGTCAGGTGGCCGCAGTTCGTCCACCAGAAACGGCTCTTCCGCGTCCTTGGGTTTGGTGGCATAAACCAGCTTGCCCTGGGGATAGGTGTTGGCGATGCCCTGAAACGGAACCTTGCCTGATTCAAGTACCAGATATGACATGCCAGCCTTGTGACAAAGATATGCCGCCGCCATGCCTGCAGGTCCCCCGCCGACAATAATCACATCGTAGGTTGTACTCATATTGCTCTCCGGTTCATGTTCCAGTCTGCTTATTCTGTAAGGATTTCCGCTGTGAAAGGTGTCCGGCTTGTTATTGCGGATGCAGGCTGGTTTTGTGAAGTGATTTTACATCTCTACAAAATACCATGTGTTTTTTGAAATATAAAGTCCATAAAGGTGTTTGAGGATTATTTTTGTCGTGTTGGCTGCTTGCGAGAAATATTTCGGCATTGTGGTAATATTTTATTACACAAATTTTTAAGGAGGTATTTATGAACCGCAGAGATGATAAAGTTGCCGCAGCGGCGATACTGCTGGTTGCCGGTGGCATTATTGGGGCCAGTGTGGCGCTTTTGTTCGCACCTCAGTCCGGGGCCAGGACCAGAAGAGATCTCTACAAGGGGGCCAAAAAACTGCGGCAGAAGGCAGATGAAACCATTGATGATATTTCAGACAATATTGTCGATCTGGTCGAAACCATTGAGGACAAAACCGATGAATTGCTGGACAAGGGTAAAGACGTGGTGGGCAGCAAGCGCAAGGAGTTGATCAGTCTGATTGAGGATGGAGCGGCCAAATTGCAGGAGTTCAAGGCCAAGCTTTCCAAATAGGTTGGAAGAATTTTACAGGATGCATTTCTGCATTGCGATTTTTTAAATGGGCCGGAGGCTTGAATGCTATCCGGCCCTTGCATTTTGAGGAAAAGATTCAGCTTTTTCCGTTGCTGGACTTGGCTGGAGTAACAGAACCTTTCGGTTTTTCGTTCTTTTCTCTGGCAATGGATGTTTTGGCGGTATTGCGTGTCAGTGAGATGTCACCATAGTAACCTACAGACGTTTCCCCGGTGTTGTCCGAGTCGGTCATGATGGCGATCGCGCCCAGAGCGGGCGGTTCCTCGCCGAAAAACTTCCTGTAGTCGTCACGAAGATTGCGTTGATGAAACACCCATTGTCCAGCCAGTGCGCTTCCTGAATCAACAGCCACCGTTATGATACTGTCCGAGAAAGGGCTGCGCACATGGCTCCCCTTGGGCAGTTTATTGGCCCAGACATAGCAGATGGCCCGCTTGCTGGAAAATACGCCTCGGGGAAAGATGGCGTAAACCCTTACGGCAAAGTCCTCGCCCGCTTTTTGCCTCTCATCTGCCTTGATGTTGATGCGGTCAATCCTCCATGACCACTTGAGTGTCTGGAACTCTTTCGGCAGATGGTCAAATTTGTATATCAGCCCGGAGGCTGATTTTGTACTGTTGGCCCTGAGAAAACGGTGATTATCCAGTCCGGTCAGGGTGTAGACCGTTTTGGGTTTTGAGATGCTGATGGTCTGGGTTTTCCAGCCGGTGGCGTCCCCGGCGCTGAATTTGCCGATAACAAGCTCATTTTCGGCAGTTGCCGCTGTTGCAGCCAGGCAGGCAGTCATCAATAATGCGGTAAATAATCTTTTCATGTTGTGCTTAAAGTATCTCCGGAATGGTGATGCTCATTGCTCCTTTTGGTGGTATCAGGCGGCTGAAATAGTCGATCGACTTGAATCTGACCGATTTCCTGGGTTGAGATGCAGAACTGTGGCGGCCCATATGCACCAGCCAGGTGATGCCAAAACGCCTGGCCGCGTCCAGGCTGGCCTCGCTGTCCTCTCCCAGCATGGTCCTGGCTGGGTCAAAGCGGATGAAGTCCTGTAACTCCTTCCAGAACCTTGTGTCTTCTTTGGGCAGGCCGATCTGATGTACCGAAACAATACCATCAAAATGTTGGCCGATGCTCGTCTTTCTGAGTTTGAGGTCCAGTGTCTTGGAATGGGCTGCCGTGACCAGCCAGATTGTTTTGTCGTGCTGCCTCAGAAACTGAAGGAATTCTATCACATGGGGGTGGACGGCAATCAGGTGTTCCACTTCCTGTTTTAACAGCGGCACATCCATACCCAACTGTTCAGACCAGTAATCCAGATCGGTCCAGTTGAGGGTACCCTCCTGGGAATCAAATAAAGCATGCAGGTGTTCAACGGCATGCTCTATGCCCGTGGCATGTTTTTCCGCCCAACGCCGGGGCAGGTGCTCCAGCCAGAAGTGGTCGTCAAAATGCCGGTCCAGCAGCGTGCCATCCATGTCCAGCAGTACGGTATCTATGTCATTCCAGTTAATAATCATTTGTTTTTTTTATGCGTTATCTGCCAATCAGGGCTCATATCAGGCAAACAGAATAAGGCTGGCGGCCATCACGGCCATGCCTGCCACCAGACCACCAATGGCGATATGGTGTTCACCGTATTCCTCCGCAGTGGGCAGCAGTTCGTCCAGTGAAATATAAACCATAATGCCCGCCACCGCCGCGAAGATGACGCCGAAGGTGGTGTCGTTAAACACAGACCTGAGTATGAAATAGCCGATCAGCGCGCCCAGTGGTTCGGCCAGTCCGGACAAAAATGAAAGGACAAAGGCCTTTTTGCGGCTTTTGGTGGCATAGTAAACAGGGGCGGAAACAGCCAGACCTTCCGGGATGTTGTGGATGGCGATGGCAACGGCAATGCTGATGCCTAGCGTCGGGTTGGACAATCCGCTCATGAATGTGGCCAAACCTTCAGGAAAATTGTGGATGCCGATGGCCAGCGCCGAAAAGAGTCCCATGCGCATCAATTTGTTTTTCTGTTCCTGGCTGCATTCTTCGATTTTCTGCGCCAGGTTTACTTCATGCGGGTTCTCATAGGATGGTATGAGCTTGTCGATCAGGGCGATCAGGGCGATACCGGCAAAGAAGGCGATGACGGTCAGCAGATAACCGGTTTTGTCTCCATAACTACTGCTGAGGGCCACCCTGGCCTTGGCGAAGATTTCAACCAGAGACACATAGATCATTACCCCGGCTGAAAAGCCTAATGACACAGTCAGGAATCTGGCGTTGAACTCCTTGGACAGAAAGCCGATCAGACTGCCGATGCCGGTGCAGAGGCCTGCAAACACAGTAATGCCGAACGCAAATAGCAGTTTTTCATCCATGGTTATTCCTCGATAATTTGATAACTGTACATGAATTTGGCCTTATTCTGCAATCATTACGGTAGTTGAGTAATGTGGTGAACGGATTTCATGTCATCGGGAACATTGTCAAAACGGTTGGTATTGGTTTGCTGGCAAAATATGATAATCTAAAATATCAACTCCTGCAGTTGCAAATAAAGTTCTTTTGGTCATGGAGGCGCGAATGAAAGCAAAGGTAATTACACTGGTCAGTCTGTTGGTTGTCATGCTGTCGTCGGTGACTGCATTTTCGGCAGAAAGGTGGAGTATCAATTTTAACGGTTATCGTGGCTCCATGGAAATTGCAGGCAACAGCGGCCGCTTCAATTTGCACGGTTCCTGGGAGAAAATGCTCGACATGCGGATATATAAAAACGCCATCTTCTTCCGCCGGGCAGCAGCGGACCAGAAATATCTCGGCATCATTGAAGGTGACAGGATGAGCGGCATCTTCAGTCAAGGTGGCTCAGGCAACTATCCATGGTCTGCCGAAAGAGCTGAAAGCGACCAGGGTGCGACTGTCTCCGAGCCATCCGGGCAAGTGTACTCAGGCGGCAATATGGCGCTCAGGCGGCCAGCCAGACAGTCCAGCACCGGTTATGGCGGCAACCCTGACCGCGCCGTGGACGGTAACCGTGAGGGAAACTATAGTGCCGGCAGCGTGTCCCACACCAACAATTCACCACAGGAATGGTGGGAGGTCGATCTGGGGGGAAGAAAGCAGATCAGCATGGTCAAAATCTTCAACAGGACTGACTGTTGCTCCGAGCGCCTTTCCAATTTTTATGTGCTGGTATCTTCACGTCCGATCAGAAGCGGCAATCTGCAGGCTGCTCTGAATGACCCATCTGTATGGAGTTATCACCATGCCGACAGGGCAGGCCGTGAGATCAGTATCCCGGTTTCCGCAGAAGGACGCTATGTACGCATCCAACTGGCAGGACAGAACTGGCTCTCGCTGGCAGAAGTGGAAGTGCTTGGTAACGGAGATTAGTATTCGAAGCTTTTGTTAGTGTGGTCCAAAAACAAATAAAGGGGCACTTCACTGCATATAATCTTGCAGTAAAAGGTGCCCCTTTTTATTTGATTGCAGTCTAATCTGTGCTGTTACCTGTTGCTGCACATTATGGCTTGTGGCAGCGCTTGTATTCACCCCTCCAGTAGTGGGTGGTTTGATTGTCCCGGTAGGAACGATAGGAAAGGTTGTTGCCGGAGGTTGTCATCACGGCATGGATGATCTTGCCTGATTTCTCAGCCTTCAAGGTGGCCGCCAGGGTATTACCTGCTGCAGAGGCGATACCTCGGGAATACTTGCTGGCGTTCCACCCTTCGCTAAGGCTTACGGAGTATATTTCACCAGAAGGTTGAATCCAGATGATGTCGTCCGGTTGCCCGCTATGTTGAGGCCGGCACCAGGTGCCGGAAAAATCGGCCGCAAATGAAGAAGCTGCAAAAAGAAGCAGGCTGCCTGTAACCACTGTCTTTAGTGTTTTCATAATTATTTCTCCCTGTTGTTGTCTGTTAATAAGCCATGATATTTATAATTATCCCCATAAAGGTTGGTTGGTTGCCCCGAGATTGCTCAGTTACTTGGCAGTCGAAGCACCGTTCTTTTCGTTTTTCAGTTCCTCCAGAGCCGACATGCCTGGTTTGTAAAAATATACGGACTTGCATCGGCTGGAACGGGCGGAAACCGTATAAGCCTGCAGATCAGCGGACGGTTTATAGGCAATCACAGTATGCTTGCTCAGGTTGGCTAATACGCTCCGTTTTTCCTGAGCGGTTTCCAGTTCAAAATCAGCTTGTTGTGGGTAAACGGCATGATCGACATAATAGGCTTCAAGATACATGCGGTAGTTCATCAGATCGGCCTTCAAAGCGGCACAGAAGGCCCGTTCCCGGTATTGCTGGTACTCCGGTTCATTAATCATATTCATCATGCAGTCTGCCACGTCAGCCGTATTCCAGGCCTGCATCCGGTTGTTACGGTAGAGTTGAATACCGGCCATACAGGCCAGCACGTCGGCTTCATTGGTGAAATTGTCGCGCATATACTGCTTGGCAGATGGTGGGTCGGCCAGCAGACTTTTTGCCATGCTGCGGCATTTTTCGGTTATCTCCCGGGTGCCGGGCCTGGCATAGACGGACTCCATTTTTTTGATAATATCGCCCCGCATGGCGGTCAGGTCCTCGGCCGGGGCCGGTGTGGCGGCTACGCACAGATACAGACACAAACCGGTGGCAAAGATATTTTTCATATCAGGTCCTTTCTTCTGTTACGGAAGGGAAAAGATGGGGGTACGAGGATTACGGAGTTGATTACAATTAGTATCATGTGTCTGGGACTCTCGGATATTTTAAATGGGGGCCTTAAGAGCTGTTAAAGATTATTTATTCCTTGAACTAGGGAAAAAAATTGAGACTACAAAACCTGTAATCAAAAAGAAAATCACGTTGTATATAGTTGGAATTTCTTTATAACCTGAAAGAGATATACCTAGTAATAACCAAATAACAAATACTACAAAAATAATTAAACCCGTATTGATAAAATCTATAGTTGTCTTTTTCATTTTTGGGTTTCTCGCACAAATTTGTTTAAAGTAGTCGGCATGGCAATGATACAAGTTGGTAATAAAGTCCTTTGTAATTCTAAATTCGATGTAATTCTTGGTGCAGTATTTGAACCTGTATATCCCCCAGATGAAACCATGGCAGTAAAGATGTTTTTCATATCAGGTCCTATTTTCTGTTACTGAAGGGAAACTATGTAAATTGTATCTGCTTTATCTAATCATCCTGCAAAATAATTTTAAAAGTGCCGGGATAATGATAACTGCTATGCCCAGTCCCCCATACAATATTCCCCAAAATATGCTGCTGGTGTTTGCCTTTACGCTATCAGAATAGCTGAGCTTGACAGTGCCCTCGACTTTAATCTGATATATAATTCTGTTATAAACCAATAAGTTAACAGATTTGTCAATATCCCCTTCAATATATGGATAACCACATCTTCCAATATTGCACGAATATCTAATATTGCTTTTGGCATCGGTAACAGCTATACCAGACGCGCTACCATAACTTGCCCATCCTAAAACATCATTAACTTCTTGCATCTTATTATAATCTGGCGGAGTAAGGTTGTTGCCCTGATAAACATATCCTTTACTAAAAGATATTGCGCCATATGTTATAAAACAAAAACCACAAAACAACAGAATTTTAGTCAATGTTTTTAACCCATTGTCAGTTTGCAAAGAACCTGAATTGGTAGAAATTGGTCCGGGGGGATCAATGTTTATATTACTTGCGTTGCTTCTGCTAATTTCTTTGTTTTCCACACCCGGTTTCTCCTGTGATTGATAGTCTTAGAGGCATTATCCAAGTTCTAAAATTCAAAAATGAAACTCAAATAAATTAATTTTCTCACACTACTGAGCCTTAATGGCAGTGTCAAGCCTACAATTGTCCACCATAACCAAAATCTGTGTAGTCAATTCGCCTGTCTGAAAATTAATGCAGCAGAACTCCACTAACCTTTTATAATCCGCCTATTTGTTTGACTTTGCAGGCAGTTATCGCGTATAAAAACAGATTACCCATGAGCGCTAAACACCTGTACATAGAAACCTACGGCTGCCAGATGAACGTGAACGATTCCGAGCGCATCACCGCCATGCTGGCTGAGTCCGGATATGCATCTGTCAATAAGCCGGAAGAGGCTGATCTGATCCTGGTGAACACCTGCAGCGTGCGTGGCGGGGCAGAGGAAAAGGTTTACCGCCGCCTGGAAAACCTGCGTGTTTTCAAGCGCAGCAAAAAACATCTGCTGATCGGCGTGGGCGGCTGCGTAGCCCAGCAGGAGGGCGATGCATTGCAGCAGCGCTTCCCCTGGCTGGACATCGTCTTTGGCACTCATAATCTGCACATGCTCAAGGATATTGTGCATGACGCCGAAAACGGCGTGCATCGCTGCGAAACTGCCTTTTTGGATAACGACAAGCGCCTGGACCTGTTCCCGGTGATGAGCGGTGAATCCCGCCACAGCAGCTTTGTGACCGTCATGCAGGGGTGTGACAATTTCTGCTCTTACTGCATTGTGCCATATGTGCGCGGCCGTGAGATCAGCCGCCGTTCTGCCGAGGTGATTGCCGAGGTGCGGCAGTTGGCCGATGCGGGTATCCAGGAGGTAATCTTGCTGGGGCAGAACGTCAACTCCTATGGTCTGAAATCAGCAGGTGAACCTTCTTTCGCCGGTTTGCTCAGGCAGGTGGCAGATGTGGACGGTATCAAACGCATCCGTTTTATTACTTCCCACCCCAAGGATATGTCTGCCGAGCTGGTCGCCTGCTTTGCCGGGATGCCCAAGCTGGCGGGGCAGATTCACTTGCCGGCACAGTCCGGAAGCAATAGCGTGCTGGCCCGCATGAACCGCGGCTATACCCGCGAGGCGTATCTGGAAAAGATCAATGCCCTCAAGGCGGCCCGGCCCGGCATTGCCATTACCGGCGACATGATAGTCGGATTTCCCGGCGAGACGGATGAGGATTTTG